>Ga0126378_10000453_pt1 | contig 30617 bp, 33 predicted proteins | sample PanSoiMetPlot_23_FD_92587 | JGI IMG/M metagenome (GOLD analysis project Ga0126378, IMG submission 92587) | Tropical forest soil microbial communities from Panama - MetaG Plot_23 | ecosystem: Environmental > Terrestrial > Soil > Tropical forest > Bulk soil | place: Panama | collected 2016-02-17
AGGCCTCGACCAGCTTGAGATAGGCATAGGACTTGCCATTGGGCTTTCGGGTGAGGACCCGCTTGAGGTACACGGTTGTCCGTACAGTAGCACATCTTGTAGGCGATCGGCAAGGCACCCACGGTGGACGTAGTCCACCGGGGCGACGGGACGAGAAGTCGGTTAATCGCGCCTAAGTGCGGAAAACGGGACTAGTGGTGCGGCACCCCTTGGCCTGGCGTCAGCCGCCGGTGCCCGCCTCCTGGGTGGCCTGTGGGGATGTCCAGTCGAAGGTGGGCGGATCGGTGAAGGCCGGCCCGATCTCCAGGACCACCTGGGTGTGGGACTTCAGCACGATCTTGCGGGGGTCTCCCGTGTACGGCTGTCCGTCCACCCACATCTTCAACTGGTCGCCGGAGCCGAGCTTGAAGGTGGCCACCTGCCGATCGCTGAGCGGCTGGCCCCAGACCTGGAAGAAGTCGCCGAGGGTGAACTGTCGCGAAGCGGATTCTTTGGGGGCCTCGATGTGGACGATGCCGGAGGTCTGGTGGGTGTGCATCCAGTACAGGCAGTTGCTCGTGATCCCGACCTGGGCAGGAATCGCCGCCGGCTGGCCCTTGTAGATAAGGTCCACGTGGGCGTGAGTGTGGATCGCGAGCTGCTCGCCCGACTCGCACCGGATGTTGGCGATGGGCTGGCCGGTGGCCGGGCTGCGGGTGAGGATGATCGCCACGATGAACCCTATGAAGACGAGCCCGAAAACCCCGCCCACCGTGATGGGCATGATCGGGACGTCCTGTCGGGCGCGCGCGGGCGTGCGCCGCTGGTCCGTCTTGCTCTTCGTCCGAGCCTTTGGCGAGGCCAAGTCAGTCCGCCATAAAATACAGCGGTCCTTTCTGGTCCCGCTGGCCGCGCCCCCTCCCCCGGCTGCGCCGGGCACTCCCCAACTTCGTGGGGGAGAGGGCCTGAAGATGGCGGGGCCCGAACCCATAGAGAGGAGAACAGCCCTTGCTCAGGGATTATGAAATTCTGTATATCGTCCGGCCCGAGCTCGACGACGAGCAGCTGCAGCAGGCGGTAGCCTCGGTCGACCGGCTGATCGACAACCTTGGCGGCGCCAAGCAGAAAACGGACATCTGGGGGCGCCGGCGCCTTGCCTACGAGGTGAAGCACCTGCGGGAAGGCCAGTATGTGCTGACCGACTTCCAGATCGAGCCGGCTCGAGTGCCCGAGATGGAGGCCACGCTCAAGATCTCAGACACGGTCTTCCGGCACCTGATCGTGCGGAAGCCCGAGATCAAGCGGGTTGCAACAGGCGCCACGCCCGAGGCCCATGCAGCGGCCGCCGAAGGCGCTGACGGAGCTGTCACCGCCGAGTCCGCCCACGAATCTGAGCCGGTCGAGGCTGTGGGCGCTGTGACCACAGAAGAGGAGGACGAGACGTGAGCAACCTGAACAGGGTGATGCTGATCGGTCGTCTGACGAAGGACCCCGAGATGCGCTACACACCGAGCGGCCAACCGGTCACGTCCTTCAGCATCGCCACCAACCGCTACACCAAGGGCCCTGACGGTGACCGGCGCGAGTTCACGGACTACCACAACATCGTCGCCTGGAACATCGGCACCCGCAGCCTGGCCGAGCAGGTTGCGCAGTACACGAGGAAAGGCTCGCTCGTATACATCGAGGGCCGGCTACAAACTCGGTCGTGGGAGGGCCAGGACGGCCAGAAGCGCCGAACGACCGAGGTCGTCGCAAACGACGTCCAGTTCCTCGAGAGCCGCGGAGCCAGTGCCTCAAGCGGCGGCCCTCCCGACGAGATGCCACCGGTTCCAGACGAACCGAGCGGAGGCGTGCGCGACGTCGACCCCGACGACATCCCCTTCTGACGGTTCAGAGGTCAGCCCCAGAGGAGAATCCAAGCAATGTCCGATCGAAGAGAAGGCGGCCCCCGCAGGCGGCCAAGCCGCAAGGTCTGTGCCTTCTGCGTCGAGCGTATCGACTACATCGACTACAAGGAGGTCAGCCGGCTGCGCCGGTTCCTGTCTGAGCGCGGAAAGATCCTGCCGCGTCGAATCACGGGAACATGCGCCAAGCACCAGCGTCCGCTCACAGGCGCTTTGAAGCGCGCACGGGCCATCGCGCTGCTGCCGTACACGACGGACACTGTGCGCTGACCCGGGTGGGCGCCGGGCTCGGGGCGCCCGCAGGGTGGTCGCGCCCACAACCCAGGAGCTAGGCATGATCTTCCAGCAACAACTGCGCATCCCCGGTCCTACACCGATCCCGGAGCGAGTGGTTCGGGCGGCTTCCCGGCCGATGATCGATCACCGCGGTCCCGAGTTCGCCGAGCTGTTGGCGGACGTGACGGCGGGCGCCAAGCGTGTGTTCGGGACGCACAACGAACTCCTGGTACTGACGTGTTCCGGCAGCGGAGGCCTGGAGTCTGCCATCGCCAACCTGATCTCGCCCGACGATGAGGTGGTAGCCGCCGTCTGCGGGAATTTCGGTGAGCGCTTCGCGGGGATTGCAGCTGCTTACGGCGCGCGCGTCGTGCGGCTGGCGGTTGAGTGGGGCGAGCCGGTCGATCCCGCCGACCTGGCGGAGGTGCTGGACGCGCATCCGCAGGCGTCGCTCGTGCTGCTGACCCACAACGAGACGTCGACGGGCGTCACCAACGGGCTCGCCGAGCTGGTCCGGGTCGCGCGCAGCGCCGGCCGTGTGGTCGCGGTCGATGGTGTTTCGTCAGTCAGCTCGATGGCCATCGAGGTGGACCGGCTGGGCATCGACGTGGCGGTCAGCGCCAGCCAGAAGGGCTGGATGGCCCCGCCGGGCATAGCCTTCGTCACGATCGGCGAGCGAGCGTGGGAGATGTCGGAGCGGGCGCGGGCTCCGCGCTACTACTTCGACTGGCAGCTGGCCAGGAAGCAGGCGGAGAGCGGCTCGACACCGTGGACGCCGGCTATCGGCGTCATGTATGCGGTCCAGGAAGGCATACGAATGATGGAGGAGGAGGGCCTGGAGAACGTCTTTGCGCGCCACCGCAGGCTCGCTGACGCGACCGGCGCCGGGCTGGTGGCGCTTGGCTTCAGCCTCTTCGCGGCAGAGGGTTACCGGTCCGCTACTGTGACCAGCGCGGTTCCCATGCCGGGGCTCGACGTGGGGGCGTACCGCAGGGTGCTCAGGACGAGGTATGGCGTCGTGATCGGTGGTGGACAGGGCAAGATGAGCGGCAAGCTGCTCAGGGTCGGCCACCTGGGGGCGGTCTCCGACGGAGACGTGGTGCAGGTGCTGTGGGCGATGGAGCGGGCGCTCGAGGAGCTGGATATCGCCCCGGCCGACGGCCGCGCAATGGCGGCTGCTGCGCAGCACCTGGCGGAGGAGGCGGCCACGGCCGCGCCGTAGCCGTAGTACGCATGGGCGGCGATGGAAACCGAACGGTTGGTCTCTCATAACCCCTACCCCCAATACCACCCCACCCTGGGGGAGATAGGTAGTGTGCGCGCGGCAGCGTACGGTCGCGGGGCGCGGCTGTCAAGACTGCCTGTAAATGCCGGCCGTCAGGAGGGCGTGCCGTGACGCGGCCCCGGGTCCTCGTCGCCGACGAGCTCGCCGAAGACGGCCTCAACCGCCTGCGCGCTGCGGCCGACGTCGACGTACGCACGAAGCTGCCGGAGGCTGAGCTGGTGGCGGCCGTAGCCGTGTACGACGCACTGGTTGTGCGGAGCGAGACCACAGTGACGGCCGCCGTCCTGGACGCGGGCCCCAGCCTGAAGGTCGTGGGCAGGGCGGGCGTCGGCGTCGACAACATAGACGTGGCCGCCGCGACTCGGCGGGGGATCCTCGTTGTGAACGCTCCTCGCGGCAACATCGTCGCGGCGGCCGAGCACACCATCGGCCTGCTCCTGGCGCTGGCGCGGAACATCCCCCAGGCAGACGCCGGCGTGAAGCGAGGCGAGTGGCAGCGCTCCCTTTACACCGGCGTCGAGGTCCGGGGGAAGACGCTCGGCATCGTCGGCCTGGGCAACATCGGCTCCGAGGTGGCAAAGCGCGCCCAGGGACTGGAGATGAGCGTCATCGCCTGCGACCCGGCTGTCGCGAGCGAGCGAGCTGAGCAGTTCCACGTGGAGCTGGTCAATCTGGACGAGCTCTTCCAGCGCGCGGACTTCATCACCGTCCACGCGCCCCTCGTGGAGGCCACCCGCAACCTGATCGACGCGCGGATCCTGGCGCTGGCCAAGCCCACAGCGCGCCTTGTCAACGCCGCTCGCGGAGGCATCGTCGACGAGGCCGCGCTCTACCGGGCCCTCGCTGAGGGCCGGCTGGCCGGTGCCGCATCGGACGTCTTTCTGAACGAGCCCGTGGGCGAGAATCCGCTCCTACGCCTCCCGAACTTCGTCGCTACACCGCACATCGCAGCCTCCACCGTCGAGGCGCAGACGTCGGTCGCCTTCGACGTGGCAGAGGAGGTGGTCGCAGTGCTGCGCGGCGAGCTGCCCCGCTGGGCAGTCAACGCGCCCTCTCTGCCGCCCGAAGAGCTCGCCTTCCTGCGCCCGTTCGCGCTCCTGGCCGAGCGTCTGGCCTCCCTCCACGTACAGCTTGTCGACGCCCGGGTTGCGCAGCTCGAGATCGACTACTGGGGGGACCTTGCCGAGCACGATTTGGCGCTGGTCACAGCTTCAGCGATCAAGGGCGTCTTCCAGCCCTTCACAGAGGAGCGCATCAACGCGGTGAATGCTCGCCTGGTGGCACGGACCCGGGGCCTGCGGCTGGTCGAGCGCCGCATCCCCGCCGACGGCGGCGGCTACGCCAACCGCCTGACGCTGCGCACCGACGGTCACGAGGTGGAGGGCGTCGTCCTTGCCGGCGAGCCGCGCCTCATCCGCGTGGGGCCATTCGGCATGGATCTGGTGCCAGAGGGGCGCTTCCTCGTCTCCCACCACGACGACAGGCCCGGCGTGATCGGCAGGATCGGCACGATCCTGGGCGAGAACGACATCAACATCGCCTCGATGCACGTCGGGCGCGATGCCCCCAGAGGGCGGGCGATGATGATGCTGACAGTGGATGAACCTGTAGGCGACGCGGTGTTGAACAAGCTGAGAGGCGTCTACGGCATGTCGGACCTGCGCTACGTGGAGCTCGGAGACATGTGAGCGGTGGCTGACGTCCGTGCATTCCGCACCCTGCGCTATGCCCAGCCTCTCGGGCCCTTGGTCGCCCCGCCCTACGACGTGCTCAGCGAGCAGGAGGTGGCGGCGTACCGCGCACAGTCGCCGTACAACGTGGTGCGCCTGACCCGGCCAGGTACGGACTATGTAGCCGCTGCGCGGCTGCTCGAGGACTGGATCGCGGGAGGGGTCATTGTCGAGGATGGCGAGCCGGCGATGTACCTGCACAGCACGGAGTGGGACCGTCGAACCCGACTGGACTTGATTGCGGCTCTCCGCCTGGTGTCCTATGAAGAACGCGTCGTCCTCCCACACGAGCTGACGCACCGCGGGCCCAAAGAAGACCGTCTGGCTCTCCTGCGAGCGACGGGGATGTGCCTCGAGCCGCTCTGGTTCGTCGGGGAGGGCGTCCGCCCTCTGCTCGACGCTGCCCCTGGCGGTGAGGAAACGGCCTTCACCTACTCCGGCCAGCGGCACACCCTGCGTCGCGTGAGCGACAAAGGCTGGATCGGACGCGTCAGTAAGCACCTGACGACAGAGCCGGTGCTGATCGCGGATGGGCACCACCGGTATGAGACGACGCTGGCCTACTCCAGCGAGGTGGGTGGCGGCCCCGACGCCGCCTCCAGATTCACGCTGGCGCTGTTCACAGACCTGTCGGACCCCGGCCTCGTCGTGCTGCCCACGCACAGACTGCTCAAGGCCGGGGTTGCGGTGACAGGCGGCGAGCCCGTCGGCTCACTGGGGGAGGCGCTGGCCGCAATCAGCGGTCAGGTGGCCGCGGGCACCTACCGCGACGGCCGCTTCCAGGTGCTTCCGTTGGAAGGAGAGGTGGCCGTCGTGGAGTTGCACAGACAGGTGATCGACAACATTCTGGGAAAGCGCAGCCCCGAGGAATACCTGACCTACACACGGGACCCCGAAGAAGCGGTTCGCTGGGTAGACTCTGGTGCGGGAGTGGCGGCATTCTTCCTGGACGCCCCGGATCTCGCGGCGGTTTTGAGGGCTGCCCGCGAGGGTAAAACCATGCCGCAGAAGACCACCTACTTCTTCCCTAAACCGCCGTCGGGCATGCTGTTTCACCGCCTTGACCGCGGACGAAATCTATAGAGACCGAGGAGAAAGATGCCGATCTACGGATACCGCTGCAGCCAGTGCGGCCACGAGCTGGAAGTATTCCAGAGCATGTCCGACCAGCCGCTGCGGGTTTGCCCAGAGTGCAGCGGCGCACTGAGGAAGCTGCTCTACCCGGTGGGCGTCCACTTCAAGGGCAGCGGGTTCTACACCACCGACTACAAGAGCGGCGCCGGCTCTGCCTCGAAGAACGGCTCAAGCGCTTCCGGCGAGTCCAGCGGCAGCGAGGGCTCTTCAGAGAAGAAGAGCGAGAGCGCCTCGAAGAAGACGGCGTCGAGCGCGGCCCCCAGCTCGGAGTGAAACATCGAATGGCCAGTTCACTGCCAGCGGTAACGGATGCGGACTTCGAAAGCCAAGTCCTGAACGCGGACCGTGTGGTCCTGGTCGACTTCTGGGCGAACTGGTGTGCCCCCTGCCGTATGATCGCACCGGTCGTGGAGGACCTTGCGACCGAGCTTGGCGACCGGATCAAGTTCGTGAAGATGGACATCGACGCCAACCCGGATGTGCCGAGCCGGCTCGGGATCATGTCCATCCCGACACTGATCATCTTCAAGGATGGACAGGCGGCAGAGCGCACGGTCGGCTACCGATCCAACCTGAAGATCGACCTCAGGACGAAGCTCGAAGCCCTGCTCTGACCGACACCAGCGGGGCACCCGACGGGTGGTTGCGGTCGCCTGCTCAGCCCAACCCGACGGCCTGGCGCACCGCTCGAAGCAACGGCGCAGCCCGCTCTCGCGCCTGGGCCGCTCCCTGGCTGAGGACGGCCTCCAGCAGCGCGTGATCACGCCGCACCTCTGCGTATCGCCGGCGCGGCTCGCCCAGCGCCGCCTCCAGCGCCTCCGCCAGCAGCTCTTTGGCCTCGGCGTATCCAACGCCGCCCGCCTCGTACCGCTGCAGCAGCCCGGCGACTGCGTCAGCGTCCGCCAGGTGCCGGTACAGCTGGAACACCAGGTCGGTCTCCGGGTCCTTCGGCTCGGCCGGGCCGCGCGAGTCGGTCCTGATTCGCATCACCAGCCTGCGCAGCTCGGCCGGCTCGGCGAAAATCGGGATCACGTTGCCGTAGGACTTGCTCATCTTCCTCCCATCGAGGCCCGGGATCGTCGCCACTCGAGCGTCTATCAGTGCCTCCGGCAGAGTCAAGAGCTTGCCGTACCGGCGGTTGAAGGCTGCCGCGATGTCGCGGAGGATCTCCATGTGCTGCTGCTGGTCCTGCCCGACCGGCACCGCGTTCGCCCGCAGGATCAGGACATCAGAGGCCATCAGCACGGGGTAGTTGAACAGCCCGACGTTGATTCCGAGGTCGGCGTCACGGCCCGACGCCAGGTTGGCGTCCCTGGCGGCCTTGTAGGCGTGGGCACGGTTGAGCAGTCCCTTTGGCGTGACGCAGGCTAGGATCCAGGCGAGCTCGCACACTTCCGGCAGGTCGGACTGCCGGTACAAAACCGCCCGCGACGGGTCGAGGCCGAGCGCCAGCGATGTGGCCGCAACCTGGTGGCTCAGCTCGCGGCGGACCTCGGGCGGCGCTTCGACAGTCAAGGCGTGATAGTCGGCGATGAAGTAGAACGCCCGGAGGTCGCGAGCAAGTTCGAGCGCCGGCCGGTACATGCCCAGGTAGTTGCCCAGGTGCGGGATGCCCGTGGGCTTTATGCCGGTGACCGCGGTCTTCATGCCGTCCTCCTTGGGGGTAGGGACACCTCAGGCGAGGACGGACACGGAACGCCGCCTCGCGCAGAGGCGGCTCCCGGTCAGTTGAGTGTTGACGCGCAGATGCCGCCTACTGCGGCTGTTGCCAGGCTCCCGCTGAGGTGACGTACCTGCGCATGCGGAGACCTTATCAGTCAGAGCGGCTGAGCGTAGCCGCTGTTTCGCCCCGCGTCAGGCCGGACGCGCGACGAGCCTGACGTCAGGTCCGAGCCGGATCACCTCGTCGAGCCGCAAGCGCCGCGCCGCGGCTATGGACGGGGCGCCGGCCCCGGCGAGAGCCGGCGCTCCTCCACCGCCGATCAGCACCGGAGCCAGATAGGCGACGACCCGGTCTATCAAGCCGGCAGCCAGAAATGAGCCGGCCAGTGTGGGACCGCCCTCGAGCAGAATCGAGCGCACATCCCGTTCATACAGCGTCTTCAGCAGCGAGTTGAGGTCGAGGCCCTCCGCCGCACGGGGCAGCCGGACGACCTCGGCGCGCCCCTCCAGGTGGCGGGCGTCGGCGTCGTCAGCCACTGCCACCAGCGTCGGCGCCGCGGCGTCCAGGACGCGTGCCGTCACCTGCGTCCGAGCTTGAGTGTCCACGACTACCCGCAGCGGCTGGCGGCAGACCGCGGCGTTGCGGGCGGCGAGGTGGGGATCGTCGACGCGCATCGTGCCTGAGCCGACGACCACCGCATCGCATTCGGCCCGCAGCCGGTGGCCGTCGGCGCGAGATTCGGCACTGGTGACCCAGCGGCTGGAGCCATCCCGAGCCGAGACGCGGCCGTCCAGCGAAGCGCCGAATTTCCAGGTCACGAAGGGCCGGCCAAAACGCACCGCAGTGAGCCAGGCCTCGTTGCCGAGAGCCGCCTCTTGCTCGAGCAGGCCGGCCTCCACGTCGATTCCGGCGCCGCGCAGTGTCGAGGCGCCGCCGCCGTGGCCAGGCACCGGGTCGTCGACGGCATATACGACCCTGGCCACGCCAGCCTCGATGAGGGCTCTGCTGCAGGGCGGCGTGCGGCCGTGGTGGTCGCAGGGCTCCAGCGTGCTGATCGCGGTGCCGCCGCCGGCACGCTCGCCGGCGGCGCGCAGGGCGACGACCTCGGCGTGCGGCCCTCCGGGCGGCGTCGTGAAGCCTTCTCCGGCGATATTCCCGGCGGCGTCGAGCACGACGCAGCCCACCGGAGGATTCGGGCTGACATTACCCAGCGCGCGAGCCGCAAGGGCGATCGCCCGGCGCATCGCCGCCACCTCGACCGGACCGGACACCATCAGCTGGCCGGGCTCCACTTGTCGCGGCCGTTCATGTCGACCGCGCGCTTGCCGATCTGCGACGCGACCAGGCCGGTCCACCCGCTCGGGTGCGAATCCCCCAGGAGGGCTCCCGTATCGCCACGGAAGTAGTTGAGGAGAAGTTTGTGGAAGACGCGCTCCAGGAGGGCATCCTCCCCGTGGTTGCCCCGGGGGCCGGTCAGACCGAAGATCCGCTCCTTCATTTCCCGCAGACGGCTGCGCTCTGCCCTCATCTGAGAGTAGTTTGAGGATTCGCCATCGCCCAGAGGGCTGACCCGAATTGCCAGGCAGATCACACGACCGCTCCTGACGGAAGGTCGGGATATCCTGGTCTCATGCCTCGGCCGGCCAGGGAGACGGATGCGGCGCGGCAACCAGTAATCAGCTTGCAGCGTGCATGGCAGTATGAGGTCGAGCCGAGGATCAAGCTGACCGAATCCTAGGTGATCGTCTTCGGCCGTCAGGACCTGGCAAACCTTGACGCCGCGGCCCAGCGGGAATGGCTCGTGGCCGATGGCCTCGGCGGCTACGCATTTGGCACGATCCCGGGCCTGCGCACGCGCCGATACCACGGCCTGCTGGTGGTCGCAACCGGGCCGTCGGCCAGCGCACGCAACCTGGGCCTGGCCGCCCTCGACCCCACACTGGTCGTGGGCGAGCGCAGGGTTCAGCTGGCGGTCCACGAGTGGGCAAGCTCGGTCGTGAACCCCACAGGCCACCTCTTGCTCGAGTCCTTCCGACTCGACGACGGGGTGCCAACCTGGCGCTGGTCACTGGGCGACGTGGTGTTGGAGCGGCAGGTGGCTATGGCGCGCGGCCGCCCAGCGGTGGCAGTCGTTCACAGGCTCGTGCGAGCGCCCTCGCCGGTGGGGCTGGAGCTGTCTGCGATCTGCACGTGGCGTGACGTGCACGGTGTGCGACTGGCCGGCCCCAGCCCGACGGTGGACCTGACAGCCGACGGCTTCATCTTCGAGGCCGCCTATCGAGTCGCAGGCCCAGCCTTCTCTGCGGCCGGCGGCTGGTACCGCGGCGCTCGATATCGTGTCGAGGCCGAGCGCGGTCTGACCGACCACGAGGACTTGTGGCATGCGGGCGACTTTGCTGTCGAGCTGGCGCCGGGCGAGGCCCATGAGGTGCTCGCCTGGGCGGGTGATCTCGAACGGACGCCGCCGCCGGCAGCCGAGGTCGTGGCTGGCGCGCGGGCCCGAAGCCGGGAAGTGGCGTCGTGCGCGCAAGCCGCCGATGAGGCTGATCGGTTGTTGGCCCAGGCGGCTGATCTGCTCGTGGTGGCCGGGCCTGGCGTGATCGCCGGCTATCCCTGGTTCGGCGAGTGGTCGCGCGACACCATGACGTCTTATGAGGGCCTGCTGCTGGAGACCGGCCGCGTAGAGGAAGGCCGGGCGTTGCTGTTGCGTGCAGCCCAGACGCTCTCTGAGGGCATGCTGGCAAACACAGCCGACGCAGGCGCGATCGAGTACAACACGGCTGACGCGACGCTGTGGTTCCTGCACGCTGTCGGTCGGCACGTCCACCGCACCGGCGATCACGACCTGGCCGCCATCTTGCTGCCGGCGCTCGGCGAGGTTATCGATCGCCACCTGCAGGGCACGCGGTACGGCATCCGCGTGGACGGCGACGGGCTGATCACCCAGGGTGCTGAGGGCATGGCGTTGACCTGGATGGACGCCAGAGTGGATGGGCGGCCCGTGACGCAGAGGGCCGGCAAGGCAGTCGAGATCAACGCGCTCTGGATCAACGGTTTGACGGTTGTGGCGACTCTCGCCGACCTGGTCGGCGTCGACGCCGGTCGGTACCGCCTCCTGCTCGACCATGCCACTGCGTCGTTCCGGCGCCGCTTCGTGCGAGATGGGCGCTGCCTGGACGTGGCCGACGGGCCCGCAGGGGACGATTCCCTGCTGCGACCCAACCAGCTGCTGGCGGTGTCGCTGCCGCATGCGCCGCTGGCAGAGCGGAGTGTGGTGGAGTCCTGTGCACCGCTTTTGACCTCGCTCGGCCTGCGCTCCCTGGCGCCCTCAGCGCCCGGGTACCTCGGCACGCACCGCGGCACCCCAACGCAGCGTGATGCCGCGTATCACCAGGGAACGGTCTGGCCCTGGCTGATCGGGCCGTATGTGGAGGCGGCTCGGAAGTGCGGGCTGCCGGTCGCCGGCCTGCTGGACGGGCTCGAGGCTCACCTTCGGGAGTGGGGGCTGGGCTCGGTCTCCGAGACCGCGGACGGAGACCCGCCTCATGGCGCGACGGGCTGTCCGTTCCAGGCCTGGTCGGTGGCGGAAGTGCTGCGAGCGTGCCGCCTCAGGCACAGCGTGGCTTAGGTCGTGGCGTAGCCTTTGTAAATCGATATGGGGAGGCGCATCGAATATTGGGTGGGGAGCGCCCACTGGTAGTCGTGATCCGGCTGGCCGGCGCGAAGCCCTCGGCAGCGCGGTCACTCGGAGCGCTGCGGTCGTTTAGCGAAGCGGACTTTCAGGTCAGGTTGACCGAGGTCTACTGCAGAGTGCGCGAGGCATGGAGCGACCAACGGCTGCCGGACCTGGAGCCGGACGTCACGATCGACGTGCTGGCCGCCTGGACGGCACGGTTGGCGGCCGCACCGGTGCCGCTCATGGTCCCCCTCCAGGAGGTGACGGCGACGATCGTCGAGGTTGACAGCCACCCCGATTACGAGCGATTGACGGTTAGCCTCGACGGTGGGGAGGTGGGCGGCGTTCCGGCGCTGCAGTTGTGGACGTTTGAACGGGGCAGTCCAGGCACGATCCGAGGTCATACCTGCTCGAGTTGTGGTGCCGCACTCGTGCTGGACCAGCGGGGCCACTGTGCGAGCTGCGGGGCCACTGTGCGAGCTGCGGGGCCACCGTCGACCTGGGCAGGCTGGCGTGGGTGTTGGCCCGCGTCGAGGGTCCGCTGGATTGGTCGGAGCGGCAGCTCGCCGTCGACCAGGGCACCCTCGAGGTGCTGGACGCCATCGAAGCCGCCGATCCGGCCTTCGATCCGGAAGTGTTCGCCGATCGTGTCATGGCGCTCTATCCTCACCTGCTGCAGGCGATCCAGGATCCATCCTGCGCGCTCGCACGAGTCGCCATCGCGCCGCGCTTGCGCCGCGGACAGGAAACCCGGTGTGATGATCTCGCGTGCTGATCACACGGACAGCGGAGACTCCATCACAGTCGACATTGCAAGCATCTCTGCCAGGTACGAGGTCGACGCGGCCGGGCAGGTGGTGAAGGGTGACAGGATCCCGCAGCGCATGGTTGATCGATGGACCTTCAGCCGGCCTGCGGGGGTGACTACCAGCGCTCACGGCGGTGTGCTGATCGAGAAGTGCACCACCTGCGGAGCACCGATCGAGCTGGATCACAAGGGTTGCTGCGCATACTGCGGGGCCGAGGTGACGCTGGGCACTCAGGACTGGGTCCTGAGCGGGACGAGTGCATATGAGGATGTCCCGCCGGCTCCAGAGCTATCCTGTTAACTCAAACTTAACCGACGAGCGTGGGGACGGCCCACTCCTCGAGCTCCGCGGGTATTGGATTGAGGTCGATCACCGCACAGGTGCGGCGGGCGAGCGCCGGCAGCACGATCGCCGCCAGCCTGAAGATGTCAAGCAGATCACGACGGCTGACGACGTCGGTGCGGTCGTAAGCGATCTCCCGGCGGGCCTGGCGCAGCGTGCGCTCATTGTCACGCAGCAGCGTTGCCGCATCCGGATCGACCGGAAAGAGACCGGCGGCCGCGAGCTGGAACGTGCGCTGGTGGGCGCGATCTCCGCCGGGCCGCCAGCCGTGTGCGCAGAGCAAGGCGTCTGCTGCGTCCTGGAAGGCCTGGTACATGCTCGCGAAGGCGAAGTCGGGATCGTCTACGAAGTCGGCGATCGTGGCGATGGTCGCGGCCCGGTACGTCCAGCGGCGCGCCAGCTGCAGCTTTTGGACGGCCACGTCCGCACGGGCGCCCACCTGTTTGAGCCCCGCGTCGGCCCGCGCAACCTCTCTCAGCTGACGCGCGAACTCGAGTGCGTCTCCATCCACGCCGCTAGTCTCCACCAACTGACACAGCCGGCAGGTCGGTGTCCTTGCCCAACAGCATCAGCTTGGGACCGCTGAAGACCTCTTTCAGAAAGCCGTCGCCCTCGGCCAGCCTTCGCTCGACGTCTGGCCGCGGGTACGCCATCGCGTTGACCTCGCGGCCCAGCTCCCGCTCGGCCTCGACGAGCTGACGGGCCAGAGCGAACCGGGAGATTTCGCCGATCACGAATACATCGAGATCGCTGCTGAGGTTGTCCTGGGCGCGAGCGGCGGAGCCGAACACGAAGGCGGCCTCCACCTCGATTGGACCTGCGCCGCTCAAAGCCCGGCGCAAGGCGTCAGCGGGCCCGAACAGCTTGGAGAGCAGGATCTTCATCTCGCTGAAGATCGGCGAACCTGATTCGATCTGGTAAACGTGCTGCTTGCCGATCCGCTCACGGCGGATCAGACCCGCGGCCACCCCGCGTTGAAGAGCGCGGTACAGGCTGTCATGACTGGCGCCGACCAGGGATTCCAGCTCGCTGGCGGTGAAGGTCCGGTCCGGAGCTCCACACAGCTTGGCCAGGAGCAGGGGGAACGTTGCGGAACCGAACAGGGCGGGCGCCACCGAACGTGGCATGCCACTAAGTTTAGAACTCTGTAGTCGGCTATGCCGACAACATGGTCGGCAAAGCCGACTGAATGGGCCTTTCGGAATGTTTGGCGCGGGACCGGCGTGCCGCACGCCGGCCCCGCTGAGAGGGGGAGGATTGCGCTTCACGAGACCGGTAGGCTTGAGCCGGGGCCCGCCGGTGGTGGCTTACCTCCGGTGATTGGCTGCGTCTTCGACCTTACCGCCCTCTCGATTGCTCTGCCGCCGGAGGCGGGGCGCAAGCTAGACAAGTTCTGAACGCCTGCTTTGTCTCCCGCTGTGCGAGTCGTCTGCGTAGGCGACCTGATCGAGAGCAGGTTGCTAAGCGAGCGGCGTCGTCACATAGTTTTTGGCGTGTCCACCTCTAACGAGCCGCCCAAACTGGTCCGGCGCTGGGAGTCGCTGAGCACTCCGGTGCAGGCGGCGATCGTGTTCCCGCTGCTGGCGGTCGTTTTCTTCTTCCTAAACCTGGTCGGCTTCAACCAGCCGGTGTGGCGCTCGATCCTGTACGGCTTGATCGAGTCCGCGCCGTTCACGGCGCTGGTCCTGGTGGCCACCGCCAACGAGCGGCGCAAGCGCAGCGGCCGTTGAGAGAATCGCCTCAGTCGAGAGTGGCTGCTGGCTCAGCTGGAGTCGGCTAATCCGACTGACCAGTCGGCCTTGCCGATCGGTTCAGGCTCAGATCACACCAAACGCGCCACCGTCAGGAAACGGAGGCGGTCAAGCGGTTCGGATCGGTTCCCTCTTGAACAGGTGCACGAGCGCGACCAGGCCGCACGCCACCAGCAGGCTGAGGACGAATCGCACGATCCATCCCGGCCCGTAGTCGCCGAGCCAGAGGCCGAGCACGATGGAGACGATCAGCCCTGAGATGACCCCAAGGACGACGTCCAGCCCCAGCCCGAAGCCCCTGCCAAAAGATCTCGCTTGCCGCCGTCGGTCGAGCGGTCGCGGGCCGCCAGCTCCGAGCGATGAGGGCCGGTAGTAGCGGAGGTAGGTCCACTCGGGCCCTCTGGACGGGTCGACAATCATTCAGTCGCAAAGCAACCGAGTAGGATCGGCGCGTCGTGCAGGAACTTGTGAAGACGCGAATCGACCATGGCGTGGCCCTGGTGACCATCAACCGCCCCGAGGTCCGGAACGCTCTGAATCCAGCGGCGCTCGGCGCCCTTCGAGAAGCGCTCGACAAGGTGGGCGCCGACACCCTGACTCGCTGTGTCGTGCTGGCCGGCGAAGGAGGTCATTTCACCGCGGGTGACGATCTGACCGAGACAGCGCGCATGGACAGTTCAGGTTTCGAGGCCATGATCGGTGGCTTCCAGTCCATCACCATCGCCCTCCGGTCGATGCCGCAGCCCGTGATAGCCGCCATCGAGGGCTATGCCGTCGGCGGAGGGCTGGAGATCGCCGCCGCCTGCGATATGAGGGTGTGCGCTGAAGACAGCATCTTCTTCTGCCCCGAGGTGAGCCTCGGCCTGCTCATGAGCAACGCTTCCTCAAGCCTGCTGCCGCGGCTCATCGGCTCAGGCTGGACACGTGAGCTGGTACTGACAGGGCGCCGCTTCGACGCCGCCTGGGCCGAGCGGGCCGGCCTGGTGAACCGGGTCATCCCTCGGGGCCAGGTGGTCGACGGTGCGCTGGAAATGGCGCGCGAGGTGGCCGCCAACCAGCCCCTCGCGGTGCGGGCGACCAAGCGCCTTCTCAACAGTGTGGAGGACGATGAGGTCGGTCGTGCCCTGGAGGCTGAGACCAGCGCGATCCTGGATGCTTTCACCGACCCGCAGGTGGTCGCCGCCCTGCAAGCCGAACTCGAGCGGTGGGCTGCACGCAAGCGGTGACTCTCTCGACGCTGCTGGCGGCGCGCGCGGCGGAGGTGCCACGGCGCGACCTGCTGCGGATGCCGGGCCGGACGCTCACCTTTGGCGAGTTCGATCGCGAGGTGAATCGGGTTGCCAACGGGCTGCTGACGGCGGGAGTCCGCCGCGGCGAAATGGTCGGCGTGATGCTGCCCAACTGCCCGGAGTTCGCCCTGGTCTGGCTGGCGCTGCTGCGGATCGGCGCCGTGGAGGCCCCGGTGAACACTGCGTTTCGCGGGCCAGGGCTGTCTCACCTGCTCGACATCTGCGGCTGCCGGCTGCTGATCATCGACGAGTCCTTTCTCCCCCGCCTGGAAGAGATCCGCTCCGGACTTGGCCGCCTTGAGCGGGTGATGACACAGGGCGAGATGATCGAGCTGCGGGGGGAGCCGTCCGATCCGGGCATCGACGTGGCCGAGGACGACCTTGCCCAGATCTTCTTCACTTCCGGGACGAGCGGCCGCAGCAAGGCGTGTCTGTTCGATCACCGCTACGCCGTCGGCCAGGCCGAGCGGTTCGTCGAGGCCTGGCAAGTGGAGACGAGCGACGTGCTCTACAACCCGTTTCCGCTCTTCCACATCGACGCCTCCGTTCTTACGCTGGCCCCAGCGATTGTTCGCGGCTGCACCGCAGCACTCGGGGAGCGTTTCTCGGCCTCGGGCTTCTGGGACGAGATCCGGGGGTTCGAGGCCACCATGTTCGACTTCATGGGCGCCACCCTCACGATCCTCTGGAAACAACCTCAGCGTCCGGACGATCGCGACAACCCTGTGCGTCTCGGCTGGGGCGTGCCGATGCCGGACTTCGCCGGGGGGTTCGAGGAACGCTTTGGTCTTCGCCTGGTCGAGGCGTATGGCATGACCGATTGCGGCGCGCCGGTGTTTCAACCGCTGGCTGAGCCCCGCCGGCCAGGGTCTTGCGGCAGGGTGGTCCCGCCGTACGAAGTCCGGATCGGGCCAGACGGGGAGATTCTGGTCAGGTGCTCCAGGCCCGGAATGATGGCCCTCGGCTACTACGGCATGGCGGAGGCGACCGCCGAAGCGTTTCGCGATGGCTGGTTCCACACGGGAGACCTCGGCCGGCTGGACTCCGAGGGATCGCTCTACTTCCTTGGTCGGAAGAAGGACGCGATCCGCCGCCGGGGTGAGAACATCAGCGCCTTCGAGATAGAGGAGGTGGTCGAGGCCCACCCAGCCGTGCTCCAGGCAGCGGCCTTCGGGCTCCCGAGTGAGCTGACGGAGGAGGAGGTCAAGGTCTGCGTGGTCCTGCGGCCGGGGGTCGCGCTGACGCCCCAGCGACTGGTGGAATGGTGCGAGGCGCACATGGCTCGCCACATGGTCCCCCGGTACGTCGAATTCCTCGACGCTTTCCCGCTGACGCCGACCGAGAAGGTCGAAAAATACAGGCTGCGGGAAGCCGGTATCACATCAACTACCTGGGATCGACTCACATCGACGGAGCGGCCCTGATTCAGGGAGGCCCGCGGCGGCCGGCCCGGCCCTGCACGCGGAGCCACCTGGTCACTATGCGGACGCGCCCGAGTAGCGGTGGAGCCCGCGCCGCCAGAACCAGCGGCTGAACGCGACCAGCACGACCGCGAACGACGCCGCCGTCAGCACGGTACTCCACTGCAAGCGCGACGTGATGGCTTCAGCGGGAACCGTGATCGCGAACGCGATAGGGACGAGGAAGGTCAGGGAGTACCGCAGCCAGTTCGGATAGATGCCGATCGGCCAGCGCCCCGTCTGGTAAACACCCTCGAAGAGCTCGGCCAGGAACCACATCCGCACGACCCAGAAGGCGCCCGTGGCGAGGACGAGCCAGAAGCAGTAGATCATCACGGCGCCGAGGAGAAGCAGCGCCGCGAACATGAGCCAGTCGCCGATGCCCACGACCGCCTGCAGGCGCGCGACCCCCACGATCAGCACGACGGTGCCGGCGGCGACCTCCACCGTCTGCCAGATGCGCATCTCTCGGACGCTTACGAGCAGCTGGGCGTCCTCCGGCTTGGTGAGGGGGTAGTCGAGCTTGCCGTCGCGGATCTCGTCCGTGAGCCGTTCCATGTTGGGCTGAATCGCAGCGTGGATGACGCCGCCCATGAGTATCTGGATCCCGAGCACGCAGAGCAGCTCCGCTTCAGACCAACCGTTGAGCTCGGTGGTGTGGGAGTAGACGAGCTTCAGCACCACCAGCGCGACTCCGAGCGCGAGCAGCGACTGGAAGAGCGCTACGACGAAGTTCGCCCGGTACTGGAGCTCGTTCATCGCGCCGAGGCGGAAGTAGAGCCAGCCGATCCGAAGCGGACCAAGCATCAGTTCCCGACCGCGGAATAGCGCTTGACGGAAGCGCGCCAGAAAAGCCAGACGAAGCAGCCTCCGATCGCTGTCCACAGCGTCTGCATCCCGAGTCCGCCGAGCAAAGACGCCGTCGAGAGATGGCCCACGAGCGCCTCGATCGGGAAGAAGAACGTCCACTTGAACGGCAGCCAGCTGGCGGCTCCCTGCACCCAGCCCGGCATCAGCTGCAGCGGGACGAGCCGGCCGGACAGGAGGAGCTCGGCCATCATGTAGGTCTGAAAGATCGCGCTGCCGCGCGTCGTCCAGAAGGTCACCATGCCCAGCAGCCAGAGATTCATGGTCCTGATCAGATACGCACCCCAGATCGCGACGGAAAACACGATGACGTCGAGGGGTGTCACGTTCAGCGTGGGCTTGAAGATGAGCGTCAGACCTGCCGCGATCGGGAGGTACAGCAGGACCCAGATCACCTTGCCGCCGGCGAAATCAGCGATGTCGTAGTGGATCGGATGGAGCGGCCGCAGGAGCTGCGCCGACAGCTGCCCCTCGCGGATCCGCCACTCCCAGCCGTACGGCGTGAAGACGATGTTCATGTTGCGAACGAGCGTCCAGACGATGTAGTACGCAGCGAACTCGCCAGACGTGATCCCTGCCACCTGGCCGGCATGTGAGCGAGCGATGGTCGTCCAAACCACGAGATAGATCACAGGCTCGGCGACCATCCCGACCAGGTACATGTAGGTCGCGGCCCGATACTGGAGCTGCGTCTGGATCGCCGTCCGCATCATCGTGAGGTAGAAGTCCGCCATCGCGCGCAGCCACGACTCCCTACGCATAGGTGCGGCGAAACCCGTCACTCTGCGGCCTTCTGCGCGAAGACGACCTCGATCACGTCCTCGATCGGCGGCTCCTCGATCGTGAGGTCGGCGACCTGCAACTCCCCGAGCAGCCGCGCCGCGATCGGCGCCGCCTCCGCCTTGGGGACGCGCAGCTTCACGCGATCGCCATCTCGCTGGAGGACCTCTCCGTAGGAGTCGAGTGGCCCGGTGCCGTCCACGAGCGCCACGTCGATCGTCTTGTACGCGGCGAAGCGGTCCGAAAGCGCCGCCAGGTCGCCGTCGAACAGCACTCGGCCGTGGTGGATGACGATGACCCGGCGGCAGAGCGCGACGACGTCCGCCATGTAATGGCTGGTGAGCAGAACGGTGGCGCCGTGGCGCCGGTTGTAGTCGGCGATGAACGAGCGGATCCGCTTCTGCATGGTCACGTCGAGACCTATCGTCGGCTCGTCAAGAAAGAGCACCCGTGGGCGGTGCAGCAGTGACCCCACGATCTCGACCTTCATGCGCTCGCCGAGCGACAGGTTCCGAACCGGTTTGCGCACGAGGTCATCGATCTCGAGCAGCTCGATCAGCTCGTCCCTCATGGCGACGAAGTCGTCGCGGCGGAGACGGTAGATCGCCCGGTTCAGCTCGAACGAGTCGAGTGCAGGCAGGTCCCACTGGAGCTGGTTCCGGTTGCCCATGACGAGCGTGATCCCGCGTAGGAAGTCCTTCTCCCTTCGAGAGGGAAGAAAACCGAGGACGCTCGCCTGGCCGCTCGTCGGGTGCAGCAGGCCGGAGAGCATCTTCAGCGTCGTCGTCTTGCCGGCTCCGTTCGGCCCGAGAAACCCGACCACTTCGCCGGGCCCGATCTCAAACGAGATCGCGTCAACGGCGCGCACTGCGCGCGTCTTCCTGTGGAAAAGGCTGCGCACAGCTGCGCGCAATCCGGCCTCCCGCTCGGGTACCGAAAAAGTCTTCGAGAGGTCGGTGACGCGGACGTCCGCCGGTGACTCCGGCCCCACTGATGAAAGGTTAGCCCTGCGCGCTCCAGATCACGGCCGCCCGCAGGGCAAGCACCCCCACGAGCACGATCGCGGCAGCCACGTTCGCCGAGATGCCGATCCGAGTCAGCGTGGCCGTGCCGGCAGGGCTCACGGTCAGACCCCCGCCGAAGCGGCTTGCCAGCGGCGGCAGCAGGCTGAGGAGCGCCACGATCCAGAGCACGAACCAGGGCGCGCCGACTGCGCGCAGCAGCTGGCCGCCGAAGCCGACGGTGATGAACAGCACCGCGATGAACGCCAGCTCGAGCAGCACGAAGTAGCCGTCGGCTTCGGCCAGGGCTTCGTGACTGGCCTCGGCGGCCGGTCGCCAGCGCGTGAACAGTGTGACCAGGGCCGCCGCCCCGCTCAGGCCCGAAGCGAGGAAGAGTCCGCCCAGTGCGTACGTGTCGCTCCACACCGGCTGATTCGAGACGCTGAGCAGTACGCCGGTGTATGCGGCGATGAACAGCGCGAACACGGCACCGACGACGTTGACCAGGCGGCCCAGGGGGCCGCCCAGCGCCCTGGCGACGACCGTGCTCAGGGGGTAGCTGTTACGTCGGTCGAGCGCCACCACCTCGAGGAACGAGATCGTGGCAAAGAGACCGAACACCATCAGCCCCCACACACCGAGCGACATCGGTGACCAGGACCTGAAGTTGAGCGCGGGCCCACCTGCGCCGGTGTCGTACATCATGTGCCAGAAGCGGAGCGGGTGCCCCAAGTCGATGGTCAGCAGGACGGGGCAGAGCAGGACCAGCGGGAAGGCGAGGAGGAAGCACAATCGGGCAGCCTGCTCGTCAGAGGGCCGGCCCCACAGGCGCAGCATCGTGCCCAGCACGTAGGCGCCGCCGGACAGTCCGGCCAGAAAGAAGTAACCGAGGATGTACCAGCGCCACTCGGGTGGCTGAGTGAAGTGAGCGGCCAGCAGCATCAGCGGTCGTCTCCTCCGCCGGCCTGGACGCTGACCGGCGACGTTTCGGGCTCCGTTTCGGGCCGCTCGCGACGCCGCCGGATGGCGATCATGCCGCCGATCAGGGCCAGCACGGCCGCGATCGCGCCGCCCAGGTAGCCACCCACGTTGTTGCGGCTGGGCAGACCCGCGCTCTCGCCGGTAGGCAGCCCGTAGACCTCCGGCTTGTCCATCAGGAGGAAAAAGGCATTGAGCCCGCCGTAGACGGACGTGTCCCGGCCATACAGCTGCGCGTTTGAGTAGCCGACCTGGCGGAGCTGGGCCAGCCGCTTGTCCGCCGCGCCCTGCAGGTCCGTGAGGTTGCCGAACTGAATGGACTGCGTCGGGCAGGCCTTGGCGCAGGCAGGGGTCATGTCGTTCTGAAGCCGGTCGTAGCAGAGGGTGCATTTGCGCGCGGTGCCGGTCTTCTCACTGAAGCCGATCACCCCGTAGGGGCAGGCCGAGATGCAGTTCCGGCAGCCGTTGCAGGTCTCCTGCTGGATGAAGACGGTGTCGAACTCGGTCCGAACGATGGCGTTGGTCGGGCAGACCTCCAGGCAGGACGCGTGCTGGCAGTGCTTGCAGACGTCCGACATCATGAGCCAGGCCTGGCCGTCGCCGACCGTGGTGGCGGCGGTCAGCGAGCTTGGCTCGATGAACTTGACGTGGCGCCAGTTTTCGGCGTCCAGCTTGCCGGTGTTGTCGAAGCTGTCGGCGAGGAACTTCGGCGGGTTGCCCGTGAGCTGATTCCACTCCTTGCAGGCGACCTCACAGGCCTTGCAGCCGATGCATACGCTTGTGTCGGTGAAGAAGCCCTTAGCTTGAGCCATTGTCTACACCCCGCCCTGTGGGTAGGCCCGGCTTCGCCGGGCCGATTGAGTTGTTTCCAGGGTCGCCAAGACGATGCCCCCAGAGGAGGGGGTCCGGAGGGGGAACCCTGGTTCCCCTTGCCCCAAGAAGCCCTTCGCTTGAGCCATGACCTACATCCCCATCAGGTTGGGCACGACCTTGCTGAGGCCGCGCTCCTTGGCATAGAGGTCGAGCGGCAGAGCGGCCAGCTCGTCCACGACAGGCACCGCCGCCGCGTCACGCCGGAGGTCGACGCCGATCAGGTAACGCTTGCAGGTGTCGCAGCCCTCGATCCGAAGATGAGGCAGCTGCTCGGCCTCCGAGTAGACCGGCAGCCGGCTCGACGTCTCCTCGCCGCAGGCGGCGCAGACCATGCGCGGATGGATCCACTCGGCGGCGCAGCGAGCGCAGACCAACCGCTTGGGTCCGGTCACAAGCGGGTCGCCTGAGGCAGCGGAGTAGAAGAGCTGTGGCAGGCCGCCGCACCGAGGGCAGCTCCGTCCTTCGCCTCCCGTCAGGGTCGTGGCCCCAGCGGGCATCGCCTCCAGGACCGGTGCGCAGGATGCACGGGCGAGGTAGCGGTCGACGACCGCTTGCTCGGCTCCACGCAGCCAGCGGCCGACGAGATCGTCAACGTCGGCGCTGTGGAACCGAGCGACCACCGACTCCGCCAGGGCTGGCGGGCCGGCCGCCACCGTCGCCTCGACAACGCGCGGCAGCAGCTCGCGGGCGAGCCTGCTCCGCGTGGTGTCGTCGCCGGCCTCGGGCGGGCGGGCGACGGCGGCTTCGAAGGCTGGCTCCTGCACGTCTAGAAGGGCCAGGTAGAGGGTCAGCACTTCGGCCGCGAACGGATACCTCACCCGCAGCTGCTCGGCCCTGCGCCGGCGCGCGGGCCACGGCGAGGGGGCAACCGCAGCGGGCTGCTCCATCACATCTTCTCCACGTTCACGAGGAACGCCTTGAACTCGGGAGTCCTTGCGTTCGCGTCTCCCACAAAGGGCGTCAGCGCGTTGGCCAGCCAGTGGCTGCCTGTCCTCAGGCCGACGAACCCCCAGTGGATGGGGATGCCCACCTGGTAGACCTTCTGCCCGCCGACGGTGATCGGCCCGAGTCGCCTGGTAACCAGCGCCAGCACCTCGAGCTTGCCGCGCTGCGACCTCACGCGCACACGGTCTCCGCTCTTGATCTTGAGCTCCTGGCCCAGCTCGTAGGGGATCTCGACGAACGCCTCCGGCTGCAGCCCGACCAGCAGCGGGACGTGCTGGGTGACGTAGTGCTCATGCTCGGTCAGCCGGTAGCTGGTTGCGACGTATGGGAAGTCCTTTGCCTGGCCGAAACGGCTGGGCCGGCCTGCGGCCTGGTCGTAGAGGAAGGCGACAGGAGAGGCGGAGTTGGCCGGGTGCAGCGGGTTGGGGATCGGCGACTCCATCGGCTCGTAGTGCTCGGGGAACGGCCCGTCCACCATCGAAGCGGAGAAGAGGCGCCCGGTGCCCTCGCCGTTCATGATGAACGGCAGCCAGGCGGCGGGGTCGGCGGGGTCCATGTTGGGCGGATAGTCGGGCACGTCGCCCACCCAACGGGTGCCGTTCCACTGGATGCCCGGCCGCTTGGGGTCCCACGGCTTGCCGGTCGGGTCCGCCGAGGCGCGGTTGTACATGATGCGCCGGTTGAGAGGCCAGCTCCAGGCCCAGTTGGAGTAGAGGCCGAGGCTGGTCGGGTCGTTGCGCTGCGGGTCCCGGATGCCGTCGCGCCTCTTGGCGAGGTTCGCGGACGCGCGGCCCTGAGCGGCCGGCGCGGACTCGTCCGGGTAGCTCCCCGTGTAGATCCAGTCACCGGCTGTGGTCGTGCCGTCGTCCTTCAGGTCGGCGAAGGTGGCCAGCCGCTTGCCGCTGGTCAGGTCACGACCGTTGATCTCCTGCGCGATCTCATCCAGCTCCGGCTTGACCGGGTTCTTGTAATTGAGCGTGAGCGCGTAGATCGGGTCGGGGAACTTGCCGCCTTCCGATCGGTAGAGCTTCTTGACCCGGTCGAACAGGTCGGCGAGGATCCAGTGGTCGTGCGTCGCGTCGCCCTCCGGCTTGATGACGGCGTCTTTCCACTGCGACCAGCGACCGCTGTTGACGAACGAGCCGTCTTTCTCGATCCAGTGCGTCGTGGGCAGCATGAAGACCTCGGTCTCGATCTCGGCCGTGCTCTTGCCAGTGGCGTCCTTGATGCTCGGGGCGCGCCAGAACTCGGAGCTGGTTGTCGGCAGCGGATCCATCACCACCAGCCACTTGAGGTTGGTCAGCGCTTTCAGCACCTGGTTGGAGTCCGGGCCGATGCTGGTGGCAGTCATGCCGGACAGCATCACCCCCTCCATCTTGCCCTTGAGAGCCTGGTCGAAGATCGTTATCCAGGACGCGTTGCCTGCCGGCTTCGGGACGTAGTGGAAGGCGAACTCGTTCTCTTTCTTCGCCGCGTCGCCGTACCAGCCTTTGAGGATGCTGACCATGAACTTCCGGTAGTTGGTGCCGAAGAAGTTCCAGGAGTTGGGGTGCGACTTCTTGGGGGCCGACTGGGCGACGTAGTCGTCCAGGTTCTTCTGGCCGGGCGCCGGGATGCGCAGGTAGCCGGGCAGGATCTCCCAGGAGATGGCGTGGTCCGTGTTTCCCTGGATGTTGGCGTGGCCGCGCTCGGCGTTCATACCGCCGCCCGGCAGGCCCATGTTGCCCAGCAGCAGCTGGAGGAGCGCGGCGGACCGGATCAGCTGGCCGCCGGTCGTATGGTGGGTGAGGCCGACGGCGTAGACGATAGTCATCACCTTGTCCGGCCGCCCCATCTCCCCGACCATCTTGGCCACCTTCAGGAACTGATCCTTCGGGATGCCGGAGATGCTTGCGACCGCGTCCGGCGTGTAGCGCGAGTAGTGCTGCTTCAGGAGCTGGAACACGCTGCGCGGGTGCTGCAGCGAGTAGTCCGTGTGCGCGTAGCCGGTGTCGGAGTCTGTCTCGTAGTTCCAGGTCGCCGTATCGTAGGACCGCTTGGCCGCGTCGTAGCCGGAGAAGAGGCCGTCGTTGAAGCTGTAGCCGTCCTTCACAATCCAGGCGGCGTTCGTGTAGTTGCGGACGTACTCCTGCTGGTACAGGTTGTTCTGCAGCACGTAGTTGATGAGCCCGCCGAAGTAGGCGACGTCGGTGCCAGTCCTGATGCGCAGGTACTGGTCTGCCACCGCCGAGGTGCGCGTGAAGCGCGGGTCTGCGTGAACGAGCTTGGCGCCACGGTCCAGCTTGGCCCGCATGAACCACTGGAACCCGACCGGATGGGCCTCAGCGGGGTTGGCCCCGTTGATCAAGATCAGGTCGGTGTTCTTGATGTCCCTCCAGTGGTTGGTCATGGCCCCCCTTCCGAACGTGGCCGCCAAACTGACGACCGTGGGGCCGTGTCAAACCCGCGCCTGTTGCTCTAAGTGAACCAGTCCCAGGCCGCGCATGACCTTGGTGGCGAAGTAGCCCTCCTCGCTGCTGAACGCGGCGCCGCCCGCGAAGGCCAGGCCCTCGCAGCGGTTGACTGTGTTGCCGGCGGCGTCGGTCGTGACGAAGGTCCGATCGCGGGCGTCCTTGATGCGCTTGGCGAGCATGTCCAGCGCATTGTCCAGGGTGATCTTCTTCCACTCCTGAGCCCTGGGCGCGCGATACATCACCGAGGTCACGCGGTTGCTGGAGACGGCGAGCTGCATCGCGGTCGCGCCCTTCGGACAGAGGCGGCCCTCGTTGACCGGGCTGTCAGGGTCACCTTCGATCTGGAGAAGCTGCCCCGCGTCGTTGGTGTAGGCCACCAGCGAGCAGCCGACAGCACAGTAGGGGCAGACAGAGTGCGACTCTCGGGCCCCGGCGATGCGCAGGTTCTGCTTTATCTGATAGGCCTGCGCCAGATCGAATCCGAGGGCTGAGAGCCCGATGCCGCCCGCGCTCGCAGCCCCGATCTTCAGGAAATTCCGACGACTGATCGCGGACACGTCTCTCGTCCCTCCCGTATTCCCTCCGTTGGAAAGCTGCTGCGCTGCCCGCGCAACGGGAACATTATGCGCCCGGGGGCACGCCTTCAACCGGATATCTTGGGTCTGTGAACACTTTTTTCGACGACCTTGGCGACCGCTTCGCACAGGCAGCCGCCAGGCGGGGGGCGACGATCCAGAAGCCTGCCATCACATCCGACGTCGCCCAGGAGATTCTGGAGCTGGCTCGGGTGGCGGCACACACGCAGGAGCGGCGGTTTGCGCCGCTGGCCTCGTACGTTGCGGGATTGGCCGTTGAGCGTCTGGAGCGTGGCGGCGCCATGCCTTCGGCAGACGCCGCGGCCGAGCTGATCCGGGAAGTGCGGACTGAACTGGAGGCGGAGGCGGCGACGACGACGTAGGCTCGGCCCGTACGGAGGGCTTGATGCAGCGCGGCGCTGCGGCGGCCTCTGCGATCAGCGGGGTGGGTAGATGAACCCGATCAGCGGCACCTGGCCCGGGTGGACGGTGCGCTGGTCGATGACCCCCCAGCCCACGTAGTTCATCTCGGTGACCAGGAAGGAGCCGTCGGCGTTGACCGACTCCACGTAGGCCACATGACCGTAGTAGCGGCTCTCCCAGTCGACCAGGATCGCGCCCGGCCGCGGCGTCGCCCCTGTGGCCCAGCCTGCCGCCTGGGCGGCGCCGTACCACTGCCAGGCATTGCCGATCCAGGGCACGGGCACCTTCGTGGCGACGTACCAGGTGCACTGGCCGAATGGGAAGCGCGTCACCGGGTAGGGACCGGCCGAACCGCCGACCTTGATGTCGAAGATGGAGCGGCTGCCGATCGCGGCAGGCAGGGTCGCCGCCGGTGGCAGCGGGCTCAACACCGTGCCGTGACCCGCCGGCAGCACCAGCATCTTGCCCTCGATCACGTCGGCCAATGGATCACGCAGGTAGTTGAAGTCCATGATCGAGGTGGTGTCGACGTGCCAGGCGGCGCCGAGGCTCGCGACGGTGTCGCCCTTTCGCACCTGGACCACGACGCCTGCGATCGGCGGTATGAGAAGATTGTCGCCCTTCTTGACGCGCGTCGACGTGCCGAGGAACGGGTTCGACCAGCGGATCTCGTCCTCGGTCACGTTGAACTTGGCGGCGATCGATTTCAAGTCCTCACCGTCGCCGACCGTGTAGGTGATCGGTTCATGGCGCACCGGCACCGTGGTTGGGAGGGAGATCGGCTTGATGACGGTGCCCGCGCGGCCAAGCGCCACGTCGTTCACCTCGCCGCCCTGGGCCATCGACCGGGCCTGGACGTTGGCCACGCCCAACCGCAGCAGGCTGTTGGGCAGGCCGCGGCTCACAGATGAATAGGACGCCAGGCTGATGGCGACTACCAAGACCACCGCGTGCACCGATAGACGCGTGAGTCCCTGCGAGACTAAACCCCCCTTTCCGTTCGTGAACGTGCGCCCAACAGGCTAGCACCCGCGCACATGTGCGTCAACACCGGCTAGATCCTGTCAGGTTGCCTGTGGGCGCCCCGCGGCTGTGGCCGGGTGATGCGTCTCATACATCCGGACCGCCACGAGCAGGCCGGAAAACGCGGTTATCCCGGCGACCGCCCAGATGGCCGCCTGGAGATTGAGCAGGTCGGCGACGATCCCGGCGAGCAGGCCACCCAGGGCGAAGCCGAGGTCCCGCCAGAGGCGATAGACGCCCACCGCGGTTGCCCGCCACCCGGGGTGGGCGACGTCGCCGACCGCAGCCAGCAGCGTCGGGTAGACCATCGCTGTGCCGAGCCCGAGCAGGCCGGCTTCTACCGCCCAGGCCGCAAAGCTCGTGCTCGGCGGGATCAGCGCGAGTGCGACCGCCTGCAGCAACATCCCGCTGGCGATCAGCCACTTGCGCCCGATGCGGTCGGAGAGGGCCCCGGTCACAAGCTGAGCCCCGCCCCAGATCGCGGGATATATTGCCGCCAGGACGCCGACGGCCGCCACCGACAGACCGTGGGTCACAAAGAAGATGGGGAGCAGCCCCCAGGCGAGGCCGTCATTGAGGTTGTTCGTAAGCCCGGCCTGACTGCACGAGGACAGGGCTCGTTCCCCGAGAGTCGTCAACCTGAAGACCTGGGCAGTGGAAAGCCGCTCGCCGGCGGCCGGGCCGACGTGTGCAGCTGCCTCGTGTTGAACGTGGCCGCGGGTCTCGCGGACGAAGAGCGCCGAGAGGCCGAGCCCGAGGCCGGCGAAGGCGACGCCAAGGAAGAACGGCTGGGGGCGCAGACCCCACCGGGCCGCCACGAAGCCAGTTGCCAGCGCGGTCAGCGCCACCGCCCCATAGCCTGCCGCTTCGTTCAGGCCCATCGCCAGGCCGCGGCGGGCTGGCCCAACCAGGTCGATCTTCATGTTGACGGTGGTCGACCACGTCAGGCCCTGGTTCACGCCAAGCAGGACGTTCGCAAAGATCACCCAGCCCCAGCTGGGGGCCCAGATCAGGAGCAGCGGCACTGGTAGCCCGAAGAGCCAACCGGTGACCAGCACCGGCTTGCGACCGACGCGGTCGGAGAGTGTTCCGGCAACCAGGTTGGCAACCGGCTTGGTCAGCCCGAAGGCAACTATGAAGCTGAGAGCCGCGGTCAGAGCGGAGAGGCCGAACGCGCGCTGCGCCAGCAGTGGAAGCACCGTGCGCTCTTGCCCGATCATGCCGCCGACCAGGGCGTTTACCCCGACCAGCAGCGAGAACTGGGCAAGGTTGGCGCGGAGTCCCAGACGCACCGGCTCGCTGGCCAAGCTCACATCCAGAGAATACTCGAAAGAACGTTAGAGTTTTGCTGTGACGAATAGAGGAAGCCAAGAACGCGCTCTGTGCGGAGTTCGGCCACATCCCCGGAGCGATCTCCGTTCCCCTTGTGCGAGCTGAGCGCACGCCCGTCGGAACTGCGGCGTGGAGCGGGGATCGTCTACTGATGGGGGCCTTACGGCGTCCCGGCTCCGCAGACCGGCGAGATCATACGCGGAGCGGGCTGCCGCGCCCGACGGCTCGCGGAAGGCCTTCTCGAATGGCGCCTCGCAGCTGCGCCGGTCGAGGTGGGCGCGGCTACCTGAGACCGAGCGGTGCCGTGCTCAGGCGGGCTCTACCAACAGGTGCAGGGTCTTGGTGCTGTTGAATCCCGGATTGACGTACCCCTCGAGCGGATAATTCGGATCGACACGCAGCCGCGAGTAGCGGCGAAGCAGGATGCCGAGCGCGACTCGCGACTCTAGACGGGCCAGCGGGGCGCCCAGGCAGAAGTGGATTCCCCTGCCGAACCCCAGGTGGGCGTTGGGCTGCCGGCCTATCACGAACTCGTCCGGGTGCTCGAACTGGCGCTCGTCGTGGTTGGCGGAGAGCACCCAGGCCATGACCAGCTGCTCGGGAGGGATGACCTTGCCCCCCACGATGGTTTCGGCGGTGGTCGCCCGGACGAGCAACGCAAATGGGCTGCGATAGCGGAGGACTTCCTCGACCGCGAGGGCAATCGCCGCGGGGTCGGCTCGCAGTGCAGCCTGAGCCTCAGGGTGCTCATCGAGGCAGCGGATTGCGTTGCACAGGAGGGCGGTGGTTGTGATGTGGCCGGCGAGGAGAAGGACCGTGGCAAAACCAACGACCTCTCGGTCGCGGAGCCGCTCGCCGTCGATCTCCGCCTCAACAAGATCGGTGAGCAGGTCTCGCCGGGGCCGAGCCCGTCGCTGGGCGACGTGCTCCTGGAGGTAGTCGTAGAAGTTGCTCAGCCGGGCCTTTACGCTCTTGAGTTGCGCCTTGGAGAGTGGATCGGCGCTATCTCGCGTGAGCAAAGCGTCGGCCCACTCTCTGAAGCGGGGGCGGTCCTCGGCCGGTACGCCCAGCATCTCGGCGATCACGATCACCGGCAGTGGGTAGGAAAGGTCGGTGACGAGCTCGATCGTGGATCGGCCCCCCGTTTCGTCGAGCAGGTCGTGGGTGAGCTCGGCGATCCGTGGCTCCATCTGGGCGATGGCTGTGGGCGTGAAGGCCTTGCTGACAAGGCTCCGCAGCCGGTGATGCCGCGGCAGGTCCATGCGCAGGACGTTGCCTTCGATGAGATTGGAGGCTTCCGGCATCACCCCGCTGAGGCTGGAACTGAACGTCTGATGATCGGCAAGGATGCTCGCGACGTCCTCGTATCGGAAGACGTTCCAGGCCCCCGTGGCGGAGTCGCGCGAGACCGGGTCTGTGTCGCGCATGGTCCGGTACCATGCCAGCCTCTCCTCCTCGGTCTGCACAAGAGTAGCTGACATTCTGATAACTCTACGATGGCATTGTCAGACAGGCCTGACGGGCCAATTTGGCCCAGTCAGGCTTCGGTCGGCGGTAGATCGCGGGCGCTGGCAGCAGGCTGGAGAATTGCGCTCCTGGACTGCCAGGTCGATCAGCCGTTTCTGGAACGTGTGAACACCCCAGGGAGGCAAGGCGGCTCGACATTCCAGGCGGTTTGAATCCAGGGCAAAGGTCGTGTATGGTCATCCCCTGCTCGGTCGGTTCGGATATGAGGATCGCGTTTACCCTGGATTGACGGGCCTGCAGGAGGTAGCGAACTCCGGGCGGGCCTCAGCGGCACGCCGCGGCTCCGGGTGCGATACTCCCTGCTCCGAGGTCCCGGCTTCGCGCCGAGGTGCTGGCCCTGCGTTAGCAGCTCGCGGTGCTCGAGGCAGACAATATCAGCCGCGGAGGCGTTGAGCCATAGCACGACCATGAAGGCGCTCGTTCGGCAAAGTTCAGGCTCAGGTGACCGGCTGCAGCTGTCCGATGTCGAGCGGCCTCTCATCACCGACGACCACGTACTCGTAAGGGTGCGCGCGGCGTCGGTCAACGCCGCCGACTGG
>Ga0126378_10000454_pt1 | contig 30614 bp, 32 predicted proteins | sample PanSoiMetPlot_23_FD_92587 | JGI IMG/M metagenome (GOLD analysis project Ga0126378, IMG submission 92587) | Tropical forest soil microbial communities from Panama - MetaG Plot_23 | ecosystem: Environmental > Terrestrial > Soil > Tropical forest > Bulk soil | place: Panama | collected 2016-02-17
CCAGTAGATTTCTTCAAGGTCGGACTTTCCGAATCGGGAAACCACGATAACCGCGAATATGAAGATGACTGAGCGGAGAAGTGGATGGGCCTCCTAACAAAGAACTCAGACGGAACCTCACCCTACTCCAACAAACGGCGCGCAGTCGGGATCACTATTTAGAACCTCAGGACCAGATTCTTCGCGCCGCGGATTCCCGTTTGCGCACCCTGCGAACAGCGCACTGACCGGGGCCACCAGCGACTCGGTGTTGTCGCTGGGGTGGGAGAGTGCGGTACCCACCTTTTGGACGTTCCAGGCAGAAGAAGGATGTGCCACCCCGCCTTTTAGCCAATATGTTCAAGACCATATTCAAGAGCAGGTTCTAATTTCAATTCAACAAGCTAGACTTGAGAGCTTCCCATTGAGGAAAACATGTCGCCAGATACGCGCCTGATGTGTGGGCTCAGTCTGATCCTTATTCCTACGATCGTTTACGGCGGGCTGACCGTACTGGGTGTGGTCACCAACCTTTTGATGGGGTCACCGGGACCTCCAAATCTCTCAGCAACGCAGATCGCGTTTTACCGCGCAGGCCACGCTCATGCCGGAGTTCTTACTCTCCTTGCAATACTCCTGCAAATCCTGGTCGACTATGCTGCGATCGCAAGTTTGCTTGTGTGGCCAGTCCGAGTGGGAGCAGTCGCCGCATCAATTCTGGTTTCCGGTGGATTCTTTGCTGTGGCGCATCGGCGATCGTTGCGCATTGTCCTTTACACCGGCGCGGTTCTGGTCGCGGCGACAACCCTTACGGTGGGACTTGGGTTGATCCTTGCGCGGTGAGAATCAGCTTGATCCAGAGTAACGCCCCTGCTCATTCGTTTCCGCAGCGCAAGGTCGGTTGGTGTCATTCCGAGCATTCGGCGAAACGTTCGTGTCAAATGCGCCGCGTCGGAAAATCCGGCACTGTGAGCGGCTGCGGTTACACTGGCGCCACCCATCAAGTCGCAGCAGGCCCGCTGCAGACGCAGCCATAGAACATATGGCCGCAGCGGAACTCCCGTGGACTCGGTGAAAACGTGCATGAAGCGCGATTGCGACAGGCCAGAAATACTGGCCAAAGCCTTCAAGGAAAAGTCGTCAGAAACGCTAAGCTTCTTGCGCAGCTGCTTGAGTACGAGCCTTACGCCGGGGTGGATCTTCACGGGACGGCGCTGGTCCAGTAGTTCCGTTCTAACCCATCGCTCAACGCGTGCTTCAGTAGGCTTCCTTCCCAGGGCTGCGCGCCAACGGGCGACTTGGATTTCCGAAATACAGGAGATGTCGCCTTCGATGCGTTCTCTCAGTGCTGCACCCAATTCGCTTTCGGAATCAACAAAACCAATCAGGACCGTTGTGTCCCGCGCATCGACTTCGTGAACAGTATCCGGCTGCACTAATGCGGCGCCGCACCTCATCCATCGCTCGTCGACCCCGCCGCGAATCAACAAGGCCCCGCGCATTGCCATTACCAACTGAACACAGTGATGGCGATGACCGGAGGTGGTGAAGCCGGGCCCCCACACGATCATGGCAGCAGGCCAAACCAGCGCTCCGGGAGTAAGATGGACCAACATAGCAATCTTCTGCCTTGAGCAGGCATCCTCTTTGAGATCGCAGCCAGTATATTCAAGACCCCTTTAGACAGGGGACGCTATTTTCTCTCCAGGTGACACCAGTGATGAAGTTTCACCGTTGGTGTCGATTTGCGCCTATTCCTGTTCGACGTACTGTTGGAAAGGCGTCCAAACAATTTCCCAAGGAGAGCAAATGGCCCAGAAAATCTTTGTGAATCTACCGGTGAGGAATCTGAACAAGTCAACAGCCTTCTTCAGGAAACTGGGTTTTACGTTCAACGCCCAATTCACCGATAAGACCGCAGCCTGCATGGTTATCAGCGAAGACATTTACGTCATGCTCCTCACTGAAAGCAAATTCAAAACTTTCACACCAAAACAAATTTGCGATGCAACCAGGAGCACCGAAGTCCTGGTGTGCCTGTCCTCGTCGAGCCGGAATGATGTCAACGAAATGGTTCGCAAGGCAGTCGCTGCCGGAGGCACAACTTACAAGGAACCGCAGGACCACGGCTTCATGTATGGTCACGGATTTCAGGATTTGGATGGGCACATTTGGGAGTTGGCCTTCATGGAGCCGAGCGCAATCAAAGTCAGACAATAAGCAGAGACTTGGTCTCGCTGGAGACAACATATGCAACCCCAGAAGCAAGTCGACGTTACGTCCAAGGCAAAGCCAAGGATTGGACGCGTAATCACGATTTTCACGGTGGCTCTCGTGCTCGTGGTGGCTTTTGTCGCGCTTCAGAGTGGTAACACGCACCTCGCGAAGCTGCGCAACCCGGATCTGGAATACCTGAAGTCCGTAAACAGCGTCGCCCCACCAAAGGACCCGGAACTGTTGTTCATACTAATGACGCAGTTTGCGAACTCGAATCTTCAGGGCGAGGGAGTCGAATTTTACAGCGCGCGGCTAAAGGAATTCGAGCCACAGTTGACGCCGGTTCGGAAGTCTTTGTATCTGGGAATCATTGGCTTGCTGCGCGCTCAGCATGCATCCTCGGTGCCGCTTTTGAAGCGCTACGGGTATGTAAAGGACACGATTGCTACGCTCGATCAGGCGAAGCAGTTCTCAGGCGGCCAGGTCTTCGTCGTGAATTGGATCGCTGGTGTCGTGCATACGGAGCTTCCAGGCTACTTTCACCAGCGAAAAGCTGCACAAGAGGAACTCACCTGGTGTCTTGACCACGCGGATAAAGCCCCTCATCCAGCATGGTTGCGCGAAGTCTACCGTCATCTTGGTAAACTCGCCCTGAATGATGGTGACAGTGCAAAAGCGCAGGAATACCTGCGGCGTAGCGGCTATCCAGACTTTAATCACCCGATCACATTGGCAACGCCTTTTTCCGAAGAGCGAATCGCCGGTCATGCGTTTGCGCCGAGGCGAATTACGGAGGTGGTTCCTCATCGTGTCTACGCGCTGTCTGGCTACGAATTCACGGAATACTACTTCGTAGTTTCCCGAGATGGGCATCAACTCATCAGCGTTGACGCAGGCACGCGACCGGATTTCGCAAAAGGTGCGTACGAAGCGCTCCAAGCCTACGCGCCAGGACTGCCGCCGCTAACAACGGTATTCGTGACCCACGCACACTGGGACCATGTCGGCGGTCATTCGTACTTCCGCGGCCTGAACCCTCGTCCCAAGTTTTATGGTCGAAGCAACTATCAGGAAGAGTTCGAGAAGCAAGTCAACGGACCGGGCATCTTCGGGAAGCAGTTCTTCGGAGAGCGATTCGTCGCCGACGATTTTCTGAGCTACAAGCCGGACGTTACGGTCGACAAACGAACAGATGTGAACATCGGCGGATCGAAGTTCGAACTCGTCCCGGCTCATGGAGGTGAAACGCACGATGCCATGTTGATTTATCTTCCCGACGAAAAAGTGATGTTCATGGGAGATGTCATCATGCCGTACCTGGGGGCGCCGTTCGATGAAGATGGTGATCTGCAGGGCCTGCTCGATGCGATTGATTTAGTCGTGAGCAGGAACCCTCAGTACCTATTGCACGGGCACGAGCCGCTCACGCGCAACTTCTCCTCACCGCTGATTCTCAACCACCTGAAAACTGATTTGGCATGGTTGCGAGACCAGGAGCTCACAGCGATTCGCCGAGGTGACGAACGCGCCGCTATTCATGAAGCAAACCTCATCCCGCCGGATCTTCTGGCCAATCAGCCAGATGTGTATCAGCCTTACTACATTCTGCGCGAGCATGTGATCGATAGAATCTACGATCAGAATGTCGGTTACTGGGAGGCGAATCTTCAGGGGCTGGCTCATCCTGACCGAGCGGATCGCGCTGAAGTCCTCGTTGACTATCTGGGACTCTCGGATTCGCAAATCGCCAAAGTAGCGGACCGCCTCTCCGCAGACGGGAAGTACGAGATGGCAGCGGACCTGGTTGAATCCGCAGAGCCAAAATTTCCCGGCAGTGACTCTCTTAAAAGGGCCAAGCGCTTCGCCTATCTAAAGCTGATGGAAAAAAACCAGAACACGGATCCATTCAAATTCATCATCTATTCGGCAAAAATTGGCGAACAGACACCACAGATTAATGCGCAGGGACGCTAGAGGAAGGATGTCGTCGTCACACGGCGACATCCGTTGGCCGCTCGACTGGCTGTTTCCCCGGCGCCAGGGCTACACCGATGACAACGAGCACAGCGGAGCCTACCCGGAATCCTGTGCGTTCTCTCGCTTCCTTAGGTTGTAAGGCAAGAGCTGACATCACTACAGCGTGAGCGAAACTCGACCACGCCGCAAAGGCGATCAGGCTGCCGGGCGCCGACGGATTCCGCACTGCCAGCAGCAGAAAGACGCCGAGCGTGATGTAGAGGCTAAGCATCATATCGTCGCCCGTATCCGACGGATTCGCGTACGACAAATCCATTGCCACAGGATAGATGCCGGCCACAAAGAGAAGTCCCATAAGCGCCAGCACGACCTTCAACGCTCGCTCTCGAATCGCCCCCCTTCCAAACAACCGTGAATTCTGACGTGTCCTACGAACGATCTCAAGCTTCTCCGCAGGAAACACAAGGATTCGGACCATCCGCGCGGGTTCAGACACAACGGTATCTGCCTGATCTGGTTTTCTGAGGGTGTTGTTAGTGAATTTCTGTTTTAAGGAGAGATGCAATGAGTTCTACAGCCCAGAGAAAGCCGCCAGTGACGTTTCACGTTCAACCGTTCATTCGCAGCGCTGCATCAATCAAGCATCAGCCGAAGTCGACGCGTTACTACTTTGATGTCGGCATCGGCTCGGTATGTTTATCGGGCGCCGATACCGGAGGAGCATTCTGCCTGCTGGAAGTGAGTCTCGCCCCCGGCATCGGCGTGCCTCGTCACACGCACACGCGCGAGGATGAATCCTACTACGTCATTTCCGGCGAGCTGGAGGTCACCGTCGGAGACGAGGTCTTCGTTCTTAAGGCGGGCGATAGTCTCATGGCTCCGCGCAACATTCCTCACGAGATACGCAATTCCGGCAACGTCGAGAATCACTTTCTCGTCGTATTTTCACCTTCAGGCTTCGAGGATTTCATTATGGCCGCGGCCCTTCCGGCGCCGAGCAATGCGCCTGCTCCCACACAACGGCAACTTCAGGCTGCGGATGAAGACCCGTCGATTGCTGTTCAGAATGTCCAGAAGCTAGCCGCCCAATATGGAATTGTTTTCGTCTAAGCGGTAAGTCATGCTGCGGCTGGGTTTGTCATCAGCGCACCCATGGAGATATGTAACGCCCGCAACGGTGTTATTTGTGCTCAATCTAGTCCAAACCGCAAACGCTGCGCAGAATGGTCAATCGGAGGTGCATTCGGAGACCTTGCTGCGCAGCACTTCATCCTGGGATGGTGAACTTTACGACTCTTACGTCGCAGGCCGGCCCGAGATATCCATACCGAGAATCACGATTCCGCCGAGAACAACACTCGACTGGCACAGTCATCCAATGCCGAAATGCTGCCTATATAGTCAGTGGGCAGTTAACCCTCCAGAGAAAGAAAGATGGAAAGAAGCAACACTTCACCGCTGGAGAGGCGATTCCCGAAACGGTCGGCACCCTCCACAGAGGAGTTACCGGAAATGAACCGGTTGTACTCATCGTCTTTTACGCAGGCAGGCGCGGCATGCCACTCACTAAGTATCCACGCGTTTCCAGCGGATCTCCTGCTGACCGCTAATGGATTCTTGCCCACGAGGTGCGTAGCTTGCAGTCCCGGGTGCACAATCTTGAGCAGAGGTAATTCTCCTGATGAGTCCGCTAGCTTCACCGGCAATAAACTCCATCTTGCTCATTCTCGGCGGTGCGGTATTCGGTGTACTTGGCTCCTTGCATGCCATTTACACGCTGCTGGATTTGAGCAATCCGCGGCGGCTTGTCCCTGCTGATCCTTCAGTTGCGAAAGCAATGGCCAATTCGGCTCTCCGGCTGTCTAGTGGGGGCACGGACATGTGGCGAGCTTGGATTGGCTTTAATTTCAGCCACAGTCTCGGTTTGCTTTTAGTTGCCGCACTGGCGCTCTGGGCCGGTTTCCGAGCCAAGACCCTCCCTGCCGGCATCATGCCGGCGCTCACGCTGATCAGCTGCCTCTACGTATTTCTCGCTCTGCGCTATTGGTTCCGCGCTCCTGCCATCGGCGTTGCTATCGGTACCGCCTGCTTCGCCGCCGCATGGATCCTGTCGCTAAGATGACTCACCGCCAGCCACGCTGGGATGTAAACCGCTTTAGGGAGGGGCACGACGTTAGTCGCGCCGCAATGGTTCAGGGAAGGACATCGGCTTTAGCCGTGCCGTTAGAGCAGAAGCTTTGTTGTTCCGCACTTTAGCGCCTGAGGTCCAGCCGTCAATCGGAAAACGAACGTTAACCTCGCAGCTAAAGCCGGTGCTTCATTCTTCATGACGGCACGACTAAAGTCGTGCCCTTCCCAAAATCTGCCCTTCCCTAAACCGCAGAACCGAATGTCAGAGCCAGCTAACGCCCATTTGTAACGCAGATCACATCCATACGGCCATTTTCGGAGTACACTCTCCCTGAAAATCTGGACGTGCAATCGGCCTCTCAAGAGAGGAGGTACGAAATGAAACGCACTTGCGTCCTTGCAGCTTGTGTTCTCTGGTTGTCTGCATCGTTTGTGGCATTCGCACAGAGTGCCGCCCAACCTGCTCACACCAAAGTGAAGTACGACGAAACCTCACGAATCAAGCTCAGCGGAGTGGTAGACGAGATCAAGCAGCGGAGCCTGGGAGGAACCTGCAAAGCTCCGGGCGTGTTCGTCACTGTGAAAGTGAATGAACAGACGTTTGAACTCCAGGTCGGACCAAAATGGTTCGTCGACGAACTGACGTGGACGTTCACAAAAGGCGACAAGCTGGAGATCACGGGCTGGAAGATCGACAAAGACAGCAACGAAGTAGTCGTGCGCAAGATCAGCCGCGCAGAGTGGACCTTGGAACCGCGCGACGACAGCGGCGCCGCAAACTGGCTATGGATGCCCGCGCCCAAAGACTCGGGCAAGTGCACGTAATTGGATCAAACCCAAACACGGCACGGATGACACGGAAAAGGCACGGATCAACACGGATTCGGGAAGGTGCTTAAAGAACTAAAGCAATCTTTCATTAGATCCCTGTGAATCCGTGCAGTTTCCGTGTGATCCGTGTCGTATGTTGTTGTTGTTCGCGCCTAAAGTCGTACCACTTCCGTAATCGGTTCTTCCCTCAATTCACACTCATTTCACTTTGGGTTAATCAAGAAGCAACGCAAGCTAGGTAGGCTCAAATATGCGTCGCAAACCTAGTCCCCACTTTCCAGCCGTCGCCCCTCGGCAAAACTCGGCCGTGGGCGGGCGGGGTTCCATGGGTATCGGAAATAATGAAGGTGTTCGACGCTCCGAGGGTGTTGCGGATTCCGTAGTCCTTCGTAGCACGCTCTTCCCTTCCGTAAACCCCGTTTTGGCAAAACTGCTTTCCCTGGACAAAGTGCGCGACATCTATGAGGCGACCCGCGAGCCGGATGGCACCAACATCTTCAACCGAATCTTGAAGAAGATGAATGTCGCCTGCTCGGTGAGCGACTCTGACCTTGCGCGTGTCCCTGCTACTGGCGCTTGCGTGGTGGTAGCGAATCATCCGTTCGGGATTCTGGATGGCATCTTGCTTGGAGCTCTACTGCTGAGAGTTCGGCCGGATTTGAAAATTCTTACCAACTACATGCTGACGGGCGTTCCCGAATTGGATGAGTACTGCATTCCGCTGGATCCGTTCGGGGAGAAGAAGCAGTCAGCACTTGGCACTCAGCAGTCAGCTACGTCAACAGCAACTGCAATACCTGCGGGAGAGCGCGCGGCGGTCCTCTCGGAACCGGAACCTGGTTGTTCGAATCAGCGCGGTTTGCGTGGAGCTAAGGATTGGTTGAATCACGGTGGCATGTTGCTGATCTTCCCTGCCGGCGAGGTTGCTCACTTGAATCCGAAGCAGTGGGCGAAGGGCGTGACTGATCCGGAATGGAACACTACGGCGTTTCGCCTGGCGCGTTCAACTGGAGCGTGTGCGTTGCCGGTGTTTATCGATGGACGGAATAGCGCGTCGTTTCAACTGATGGGATTTGTGCATCCGCGTTTACGGACGGCACGCTTGCCCAAGGAATTTTTGCGCAAGCAAGGTGCCAAGGTAGAGATCCGAATTGGGAAGTTGGAGAAGCTTGAGACTTTGGTCAGTACCGTTCGCGGCAGCGGACGGGTCGATGGTCAATCCGCCCGGGCAAACGCCAAAACAAAGGATCCTTCGACTCCGGTCACCCGCGCTGGTGAAAGCGCGCGGGAACCCTCCTCCGCTCAGGATGCCAAAGTCGGGGCGATCGCACCAGCCAAGGAGGGAACCGAATTCCTGCGCTGGAAGACTTATTTGCTTGCCAATCGCGCCTCAAATTCGCGCGCGCATGCCTCAAATCCGGCTTCCGAAGACCTCAAAACTGGGCAGATTCCGTTCTTACCGGCCGCAAAACTGCCGTTAATTCCCTTTCTTCCGGCGCCGGAAGCGCTCGCGGACGCGGTCCCAGTGGTGCAATTGGAGCGCGAAATCGCGCTCCTACCGTCTTCAGCGTGCCTGGAAAACAGCGAAGAGTATGGAGTTTATTGCGCTAACGCAGCGGAAATCCCACATATCCTGCGCGAAATCGGGCGCCTAAGGGAGTTAAGTTTCCGCGCAGAGGGTGAGGGAACGGGAAAATCGGTCGATTTAGATCGCTACGACGACTACTACACGCACTTATTTGTGTGGAATAAGCCGCAAAAAGAGATCGTTGGCGCTTACCGGCTCGCGCGAACCGTGGATATCCGGCGCAGATTCGGCGCTAACGGCCTCTACACGAATTCCCTTTTCCGCTTTAAGGACGGTTTTTTCGATCTTTTAGGGCCCGGAATCGAGTTGGGAAGGTCGTTTGTGCGCCCCGAATATCAGCGTCAGTACGCTCCATTGTTGCTCTTATGGAAGGCTATCGGGCGCTATGTCGCGCTAAATCCGGCGCATCCGGTGTTATTTGGCGCCGTTAGCATCAGCAATTCGTACGCTCCAGCGTCGCGAACGCTGATGTATCAGTTCTTTCAAGCGCAGTTTGCGACGCATCCGTTGGCCGCAATGGTGCAGCCAAGGCGTCCTTTCCGCTCTGCAAGGCTCAAACATTGGGACATTAGCGCGTTTAACCGCCTTGTAAGGGACCCGGAAGAGCTCTCAGGTTCCATTTCGGAATTCGAATTCGACGGCAAAGGCATTCCAATTCTGCTCAGACAGTACCTAAAAATGGGCGGCGAAGTGCTTGCCTTCAACGTCGATGGGCGTTTTTCTGACACGCTGGATGGCCTGATCGTCGTCGATTTGCGCAATAGTGACCGCAAAGCGCTGCAAAAATACCTTGGAAGTGAAGGCGCAGCGCGGTTTATTGAGTACCATCGCGCGCTTAGCGTGCCGGAATTCGTCGCGGAACCGGCGGATTAGAATCGCCAACTCCAGGCTTTTCGATTCGGAATTGCGCAGTTTCGCTCTGCGGAGCCTGTTTAGCGTGCTAGAAGCCCGCACTTCCCATGTCTATGCGCCGCTTCCTGACGCTTTTCTGTGCGTTCCTGCTTGCGATTCGCTTCGGCAATGGACTGCTTTGCGCGCGAAATCCTGCGCAAATAAACGCAAATAAGGTCGCGAATTCCGCGGCAAAGTCCGTCGAGAACGTTGCTAACGATGCAACTTCGGGCACTTCACATTCCGATCTGCGTCTGGGACCGGGCGATCTGCTTGAATTAAAGGTCTTTAACGCGCCGGAATTGAGCGGAACTCTGCGGTAAGCGGCAAGGGCGAGATCACGGTCCCGTTGGTTGGCGTCGCAAAGGTAGCTGGATTAACCGCGGAACAGGCGCAGAGAGACCTCGAACAACGCTTCGCAAGCGGCGGATTCCTGCGCGATCCGCACGTAAATATCCTGGTCAAGGAGTTTGCGACTCAGGGAATTTCGGTTTTGGGAGAGGTTGCGCGGCCTGGAATTTATCCGTTGCTCGGTTCGCCTCGACTTTTCGACGCGTTATCTGCTGCGGGTGGCGTCACAAATCGCGCTGGAAAGATGGTTTATGTCAGCCATCGCGAACACCCGAGCGCTGGAAACGCGATCTTTTTCTCGCGCGATCTTAAAAGAGGCTCTCACGCAAAACGTGTTTTTGCAGTCAGGCGATACCGTTATGGTCTCACGCGCGGGAATCGTCTACGTCAGCGGCGACGTAAAGACGCCTGGCGGATATGTCATGAACAACGACGAGAATCTGACCGTTCTGCAGGCATTAGCCCTCGCGCAGGGGTTAAATCCGACGCCGACAAAGAACGTGCGCATAATCCGCCGAAAAGATGGCAGGTTGCAGGAAATTCCTATCGAACTGAAGCAGATTATGACGGCTAAAGCTCCCGATATTGCGCGCGAAAACCGAAGATGTGCTCTTCCTGCCGAATAGTGCTCGAAGTCCGCAGCCCGCAGAAGCATGGAGTCGATCGTTCAGGTCGCAACCGGTTTGGCGATTTATCGCCGGTAACCAAAAAAAAAGACCGTTTAGATCAATCCGGAACGCACGAGCCACATGGATCCAAGAGCAACAATCGCCCATAGCACAATGCCCTGCACCAACGGACGGGTTCCCACTTCGGCGATCGCTTTTCGAGATAATCCGCTACCGATAAGAAATAGGGTTACCGCAAGCCCGATTTTGGCAGCGCTCAACAGCACGGTATAGACAGGCATGAAGGATTGAGGAGAGTAGCTCCTGGCGACCGATGCCAGCACGAAAAACAGGATGAACCATGGCACTTGAACGCGCGCTTTGTGCTTGTTAAGCGCTGCTACAGTGAGCGTTAGAGGCACAATCCAGAGCGCGCGTGTGAGCTTTACGGTGGTTGCTACTGCCAGAGCCACGCTCCCATACTTCGCTGCCGCTCCGACCACGGAGCTGGTGTCATGGATCGCCAGCGCCGACCAGATCCCGAATTGGCTTTGCGAGAGAGCCAGCCGGTGTCCGACAAAAGGAAACAAGAACAGGGCTATCGCATTCAGAATGAACACGGTACCGAGGGAGACCGCCATGTCATGGTCATCGGCATCGAGGACTGGACCCATGGCAGCGATTGCACTTCCTCCACAGATCGCCGTTCCCACTGAGATCAGAAGAGACGGCGTACGTTCAACCGAAAGCGCACGTCCGAGAAAGAGACCGCAGGCAACGGCAAAACTGATTCCCACCAGTGTGTACAGGAATCCGGAGCGTCCGGCATGGAGGACTTCAGTAAGGCTCATGCCAAAACCGAGTCCTACGACGGAGATTTGCAACAGCCATTTCGAGCAACGCGAAGTAAATTCAGGGAACGGATTTCCGAGTGCCAGCGCCAGAACAAGTCCCAAAGCGAGGGCGAGAGGAGGAGAAGCCGAATACGCAGAGGCGAGCATACCCGCCCCAAACGCAATCTTGTTGACGTTCTTCAATAATCAGAATAACAGGGATGAAGTGCGGTTACCTGGGTTGCGACAGCCACCACATGACACGCCCCAGAATGCGCCAGTTGTGATCCAGAGCCAGCGTGCTGGTCTCACTGCGATCGGCATCGGCAACGAGCACTTCGGCAGCTCCGAATCGCTTGAGCCGGCGGATGAGCAAACCGAAGTCCTTGTGCCAGGCGAGGACGATCATGTTGCTTAACTTGGCCTGATCAAATTGCGAAAGATCAACTGCAACCACGGAGCCATCGGAGATCAGAGGAGACATACCGTCGCCGGCAATCCGCACGCAGCGGACGCTCTGTTTGTTATCGCTCCAGTCACTCGGTGCCATCACGCGGGCAACTACGGGAGCGCGCTCGAGATTGGGATCGTTATCTCCAGCGTCGCTGGTACCTGCTTTTACACCTAGCAGCGGAACAGATTGATTCTCCAGTTCGGCGACTGCGGCCTGCGGACTCTTACTGTTTCTGGATTTGCGCAGGGCTCGCTTCAGATCGCTCGCAGGCAGACCTGCTCGCTGCCAGAAGTACCAGCAGTCGGGATCCCCGGAGAGAGTTCCCATGTGGATGTAATAGGCGGCTTCAGGTTCATTAACAGCCCGTTCCCAGCGGGAAACGGCCATTGGAGAAACGTTGAGCAGGCGCGCGAGACCAGCCTGATTCAAATGCAGCCGCTCGCGCAGCTTCTCGATTTGTAAAGCCCAGTCTGGTCTAGCTAACCTGGTACCAGCGCGCATATGGGTCCTTGACAGGGATTGATGCCGGAGCTATTCTGGCTAACATTAGAGTTATAACTTCTAAAGGGCACCTAATCCCTTGTCCCTCAGTTGTCGTGATCTAGCATCGCGCCACGCTGACCAGGGCAGCGGGTCACGAATCATGACGTTGGATAATATCAAAAACCAAAAATTGAATCGACTTAGCTTGTACCGTGGTATCTACAGCAGAATTGCAAAACAACTAGCAATCGATCCGTCCTATGTCAGCCGCGTCGCGCGAGGGGAACGTCAATCCGCGAAAGTGGAGGCTGCCCTACTGAAAGAGATGCGAAGAATCGAAAAAGGTAGCTAATCCAGCAGTTCTGCTGTCAATCCTCTTACTAAAGTTTACTCCTCTAGAACAATTTGTTCTCCTCTGCTGTTTTCCTTTGGTCGCAACCGCGCTAAAGTTTCGATATGCCCGCTAAGTTTATCTGTTCACAATGTGACCGCGAGGAAGGGCGCTGTGAGTGTGAGAAGTACTGTATTTTGTGCCAGGGACTGAACGACATTAGATTATGCGCTGACGGCGGTTATTACTGCCGAGACTGCCGCGAGGCCTGCGATCTTCACGCCCAGTTCTCATAATAGTCGCGTTGTTAATCCAGGTAGAACTGCCGCTGCCTCATCTCAGATGACCACAGTCTCGCGGTGTTCTCCGAATACTCCACGCAACTGATTCGAGATCTCGCCAAGAGTGCATTTCTTTTCGACTGCCTCGATAACCGTCGGGACGAGATTGGCGCCACTTGATGTGGCATCTTTGAGGCGGTTGAGAGCGAGCCGCCACGGATTTTTGTCCCTGGCACTCCGCAAGGCTCGCACACGCTCGACTTGTTTGCGTTCCAGAGCTTCGTCGACTCGCTGAATCGGAATCGACCTTTCGTCCTCGATAGCAAAGCGGTTTACACCAACAACGATCAGCTCACTTCGATCGACTTTCTGCTGCACATCGTAAGCTGCGTTTTGGATCTCCTGCTGAATGAAACCCTGCTCGATAGCTTTGATCATGCCGCCCAGAGAACCGATTTTTTCTATGTAATCGGTGGCTCGAGCCTCGATTTCGTCCGTGAGGCTCTCGATGGCATACGATCCGGCGAAGGGATCGATTGTCTGCGCTGCGCCTGATTCGTAAGCGATTATCTGTTGGGTCCGCAGCGCGATGCGTGCAGCTTCTTCTGTAGGAATGGCCAAAGCCTCATCGTATCCGTTGGTATGCAGTGACTGCGTTCCACCCAACACCGACGCAAGCGCCTGGATCGCCGTTCGAACGATGTTTACCTCAGGTTGCTGAGCGGTAAGCGTGGAGCCCGCAGTCTGAGTGTGGAAGCGAAGCACCCACGACCGGGGATTCTTCGCGCGAAAACGCTCACGCATAATTCGAGCCCACATTCGTCTTGCAACTCGAAACTTCGCAACTTCTTCAAGAAAGTTGTTATGGGCGTTGAAGAAGAATGAAAGTCGCGGAGCAAAACGATCTACATCAAGTCCGGAATCCAGCGCGGCTTGCACGTAAGCAATGCCATTTCCAAGGGTGAAGGCCACTTCCTGCACCGCGGTGCAGCCGGCTTCCCGCATGTGGTAGCCGGAGATCGAGATCGGATTCCATTCCGGCAGATGCTCATTCGAAAAGGCGAAAATGTCAGTGATGATCCGCATCGCGTGTTGCGGAGGATAGATGTACGTACCGCGCGCGATGTATTCCTTCAGAACGTCGTTTTGCACAGTACCTGAGAGTCTGCGAGGGTTCGCACCTTTTCGCTTTGCGACGGCAACGTACAGCGCTAGCAGAATAATTGCAGTGGCGTTGATGGTCATCGACGTCGAAATCTTCTCGAGGTCAATGCCGTCGAACAGACGCTCCATGTCTTCGATAGAGTCGATGGCGACTCCGACTTTGCCGACTTCTCCTAGCGACATCGGATCATCTGAGTCGTAGCCGATTTGCGTTGGTAGATCGAAGGCTACCGAGAGCCCCATCGTGCCGTGCGCAAGTAGATATTTGTAACGACGGTTCGACTCTTCGGCATCGCCCATCCCCGCGTATTGGCGCATGGTCCAGAGGCGTCCGCGGTACATGGTGGGCTGAACACCGCGGGTGAAAGGATACTGTCCCGGAAATCCGACCTGCTCGTCGTAGCTCCATCCGGACTGCAGGAGTTCTTCCTCGGTGTAGAGTTCGCGCAGTTCGGTTTGAGCTGCTGACCTCAGGTTCTCTGGCGCCGCAGAGTCAGCCATTGTCGCCTTCTTGGACTACCCCATGACGCCGAGCGCGCAAGAAGGAGCTCACTGAGAAGTAGATGAATGTTGCCGTAAACGCGAGAGTCACAATTACGTGTGACACCGGTGTGGAGGATTGTCCCGAATGAATCCGCGCCCACTGACGCCACGCTGCTCCTAGACCCATTGCAGCAAATACAGCGAAGAAGAAGCCAGTGATCTCAAGTACAAGGATGCGAGTCGCACGAGCTGTCGCTTTCCCAACGCTTTTGGCCGCCGCAACGCCACCTCGAACCGCGTAGTTACGATTGCTGAGCCTCCACAAGACACGCCCCACAGCCTGGGCTCGCAGAAGATTTCGAGACTGCGTCACGGCTTCGATTCTAACAATGCTTGCACCGGGTTCCAGACTCGTGTGTGTCAAAATCGAGAGCTAGGGGACAAACTTAAAGACAGTTTAGGGGTACCATACACACGACCTGGCCCACAAAGAATGGATTTCGACCAACTCAACTCTTTTCTTGAAGTCGCCAAACATTCCAGCTTTTCCAAGGCTGCTGAACGTTGCTTCCGCACTCAGCCTGCTATTTCATCGCAAATTCGCGCTCTTGAAGAGGAAGTGGGAGCCAAGCTATTTGACCGCTCTGGCGCGAAAGTGACGCTGACGGTAGCGGGAAAGGCATTTCAAACTTATGCCGAAGAAGCACTTCGATCTCTGAAATCTGTGAAAACGACCATTGCGGAGATGGAGCGCACTCCACGCGGAGAAATCGTTGTTGGAGCCAACGAGGCCACCTGTTTATATATTCTGCCGGAGGTATTCGCCGACTTCAAACATCAATACCCCAAGGTTTCCGTGAGCATTCAGCGCGCTGAAACTGCGAAGACTTTGGAGTCTGTCATTGACCAGACGGTGGACTTTGGCGTGGTCTCGATGCCGGTCAAAGACAATCGACTTGCGGCACTTCCAATCCATCATGACGAACTCGTACTCATCACCTCCCCTGGACATCCGTTGGCGCGGCTTTCAAAGGCGCGGCTTGAAGAGATCGCCAAATATCCGTTGGTACTCCCGAAACTTGGTCGCACGCGCGACGCGATCGACGAGGTATTTCAGGAAGCGCAACTAAAGCCGCACGTATCGATGGAACTCGATTCCAGCGAACTCCTCAAACGCTTCGTCGCCGCTGATGTTGGCATTGGCTTTGTCGCGCGTTCGAATATCTCCGATGAAATCCGAGCCGGAACGCTCGCATCCCTGGGCTTCGTCGATCCGCCAATCAGCCGCGATTTGGCGCTGGTTCACCGTAAAGACAAAACTCTCAGCCGCGCCGCACGCGCCTTCATGGAGATCGCGGTAAATAAAAAAGTCGTAAAGAAGCTGGCGCACTCCTGAATCGGGGAAATTCATACTGCTTAAACATTTTCCTTCCCGCGCTGTGCACAATTTCTGTTAGCTTAAGATTTTTGTGAATCTGTCCGGAGGATTTTTGAATTGGGCAAAGACATGGTTCCCAGGCGGCTCTTTCTCACCAAAGGGGTGGGAAAACACAAAGAGCGCTTGACCTCCTTCGAGCTGGCATTGCGTGACGCCGGCATCGCATCGCAAAACTTGGTTCGCGTGTCCTCCATCTTTCCGCCACATTGCAAATTGATCTCCCGCAAGGAGGGCCAGAAGTATCTCAATCACGGCGAGGTCGTCTTTGCTGTAGTCGCTGAAAACTCAACTCGCGAGCCGCATCGCTTGTTGGCATCCAGTATCGGTGTCGCCATTCCGACGGATCGCAGCACGTACGGCTACATGAGCGAGCACCACAGCTTCGGCGAAACCGACGATCAGGCGGGTGACTACGCGGAGGAGCTTGCCGCTGAGATGTTGGCCACAACGCTCGATGTCGACTTCGACGCGGACAAGTCCTGGGACGAGAAGAAGGAGATTTATCGCATCTCGAACAAGATCGTGCGCACAGCAAACATCACTCAGTCGGCAGTCGGCGACAAGCATGGACGCTGGACAACTGTGATCGCTGCCGCAATCTTGATTTTCGAATAACATCGTCGAAGTAAGACGACTTCACCCAGCACTCGGTGCTGGGTTTCCCGTTTTGAAGGACTCGCTTGTCAGAAAATCGTTTCCAAGTCGGACTAATTCAACTCTCCTGCAGTTCAGATCCGGATGCCAATTTGGACAAGGCTGCACAGCGTGTGCGCGAGGCCGGACGCAATGGCGCACAGGTCATTTGCCTACCTGAGCTGTTTCGAACGCAGTACTTCTGTCAGCGCGAAGATCCCGCTTTGTTTGATCTCGCAGAAACCATTCCAGGGCCCACTACTGAGGCGATCTCGAAGGCGGCAATTGAGGCCAAGGCGGTCGTAGTCACCTCCATTTTCGAAAAACGCGCTCGCGGCCTGTATCACAACACGGCTGTGTTGATCGGGAGCGATGGAGCTATCAAGGGTCTGTATCGCAAGATGCATATTCCTGACGATCCGCTCTATTACGAGAAGTACTACTTCACGCCTGGAGACCTCGGATTCAAAGCATTCGACACAGAGGTTGGTCGCATTGGAACGCTGGTGTGCTGGGATCAGTGGTATCCGGAGGGAGCGCGGCTCACGGCACTACAAGGCGCGCAAGTGCTGTTTTATCCAACCGCGATCGGATGGCATCCGGCAGAGAAAGAGCAAAATGGAATAGCGCAGCATGACGCGTGGCGCACGATTCAGCGCGCACATGCCATTGCCAACGGAGTATTTGTTGCCGTGGTGAATCGAGTTGGCCACGAGACCGGCAACATTAACGGAAACGAAGCAAAAGGCGCCGGCCTTGAATTTTGGGGAGGATCATTTCTTGCAGATCCTTTCGGCCGAGTGCTCATAGATGCTTCACACGATCGGGAAGAGATTCTCTGTGCCGAGGTAAAGTTGGACGAGATCGACGAGATCCGACGTAATTGGCCGTTTCTGCGCGACCGCCGCATCGAAAGCTACTCGGGCATCACGCATAGATTCCTGGACTAAACCTCAATAAACGCGAAGGACACCGAGGATTACAAAGGACACATAGAGTTGCTCTCTGACCGAAAGAGGACGCAATCACAATGGATTTCCTTTACGTACCTTCGTGCCATTCGTGGTTAAGTTTCTGCCAACTTTGAAACACAAAACAAGAAAGTACACACCAGCGTCACTCGGCTATCGCATGCCGGCGGAATGGGAGCCGCACGAGGCCACTTGGATTGCATGGCCGCACAACCGCAACGACTGGCCGGGTAAGTTCCAACCCATTCCGTGGATTTATGCCGACATCGTCCGCCACCTGGCGCGGGGCGAGCAGGTTCGGATCATCGTCAACGACAGCGCACATCAGCGTTCGTCCGAGCGCACCCTAAAGCACGCGCACGTACCGCTGGATCGCGTCGAGTTTTCTCGGTGGAAGACCGATCGCGTTTGGACTCGCGACTCGGGCCCAATCTTTGTCACTCGAGAAAAGAGACCTCGATTGGCCGTTACTCACTGGCAGTTCAACGGATGGGCCAAGTATCGGAATTACAAGAAAGACGAAAAGTTGCCTGCATTGATCGCTGAGAGATTCGGGCTCGAGAGCTGGCGGCCCGAATTGGCAGTGAGCGGGAAAACCAACCGCATGGTGCTTGAAGGCGGCAGCATCGATGTGAATGGACACGGCACGATGCTTACAACGGAAGAATGTTTGCTAAGTGACGTTCAACAAAGAAATCCCTATGCCAGTCGCGAGCAGTTAGAGACGATGTTCGCCGATTATCTGGGAGTCACGAAAACCATTTGGCTAGGAAGCGGGATCGCTGGCGACGATACGCATGGCCACGTGGATGACATTTCGAGGTTCGTTTCGCCAGATACCGTGGTTACTGTCGTTGAAAAGAACACATCCGATCCCAACCACGCCGCATTGCAGGAGAATTTTCGCCGTCTGCGAAACGCTACTGATCAGGACGGCAAGCGCTTGAATGTCATCAAGCTTCCACTCCCCTCTCCCCTCTGGTTTCGTGGACAGCGTCTGCCGGCGAGCTATGCGAATTTCTATATCGCCAACGCCGCCGTGCTCGTTCCGACCTTCAATGATGCCAATGACAGGCTGGCGCTGAGTATTCTTGGCGAACTATTTCCCAATCGCGATGTGGTCAGCATTTACTGTGGCGATTTCATTTGGGGACTCGGAGCAATTCACTGCGCAACTCAGCAGCAGCCCGCAGCTACTTGATTTCCTGCGTGACCTTCATTTGCCTTATTGATCTTCATGTTCGCCTCGGTTTTGGTTTAAGCCTTCCCTCTTATCTTCGCCACCCACCAGCGTGCACCCACCAGCAGGAAGCGCCAATCATGGAAGAATTCGGGAGGCCTTCCCTCGAAGGCATGACCGACGAACTGGAAGATCCAACCGGCTACGAATAGCGCGACTGGTAACCTCCAGAAACCGGCGACGAAAGGAATGACAGGTGTGAGGAGCACGGAGAGGATGATCATCGGAATGCCGACCGTGTGGCAAAAACGATTGACAGCGTTCTGATGGCTGCTTGCGTACTGCGCGATCCAATCACTCCAGGATCGGCCGAAGAACATGGGGTGCTCCTCAACTTTAAGTTTGAACTACAACGAAAATCTAAGCCATCGGCGGACCAGACTGGCTGTGCACGACTTGCCCCTGCGGCACGATCATCGGCTCCTCAGGGATTACGATCCAGGCAATTAAGTACGCGATGAATCCAATCCCGGTAAACAGTGCGCACACCAGCGTGAGCAGGCGGATGAGCGTTACATCTACGTCCAGGTGGCGAGCGAGCCCCATGCAGATGCCGGCGATTTTACGTCCTTCGCGAGCACGTTCCAGCGGGCGGCGAACGACCTTCGCTCCTAGTTGTCGCCCGCAAGCTGAGCAATAGAGACAATCATCCGCCATGGTCCGTCCACAGAAATTACAGTACATAAAGCCTCCACTGGCCTATCTCGACTGTCGCAAATAATGGCCCATTGGAAGAAACGCTGCCAATCCTTGAAAAGTTCCACCTACAAGTGGGCCTAATCCGCATGGTACGGCTCACGTAGGAGCTTGCGAGCCATCTCTGCCTGGGCAGAGGAATTGTCCTGCGCAATTACGGCTTGATATTGAATCACAGCCTGGTCTCGCTGGCGAAGTACATCGTACATTTCGCCAGCGGCAAGTTCAGCCCGTTGCTTGAGGCTTACCTGTCCGCCAGTCACATTGGCTGTGAATTCATACTGCTTGAGCGCTCCTTCGTAGTCCTTTTGACCGCGCAAACTCTCGGCTAGCCCGAACGACGCGAATTCAGTATGCGGATTTGCAAACTGGCCGGACTTCGCGCCGTCGAGCAACTTTTGATAGCACGCCACCGCGTCAGGCCCCTTACCGCCGTCCTTGAGGAGATTGCAATGTTCGAGGAAGAACAGAAAATTCCTGGGATACTGCTTCGTCAAGGTTTCGACTACTCCACTGGCTTCGTCATAGCGCCCCTCTCGGCGTAGGAAAAGCGCCAATGCAACGCGCGCATCTGCACTTGATTCTCGCCCCTCCTTCGAAGCCTGTTGCAAGTATTCCAGCCCACGTTTCCTGTTCCCTCCAAGACCAGCGATGCCGGCAAGCACCTTGACTGGCATTGGCAGGCTACCGACTACATAGTTATGGGCTCCTACAACCGTCTTCGCATCGATGTATTTGGGATCGATCTGCAGAACGCGTTCGTGATCGCGTCGCGCCGCAACCGCGCTGCGTAGAGCGGCGAGAAAGCTCTTGTCGACCAGAGCGACGTAGGTGGACTTCAATCCCCGTGCCACGCCGCGCACATATAGCGCTTCCACGTCGTTGGGATCCTTCGCGAGCCGAGCGTCGCAAAGCTTAACCGTGCGGGCGGTGAGCTGGTCTACCTGAACCCGAACTGCCGGATCGCCATTTACTGCCTTCCCGGAAAGGAATCCATCATGCGCGTAGAGCGTGGTATCGAGGAGGTTCAGGCGATAAAGCTCGCGGAAAACCACTGCCTGCAGGACGTGGACCACGGCAAAGGCATTGTCCGGATGAGCTTTTTCGATGCGCTCAAATTCGGAAACCGCTTTGTCGTACTCCAAATTGTAGAAATCGTCTAAGGCGAGCTTTACCTGAGGATCCCTGTCTGCCTGATAGGTCGTGGTTGGGATGGAGTTTGTTGCGAAGCCCCACGCTTGCGAGCACGCTAGGACTCCAGTTACTACCAAGGCACCGAGGGAACACAGTAGAAGCACTGCTCGAGGTCGGTCCTGGGGGCTAAGAACCGGGTAAGGCTTCATGGCAGGGTACCTGCGAAGTTTACCTGATACTCCCGCTCCTCTGAAACAGGTACAAAGATGCTGCCCCCGGAAGGATCGAGAAAACGTCTTTATGCACAGGCCTGCCCGAACCATGAAAGAGTTCTACACCGAGGAAGAAGCGGCAGCAGAGCTGAAAATCTCTGTCGACAGGCTCCATCACCTTCTCGACCGAAAGTTATTTAACGACGGTACACGACGACCGGAATCGGTCAGCTTCCAAAGTACCGATCTCATCCTGTTGCGGTTTTGGCTTGAGCAGGACCAGCCCAAGCTGATTCAGATGCCTGCTCGTAACTTTCGAGGTACAGGCACCGGCGATTTTGAGACTGAGCGGTAAAACTTTCACGATCCTTTTTGCTGAGCAGCCAAAATGGAAAAGTCTATCCTATTAATAACTAAGAACTTGCGCGTCCGAGACTTTGGCTCTCAACGTGCGAAAGTCGATGCAGGACTTTCCCATGAGCACCAATCCTATTCGGCGCGAGGGTGGTTACTGGAAGCCCGTGCTCGACTATGAGCATTGGGAGGAAGAATCCCCAGAAGCCAGCAACAAGAACGCTGTAACTACCGAGACCCCGGTACCGGTAACCGAGCCGCAGGCACGTCACGACTTATGTGAGCACTGCGGGTCAGAGTTTGTCGTCAACTCTCCGTTCTGCCGCATGTGCGGGCGAGCTCGCGAAGGCGCCGTTAGGGGAGAGAGAGGTCGCTGGGATTTCCTGGATTTCTATCAGCTTCGTCGTCACTTGGGATTGAGCATTGGAGCAATGGTCTGTTTCATCATCGGCATGGTCTGCATTGGAGCCGGAGTAACGACGGGCTTCATCTACACAGCGTCAACCCTCGTAGACTGGCAGGCGATTCAGATTTGGCGTGGTGAGTGGTTGATTGCTGCGGGCGTGGCATTTGTGTGTGGCATTCTGCTGAACAGCCGTAAGATCACCCATTTGTAAGATTTTCTTTTGAATCAAAAAGCCCGCCTTGGCGGGCTTTTTGATTCTGTGCAGAAGCACGTTACGTCTCTACAACTGGTCCTTGTCCTGATCTTTATCGTGATCCTTCCGCTTTGATCGATCTTCCTTGGACTGAGCTTTCTTCCCGTGCTTTCCGCTGGCCCGATCCTGATCTGCACTGGAGGCTGCATTCTTTTCTGCACCTGTCATCGCCGCCCGATCCGGACCTAAGGTTACTTCGATACTTTGCGCAACATAGTCATGCCCGCGAAACATGGCCACCGCAGTCACCTGGCTTCCGACGGTCAAGTTATCCGGGATGCGCGTTGACGAGTCGAAATGCACGTCATAGACCTTGCCATCCACCTGGTTCTCAATTGCAAGCAGTCCGGAGCGAACATCGAGGTGGGTCACGCGCCCAAAGTATGTAAACGATGTTCCGGGCGCCGCAATGATCGATACTTCTTCGGCGGATCCTGTGCTGCGTGAGCGCGACGAGAACTTCACCGCAACCAGTGATCCCGGACGTAGAGCGCTGGCGGTTGTTTTCGCGTCACTGGTCTTAATCGTCGTCTGCGGATCGACTCGGAATTTCACTGTGCTCCCTGCAAGCTGATCCTGTACGACCATGTCGCCGCTTTTAGGATTGAAGCTCACAATCTGACCGCTCGCATCTGCGGAGCGGCTTCCCGACTCCGCGTAGACGTTTTTGGCGTAGACCTTGCCTTCGAAGAGTTGCGTATCGACATACACGCGATCGCCCTTGTTCACCGTGAGCTGCGTAGTCTCTTTCCCGTCACGATAAAAATGTGTTCGCTGATCGAATTTCATGTGCATCGGGCCCGCGGCGTAGACCTGAATCGTCATGTTGTCGCGAATCTGATCGATACTCTTGACCGTTCCACCGATAAGCGAGAGCTTGCTAGGCTGCAGAGGCTTGGGAGCAAGAAGATCGGCAACATCATCGGGATCGACCAGGCCGCCGCCTGCGAGGGTCTTGGTCACCGGCTGCGGAGGATTTGAAACCAGAGAGTTTCCAGAGCTCAATTCTGGAGGGGAAACGGTCATAGCATTCGCTGACGGCCGTGGGCTTGTGACCGGTGCGCCGGCTCTATTCGTTGTCGTTCCCACGCCTTGCACGTTGGATTGATCCATGTGCGTTCCCGGAGCAGGTACTGATGAAGCGCCAGAAGGCTGTTGTGCGCTAGCAACACCACAAATCAATGCCAGGGTGGACGCGGTCGTAGCAAAACGGGACATCAGTCTCCCCCAAAAACTCAAGGCTCGAATAACGACGCGTGAGCCAAGAACAGCAACTCTGCGTCAAGAGGGGTTGGATGCAAAATCCGAGCATCGAGTGATCGGAGAACCTGATCGGTAGAAATAATCGCTAGAGATTAACGGCAAAAGGAGCCACATCCTGCAACCTTACCGAAGGAACGGTTCTTACTTCCCCCCTGACTCGATCTGCCGATTCTTCCGATGCAACCCAAACTCCAGTGCTGCTACTCCCACTATCAACTGCTCCGGCAGCGGGCGCCCTTGCGCCTCGTCCATCATCGGGATGCGCAGGATCATGGCTCTGGGGAAAATCAGTCGGTTTCGAGTCAGTTTGGCTCTGCTCTCGCTCGTTCTGCTTGCCTCTCTGCTTCACGCGGAGGAAAAGACACTGCGGATCAATATTCCGAAACGCACCAAACCAACACCAGTTCAAGCGCTCAACCGCGACGGCGTTAAGGCCGTAGAGAAGCACGATTATGCCCAGGCCAAGAAGCTTTTCTATAAAGCCTATTTGCTCGATCCTGATGATCCGTTCACGCTAAACAACCTCGGTTACATGGCCGAGCTGGAGGGCGACGTGGATCGCGCGCAGCGTTTTTATCAGCTTTCACAAGATCAGAGATCGCAAGCCACAGTCGACCGCGCCAGCAACGACCAGATCAAAGGCAAGACAGTCGCCGAAGTTGCAGGACACGCCCAGACTGGGAATGTCCAATCGAACATCCTGAACGTCGAAGCAATTAGCCTGCTGAACAGGGACCGCGTCGCGGAAGCAGATGGCATTCTGCGGAAGGCCCTGCGCATTGATCCGCGGAATCCGTTCACGCTAAATAATATGGGGTACACGAAGGAAAAGGAGGGCGAGTTCGAAGCCGCAATTAACTACTATCGCGCTGCGGCCGACACGAACTCCGATGAGCCCGTTATTGTCACGGTGAACAAGTCGTGGCGAGGACGTCCGATCAGCAAAGTGGCTGCCAGTAATGCGAAGAATGTTCAGTTAGCCCTGGCTAACGAAGACACTACCGAGGCCAAGGTCGCGCGGTTGAATCAGCGCGGCGTCTCAGCACTGAATCGCAATGACCGTTCCGACGCACTGAAATACTTCACGCAAGCCTATAAACTGAACCCTGAGGACGCATTCGCACTCAACAACATGGGATACGTCGCCGAGGCGAATGGCGACCGTGAATCAGCAAACTTCTATTACGGCAAAGCCAAGGAGGCAGACAATCACGAACGTCACGTAAGTCTGGCAAGCCGAGCCGAAGATGAGGGCAAGAAGCTGGTTGACGTAGCAGACGAAAACGATGATAAGACCGAAGCCAGTATCGAAGCTCAACAGGAGCTGAATCGGCGGTCAGGAAAAACTCCAGTGCTGATCGAGCGGAGTACTGGTCGCCCAGCTGACACAACGCCCCAAAACAACAATCCTCCTCGATAGCAGGGAGGTGCGAGGCTAAGTCAGGCCCTATGCCTTGCACTGGGAAAGTGATTGATCGGCCCGGTTCCCTTACCGACCGGATAAGCTTCGCTTAAGGCCGACGCAACGTAATTTCGGGCGTGCATGACGGCGCCGTCATCGCCCGCCAAGGATCGGCCGATAGCAAGATTGCAAGCAATCGCCGTTGAGTAAGCGCACCCGGTCCCATGTGTACTGCTGGTCTCGATCTTTTTGTTCTGAAAGTGCTGAAAGGTAAGGCTCCCATTTGGTGAATTCGTGGCCAGTACATCGATTGGATGGGCCAAATGACCGCCCTTCACGACCGTGTTTCTAGCCCCCAGTTTAATGAGATCCCGGCATGCGCGCTCCATACCTGCCTTATTGACGACGGGTACGCCTGTCAGAACTGAAGCTTCGGCAAGATTCGGTGTAACGACGTCGACGATTCCAAGTAGCTCATCGCGAAGGATCCGCAATCCGGGTTCGTCTAGCAATTCGGCACCTGAGGATGACCGCAAAACCGGATCCAAGACGACATTCCTTAGGGAATTCACCTTCAGAAAGTCCGCAATCTCAGCCGCAGTCTGGCCAGAGCCAAGCATCCCGATCTTTACGGCGGCGGGCCGCGTGTCCTCAATGAGCGCGTCCAAGGTCTCCCGAATGAGCTCTGGCCGAACAGCCTCACACTTGGAGACCCCCAATGTTGTTTGAACAGTGAGAGCCGTGATGCACGACACGCCGTAGAGGCCATGAGCAGCGATCGTCTTCAGATCGGCAGTTACCCCGGCTCCCGAAGAAGGATCGAAACCGGCAACGACAAGTACTATCTTGGATAACTCTTCGGACATTCTATGTAAGATATTGATAAATAATAGTTTCTATTGAAAAAATTGAGGCTGTCGACGGGACAACCTATGCGCTTACGTCACTCTCTAAGTCTAAGCGCCCCCACTTCATCTGAACCCTCGATTTTCGGCCCATAACTGAGGCGAAAAAGCAATACGTATTTTAAGGCCAAAAAATAAAAAATTAGAACAGGTGCTTTGTTTTCTTATAATTAATGGACACAACCTCAGGAGACAAGAGAGCTAAATCGCTAAGTTGAAACGCGCACACAAACTCGTCTTAAACACCATTGCTCTCGGTGCACTTGTCACGGGATCGATGGCTGCTTCTGCGCCCACTGGTGACGATTATCCGACGATGGTCGAAACCGTTGCGTCGACGTCGCAAAAGTCTGCACAGACGACTGGTACAACTACCACGAAGTCTTCCAAGCCTTACGCCATCGGCAACGCTTCGTGGTACGGGAAAGATTTCGATGGTAAGCCGACTGCCAGTGGCGAGCCGTACGACATGTATGAGCTTACCGCTGCCCATCGTACCTTGCCGTTGGGAAGCTGGGTAAAGGTAACGAACCTTCGCAATCGCCGCTGGGTTCTGGTTCGAATCAACGACCGCGGCCCGGTTCCGGTTGAGCGGATCATTGACCTCTCATACAGTGCCGCCCACATACTCAACATGAGTGGCCGAGGTATTGCTAAAGTTCGTCTCGACCTAGTGAAGGCTCCCGAACAGACCTCTGACATAGCGATGCTCATGCCATTGCGCTAGCCGCCCCTCTTGGTCCTTCTTTTCTCGATTTTCAGGTTAGAATCCCTTCGTGACCTCGGCAAGAGAACGCCTAATCGTAGCCTTGGACGTTGCTACGGCAATCGAAGCCCAGGAGATCGTTTACGAGCTAGCCGATTCGGTCGCCTTTTACAAAGTCGGACTTCAGTTATTTACTGCCGAAGGTCCACAGATCGTCTCAGAACTCGTGGCCTCCGGCCGCAAAGTCTTCCTCGACCTTAAGCTTCATGACATACCTAACACCGTGGCTGGGGCAGTGAAAGCCGCCTGTGAACTTGGAGTGCACATGCTGACCGTCCATGCCGCTGGGGGAAGCAGGATGCTCAATGAGGCCATGAAAGCTGCAAAGGCGGAATCCGTGGCGCCATTGATTCTGGCAGTTACAGTCCTGACCAGCTTCTCCCAATCGGACTTAGAACAATCTGGTGTAAAGGCGGACATAAGTCACCAAGTTCGACATCTGGCGACCTTGGCCAAGGCCGCTGGGTGTGACGGCGTCGTTACTTCGCCGCACGAAGCGCAAGCATTGCGGTCAGCTCTCGGCCTGGAAATGGCAATCGTCACTCCTGGGATTCGCCCTACCGGGTCCGATGCGAAGGATCAGTCGCGCGTATCAACTCCGGCGTCGGCAATCCGTGCTGGAGCTTCGCATCTCGTGGTCGGCCGCCCAATCGTCGGAGCAGACAATCGATTGGAAGCTGCAAAGGCGATCCTCGCGGAAATCGAATCGTCTTTGCCCGCCGTAGAAATGGAAATGGCCGGCAAAAAGCCGGCCTAGTTCCGTGCTAAGACGCGTTACAACTTTTCGTAGAACTCGCACGCTGAGCAGGAAATGAAAACCCCGCCGCTCACGCCGCGCTCACGATCTTTTACCCGCTTCACGATGCGGGTCGGCTTGCCGCATTTAGGGCAGTCTGTGCTCTTAGAAGTGTCCATGACCTTTTTACGGTCGGCTGTCTTGGCGATCTTTGCCATTTCTGATCAATAGCTCCGTAGAAGTTGATAGCTTCATTCTACGCGAAGAGGGTGCACATCAGCGCTTAGGCCGACTACGCGCGGGCAAGCCCGGATTGCTCAAAAATGCGCCGGACTATCTCGGCGTCACGGGCGGAAGCTGACCTTCGCCGGGAAGAGGAGCGTTGGGCGAATTTGTCTGTGGGGAAGTGGTTGTCGAAGATGCCGGCTTGGTTCCCCACTCAGGCTCCGGTCCACTTGAGGTTGGAATTGGCTTCGAGCCGAGTTCCCCAGTGTCTCTTCCTATTTTTGCGCCCTTCTGATCCTCGACTTCTTCTCCTGGACGACGGAGCGTTGGCGCCTTGGCCGGTTTCTTAGCTTCGGCTGTCTGCGTCTGAGTGGCATCAGTTGGAGCCTGGGCTGAGGCTGTCTGCGGAGCATTTGGATCGACCATCGTCGCCGCGCCGGTCACCGTGTTCACTTTCAGTTCACGAACAGTCTTGACGATTTTTTGTCCGCCTACCTGGATGTTCTCCACGCGAACCACTTCCTCATTGACGAAGCGAACAAACTGCACGTCAGCGGGAGGCGTACCGTAGATCCATTCTTCGTAGTCAACTTCGCCGTCAGCTTCGCGTATGCGTTTCGGCGGACGACCGAGCGCATCGATCACCATCTCTTTGGTCATGCCAACTAGCGCCTGATGGTTCTCGATCGACTGCTTTAGCTTAGGAGGAAGCGTGTCAATGTAGGCCTGCGTCGGCGACTTCACTGTGAAATCAATTAGGGGGGAGAGCAGTTTCTTGACGTCGGTGGCCGTCATTTCCGGAACATACTTGGGGAAGACCAGAGCTAGCGTGCATCCCGGATTATTCAGGCCCTTTTCCTGATGGACGGGAACCATTCCTCCTCCGCCGCCCACTTGCACGTGATCGTACCAATGTCCCTTCTTCTTCGAGCCGCCATTAATGTCGAAAACGATCTCACTGTTCTTGATGACAACATCTGTGATCTGCAGCTTGTCACCTGGTTTTGCGGCTGGACCATAAGTCGCAACCTGCATGGAAACAGCCTGATCATCCGGAGAGACTTGGCCATTGCTTGTCAGTTGTAGGCCTTTTTCGCCCTTAGGAATGAGTTTTTTTGCGAAGCCGAACTCTGCCTGCAACGTTCGAATCAGTTCGAGCCGGGTCTGCTTCGTAACCGGAGGTCGCCCCTGAAGTTCCGGTGGAAGTTCATTCTTTGCTTCCGGCTGCTTGTTCGAAGTGTCGACTGTCTTAACGTCGGCGGAACTGAGTGGCGAGATCATCGTCACCGCCAAGGCCAATGAGAGCGATCGAGACAACATCATGACGAACCTCGGGACCGGTGCAAGAGCGTCCGGCAAGCCGGAAACCCTGCACAGGCCCCTATCATTCGCCTGTTTGCAGAGAAAATCAACAACTCATGCACTGTGGGTTAGGATGCTGCGGGGACGATCGGAGTGCATTGTGGCGCATCTCGACCGGGCTGAAAAGCCCAACCCCTTCGAACTTCTTCAACCCAGCTAAGGGACGTTCCGTCAGCGTAGACCTCCGGCGATCACCAGTGTCTCCCCGGTTATCCAGGCAGCGTCTTGCGATGCGAAGAAAACGGCGGCGGGCGCAATATCTTCAACCTGCCCGATGCGTCCAAGCGGAGTGAGTGCTTCAAGCTGCTTTCGGAATTCGCCTTCGTTGAAGCCCGCCGAGATGACTCCTTCGGTTTCAACCATGCCCGGATTAATCGCGTTCACACGAATCTTGCGCGGACCCAACTCTTTGGCCAAGGTTCGCGTGACGGCGTCCACGGCTCCTTTGGTGCCCGTATAAATAGCAGCGTTCGGAGGAGCAAACGTGCTAACCACGGAACTAAGATTGATGATGCTACCGCCTTCGGGTCCGAAGTACTTCGCAGCTTCCTTTGAAGCCAGCACCAGGCCAAACACATTCAGATCGAACTGCTTGCGGAAATGATTCTCTGTGACTTGCTCAAGCGGAGAAAACTCGTAGATCCCGGCGTTATTCACCAGGATATCGAGTCGTCCGTACGCCTTCTTGGTCTCCGCAAAAAGGCGCTCAACGTCCTTCTCCTTTGATACATCGGCCTGAACTGCAACTGCTTTCCCGCCTTTGCTGGTGATCTCCTTCACAACCCGATCTGCGCCTTCTTTGCTCGACGCGTAGTTAACCACGACCGACGCGCCCTCGACCGCGAAGTATTTCGCAATCGAAGCCCCAATACCCTTCGACGCTCCCGTTACCACTGCAACCTTTCCTGCAAGTTTTGCTGACATTGCCAATCTCCCGTGTTTAGTATTTCATACCGCACGGTACAGATGTGCGCAGGCTGTGGAAAGATTCCGAATTGTACTATTCGGTACACAAATGATGTATTATGAATGCGATATGAAAGCGAAGCCACAGGCCAGGACGCCTGGCAGGCCGCGCAGCTTTAATGCGGATCGCGCCTTGGACCGCGCCCTGGAAGTGTTTTGGCGCAAAGGTTATGAAGGCGCTTCCTTGTCGGATTTGACCCGGGCAATGCGCATCAATCGTCCTAGTCTCTATGCGGCGTTTGGCGACAAACAGGAGTTATTTCGCCGGGCACTCGACCGCTACGCGGAAGGCCATGCCTCATATGCGCAGGATGCATTGAAAGAGCCAACGGCGCGTGCCGTCGTCGAGCGGCTGTTCTATGCCACGGCCGACGCGATCAGTGATTCGCGCAATCCGCGGGGGTGCCTGCTGGTGCAGGGAGCTCTTGCGTGTGGTGAAGAAGCCAGCAACGTGAAACGGGAGTTGATTGCAAGGCGCGATGCCGGAGAGCAAGCACTATGCCAACGCCTCAAACGCGCAAAGGCGGAAGGAGACTTGCCATCCGACTCCGATCCTGCGTCCCTCGCCCGTTACGCAGCAGCAGTTTGTCAAGGAATGTCAGTTCAGGCCGCCAGCGGCGCCAGCCGTGCCGAGCTACGAAAAGTTGCAGACCTCGCACTACGAGCGTGGCCGAAGTAAGCAGGAAGAATCCCCTGTCACGACTGTAGCAGTTTTCAAAATGCTGACCGCGCTGATAGTATGAATCTGCGGGGTGGAGCAGCCTGGTAGCTCGTTGGGCTCATAACCCAAAGGTCGGTGGTTCAAATCCACCCCCCGCAACCAACTAACCTATTGAATCGCATAGCGTTCGCTTCCGTCGAACGCTTTTTCATTTTCCGTTTTGGACGCATTTGGACACAAAACTGAATCAAATTCGGCGGCCACTCGCCTCTCATCTTCCGAGACTGCGTGTGTGTAGCCGAGCGTTGTTTTCGGATCAATATGGCCCAAGCGATCTTGCCGAATCTTCATCGGCACGTTGGCCTGGTCCATTATCGGCGCGTTGCCACG
>Ga0126378_10000455_pt1 | contig 30588 bp, 19 predicted proteins | sample PanSoiMetPlot_23_FD_92587 | JGI IMG/M metagenome (GOLD analysis project Ga0126378, IMG submission 92587) | Tropical forest soil microbial communities from Panama - MetaG Plot_23 | ecosystem: Environmental > Terrestrial > Soil > Tropical forest > Bulk soil | place: Panama | collected 2016-02-17
ACCTCCCGCGATGGTTGGGACATCAATGCAGTATCGCGGCTCTTTGGCCAGGCTCCTCGTGAGAGAACCGGGATGCAGCTATAGAGTCCGATTCATTCTGGGAGATCGTTCGTTCGACATCTGGCGTCAGGATGACAGTGGTAGGTTCATATATCTTTTCGGGAGATTTTGACGATGGCGCTTCCTAGTGGTGTAAAGGCTCAGGACTTCACCCTAACGAGTACGACCGGTAAGCCGGTGGTACTGTCGGAGCTGACGAAGCGTGGCCCAGTTGTGCTCGCCTTTTTCAAAGTAAGCTGTCCCACGTGTCAATACGCGTTTCCTTATTTCGAGCGCATGTCACAGTTACATAAGCCCGAAGCGGTCTCGTTTGTCGGAATATCGCAGAACAATCTCGCCGACACGCAAGCCTTCATAAAGCAATACGGAATAACCTTTCCGGTGGCTATCGACGATTCTTCGCGATACATCGTCTCGAACGCGTACAAGCTTACGAATGTCCCCACCGCCTACCTGGTGGATCGCGATGGAAAGATTCAGGTAAGCAGTGTGGGTTGGGCACGGAAAGACATCGAAGACGTCAACACAAAGCTGGCGATGATGGATGCAGCTCAGCAGCCACATCCCATCTTTAAGCCGGGAGAAGAGGTTGCTGAATACAAAGCTGGTTGAAGCGCGAAGAACTGACCCCGCGGTCGCGGGAAAAGACAGGGATTAGCAACTAGCTGATCCTGGTTAAGAACACAGCTGCGCTAATCGCTGCTGTACCAACGTAACCAGTTAGTTAGGGTGAACACCTCCGTGTTCGGACACTACTGAGGCGTTAGACTCCTTGTCTTAGCGGCTTAGTCCCGGAAGGCTTTTTTCGCGGCGCCCGAAATCGTTTTCCGCGAAATATTCATGCTCCTCATCGCGATCTGCCGAGGCCGAGCGCAACAAAATGCCTTTCGGCTTCCTACAACGCGGCGGATCTCTCTCTGAGCAGGCGCAACAGACACAGCTCTCCTCTTATCAGCCCTCAATTCAGTTGGAAAATCTGGTGCGCGGCGTGGACAACATCCGCCACGACGTTGCGCTCAGTGCTCGTTTCATGGAGAGCACCCGCAATCATATTTTCCGCCTTATTACCAGGCATGGACAGATTGAGTCGCTGGTCGACGATCCACCAACGGATTCGCGCCCGCTCACGAGGGTCAGGCTGCCGCGCTCCTCTATGCCCGAAAAAGTCGTCGACGCGATCAGCTTCAAACGGGCTCTTCTCGAATTGCATGTAGCGACTCTGAATCGAGCCAAAACTGAAGGCAATATATCGATCGACCTGTTGGGCAGACTGGCGATCATCAAGTTTCAGCGTAACGAAATGGCTGGCCAGTTCGCGCAAGCCCTGGAGCGCAGTCGCGCGAAACTCAAGACTTACGACGGTCCGCGCCAGGCTCTCTCGAGTAAGGCCGTGGAGTTGCGCGATCGATTTGCCCTCTTCCAGATAAACAAGAAGGCCGTATTGAGGAAAGTAGGGCAGGATCTTTTTTCGACCATCCGCGAAATCGAGAAAGAGACCATCTCGCGAATGCGGCGTTCGTTTTTCGGCGATACGGAGAGCGCAACGTACGATCTTTTTCTGAATCGCCTGCTCTATACCGAAGACGGGCGCGATGATTACTTGAACGCCGAGCAATATGTGATGCTGGGAAATTACGACCGCGATCCAGACCGTTTTGAAACTATGCAGTCTATTGCCTGCGACTTTCTACGATCGTTGCAGCTTGCTGGTATCGAAAGTGACGATGCCCTGGATCCATTGCTCAACATTCCGGAGAATGCTCATGAATTGTTCGCCGGCGGAGCTCCGGTAGAGAGTCTTCCCAAAGGAAAGGCACAGCGCGCGCTGCTGAACGCCTGGGTCGAGATGCTGGAAAAGGAGAACGTCATCGACCATGTGATTGCATCGTATGAAGCGGTGCCGCTGTTGTCGCAGTACTCCCCTCCGATTAATCCGCAACAGCTCAAGAATGCATTGATCTCAAAGAGTGAGCGCGCCCGAGTGGAGACCTTGCTACAAGAGCACGGGAAGATCTCGCCTGATAACCTGAACGCCGCAGTGAAAAAAGTCGATTCGTGCAAAGGACTCGATCGCGCCAAAGTGGCGGCCCGATTTTTCGGAGATTTCATTCGCTATCACCGCGATCTTCGGCGCTTCGAGGCGTTGAACTCTGCCATGGACGCGGTGAACGTGATCGCGTCGGAGCGTCTCAAGGAGCTCTCGGCGATCAACAACACGCTTTATGAGTTCCTGCTCGCGGACGAACAGAAGAGTGGCGAGGAGAAAGTCATTCGCCACGTGATTCTGAAGGCCGACATTCGGGACTCGACGACTCTCACGCGTACTTTGTACGAACGCGGATTGAATCCCGCGTCCTACTTCAGCCTGAACTTTTACGAGCCGATCAATAAGCTGTTGCCCAAGTACGATGCCTCGACCGTGTTCATCGAAGGCGATGCATTCATCCTGGCGTTGTTTGAGCGTGAGGGCGAGATGGGTCTCGGCGTGGCGCGCACGTGCGTCCTCGCGAAAGAGATGGTTGGCATCGTAAGCGCGTACAACGAACAGTCGCTAAAGCAAGGCTTGCCCGCGCTCGAACTCGGGATTGGTATCTCTTATCAGGACTCTGCACCGATGTATCTGATGTACGGGACGCAGAGAATCATGATTTCTAAGGCGCTGAATGAGAGCGATCGGCTTTCTTCCTGTAGCAAAGGAGCGCGGAAGTTTGTTGTTGATAGACAGATGCCGTTCAATGTCTTCAATCTGCAGACTGTTCGGGATAAGGACCTTACTGAGAACCCTGACGAATTTCTCGTGCGCTACAACATCAATGGTGTGTTGATCAGCAAACCTGCATTTGAAAAACTGTCACAGGAAATCTCCTTGAAGGAGCGCCGCGTTGATTTGCCTTCCGTTTGGCCTGACGAACCTGTGCGGTTTTTCACCGGCATGGTCCCCGTTGCCGCCGGCGCCTTCCACAAGATCGTTGTGCGCGAAGGAACGATTCCGCACGTCGATGCAAGATCAATGAGCGTGACCGATTGGACCACGCGAAAGTATTATGAGGTCTGCGTGAATCAGGAGATCTACGATTTGCTCGAGAAGCCTGCTGTGGCCGCCGCACGCGTCTAAACAAACAAATAAACACAATCCAATTTGGAACTGGACGCAGGCCCGTGGTGTCCAATGCTGCAACGGAGACTTTTATGAGCCTGGCTCTGGGCACTGGCGGCAAACCTGCCGCTGAGATGAACGTTACGCCTCTGATCGATGTTCTATTGGTTCTATTAATCATCTTCATGATCATTACGCCGATGGATCCTCACGGCCTTTACACGGCGATTCCGCAGGAGCATGGCACGGCTGCGTCTGACGACACGCCGATCGTGCTCCAACTCACGCAGGTCAAGAATGGTGCTCCCGATCTCTCCATCAACCGGCAGCAAGTTGTCTGGGCGGAGTTGGAGAGCAAGCTTATCGAAATCTACAAGTCACGATCTGATGGAGTCTTGTTCATCAAAGGGGACGCGGACGTGGATTTTGAGTATGTTGCTGCCGCTATGGATACGGCTCACAACGCAAACGTGAAGCGCGTCGGCTTGATTCCCTGAATGGAACTCAGAAGGGACGTTTGGAACGGAAGGGAATTCGCACTACAGCTTCAAGATCTACTGGGTTTCCATCGCGCGTGCCGGGAACAAAGTGCCACGCGCTGAGCGCTTTGCGCGCATTTTCATCGAGACGGTCGTCGAATCCTTCCAGCACCTTCACCTGAGCCACGGTACCGTCTGAGCGGATGACGGCATAAAGAATGACGATGCCTTGAATGTTGTCCTTAATCAGGTCCGCCGGATACGCAGGATCGACCTCGCGGACCGCAATGGGAGCCGTAACCTCCCCCGCCTTTGAGTTGACATTGCGTTCGGCAAAACGAAAGATCCAGCTTCCGCCCGCTGAGGTGAGATTCGGTGTGTTCAACGCCATCGTGTAGTACTTGCGTCCGCGAAAGACGCTCTGGTCGACAGCATCGGGTTCATCGACGACAGTCGCGATCCTAGGTGGCGGCAGGCTGATCCGCGATGGTCGCGCCATCGCAAGAAGAGCACTCCCGGATGCTGAGTTCGTTGCGCCGGTCAAACCTTGTGTCGTCGTAATCGGTGCGGCGTTCAAGACTCCGTGGGGTACGGCGGCCGCCACGATTCCTAACTCGTCCTTCGTGGCGATGGGAGAGTCGCCACCGGGACCTCTGCCTCCCGCCTGCTTTTCTGCGGCTCCAGTGGAGTTCGGCATCGCATTTGGCTCGCCCGCGAAGGTTCCTCGGCGAGCACCATCTGGCATGCGTGGGGCACCGGCAACCGGAGTCAGGTTGATCGCGATCAACATGCCAGAGGCAGAAACAGCAGTTCCAGTACCACTGATGTCTGGCGGAGGCGCCACCGGCGCTGCTGTATCCGGCACATTTCCCGCAATTCCTGAAGCATTGGCGATCGTCTTGATGTTAGGAGGTGGAGCAATCGGCTGTGCTGCTCCCAGCGTGGCTTTATCCAATCGTGTGCTGGTTGCGTCTTTCAAATCGGGAGCAGGTGCGATCGGCTCCGGATTGCTCAGGCCCGCCAAAGTGTGGGTCGCCGGCACAGGGAGTTTCGGCTCAGGATTCACCGCAGCTGGCACGGGGGCGATGTTGAGTTTTGCCAGGTCTCGCGCTCCGTTGGTTACGACAGGCGGAGCAATGGCCGATGGTTGCGGTAAGACCGGTGCCCGCATTTGCGCAGTCGCCTTGGTAGCGTCTGGCGGAGGCGCCACCGGCGTCAGATCAAGTACCGGAGCCACTAGCTTCGGAGTATTCATAGCGGCAACCGGTGGCGCTTGCGGAACTGGACTCGAAAGCACGATGTCCGGCACAGGAACGCTGGCAAGAATCTTTGGTGCATCCGGCGCGACGATGGTGTGCGTCGAGTTATCAGACCATTTTGGGATCGCCATCGCTTCCACCACGCGTTGGCGAGGTTCGGCGCGAGACGCAACCGAGGCTCGTGAACTCCTGCTAATCACGCGCGCAAGCTGCTGCGGAACAACTTCCGGTTTCGCTGGCTCCGAAACCAGTATGTCTTCCTCGGGGTTTATGTATGTAATCCGATCGTTGTGAAAGGTTTCGATTTTCACGATGCGGTTCCAATAGAACGGCATCGAGAGCACATACACTAGTCCGGCAAAGATGATGTGACCACCGTAGGAGCGAAACAGGCTCTTCCAGTTGAGTTGCTGATCGACGAATACGTCTTTCCAGAAGATGCCAGGGCGGAACCCGAGTGCCGGAGGTGCTTCCGCACGCTTGAATAGGGAGGAAAAGTTGTCTCGTATTGAGGGGAACCAGGGAGACAGCTCCCAGTTCAGACGGACATCGAGTCCCTGCGCAGCCGCAGGTTCGAACGACGACTTCTGCGACCCTCCGCCAGGAACTGCCATACGAATCCCGTTTACTTACTGAGTAGCTGGATTATACCTTGTTAGTCACAGGTTTTCGGGTAAGAAGAATGCCTCAAATGGTTACACCCAACCACTCTATCCCCTTGAAATTTCTTGCGCTAGCACTGGCAATCGTGTGTTTGGGATCGCCTGCTCGTTTGCATGGCCAGGCGCATCGCAAGAAGCAGCCTGTGCCGACGGTTCAGGGGAGCGAGTTCGCCAGTCAGATCTCCGGGATGTACACGTTTCTGCGTGAGGGCGAGTTTGTCCAAGTCACCGTGGAAGACGGCAAGGTTTCAGGTTTTGTCTCGCGTTTTGGAGACCGCGACAGCGATCGCGGAGTCTTTCTCGATCAGTTTTTCAGTAAGGCTTCGCTCGATGGTAAAAAGCTCACGTTCACTACCAAGCCCATTCACGGCACCTGGTATGAGTTTGCGGGCACGATAGGCCGAGGCGAGGGTAAAACTCCCGACAAGGAGGGCTTCTGGTTAATGCAAGGCACACTCAAACAGTTCGATCTGGACGACAGCAAGAATCTCTCATCCAGATCGCGAGAAGTGACCTTCAAGTCGTTCCCACAAAACTTAGAAGACGCCGAATCGCCCAAGCAGTAACTGTAAATCCTGCCTTGCTACCTGACGTCGATTGTGCAAATACCGCCAGCTCATTGATTCCCTTGACTTAAGAAATATTTACAACGGAGTGTTTCATTTGCCGAGGAACCAGCATCACAAGCGGGTTAGAGCTGATAGCGAGCCCGCGAAGATTGGCGAGCCCGGAGGACACTAAACGTGAGCACGGTTGAGAAATTTCTGGTTCCGGAAACCCTCGAAGGACCGTATGCCGACTTCTACCGCCGCGCTATCACGGAGTTGCTCTACTGGAGGCTGCTGCGCGACGGAAACGACAACCGCGCGGACATGAACGTCGATCCCATGGATCCCCTCGCTTTTAACGCGATTGGCATCCAGTTTGGGGAAGCCTGAGAGTCTTCTCTTAGTCCACTGTCCTTACATCCTCAGGAAATACCAGCACTAGCTGGCATTGGCGTGTGCTTTCCGTACACGAAAGCACACCGCGACGAACGAGTTTGATGGGTGTGTCGTCTGGAAACTCCACTGGAAAAGCAGCCGTTTGCAGTTTGCCGGCGTAGCTGCGCAAGGATTCATCGCCACGCACGAACTTCACTTGGTCGGGCGTGAGTGGCTTCCCATCTTGAGACACGGGTGCAGTGAACGTGACGAAGAACTCGGCGGTCGCATCTTTGCTCGACCAGGGGAGCCGTCCACTCCGCATGGCTTGCAAATCCGCGCGGGCCCTTTCTACTTCGGCAACATCTAGCTTTGAGTCGGGCAGCAATGATTTGAGGTGCTGTTCTGCCTCCGGCACCTTGTGATTTGCGGTAGATGCCATAGCGTAATGCCGGATCGCATCCTGCTTACGCCCGAGTTTTTCGTACAGCTGCCCAAGGTGATCGCCGACTTCAGAGTGCTGGTCGAGTAACCATGCCGCCTGGATATATCGCTTAGCTTTGTCGAACTGATTGTTCTGAAAATATACCCACCCCAACGTGTCCCAATAGCTGCCGATACTCATTACCAGGCCGACATCGTTCAAGGTGATGTGATCGACGTTCACATTGCGTAACCCAGCTTCGGTGGCAGAGATTGCGGATTCAGCATAGGTGAGGGCTTTGTCGAGATGAGTGCGATGCGTGGAAAGCTCGTAGGCAACGTTATTCCAGATGCCCGGCGCTGGAGCCAGCTCCACGGCCTTGTCAAAAGCGGCGAGAGCCTTGTCGGGTTGATTTACGTTGAGATACGCGCGCCCCAGATTCGCTTCCAGCCCCGGATTCTGGGGCGTGATCTGCACGGCTCGTTCCAGCTCGGGAACCGCACCGGTATAGTTCTTCTGCTCCAGGTACAGCGCGCCTAAATTGCCGTGCGCGAACTGATCGAGCGGATTGACCTCAAGCTGCTTCCTGTAGGCAACAATCGCCGGGTCATATTTCTGTTCTGATTGATAGGCAAGGCCAAGATTGTTGTACGCGAACTCGTCGAATGGATTAATTTCGATCTGCTTATTGAATGATGCGACCGCGGCGTCGTACTTGCCGAGCGCCAGATACGAGCGGCCGAGGTTATTCCATGCATCCTTGTGTTTGGGTTCAAGTTCAACGACTTTCTTGAACAGTTCAGTCGCAGCCCGCAGGTTCTGATTCTTGAGTGCGGCCATGCCGGCGTCGTTCAGGTCATCGGCCGACATACCGCTGGGGATGTTCGATCCCGAGTTTGCTGACAGACTCTCGACGAAGACGCTCTGATTTCCATCCGCCGCAAGCGCACGAACGAACGCTCGTAGGTCAGGTCCACGATTCGCAGCGATCGCGCGCGACGTGAGCGTCAAGTCCTTCGTTACCGTGATGATGTGCCCATCAAGCTTGTAATCCGAGGCGTAACTAGCATAGTCACGCTTCACGTTGATCGGCACTGGCGCCCGGTAGGTATAGCCATCGGGCAATTCGACTCTTACGCTCTCGTGTGACTCAAGAGGCGCGGCAGGGAAGTCGAAAGGCTTCGTTCGATCATCATCATCGTCCGGATCTTTCAGATTTGCCCAACTCATATCGAGCCGTGGAAGGGGCACGGCGAGCTGCGACGTCTTGGTCGTCCAGTCGAGGTAATTGGGTTGCATGAGCGAATAACTGAATTCCAGAGGATGATGAGTGTCAGCTGGATCACTCACCTTGACGTTATCAACCTCACCGGTGAGCCCTTGATAAGCATTGACGTACTCAATTACGCGCTTCCACTGTGTCTCTGGCGTGCCGCGAAAAGCAATTCGGAAAGCGAGTTCGGCGTCGCCACGAACTGTGTAGTTGTAATTTGCTTCGAGCTTTCCTATCTGATTGATCTTCGCTGTCACCTTCAGCGACTGAGAATTTGCGTTGGGAAGATCGGAGGGTGTGGTCACGATTTCTGCAGGAGCATCCGGCGGAATCAGAAGAGCCTTCTTGTTGCGAATGGCTGCAACCAACATTCGGAACGGCGCAACTTCAGTGGTGGAATCGAGCCAAAGCCCCCGTATGTCTCCGGCTCTGTCGGTTCCTGATTTCAGCGGCACAAACGTGATTACATGATCAAACTGTGACGGCGAAGGTACACTCTCGTCGAGCTTGCGCGCGTGATGAATAAGAACCGGATAGGCATCGAGCCCTGTTCCCTTGATGAGAGCAGCAAGCAACGTATGTTTATCTTTGCAGTCTCCGTAACGGTTATTCAGTACATCGTCGGCTGAATGCGGCTGGAAGCGTCCTACGCCAAACGAGATCCCAACATACCGATATCGCGGTGCTACGAAGTCGTAGAGAGCCTCAATCTTGTCGGTGTCGGTCTTCGCAGATGCTGTGAGTTCTGCCGCCTTAGCGCGGATAATCTCATTAGGCTTCACGCGATCTCGCTGAAGCCCGCTGTACCAACGCCCAACGTCATCCCAGGACTGGAAGGTGCTGAGCTGCACGTCGGGAACTTCCTCGTCCGGGTCAACTTCCTTCTTTTTTTTCTTCTTTTTCGCGGGAGATGAATCGTCGTCATCGACCTTCAATACTGTGTTTTTCCACAGATAGGTAGTGCGGCCACCCGCAGTTGTTACCTGAGGCGACGCGCCTTTCGTGCGCATCTTAAGAGTGCGTCCGGCGGGTACATCGACCTGCAATTGCTCGTCGAGGACGATCACTTTGTCGATAAACTGCTGCTCCCACCAGAACTCGCCCGGCGCCAGCGGCTCAAATTCGTTCACCCGAACGTCATATTCCAGGACATCGCCCGACGCCAGTCCGGGAACAACGATGTCCTTCTGATGCAAATCACTGTAGATGGGCGCTTCCCGAGCCACCGGCGCGGTCAAGTCCTGTACCGAATCGGCACCAGCGACAGTCACGGCGCCGTTAGGTTTAGTCACCCTCACCGAAACGATGTCGATCTTGTCGTTAGCTCCGTTGTACGGGAAATGGAGTTGGCCAAACTCCTGGACCCCAGCCTGAGTCTGCAGGCGGATGCGCATGATCTGCTCGCGCTGCGATGTGCCGTTGTTCTCGAAGCGGATCTTAGTCAGATACTTCTCGATCACAAAGGCCTGCTGCGAATAGTCGGCGGCCCTTTCCGCCGCCGCAGGAGGAGCAAGCGGTGTTTTGGCCTTGCTTTCGTCTGGTACAGGCGATTGCTGAGTGGCTTTGCTGGCGTCCGGATTGGTTGGAAGTTGTTGAGCAGCAACTAAAGTCGTGACTAAAAAGATGACAAGAATTGCAGTACTGCGCATATGTTTAAAGTTCTACTCTGAAGTCCCAAACCCTGCAATCGGGCATATCGTAGAGGGCCAACCGGTAGTACAAGAACGATCTGCTCCCCACGACTTGCTGTTACTTTTTGCCGTTTAAGTCATGAACCTTTCGTGCATAGGCCACGCCCAACATCTCCGCTAGACTGAGCCGGTCAATCGCATGAAAGCCTTCAAAAAGTGGATGGGCATCGGTGCTTTTGGCGCATTGCTAACGATCTTTTGCGCCGCGCAATCGCCCTGGGATCAGATCCGGCAAAAGGTTACCGGCGCAGCCAAGTCCGCAGAGGGTACCCGTGTCCTATCGAACGACAAGATTGTGGCGGGGCTCAAGGAAGCGCTGACCGTAAGCACGCGAAACGCTGTGGCATCCACAGGCCGCACCGATGGCTTTCTTAAGAACGAAGCCATCAGGATTCTGCTGCCAGAGAAACTTCGCAACATTGGCAGTGGCCTGCGGCTAATCGGCATGGGATCACAAGTCGACTCGCTCGAAGTCGGCATGAATCGCGCCGCTGAACAGGCGGCGCCCGCAGCCAAGCAGATCTTCATCAATGCCGTTACTCAGATGTCGTTTGCCGATGCCCGCCAGATCCTCTCCGGCGGAGACACGGCCGCAACCGAATACTTCAAACGCCAAAGCTCCGACCAGTTGACCGAATCCTTTGCTCCCATTGTTCACCAGGCCATGGAGAACGTCGGAGTCGTCAGGCAATACAACCAGCTCATGCGCAATCCCATGGCTGCACGCGTCGCCGCCAGGCAGGGCTTCAATCTTGACGAGTACGTCGTAGGCAAGACGATGGGCGGCCTCTTCTACGTGATGGCGGAAGAGGAGGAGAAGATCCGCAAGGATCCAATGGCTCAAACCACATCGTTATTGCGCGAAGTCTTCGGCAGGAAGCAATAAAGCTGTTTGAGACCTCTCCGAAGCCTCAGAGAGCCAAAAATCAGTGTTGCGGCGTTAGCCGAGGGCTTTCAGGCCGCGAAAGACGCCGGCGCTAGCGCCCCGACATTAAATTATGTGTGCTCATTGCAATGCTGAAGCGTTGTTCCTCCGCATCCATGCCGGGCATCTCACCAGCGCGGGGGGAACGAGCCCAGGGCACGCGCCTGCTGATCCGTTGGGAAATTCTTTCCACTTCACGCTTTCGCCGCTGGAACAAGAAAGTGCAAAGGAGACCGCAAGAAGCTTACAGCGATATGTTTTATCAACTGCTGGCGAAAGCCTTTTGATAATCCATAAGCCTTAAAGGCGACGCCAGCGGCGATCGAAAAACTCACGCCGAGGTTCAGAATAAACGTCACCGCGATGCCGAAAACCGTCTGCACAAACCAGCCTCGATACAACCAGTGCCTTCCAAAACTTGCGGCAGCCAGCGCTACTGTGCCGGTAGAGAGCGTCACGTGACGTATATCGAGCGGTATACCTAAGAACCGTCCCATTGCGGGAAAAAATCCCAGCATGTAACCAAGAACAACGGAGGTTGTCCAGCCAGACAGATTCGCCTCCACCGTACTTGCCACTCGCTGCATCCGCTCCCGCCCAATCTTGCGCCCCCAGGGATGCTGGGCAATCGCCTCCGGCACGCGATTGAAGGTAGCAAAATTCTCGAACCAGCCGCCCGCAAGCGCGGACACCCACAGAATCAGTCCGGTCAGCGCAGCATAAAGCATGGTGCCGGAAGCCAGAGGATTCAGCGTCTTGTAAACGTACTCCGCGCTTGAAATTTCGAGGTAAGGACGCTGAAGTACCAGAGCCCAGAGCTTCGCAAACGCTACGCATCCCAGGCAGACCGCCAGCAAATTTCCCGCTGCCGATGCCAGTTGGCTCCGCGTGATCCGGCTGACGAACTCCGTCAGATTCTCAAGCCGCTCGCGCCCTTGGCTACTGCGCACAATCCCTGCAAGCGTAGCGGCGGTTACCGAAGGTTGCTTGGTAGCCAGCGCGAGGTGAAAGTGCTGCAAGACAAGGAAGCTGACAGCATAATTCGTTCCCGCCGCCATCGCTTCACCGAAGGGAGGCAGATTTGCTTCGGTGATGCGCATCTTGATCGCGGCTGTCAGCACGGTCAGCAGACCACCACCCAGTGAGGCCTTCCAGATCTCCCAAAATTCATTTCGGGAATTGGCGATGTAGTGTTCTCCGGCTTTTCCGGTCCGCTCCACCACTTTACGAGCTATCAACGCGCCATTTTCCCGAAAGAGGGCAAGCAGGCTCATGTCGTCGCGGCGCGCGCTCATTACGTCGTCGAGCAAGCGCTTCACCGCCACAATCGACTGATGAGGTTCGGCGACGAACAGAACTTCGGCGATACTCTTCATTCTGGAAAGCGCACGCTCAATGGTACGAATGTCGAACACCAAAGCCGTGCTCACACCGGTATCTTCCATGCGCTGATGCACAAACTCCATTTCGTCGCGACAGCGCTGCACCTGAGCTCGCCAGCGATCAAGGGCCGCAGGAACGCCGGGTTCGCGTATCAGCTCCTCACTCGTCTGTTGAAGCTGGTAGAACGGAGACTCTTCGATCAATCCTGCATGGCTGCGCGTTCTGAGTGCTGGCGCCAGGCCGATCCCGGCAACGTGTACGCCGAGCAGCGAGAAGGCCTGAGTCAGATCTTCCCGCTGCTTCGCCCATGCACCGCGATCGCTCACTGGAGTAAGCACTACCGCCAGACGCTCGAAAGTCTCGTCCGGCAGGGTCACCAGCCGCTCTATGCGTTCCGTTGTGGGACAGAGCCGAAAGACAAACTTCGATAGGTCCGTGTCAGCGCGGACCGAAGGCAAAAGTTCCTCGACCACTCTCCGCGCCGCCTCGGACCACAGACTCTCCCGCGGATGCAGGCCCGCCTCTGCAAACAGCTCGACGGATCGAATCTCCGTGAGGATTTCCCGAACTCCTTGCTGGAACCCCGCGCGGAGTTCGGGTCGAGACTCGATGAGCGACAGAAACGTCTCCAGCCGTGTTGCGCTACCACCGCGGGAAGACCTTGTGGGCGTGCTGATCCAATCCATCAGCTCGACGCATGCGTTCAGCCGCGTCGAAAGGTTCGGGGCGTTAATGAAGTCGTCAAGGCTGGAGATAAGCGCTTCAACGCCCTGCTCCGCGCGCGTAGCTAGCGGGAAAAAACTAAGAACCGATTCTCGTAACTGCTGTGGCGCAGCCTGCGTCGCGATGTGAGCCATTGCTTCTCTGCGGCATCCATTCGGACGCTAATGCGAATAAGAGAAGGTTGAGAACTAGTAGAAATGTCAGCTTCAGCTGAAGGCGCATGGAGGTTGAGTTCGGGTCGGAGCCCGCATCTATCCGCAAGCAAGGTTTCGGGTTCAGGCAGGAGGCCCACGCATACCGGGGCTCCGAGCGAACGTGGTGTTCGGTTGCTCGGGTGGATTCACGCTTGGGACGACACTTCAGCATCGTAAGAAAGCGATCGCATAATAATGTTGGGGGCTTTGCCCGGAGTTTCTACTTATCGCTGAATCCCGCAGCTGAAAGCCGGAGAAAAAGAAGAATGCGCGCGCTGCGAGGCTTAAAGCCTCTCCCCGCATAAATGGGGGCTCTTACTCGAGCCCCAAGTCTGGCGGCTTCCACTTGAGTGCGGGCCTCGGCGGAACGGGGGCGTCTATGCGGATAGTCGGAAAGGCAGCTCTGCTGTGACCTCGGTGCCTTTTCCCACTTCGGATTTCAACATCAATTGTCCGCCAAGCAAGCGTAGGCGCTCTCGCATGCTCACTAATCCCAATCCATCACCTGATGCTGCCGGATCAAAGCCGATTCCCGTGTCTGTTACTCTCATGCGCACGACGTCTCCCTGTTTTTGCAGGTGGATATCAACTTGCTTGGCATTGCCGTGCCGAACTGCATTGTTGACTGCCTCTTGGGCAACGCGGAACAGGCAGAGCTCGACCTCTTTTGAAAGCCCACCGACATTTTCGGAATGAAGCTCAATCGAGATCTGATGTTGACGCCCGATGTTGCGACAGAACCCCTTGAGCGCCACTTCCAGGCCTAATTGTCGCAGAGCACTGGAGTGTAGCTGATAGGAAAGGTCATGGAGATCAGAGGCCAGATTTTGGGTGTCACGAAGCAAACCAGCGATCAGGGAACGCTCATTCTCCGTCTCCGGCGAAAACCGGTTCTGGAGTTGCTCTAGGCCGATCGACAACAGTGCAAGGCGTTGACTTACGTCGTCGTGGAGGTCGCGAGCTATTCTCTGGCGCTCCTCTTCCTGCGCGCGCAGAAGTTTGCCGGCAAGATCCTGGATGCGGTGGTAGTTTTCCTCAAGCTTTCTGCGATTCTGGCTCAGATCTTTTTCAATCGCACGACGCTCTTCAATGAGAATTGCGACAAACAGCATCGGAACAGAGAGGACGACGAGAAAGAGCTGCATCGGCACAACGCTGTGGGATGAATAACTCGCGAAGAATGGACCTTTGCCCTTTACCGTGCTGAAGATCGAGACCAGCGCAAACAAAGAGATGGTGGTAGAAACTCCGATCGGCTTAAATCTCGTGGCGGCCAAAATCAGAAAGGGAACTGGCGCATACAGAAGAACCGGGGCATAGCCGGGGTGCGGGACGACAAATATGAGAGACAATGCAGCCGAGAGTACCAGAATGAAAATCAGAAACTGAAAAGCCCGATCCTTGATTCCGCGCCATTCGCCAGAGCACCAGTAGAGTAGTGTCGGTGTCAGAACCAGCGCGGCAATGGCATCTCCGAGGAACCATGCGTACCAGGAGGGCCAGTAACTAGCCTTGACCCCCAAACCGGTCGCTGCACCCGCCAATGCAGACAAGATCGGTGCAGCGAGGGCCGCTATCACGAAGTAGATTCCAAATTCCCGGAGGCTGTTAAGACGGATCAATCCTCCAATAAATCTTCGCAACAAATATGCTGAAAATAGAGCCTTCAGAAAGTCGTTAAGGAATGCCGCCGGCACGTACCACAGCGGGGTTCCCGCCCCCACAATCGTCAGCCGGATGGGCAAGCCGAAGAGCGCATACAACCACCATTGTCTTCTCGGTGTCAGGAGAAGCGCAACCAGAAGGACCGAATCGGGAAACCACAAAGGCGAGGGAATATTGATCTGGAAGGACGTTGCGTACTTGCACGCAACAACATACCCAAGGGTAAAGAGTAAGAGCCGACCCCAGAGCGCATGAAACACCAACGGCGTCTCGCGATCCGCTACCATTGACCGCAGGGAGACCTGCGACCTCAACAAGGTTGGCTGAACGAGACGCCCATGCTTGCTCTCGATCCCTGGCAATCGCTTCGACTTTCCGAAGCCAACAGACACCTGATGCCCCTATACCGCTGTGAAACCTAGCAGATTCTGCCTCAAAGCCTACTGTTCAATCTAACAAAAACGGACGGAGACCCCTCACTCAGTCGACGTGATTCTGATCACATCGGTGAAAGGTGAACCCTCATAAGCTTCGTATTGCCAGAGTTTATCGGCAGGAGGACACAGTATGATCGAGGCCAGCATTAAGCTGACGCAGCCCTGCGGAAATGGCCGGCAATTTGTCGCCACCAGCGGGTCTTGCCATCATTTCTTGATGGATGATTCGTCGGGGAACACGGGCGCCAAACCAATCGAACTCGTACTCATTGCGTTGGCTGGGTGCACCGCCTTCGACGTCATCAATATCTTGCGCAAGAAGCGGCAACATGTGACGGACTATGAGGTGACGGTCGAGGCCGATCAAGCTCCAAATCCTCCACAAGTGTTCACCGAAATCAGAATCGATCACAGGCTAACCGGAATCGACCTGGCCCCAAAGGCGGTTGAGGACGCACTTCGCCTCTCCGAAGAAAAATATTGTTCGGTCGGCGCCATGTTGGGAAAAACTGCCCAGATTCGAAGCACATTCAACATCGAGCGGGCGCCAGTAGAAGAAGTGCTCCAGCCTTGATTAAGCACAGCATGCGAGCCCCATGGCTCTATATGAACTATAACGGGAAGGGTTGTCTGTCTTTCATGTTTCTGTCTGTGACGCGAAGCAGTCGCCTTCTGGAATCTGCCAATCCGTGATTAACGATGCGATTCCCGGTCGAATAGTGATGTGAGCATAGGAGGATTTTTGAGGTTGCAATTTGCGACCTCAAACGTGGACATGCAGAAAAGTGCCATCACTGGCCAAGGGTCCCACCCGCCCACACCATGCGTGGCCGTAAGCACCTGGGGGCAGGATCGTCGGTATCAATGAACAATGGATCGCCTCAGGCAGTCTCATAGCCAATGACAATCCAACTCAACCGCCAGTCACCGTTATTATCGCCGCATAGCGATGTCCCGTCAGGCGCAACCCCTTAGCCAACCTGTCTCTGTACGCGTTTCTCTCAGCCACCATTCTGGCTCCTATTTCCTACTGTCCCACCTGATACCTAAGCACCGACAAAGTGGAAAGATAAGCGTATCTCGCGTTTGTGTTCCCGATCTGCGCATCGGTTTGCTGGAGCTGGGCCTGGCTTAGTTCCACGATGGAACTTAGGCCGAGGTTGTAGCGGGTTTGGGCGAGGTCGAGAGCCAGGCTTGCCTGCTGCAGGAGCTGGGCGGTTACGCTGACGCGCTGGTAGGCGGTGTTGGCTTCCAGCCAGGTGACGCGGACGTCACGGGCGATGCGGTCGCGCAGGTCGCGGGTCTGTTGCTGAAGGGCGGTGGCGCGGAAGTCGGCTTCGTGCGCGCGTCCGGAGAACAGAAATCCGTTGAAGATGGGAATACTCATGTTGACACCTGCGGCGCCGTACCATGACGTGGTGATCTGGTCGGCGCGCACTGGGGTTCCGCCGACAGCGCCCAGCGCGCTTAGGCTGGGACGATTCAGTTCGTGCTCGGCTCGGGCGAAGCGTTGCTGTGCTTGCCATTGATCGTCGATCGCGGCAAGGTCGGGACGCGATCTTAATGCCTGTTGCACCAGGTCCTCTTGATTGTCAGGAGGCTTACTGACGCTGGCCCCGCTCTCATCGACGAGTAAATACGTTGCCTGCTTCTCGAATCCGAGGATCTCATTCAGATTGGCGAAGGTTGCGTCTTTCCGGTTTTGGGCGTCCAAAAGCAGGAGCTTGGCTTGCGCTAGATTGACGTTGGCAAAGCTGAGATCGAGATCGGAGCGCAGTTTGTTTTTGGCTAGTGCCTGCACTTGATCGGCGGTGATCTGGCGGGCGTTCACTGTCTGCTGCGCAACCAGCAGTTCAGCTTGTGCGCTTAGAGCTGCATAGAAAGCGCGATCGACTTCGAGGGTTACGTCAGCGGTTGTGGCTAGCTCGGATTGTTGTTGCGCCTTCTCTCTCAATCCGGCGGAGGCTACCAGGTTTTGGGTGCGGCCGAAGTCAGTGATCAATTGTCCGATGGTGACGCCGGCGCCGGCGCGCTGAAAGACGCTGGGATTATTGAGGACACCGGCGGTGATGCGCGTGCCCTCGTGGGCGTCCACTGCGGTGAGATTCGCTGCGGCTAATGGCAGCTCGGCGGAGCGGGTTTCGCGTGTGAGCTGGTGCTGCGCCAGTGTGAGCAGCTTGGCGACGCTGATCTGGGGATTGTTCTTCACGGCCAGCTGTTCGGCGTCGTGCAGGGTGAGGCGGAGTGTGTCTGGTTGCTGAGATGTAGTTTGCGCCAATGTTCCAGCCGACGCGCATAGGCACAAGATCAGCGCGTAAAAATAAAAGCGTTTTGTCATTTTCTTTCTCAACTCTGTTGTGGAAGCATCTGCTGCTCCTCGCGGCGGTGGATCAGCAGGTAGGCAGCCGGAACGAGGAAGACGGTGACGACGACGGAGAGGGTCAATCCGCCGATGATGGCGCGAGCTAGGGGCGCGTATTGTTCGCTGCCGGCCTCGAGGGCGAGGGCCATCGGAATCATGCCGAGGATGGTGGCGAGCGAAGTCATCAGCACGGGGCGCAGTCGCATGCGGCATGCGGTGGAGACTGCTTTCTCCAGCGGCATCCCTTCGCCGCGGAGATTGCGCGCTACGTCGACGATCAGAATACTGTTCGAAACCACGATGCCGGTCATCATGATTAGCCCCATCAGCGACATGACGTTCAGGCTGGTGTGTGTGACAAGAAGAAAGATGATGACGCCGGCGATGCCCGGGGGAACTGCGAGCAAGATGATGAGTGGATCGATGAACGATGCGAATTGCGCCATGAGGATGAGATAGACGAGAACGATGGCCAGGATGAGTCCGATGCCGAAGCTCTTAAACGACTGGCGCATGCCTTCGACCGATCCGCGCACGGTGATGCGGACATTGTCGGGGACTCTTGTTCCGTGAATGATTCCGTCCACCTTGGAGGCGATGCTGCCGAGATCCTCTCTTGAGGGCGCGACATAGACGTCGATGACTCGCCGAAGTTGATAGTGATCGACCTCGGTGGGCGAGAGAAACGGCTGGATGTTCGAGACTGCACCTAGTTGCGTGGTGTCTTCGGCTTTGGGCGCGCGCAAGGGGATCTGCTTGAGGTCGCTCATCGACTGGATTTGGGCGTCGGGATATTGCACCGTGAGCATGTAATCATTGCCCGTTTTGGGATCGACCCAGTAGCTGGGAGCGATCATCTGGTTGGAGTTGAGGGCGGTGATTACGTTATTGACGACTTCGCGGGATGAGAGTCCGAGGCGCGAGGCCATCTCGCGGTCAACGTCCACTTTGAGGGCGGGATAGTCGAGGTCCTGGGGAATGAGGACATCGCCTACGCCTTTCAGTCCTCGAATTTCTGTCGCCAGCTCTTGCGCGGTCTTGTAGGCCGATTGCAGATCGTTGCCGCCGACCTGGATGTCGATTGGGGCGGGGAGGCCGAGGTTGATGACGGCGTCGACTAGTCCGCCGGATTGGAAGTAGGTCGAGAGTTCGGGCAGGTCATCTGCCAGCTTGGCGCGAACGCGCTTCATGTACTCGTAGCTGCCAACCTCGTGGCCGTCGTGCAAGCTCACCTGCACCGTGGCGGTGTGCTGGCCGGAATTGCTGGTGTACATCGAGGAGAATCCGGGCTGGACGCCGATGTTGGAGACGATTACGCCCAGATCGCGCGCGCCTACGATGTCGCGAATGTCGGATTCCACCTTCTTGATATAGCGATCCGTTACTTCCAGGCGCGTGCCCGTGGGAGCCTTGAGATTGATAACGAATTGTCCTGGATCCGTTCTGGGAAAGAAGGAGACGCCAAGCAGGGGATAAAGCACGAAGCTGAAGAAGCATGCCCCCAGAATACCCAGCACCGCAGCGGCGGGACGGAGTAGAGTGCGTCGGATGCTTAGGTCGTACTTCGAGAGCATCGCTTCATACTGCTGGTTGAACCAATGGACGAAGTGTCCGAAGACCGAGCGGCGGACGTCGTGTCCGTGTTCCTCGTCTGCTTCCAGCTTGTGGATGTACTTCGCGCAGAAGAGTGGCACCACCGTCATCGCAACCGCATACGAGGCAAAGAGCGATAGCACGACGGCCAGCGCCAGAGCTGTAAAGAGAAAACGGCTGACACCGTATAGAAAGATGACCGGGAAAAACACAATGGCGGTCGTGAAAGTCGCAGCAAGGACGGGCAGACCCATCTCGCGTCCACCCTTCTCCGCCGCTTCCTGTGCCGGTTCACCCATCTCCAGATGGCGAAAGATGTTTTCGAGCACGACGACGGAGTTGTCGATCAGGCGGGAGAACGCGAGGGCTAGTCCGCCGAGCACCATGGTGTTGATCGTGCGTCCGCGGGCATTCAGTGCGAGAAATGCCGCCAGCGCCGAAAGGGGAATCGAAAGCATAACGGCAATGGTGGCACGCATGCTGCCGAGAAAGATCAAGATCATCAGCGCGGTCAGGACCAGGCCAATACCGCCTTCTACGGCGAGGTTCTTGATCGCAGTCTTCACATATATCGATTGATCGAATACGACCTTGGCAACGAGCTGCTTAGGAACGTCGAACAGATCCCCGAGAGCCGACTTGATTCCATCGACAATCGCAATCGTGTTGCTGTCGCCCCCTTGTTTCATAACGGGAAGATAGACGGACTTCTGCCCGTCCACGCGAACGATGCTGTTTTGTATCTGCGCGGCGTCCATGGCGTGGCCGATGTCGCCGACCATCACCGACGCATTGCCCACGGTCTTCAGCGGGAGCTGATTGATCTCAGCTGTGCTCGGCAATTGGCTGTTGGTGTAGATGTTGAAGTCCTTGGGGCCAATGCGCACGTCGCCGGCAGGAAGAATCATGTTGGAGTCGTTGATAGTGCGTACGACGTCCATCACGCTGAGTTGGTGGGCCTGCAGCTTTACCGGATCAACGTACACCTGAATCTGCCGGTACTTGCCGCCGAAAGGTTGTGGAACTGAGGCTCCAGGTACGTTTGCTACCTGGTTGCGGACGTTGTACTGTCCAAGATCGCGAAGTTGCGTCTCGGTGAGTCCGTTGCCCTTGAGCGTGACCAGGCAAACAGGAAGACTAGAAGCGTCGAACTTCAGGATTACTGGCGGCAACGTGCCCGGAGGCAGGCGGCGGAGATCGGCCATGGCGAGATTCGAGATCGTGCTGACGGCGGCGTTGGCGTCCGTTCCCGGCTGGAAGTAGATTTTAATCAGGCTCACTCCGGGAAGAGAGCGCGATTCCATGTGGTCGATGCCGCTGCCCAGGGTGAAGAAACGCTCGAAGCGTCCAGTGATGTCCGATTCGATCTGCTCTGGCGGCATTCCCGAATAGAACGTGGCCACGACCACAACGGGAATGTTGATGTTGGGGAAGAGGTCCACCGGCATTCTGGCGACAGTCACTACGCCAACGACGAAAATCATCAGGCACAGCATGATCACGAAGAATGGGTACTTAATGGCGAAGCGTGACATACCTACTTCCCCTCCTCGCTGAGGCTCAGGGCAAAAGCGCTGAGCTTGGGATCGACTAGCTCTCCTGCTTGATACGAAGCAAGGTTGGCGACGATGACTCGCTCGCCCTGCTTTAAACCGGAAACGACTTCGACGGAGTTTGCGTCCTCGATGCCGGTTTGAATTGCGCGCACTTCAACGCGATTGTCATTGCCGACCACGAGAGCCGTAGGATTGTCCCCGTGGTTTACGGCCTGGATCGGAATCAGCAGCGTGTCGGAGTGCTCCTGGACTCCAAGCACGACGTTGGCAAACATGCCAGGAGCGAGCTTGAGCTTCTCGTTAGCAACGTCGATTTCCACTTGTTCCGTGCGCGTATTGCGATCGAGTGCGCCGGTCGACCTCGTAACTTTGCCGGTGAAGTGCTCGCCCGTGGCTTGCACGGCGATATCAGCCGATGCTCCCGGATGTACCCCGCCGGCGAGCGATTCCGGAACGGGAATCCGCAGGCGCAGTGTGCTCACCTGCGCAATCTTGACTACTGGCTGCGCGCTGTTGCTCGATGTCCCAGCCTGCACCAGCGCTCCGGTATCCGCATAGCGCCAGGTTACAACTCCGTCGAAAGGTGCAACCATGCGGGAGTAATCGGACATCGCCGAGAACTGTGAGTGCGTCGCCTTCGCGACGTCCAATTGCTGGCGCGCCGCCGAGAGCGCCGACTTTGCCGCCTCAATCTGCGCCTCGGACGCGCGATCCCTTGCTTCTGCATTGTCGAGTTCCTGAGCGGCAATCAAGCCAGGACGCTGTTCGGCAGCCTGCTTCAGGCGCAGGGCGGCAGCGTGCAGAGCCGCATGATCGGCTTGGTCGCGGGCAACTTCGTTCTGCGCGCGAACAATCTCGTCCTGACTGTGGCGGACTCCTGCATCAGCGCCCTGTACCTGAGCCGTAAGCTCCGGGACCTCAAGCAAGGCAAGCACTTGGCCAGCGCGCACGTGGTCGCCGATGTCGACATTAATCTTGCGAATGTATCCCGCCACTTTGGCGTGGAGTTCGACTTCTTGATAAGGCAGGAACTCGCCGGCGATCGATAGCGTGTTGGAAATCTTCCCTCGTTGCACGAGTGCGACCGGCGCGCGTGGTACTGCGTTGCCGTTGGATGGCACGTTGGCTCTTACGCGCGCGGCGACGACGAATCCAAGGATGAGGCAGACAAGTGAGATCCCGACAGCTGGGATCAGGTACTTGCGGCGGACTAGCACAAGTTTCCTCGCAATCTTCGGTTTTGAGCCGTGAGAAAGTGCCGGATCAGGAAGCAACCCAGTGCAAAATCTGCGGCTTAGAGGGTAGTGACTTGATCAGACGTCCGAAACGTTGGCAGAGGGAACCTAGATGGTTGGCGGAGGCCTTAAGAACCTGTGCAGATGCAGTAATTCAAGTGCCGTAGAAGTCCCATTCTGGAACTGGACTCGAGGCCAGCGCGACCTCTCGCGCACCGGGCGGAAGAGGAGCAGGCACAAACTCAGCACTGCCAGCACCAGCAAACTCGGCGCTTGAGCTTCCATCTTTTGTCCGTTCAGCCAGAGCTTCGAACTGATTGGTCCGTTTACATGCGGAGGGACGTCATACGCGGACAACTTAGCGTTCAGAGCCAATAGAAACACGAGGAGCGAGAGAACGATGATTGCAAATCTGATGTGCTTCGTTCCAGGAGGCATGAAAACAATCGCGGTTGCCCACTATTATACGTGCTCTCGCGACTCGTAAGCGTGAATCCTCTGTTAATGAGGCAACAGGAGACTCCACCGCGGTACGCCCATTGAGATCGTTACTGGGTCGTCGCTGCTTCGACCCTATCGTGTACTCTTGAGTCCGCTTTCCGCGGTTAATCCTCTGAGGCTGGCGCGAACATGGGACTAAGGCTGCTATTGATTCTGCTGGTTGCGTTGCTCGTTCCTCCTGATTCGAAACCATCGCCTGAGCTGGCAGGTATCGCGCATGTCGCATTTCGTGTGAGCGATGTTGCCAAGTCGCGCGAGTTTTACCAAAAATTGGGATTCCAACAGTCGTTTGAGTTCAATGATCCGGGTAAGCCCCCGGTTTCTTATATGAAGGTGAATGATCGCCAATTCATTGAACTCTATCAGCGCAACCATGAGTCGCAGGCTTTGGGACTGATGCACGTCTGTTATGAAGCGAGCGACATTGCCACCTTGCAGAAGGAGTATGTATCGCGGGGGGTCAACGCACCTGAGCCGAGGAAAGCGCGCGCCGGCAACATGCTTATGGTGTTTCGAGATCCTGAAGATCAGACAGTCGAATTTACGCAATATATGCCGGGTTCATTGCATTTCGAGGATCGCGGAAAACATCTTGCCGAGCCTCGCGTAGGATCGCATCTGGCGCGCGCCACGATTGCCGTCCGCAATTTGCCTGAAGAGCGTTCGTTCTACTTCGGCAAGCTGGCGTTCGAGGACCTTGGCGAAAAGGGCACAGTTCGCCTGCGACTCCCAGGGCCCTCTGGCGACGAAATCGAGCTCGACTCTAGCTCGCCTGCAAAGACGCAAATTGCGCTGTCGGTCCCGAATGCGGAAGGCGCTGCTGACGAATTACGCCGGCGTGGGCTTGCTGTGCAGAAGGATCGCGAGGGTGTTGCAGTTACCGATCCGGATGGGGCGGTCGTGATATTCGTTCGTCGGTGAAACCGTTATACCTTCGTTGTGCTCAGGGCCGACTCTGAGTCATGGCCCCTTGAAGACTGTCATCCTGAGCCTTCCTTTGCCGAAGCACCTCCCGAAATGGTATCGGACTTGATTGTCGCATCGTGGCGTTTTGATGAGGATCTTGGCCAAAGATCCGATGCCGCCGCTGTTAGCCTTCCGCGCTTAACTCGATTCGAATCTCCTTGCCGGGCTGGAACGTGACCACCAGCGGCAGACACTCAAATCCAGGGACGAGATTGAATGTTCGATCGCTAGACAGCGGTTCGAACCCTTGCGGAGCGTCAGTTCGGATCACTAGTCGGTCTTTGTTCTTTACGATCCGCACTGCGTTGGTTGCCGGGTGCTCAATCAACTCTTCGTGTTGTGAGACGACGGGAAGAACGAACCGCAACAATGCCGGAGCTTTGCCATCGGCGCTGGCCACGATTTCCACCTTGGCTGGCGAGAGGCGGTACAACAGTTGATAGTGCACCCCTCCGTTCGGAATCGGTTGGTATGAAGCAGTTAGCAATCGTCCCCGCGCATCAAGGCTAATTTCGCTCTGACTGCTTGTGACTGCCAACGATGCCTCGAAGTCGCTCAAACTCGTGTACGTGACATCTGTGGTGCACTCGATGCGCGGTGTCAACGTCATGTGCGGGTAATCGCGATGAGCCTGCTGATTGGAGATCTCAATCGCCTGATAATCCGTCATGCTGGCTGTCAGGATCGGACCCAGAGTGCGATGAAACAGGAGCGACAAGGCGCCTCCACTTGCATGCCCTCCGCCAGGGGCACCACCTCCTGCCTGCACATGTTCCACATACTCCCAGTCATACTCGGTGACCGTGGCACGCCATTCTCCGATTGCGGCAAGACGCGTGCCGATCTCTGGATACGTCTTCAGCCCATAGGGCTCATCTCTCGGCAAGGAGAGGCGCCGCTTCGGTTCCAAATCGGTACCAGCTTGATCGAGAACTGTGGCGAGTGCCTTCGCGTGTGTGAAGGTGTGATGGATGCACGGCAGGTCCCCATGCCGAGAGTAGTGTGGTCCACCATAGAGCAATCCGTCATGAGTGCATGCAGCCATTAGTTCGAGGTTGCGCCACGCGACTTCGCGGAACTTCGGCTCGTGCTGCGCAAGGAGGACAAATGCGGGATGGCAGCCATCGCTGGTGCGGCTCCCCCACCATGTCCACTTGTAGTTGCGGGTGCCCCAGCTGTTGTCCCAGGCGCCGTCCGGCAACATGAATTCCATGTGCGTTTTCAAGGCGGCGATCACGTGTTCAAGAATCGGCTGATCGTTTGTTGCCAGCGCATAAAGCGCGAGAGACGGAAGCGACTCTTCGACGTTATAACCGAGATCAACCGGATGACATCCTTTGCGCGTGATAGCTTTCAGGGGATGTCCCTCGCCGAACAGGATCCCATTCGGAGTGAAGTAGTCGAGGCACGAATGCGCCATCTGCCGCGCGCGGTCGAGGAAGTGTGAATCTCCCAGCACTTGACTGCAGAGAGCAAAACAATAGGAACTGGTGACCGGATAGTTGATGTTTCCGGTTTCGATGGTCATGAAGCCATCGAGGAATTTGGCCGCTCGCGCCACGCGTTCGGTCCATTTGCGACGTGTGGCAGCATCGAGAAGCTCACCGTGATGGTGCAGTGCTTCGGCCAAGGCGATTGTGTGAAAGACGGTAATTCCTTTCCATGAACTCAGGTTCACGTCGTTCACCCAACTGCCATCAGAACGGCCGACCTGCTGCTCGGTCCATTCATGCACCCGCACGGCTGCGTCGAGGTACTTCGAGTTGCCGGTGCTGCGAGCCATCCGCAGGAATGGATACACTGCGTCGCCGCAGCGGCCGTGAATCAACACACAAGCAGGGCAGAGAAGGCCGCCATAGAGTGCGCGTTCACGAATGGCGGTGACTTGACGTGCGATGATTCCATCGCACCATGTGGTCAAGAGATCGGCGTAGAGATTCGTGCTTTTCTTTGGTTCAACCGCCGCTGGTTTTTCTTCTGGGTTTGCATCCGCCCAATTCGGGAACGAAACTCCGGCTGCAGCGGTGGCCGATAATCGAAGCATCTCGCGGCGGGTCAGCACACTTCGTGAGTCCTCTTTGTTCATGGAGGGGACATTCTAAAGAAAGGCTGCTGAGTCCCCGGAAAAGTTTCATGATTCGAAAAACCGCCGGACCTGAGGCCAGTACTTCCGGACAGTGTAATCGGTGCTGAGATGACCACCACGCGCGAGTAGCTTGAGCTGGATTCCCGAGCGCGAAGCGAAGCGTTGGACAGATCGCCAGGGAATGTAAGGATCATCCTTCGCGTGAAACATCAGGATCTTTGACGCCGTGAGTTCGTGGAGGTGGTGCGCCGGATTAAAAAAGGTGCCGCTGCTCAGCTTCGCCCAGTTCTTCGCTGAAAGCCGATATGCGTTACTAAAGGCCTCGCGGATGTATGCGGCATAACTTGGATTCGAGGTCTCCTTCTTTTGTTCCTTGGGAAGAATGCTCCAATCGACGACCGGGCAATTTGCGATCACTCTCGTTACCCGCGGATCGAGAGATGAGAGTATCGCCGCGGTCCCGCCGAAGCTACCTCCAATCACAAAGATCTTCTCGGGCGAGAGAAGAAAAGTCTTTCCAAATGCGGCCTCGCGAATTCTCTTCGGTAGCTCGTCGATGATGTCTCTGAGATCCTTCGCCGGAGACTTCTCCAGAAATCGGCCGCCGCTCTCCCAGGCCCCTCTCCAGCGCGGATAGATCACCCAGTATCCTTTTCGGGAAAGGAACTGAGCGAGCGGCTGTTTTCGAGGTATCGAAGGCATTCCGTCGCAGAGGATGATTAACTTTTGGCGCTTCCTTCGCCGGGCAGCAGGTAGGAACTCGGCGATGATCTCTCTAGCGAATGTTGTCCTATACATCCACATTGGCTCGGGCGGACTTTTGCTTCAAGGATTATTTGAGAAAAAGGTTCGATTCAGGGTTCTTCGCAGACTTCTATAGTGTTTCCTTCAAGATCCTGGAGTTCGAAGAGATGTACGTCCCCTCCGGTTTGAATATCACCGGGCAGGACGCCACGAGACCTGAGGTGCTCATGCGCCCTGTGCAGCTGGTCAGAGTAAATGATCGGGACAGTAGATATCTGCTGCATGTTTTTGGCTTGCGCTTCTGACTTGCTGCTGAGCGAGATAGTTGCTTCTTTCTCACCCCGAAACTTGAGAGCAACATCTGAAGGTAAGGAATCGCCCCAGTCTTCTGGTGTTTCCACCTGCTCACAATCAAAACTCTCTCTCCACCATTGCACTGCATTCGTCAGGCTTGAGTACACCAGCCAGATTGGATCAGCGGACCGAAATAGTACCATCGATGCCCCGCCTGAATTTGCCGAGATCAGAAAACTCGCAAAGCATTCTAGTTGACCGGCGAAGCTCTTTTCGTCTGTTAGTTGAGTTGACATCCGTCGCTTGCTAGCCTAACTTCGCCTGTTTGTCCCAATACAACATGACTCGATTTCTTGCAGCCCTATTGCTTGCTTGCGCCTCGCAAGTTCTGGTCGCGCAAACCGCTCCAGGTCCTCTAACCACTAGCGGGGCTCCGCAAGCGCGCCAGGTTGAGCGGCCGCAACGGCCGGCTGCGCCTCCGGTTGCATTGGGCGCGGTGAGTGCCTCACATCAATTGCCCAATGGCGTCGAGATCGCCAGCGAAAACGGGCGTCTGCAGATCACTGTGCTGCAAGATGACGTGATTCGCGTCCGCGTAACTCGCGGGTCGGAGTTTCCGCAGAAATTTTCCTATGCTGTCTTGCCTGTTCCTGCGGGCGCGCAACCTCAAGCTGCAAAGGCGCAGGTACGAGAGGTCGCGGATCGGATTGAATTGACTACCCGAGCCTTGCAGGTACACGTGGATCGACGCGATTCAACAGTCAGCTTTCTCACTGCCGATGGCACTCCCATCTCGCGGGACGCCACGGGCATTACGTGGCAAGGCCAAGCATTCAAGGTCACGAAGGCGATGCCTGAGGACGAGCACTACTACGGACTCGGCGACAAAGCCGGTCCGCTCGATCATCGCAATCAAGCATTCACTATGTGGAATACCGATGCCTATGGTTGGCAGGAGTCCAGCGATCCTCTTTATAAGACCCTCGGATTTTTGCTCGCTTTACGCAAGGGGACAAGCTACGGGCTTCTTTTCGACAACACGTATCGCCAGAATTGGGATCTGGGGAAGGCCTCGGTAGACCAGTACTCGTTTGGCGCCGACGGTGGCGAGGTGGACTACTACTTTATTTATGGGCCTCGTCCGAAACAGGTGGTGAGCACGTTCACAGCGCTCGTTGGCCGGTCGCCGCTGCCTCCGCTTTGGAGTCTTGGATTTCAGCAGTGTCGTTACAGCTATTTTCCCGAATCTCGTGTGCGCGAAATTGTGCAGACGTTCAAGCAGAAGAAGATTCCGCTGGATGTGATTTATCTCGACATCGATTATCAGCGCGAGAATCGCGTCTTCACTTTTGATCCGCAGAAGTTCCCGAACTTCACCGCTATGGTTCGAGACTTCGCAAAGCAGGGCGTGAAGACTATCACGATCACCGATCTCCACATCAAGCAGGAGCCTGGATACGCTCCCTACGACACAGGCAAAGCGATCGATGCCTTTATCAAGAATCCTGACGGGACGGAATATGCCGGCAGAGTTTGGCCGGGCATCAGCGTCTTCCCCGACTTCACCCGCAAAGCTGTACGCGACTGGTGGGGCGGTCTCTACAAAGAATTTGTCAACGACGGTGTGGCGGGATTCTGGAACGACATGAACGAGCCGGCGGTCTTCGACGTACCGAGCAAGACTATGCCTATCGATGCCGTCGATCGTGTGGAGGAGCCCGGGCAGCCGTCTCGCCAGACAACACAACGTGAGATCCACAACGTGCTCGGCATGCTCAATTCTCAGGGAACGTACGAGGGGCTCCTGAAGCTGCGTCCGAATGAGCGGCCGTTTGTGCTCACGCGCGCAACTTACGTTGGTGGACACCGCTATGCCGCTACATGGACTGGCGACAATTCAAGCACGTGGAACCACATGCGCATCTCGGTCCCGATGCTGCAGAACCTGGGAATCAGCGGCTTTCCCATTGTGGGAGACGACATCGGTGGATTTAAAGGCAGCCCGCAGGCCGACCTACTTACAAAATGGCTGGAATTGGGAGCCTTCAATCCTATCGATCGTGACCACACCGAAAAGGGAAGCGCTGACCAGGAGCCCTGGGTACACGGTCCTCAGCATGAAGCCATTCGCAAGCGCTATATAGAAGAGCGATATCGGTTGCTGCCATACATTTACACCAGCGTGGAGCAAACTACCCGCGATGGCATTCCCCTCATGCGTCCGATGTTTCTCGAGTACCCAGATCAGGAGGCGCTGATCACGGAAGGCGACTGGGCTAACAACCAATACATGTTCGGTCACGATTTGCTGGTTGTTCCGGAGCCCTACGAATTTCTCCAGCACTTCCGCGTGATGCTGCCGAGCGGCAATCTCTGGTACGACTATTGGTCAGGAAAACAGCTTCAGTCAGGCGAGATCACGGTCAAGCCCGCACTTGACACTCTGCACGTCTACGTTCGCGGAGGTGCGATTATTCCCCGCCAACCGTTAGTGCAGAGCACAGCCGAAAAGCCGCAGGGCCCACTGGAGCTTCGCGTTTATCCTGACCGCGCGTGCCAGGGCGCCCTCTACATGGATGATGGCGTCAGCTTTGATTACACGCATGGAAAGTATCTGCGCGTTGATTACACATGTGAAGGATACGAGGATGCGTTGCGCATAAAAATGGAGTCGCAGCAGGGCAGTTTCGTGCCCTGGTTCAACGAAGTACAGGCGGTGATCTATGGAGTGAAGCGTCAGCCTGCAATCGTTACTCTCGACGGCAAAGGCGTGAAGCGCGCATCGTTCGATCCTGCTTCGCAGACGCTGACGCTGCAGTTTCCGTACGCTCCGGCAGGCGGGGAGTTGAGACTCAGTTGCGGAAGCCCAAATCAGAAATCAGAGGTTTGTTTCGGTCTAGCGCAGCCTGCAGCAGGTTCGAAATAAGATCCGGCTGGCACTCTGTTTGTCTCTTCCACTCCACGCAGCAGGAAACCAGGGAATAGATACTTCCCAAAAATGGAAACGGCTCCGCTGTGGTTGCAGCGGAGCCGCCGGGCGACGAAGTCAGTGAACTAGTCTCCCGAAGGCAAGAGTGCCACTTCCTCCTCATCAAATTGAGGAATCACCTCACGAGTAGATGTAGCTCCAAACGCCTTTGCGTGGCCATTCGGCTTTCCGTTGCCGTTGCTCACGGCATGGCCATTCGTCGCGTGAGCTTTTGCGGCTTTGTGCTCGAACTGCTCAGCTTCCGTGGATCCTTCGAGCGCACAGGTGGAAGTTTGTCCGGCCGAGATTACGGTCGCCACTGCATCGAAATATCCTGTGCCAACGAAGCGCTGATGTTTCACCGCGCCATAGGCAAAGCGCTCGGCCAGATCGAATTCCCGCTGCTGCAATTGCGAATAGGCCGCCATTCCTGTGCGCGCGTACTCGCGGGCCAGCTCAAACATCGATAGATTTAGCGCGTGGAAGCCCGCCAGCGTTACGAACTGGAATTTGTAGCCCATCTTGCCCAGCTCGCTCTGGAAGTCGGCGATGTCGCTATCCGACAGCTTAGCTTTCCAGTTGAATGATGGTGAGCAATTGTACGCAAGCAGCTTGCCGGGAAACTTAGCATGGATTGCTTCGGCAAAGCGGCGCGCTTCTTCCAGATTCGGTTCTGACGTTTCGCACCAGACCAGATCGGCGTACGGAGCATAAGCGAGACCTCGGGCGATGGCTGCATCAAGTCCGCCGCGAATGCGGTAGAAACCTTCTACCGTGCGCTCGCCGGTGATGAACTCGCGATCGTATGGATCGCAATCGCTCGTGATTAATTGCGCGGAATTGGCGTCAGTGCGAGCCACTACAAGCGTGGGCACTCCAAGAACATCGGCAGCCAGGCGGGCGGCAACCAGTTTTTGCACCGCTTCCTGAGTTGGGACCAGCACTTTACCGCCAAGATGTCCGCACTTCTTTGCAGAAGACAGTTGATCTTCGAAGTGGACGGCGGCCGCGCCGGCCTCGATCATGCCCTTCATCAACTCAAACGCGTTTAGCGATCCACCAAATCCAGCTTCGGCGTCGGCGACGAT
>Ga0126378_10000457_pt1 | contig 30434 bp, 25 predicted proteins | sample PanSoiMetPlot_23_FD_92587 | JGI IMG/M metagenome (GOLD analysis project Ga0126378, IMG submission 92587) | Tropical forest soil microbial communities from Panama - MetaG Plot_23 | ecosystem: Environmental > Terrestrial > Soil > Tropical forest > Bulk soil | place: Panama | collected 2016-02-17
GATTTCTTCCATTTGCGCGAGCGCGAAGCCGCATTCGTCCTCGCGATTGTAAAAATGAGGAGACAGCCTGACCCCGGCTTTAGGGCGGTAATCCACCAGGATTTCCCGCGCGAGCAGTTCGCGACAAACTTCGTAAGCGTGCGGGCAGTCCACGGAAACCGTTCCGGCGCGCTCGGCCGGATTTTCAGGCGTGTGGACTCGCCAGCCACGCGACTTTGCACCCTCGATGAGGCGCGACGTCATGCGAATGGATTTTTCTCGGATGGGTTGCACACCGACTTGATTGAGAATGTCGAGTCCAGGCCGGCAGGCAAACAGCGCGGGAATGTGCGGCGTGCCGTTGAGATAGCGATAAGAATCCTCGCGCGAATCGATCGCGCCGGTCTCGAAGGCAAACGGGCGGCGGTGCGCGATCCAGCCGGTAAGCGACGGCTTCAGTTTGGCCCGCAAATCTTCGCGCACGTAGAGGTAAGCGACTCCCGGGCCGCCGCAGAGCCATTTGAGCACGCCGCCAACAGCGAAGTCGGCGTCGAGGGAACGCACATCCACTGGGATGGCTCCGGCGGCCTGGAATGCGTCGAGAATGACGTGAGCACCGACGCGATGGGCGCGTTCGACGATGGCTTTCGCATTGACGATGAAAGAACTGCGAAAAAGAACAAGCGAAATCGGGACCAGCAGAGTGGTTTCGTCAATGGCGGCAAGAAATTTTTCCAGGTCGAAGCCGATGGAATCTTCGGCGGGGATGACCTCGACGCGCGCGCCGTGTCGGCGCTGCTCATGATAGAAGTATTGAATCGAGGGAAATTCGAGATCGACCATCACGATTTTGTTGCGCGGGCCGCGGAAGTCAAAGCAAGAAGCAATCACGGCTTGGGTGAGCGTGACGTTCTGATGTAATGAGATTTCGCCGGGGCGCGCGCCAATCAGCGGAGCGATTTTGTCGCCCACACTGACGGCCATCTCCCACCAGCCTTCTTCCCAGGCTCGCACGCCGCGCTCGGCCCAGGAATCGGCATAGGCGCGCATTTCGTCGTACACGCCGCGCGGCATCGCGCCGAGCGAGTTGCTGATCATATACGTGGCGCGCTCCAAAATCGGAAACTCGCCGCGCCATTTCAGAAGGTCGTCCACGGACTACTCTCCACGGTCAGTTGTGCGGGGATAATTCCTTCTCCAAACAAAGTAACACACCGTAAGGAGGGCGAGCCAGGGGACGCCTGCGCGAAGGGTGATGCGGAAGCCAGGGACCCACCACGTGGAAACCAGCACGGCGAGGACGCCTGCAAGCCCCGCGAGAGAGGCCCAAGGCCCAGTCGGACCGATTCGAAGATACGGTTTCGCGTAACGCCGGTGATGCCGACGAAAGACCAAGTGAGTCAAAAGAGTCATCAGCCAGGCAAACAGCGCCCCGAAAGTGCTGAGGCCAATCATAAAAACGAACAAGGAATCCTGGAAGTACCTTGACAAGAACATGGCCGCGACCATGCCGCCACCGGAAGCGAGGACGGCGATCATCGGCATACCCTTCTTGCTCAAGCTGCCCAGGGCTCGAGGAAGATAACCGCCGCGCGCCAAGGAAAATCCGAGGCGCGCCGCAAAATACAAGTTGGCAACCGCGCTAGAAAGCGCGGCAGTCAGGACCACAAAATTCATGATGTGGCTTGCGGCGGGAATGCCAACGGTTTGGAAAACGCGGACAAAGGGGCTTGCGCCCATATCAATCTGCGTCCAAGGGACAATGCCAACCACCAAGGCAAGTCCGGCAACATAAAAAAGGACGAGCGCGGCGACGGTGTTGCGCAAAGCTTTGGGAACAGCCTCTTTGGGATTGGCGGCTTCGCCGGCGGTGCTCCCCACCACCTCGATTCCAAAAAAGCTGAACAGGCCCATTACGACCCCGAGCCCAACCCCCTTCCATCCGTTGGGAAGGAAACCGCCATGCGCGGTGAAATTCGCGAGACCGACTCTGGGAAATCCGACACCAAAGAGCAAAGCAGAGCCCAAAAGGAGAAATGCAAAAATAGTCACGACTTTGATCATCGAGAGCCAGTATTCGAAGGTGCCGAGATTCTCGATGTTAATCGTGTTGACGTAGAGAACGAGGAAGGAGAAAAGGCTGATCCACACCCACGACGGGACATTAGGAAACCACAGCCGGCAATAAATGGATGCAGCGACGACTTCACTGCCGACGACGACCATCATGCAGAGCCAATAAGTGAGTCGGATCGCGAATCCCGCCCAGGGATGCAGATACACTTCGGCAAAAAGGCCGAAAGAACCGGCCGTCGGATGGGCGGCGGACATTTCTGCGAGAGCCCACATCATGGGAAGGGCAATCAAGGCGGCGGCGACGAAACTCAGAACGACTGCCGGGCCGGCGAGTCCGACAGAGATAGCGCTGCCGAGGAACAAGCCAGTGCCGATGGTGCTTCCCAGGCCCAGCATGGCGAGTTGCGCGGGAGATAGATTGCGCCGCAAGCCTGATTCGCGCGCAACGATGGTTGTGGAACGGCTGTCATCCGCAACTGCCGGGATCCCGAAAGAGGGCTCGTTCATGGCGAGGCATCGTAACAGAAACGCACGCAACCTTCTTCTATTGACCCGAACTCACGACCTGAACGATAGGACAGTGAACGAACCGAACACAGACTGTCCTTCGAGAGGCTCGCGCCGGTTCGGCGGCATTTCTAGAATCAATGTCGTGGCGAGAGACCGCAGCGGCGCCACGGAGGCGTTCATGAAGGCCCTGGTTGCACTGATTGTCATATATATCGGCACGTTCTTCCTCGTGATCCAAGGATCCTCGCAAAATTCCGTGCAAACATCGCAGGGTTCGCAGAACAACGCCTCCGTACAGCCGAATTTGAATATCGACCGAGTCAAGGAAGCCGACATCCGCTCGTTGATGGAACTGGTGGGCGCGCGCGACATCGTGCAGGACGGCGCGAATAGTGCCGTGGAACAGTCGCGCGAGAAACTGCTGGCCACCGTGCCAAGCAACAACAAGGGCCAAGCTTTTGTAAATGCGTTCGCGACCAGTTATCAGAAGAAATTCGACGCTGACCAAGTGACCGACCAGTTGGTCGGAATCTATGACAAGCACTTTACCGATGACGAGGTCAAAGCACTCTTGCAGTTTTATGGTTCGCCTATAGGCCAGAAAGTGGCGGCAGAGATGCCGAAGATCAACCGGGAAATCCAAGCCGCGGTGCGCCAGGCAAGCGGAAAAGCCGCGCAAGAGGCGCTTGCCGAAGCCAAACAGGAAAACCCGGGAGTGGGGCAGTCGGCGCGGCTCGGCAATGGCCAAGGAAAATTCCAGCAGCGCCGCGCGCAACGCCCGCAAACGCAGGCCGCGCAGCTGGAGGACCCTCAATAGAAAAGGTTTGCATCCGGAGTTGAACAAAAAAGCGCTTCCCGGAGACTAGAAGCGCTTTTTAATTTTGACGTCGATGCCGAACGTGCCGTTCTGGTCGCGCAAGCCGACGATGGAAACGTTGCGGTCCACGTTGTACTCCACCTGAATAACCTGCTCTTGCGTCGAGCTGACATTCGAAACGTACGTGATGGTGAGATTGCGAGCGACCTGCTGCTCGACGGTGACGCGGGCGCCCGCGTTTTGTCCTGAGCCCGTGGAACCGAGTTCGGTCAGCCCGGGGTCCACGCGAAAGCGAGTGATGCCAAACAATCGCTCGAGGCGGCCTCCCAACTGACTGGAGACGGCCTCCGAGAGAATTGCGGAGGCGCCGGACGCGCCGGTTTGGCCCGTGCCGCCGCTGCGGGCCGCGGCCTCGGAAGTGGTCTGCCCCAAGGCCAGCAGGGTAATGACGTCATTCTCAGGCAAAGGGGGGTCGGAACGATAGGCAAGCGCTAGTTTGCTGGCGGGGCCGTTGAAATTCAAAGTGATCTCATACTGCTCGATCGTGGTGGTGGCTTCGACGTTGAGGACGGGATCGAGGCGAAAGGGATTGGCAAAATTCAAATCGCCGCGCGTCACGCGATAGCGATTACCCGCAAAATTCATATCGCCGGAGAGGATGTGGATGTGCCCGAGAAGGATGGGATGCTCCCAGGTTCCGCGCACGCGGAGACTGGCCTCGGCCTGGAGTTGCGCGCCGGGCCATTCCATCCGGGCGTCGGGGGCGGATAGCCCTTCAACGTCGAACTGCAAATTGCGCAGATAAGAAGAGGTGGTTGAGGGACCGGAGATTCCTTCTTTTGCCGAGACCAGCATTCCGGCGACCTGCAGGCTTTGCGTGAGAGTGACGCGCTCGACGATGACGCGGCCGGAAAGGACGGCGTTGCTGGTCGTGCCGGTAAGCCGGAGCGCGCCTCCAGCAAGCCAGCTCATGCCCTCGGGATAGCGGATGCGGACGCGGTCGGAGCGAACGTTAATGTCATAGCGAAGAGGCGTCTCGGCGTAATTGACGCTGCCGGCAAGATGAAGCGTGCCTCCGCCGGATTCCGCGCTAACGTTTTCAAAATGGAGGCGGGTCGCGTCGAAAACCAGGTCTCCCTGCATGGTGCTGAGGCCCGTGGGGAAATCCGCGACGCGAGCGGAAGCATTTTCAATGTGCACACGCCCGTTAATGCGGGGCCGGTCGAGGGTTCCCTCGAAGGAAGCGTTGATTTGGGCGGATCCACGCGCATCCAAATCCGGGGCGTAACCGCTGAGGAGCCGAAGATCCAATGCGCCGTTCAGCCGCAGTCCCAAAACGCCGCGCCCTGTAAATTGGACAGACCCTGCAATCTGGAGGTTCGTATCCTTGCCTTGAAAGGTGACGGGCTCGATCTCGAGGGAGTCCCGTGATGACCGAAAGTGGACAGCGCCCGTGTTCAGCAACTGGACATTCGCGTACTCCATCGCCATTCGGGAGAAACTTGCGTCCACCACGATGCTCTCCGGCCGGCGAAGCGCGCCATTCACTGCAATATCGCCATCGGCATTGGCATGCCCGCTGAAATCTTTCAGGTGCAGAGCCGTGAGCAAGAAAGGATCCAAGTCGATGTTCTTGATGGAGACTTTTCCGTTCAGGTTGTAAGGCTCTGCCAGTGCGAGCGTATAGCCGCCGGATATTTCTCCGGTGGCCATGGCGGAGGAAAGCTCGAGATGCGCGGTGGCGCCATCGGACTTCAAATTGCCTTCGAAGCTGCCAATGACGGACTGACCGACGCGGAGGTCCACAACGCGAAAGGTTCCTTCGCCTGTGGGCGCGAGAGAGGAGCCCTGGGCTTTCATCCGAAAGCTCAACTGTCCACCTACCGGCAAACGTCGTGTTTGCAGTTTTTCAAAATTCTCGAGCGGCAGCCCCGCACCTACTAGTTCGGCCGAAAAGGTCTGGGCGTTGAAACGATAGCTCGCCGAACCGGTAATGATTCCGGCGCCGCGGCCGCTTTCTTTGCCGGGCGGGAAGAATCGCAATTCCGCGTTGGCAATGTGTGCTTCCTCCTTGGAGAGAATGAGCTGCCCGCGAAGGCGGTTGAAAGAAAGGCTGTAGACCGTGGCATCGGCAAGATCGAACAGGCCGGTAACGGTGGGCTCGGCACGCGTGCCTCGGCCGTGAAACTGGCCGGTCATCAGACCCTTAACGGGATAGGACATTCCTAGAAACTGCTCGAGGTTTTCGGTGGGAACTTTTTCGAAGCTGACGTCGGCGGTCCAGTCGTTTTTGGGCCGGAGATCCCATCGGGTCAAAGAGAGAGCTGCTTCGATGACCGCTTTCATTTGTCCCCGCCGGGCGGTGCCATTTGCAAGAATGAATTGTGAGGGCGAATAGGTGAGATCGCCTTCGAAGGAATCCAAGAAAACGCCGTCGTAGCGAGCCTTTTCCCCTCGGACATGTCCTTGAAACGTGGCGCCGGAGGATGGACCGGTCATCTTCCCATCCCATTTGACGCTGCCGGAAATGGGCTGAGCCGCTTCCTGCGATGTAGCTTCTCGCACGCCGTTGATGAAATCCTTATACGATTCGAGGGCTTGCGCTTCAAACCTCACATTGAGCGCGGAATTATGCCGAGCAAGAAGGCCGTCGATGGTTCCGCGGGAAGAGGGCGTCTCGAATTCTCCGCCGGGAGCGATGGAAAGCGTGCTTGGATCGTAACGGTAGTGGAGTTGCCAGGACCCGCGGACTGGCTGATGGTGTTCGGCAAGCGGTTCGGGATAATCCCAGGAGGTTTTGGCGAAGATCTCGAAGTGGCGGAAGGGGCCGGTCCAGGTTTCGACCGAGTCGGCCGAAATGCGCGAATCCCAATGCAACTCCTCTACGGGGAAATTATGGTGTTCGATGCAAGGCAGAATAGGCGCTAAGTTCATTCCCTCGACGTGAGTCTGTGCACGGAATTTCAGCCCGTCCCAAATCGTGTTCACGCGGCCGGTCACGCTGCCCCCAAACGCACCGGCATAGAAGTCGGGAATTTCGAGACCGGCCTTGTCCAGGTGATAAGTGCCGCGGCTGATGAGGCCCTTGGCGTGAAAGATCTCGTAAGGCAAAGCGATATCTTGCGAAGAATAATTGCCGGTGCCCTTGAGCTGATCCTTGGACCATTGCCCTTCGCCGTGAATATCGACGCGGCCCGCCGGCACATCGGGATCGCGGAGCGTATCGCGGATGTCGGCGAGTTCCACCCATCCGCGGTAACGGAAGGTCCACTTCGGATCCGCGAAGCCGTTCACCTCCGCGTTGGCATCGAGCCGGGAATGGCCGGAGGTAAAGACTCCCTGTTCGAGCGCAAAACCATCGGGCCAGAGCGAGAATTTCGCCATCACCCCTACGGGAAGCGGCATGTAGCGCTTGGAATTGAATTCGACGGCCTGCCATTCCAGGTTGCCAAGGTACAGCGGACGCTCTTCGGTGCCACCCGCATCCAGTGAGAAACGGAGGTCTCCGCCGTGGACGGTGATGGGACTTTTCACATCGTTGAAAAGAACCCAGCCGTTCGTGAGCGAAAGACGATGAATACGCAGTTGGAACAGGGTGTCGTTCCAAGGCCGCCTGGCGGAAGCAGGGCGCGGGAGCGAGGGAATGTTGGTGGCGCCGTTCTTGCCGACCATGATATGAACATTCGGCTGCTGAACCAGGAGCTCATTCAGGGAAACTCTTCTGCCCCAAAAGGAATCGATGCGCAGTGCAGCCTGGACCTCGTCGGCAGAGAAAAGAGGCTCGGTGCCGACAGGCTCGGTCCCGTGAATCACCAGGTGATTGAGGATTACGCGCATGGAGAGCCAGCGAATGGACATGGAACGAAATTCGACTTTGCCGCCGGTCGCGTGTTCCAGGCGGGCAATCAGGAGGCGCTCGATGAGGGGATTGCCAGCTCCGCTGGCAAAGAAGATCATTACGCCCAAAATCGCGAGAACGGCCAACACCCAGGGTGTGTGAATGACCCAGGTCCAAATCGGGTGGCGGCGGCTCCCGTTCATTTCGCCACCTCATCAAGAAATTTCTCAACGTGAAGGCGCAAGCGGCTTTCCTTCAGCCATAGCTCGGCCTGCTGGTTGATGCCGTTCTGGATGAGCGCTTCTTGAATGGAGTCGCGCGCGGCGTCGAGCGTAGGCGGTTCCTGGCCGCGGGCCTTGGCCCGGGCCACGACGGCGGTCTGGTAAAAATCTTCAATCTCCTTTGGATCTACCTGCACCGCAGGACGGAAACGGGAGTCGAGGTAGTTGCTCAAGTAGAGTTGCGATGCCACCATGGCGCGCACTTCCTGCTCCCTAAGGCCTGCCTGCTTCCTCTTCGCTTCGTATTCCTCTTCCGAGCCAAACGACTCCCGAACGCGGCTCAAGCCATGGTCGATGTCCGCTTCGGAGGGACGCGGCGAATGCGAGACATCCGCCTCAGTTCGAACGATCCATTGATCGACGAGGCGGTCCAGAATCTGCGTGTCCGTTTCTGATTTGCCATCGAGGAGTTGCTGGTAACGGCTAAGAGCGCGAACATCGCTCAGCAGGATGACGTCGTTTTCGACGCGAGCGGCGATGCGGTCCACAACTTCTTGCGCTGGAAGCCAAACGGACGTGGCAGCGACGGCGGCCGCAAGGAACATTCCGCGAATAAGAAAGCCGCGCATCAGAATGTGGATCCTAGGTTGAAGAAGATTTGAAACCCGGTCAGGCGCGTGCTCTTTTGGCCAAGCGAATTGGCCACGCAACTGGGGGTATTCGAGGGGCAAGGAATTGGGACGATGAAAAGAGGGCGGTTGAGCTGGTAACCGAGGTCGACTCGAATGGGACCGACCGGCGTTTTGTAACGGAAGCCGAGCCCGGCAGTGTGGGAGAAGTAGTTCAGCTCGTTCGAGCAATTCGTTACGCACACCGGCAGATTGGTGGGGCTGGGGGGCAGCGTCGGATTTTGCAGTGCAAGAGTCGGGGTGGGTAAATTCGTGCGAAAGGAGATGCGGCTCAAACGGCTGTATACGTTGCCGCCGTCGTAAAAGAGGGCTCCGCCAAGCGCCGTTCCTATGAACGGCAAGCGCATGGGAAAGCGAAACTCCTGGTTGAGCACGAGCATGGCCTGGCCGCCAACTGGAAAGCCAGTAATGGAGTCGCGCGGTCCCGCTTGATTGAGTGCGAAGCCGCGAAGGGACGTGCCGCCGCCCCCAAAGAAGCGTTCCGGCAAAGGAATGACCGTGGGAAGAGGTGGGGTGGTGGGAGCGGGAAATGTGAGCGACACGGTGTCACGATATGGCGCAAGAATTCCAAACCGAAAGGAGCGCGCGAAACTGAATCGGCGCTTGATGGGATGATAGGTGGAATTCTGATAGTAAAAGCGCAGGAAGCTGGCGCTGGAGCCGAAATAGGTATCGGCCACGCCAAAATCGGCGCTGTTGAAGCTGCCCTTGGAGGCATCGGCGGGATTGTCGCGCGAGTCGCGGAACCACGTTACGCCAAATTGGGAAACCAGAGTAGGTGCATTGAAGAGCGGGATTTCCTGGCTAGGGATCTTCAGATCCGAGACGCGCACCTGTCGGAAGGCGTAGCGAAACAGCACGGAGGTCAACGAGCTGACTTGATCGGTTAACTGGACCGAGCCTTCGTAGCGCTGTTCGGTGAAGGTATTGATGTCGCGAGTCTTCTCGGCGAAGGCCGTGGCCTGAAAACTGAGATGGGGATTTGCAAACGTATTGGGGTCCGAATAGCCAAGTAAGGCGCGGCCCTGGAGGGTACTGCCACGGAGTTTAAGAGAGAGGGTGTCGGCGCGCCCCGTCAAGTTGAGCTTGCTGATTTCGAGTATGCCTCGGGGAGCCGCTTCCACTTGTCCGCCCGTTGGATTCGTGGTGCTGGCGAGACGTTGGACTTCGAAGCCGCCGCCGTAGGCCAGAGTGTAGCGCTTCGCCTCTTCGACCAGAACCGCGATGTCTTTGTCCACATCGGTTCCGGCTGGATTCTGCGGCTCGATGGTAACGCGATTAAAGACGCCGAGGTTGTAGAGGCGGCGCTGGGATTCGACCACGTCGCCTTCGCGCAAAGGCTCCTGCGGCTTGATGCGAACCTCCCTGCGAATGACCCCCAAGCGCGTGTGTTCATAGCCGGTGATCAAAACGGCGCGGACGCGCGTCTGCGGTCCTTCTTCGATGCGGTATACCAGCCGCACCGCGTCGGCTTGCTCCGCGGGCAGTTTGGCCCCTTTCTTCGATTCTTCCTTTTTTGGAGTCGCGGAGGAGGACCCGTTGTGAGTGCTCGAGGAGGTTTCAGGCTCCGATGCATTCGAGGCGCTTGGCGGAACACGTTCCGCGGTGGCTGAGAAGGTTGCTTCGGGAAAGCCTTCGTTGAAATAAAGAGCAAGGATATTGTCGCGGTCGGCGGTGACGCCGAAATCGGAATAGGGTTGCCCAGGGGTGGAGCCGACGACACCCAACAACTCCTGTTCCTTGAAAGCGTGAATTCCTTGAATGCCTAGGGAAGCTACTCGCGTCTGCTTGCCTTCCTGAATCGTAAAGCCGATATACAAATCTCCTTCCTTACCCTTGTAATTGTCTTTCACGTCCGGCGTGACCTTCGCGTCGAGAAAGCCGTTCGCTTGATAAAGGGTTTGCATGGATTGCGCATCGGCATCTACGAGACGCCGGCTGAAACGTCCCGGCGAGCCGAATGCCCCCTGGAAGATTTGCAGCCGGCTCTTCAGCAATTCCGTGTCGAAGTATTTGTTTCCAGCAAGCTCGATGCCTATGAGCTTGTGCTTGTCGCCTCGCTCGACGGTGTAAGTGATCGTCTCCTGAGTGCCTTGCCAGAGGCTGGTCTTCACATCGCGCATCTCGATCTTGTAGCTGACGTCGGCGTCGAAATACCCTTGGCGCTCCAGACGCTCGCGAATGTTGCGCTTCCCTTCTTCGAGAAGGTCGGGATCGACTGCGCCCTCCTGGTAAATGGGAATCAGTTTCTTTAGTTCGCCTTCGGAGAACTTCGCACCGCTGACGGAAACTTCCACGCGAGGCCCTTGCGTCGCTTCAAGGGAAATCGCGACGGAGCTCTTTGCCGCGTCGTAGTCGCCCCGCCGGACCGTGACATGCGAGCTAAGATGGCCTCTCTTGGCAAGAAATTTCCTGACGCGATCGGTGCCGCGTTGCAAACGGGCCGAAGTGACGGCCTGGCCAGGCTTCATTTTGGAGCGCGACACAAGGTCCGCATCTTTGTATGCCGTGTCATTCTTTAGTTGGATGCCGGAAACGTGTGCTCGCGGACCCGGCTTCACGTGAACGACAATATCCATTTGGTGGGTATCGGGATGAGGCAGCGCTTCGGCCGAAACTTCCGCCCGGTACAAGCCTTCCTCGCGAAGAGTCTCGCGCAATCGCTCCAGCGCTTCGTCCACGGTTTGCTTCTGGTAGGTTTGCCCGAGGCCAATTTGCATCGCGGCCGCGGCGGAGGCTTCGGTCGGCGGGGGCTCCAGTCCTTCGAGGCGCACTAGGTTGAAGAACAGGTTTTCCCGGGCCACGAAGTCCAGCCGGAGGCCGTCGGTCACTGGCGCCACTAGGGCCTTCAGGTCCGCATAATTCCCGGTCTTATAGAGGGCTCGCAGACTCTCCGCGACTTTTTCGCGATCCAGCGGCTTCCCGATTTCCACCGAGATGCCTGAGGGCGATTCCGCCAGGACCTTGCTATCGGACTCGCGCACAATGCGAACCGCAACGATCACCGGCTCGCTTGTCCCTTTCCCGGAAGCCGTGACCTGCCGAGTTGGCGATTGGGAATGGCTCACCGTAGCTCCCAAAAGGAGACCAAACGCGACAATTCCCCACGACCCAATGATTGAGTCCAATTTCATGCGTTCTTTGGTTCAGACGAAAGCGTAGCACAGGGGCGTTGCCTCGCCTCTGCCCTTTGGCGCTATGATGTTACTTGGGAGGCCTGTCTGATCGGCCAGTAGGGACCACACCATCCGTGAACGATTCTTTCCTGGAAAAATACTCCCGCCAGATGCTCTTTGCGGGGATTGGCCCGGAGGGGCAGCGCCGCCTGCTCGCCTCGCGAGCAACCATCGTCGGGTGCGGAGCGATCGGAGCTGCAGCGGCGAACCTGCTGGTTCGTGCGGGAGTCGGGCGCGTCAAGATTATAGACCGGGACTTCGTCGAGCCTTCCAACCTTCAGCGTCAGACACTGTTTGATGAGTCGGACGCCCAAGATGCCCTGCCCAAGGCCATTGCGGCCGAACAGAAACTGCGCGCTATCAATTCCGGCGTTGACATAAAAGGGGTTGTTGCGGATCTCCGTCCGCAAAACGCCGAAGAACTTCTTTCCGGCTGCGACCTAATCCTGGACGGGACGGATAACTTTGAAACGCGCTTCCTCGTCAATGATTTTGCGGTGAAGTCCGGGCGACCCTGGATTTACGCCGCGGGAGTTGCAAGCTACGGCCTGACCATGACCATCCGGCCGGGAAGCACGCCTTGCCTCGCCTGCCTTCTGGAATCCGGGAAGTCCTCGCATACACTGGAGGAAACTTGCGACACGATTGGCGTGCTGGGGCCCATCGTGAACCTAGTGGCCTCCTGGCAAGTTGCGGAGACGTTGAAGATCCTGACCGGTCACCCTGAAGCGCTCCACGGGCGGTTGATTTCCTGCGACGTTTGGACCGCACGGGCGCAATCGATTCGCTTGGCGCGGAATCCGGAATGCCGGGCTTGTGCTAGGCACGACTACAGCTATCTGGCAGGAGAGGCGCAACCGCATATCACGCTCTGCGGGCGTGATTCGGTGCAGATTCATGAGCGCAGCCGGGCTGTTAACCTTGCCGAGCTTGCCCTTCGCCTGCAGCCGGTGGTTAACGACGTTCGACAGAACGATTTCCTGATTCGCTTCCGCGTCGCGCCTTATGAAATGACGGTCTTTGCGGACGGCCGCGCCATTCTGAAAGGTACGAAGGACCCGGCCGTGGCCCGCACGCTCTACGCGCGGTATCTGGGCGCCTGAGGCGCTCGGATGGCCGGCTCGAGGTTCAACGGGGGTGGCCGGAGCGTCCGAACGAGGTTCGCATACTGGAGCGATCCAGATTCTCGCGCAAGTTCATCAGCGTCAGGAAAGTACTCAGGATGCGGGCCTTCAGGTCATCGGTGAGGTGTAAGCCGCTCGTTGCCACCCGCGCCAAGCGCTCTCCATGTTCGGTGATAAAGCGCATGATTTCGCGCTGGCGCTCCTGCGGCGCATTGCCAAGCGCCGTTTCGCGACGCATCTCCCCGCAGCTCGTTTCCAAGGCCAATGTGAAATGCAGCACGCACAACTTCTGCTCGGCGAGTGCCGGGGGCGAATCGTTCTTGCATCCCGCAATGTGGCAGGTTGTTCCCATGGGGACCTGGGGCGCAGCACGATAAGTAACATTCCCTGAAACGAAAATCCAGTGGTCATCGGACCAGATGCGCTGAATCTTACATGACCGGAGCTTTGGCTTCCGGCGGCCCCTTGGGGGCCTTCCACGAAACCTTTTGCTTTTTCGGTTGACAAGAATATGCATCGACGTGTATAAATATGCAAAGGCAAGCAAACTGGCCATGGGCGCGGGAAAAACATTTCGGCAAGGACAGATTCTCCGGCTGGTGACCGGCGAGCGCATCTCCAACCAGGAAGACCTGCGCCGGCGCCTGGCCGCGCAGCAGATGCGCGTCACCCAAGCCACGCTCTCCCGCGATTTGCAGGAGCTTCGCCTGGTAAAAACGCACGAGGGATACAAGCAGACTTCCGGCTTGCCGGAAGAGCCGACGCCGTTGCCTCCGCTGGCCCGGGCGCTGGCGGAGTTTCTGCTGGACATTCGCCCGGCGGAGAATCTTCTGGTGCTGAAAACGCCTCCCAGTGGCGCACAGCCCCTGGCGGCAGCCGTCGACGGATCGAAATTCACGGAGATCGCCGGGACCATCGCCGGTGACGATACCGTATTGATCATTACTCCCAACAAGAAGACGCGCGAGTCCCTCCAGAAAAAGATTGAAGCCCTGGTGAAATGAGAGATCCCAGACAAATCGCAGTTGTAGGTGTCACGGGCTATAGTGGCCTCGAGTTGGCACGCATTTTGCTGCGCCACCCTGCGGTCGAGACCCCGACTTTCTACGTTCGGGATGCCAACGGCACAAAATGCCTCTCGGAGCGCTTTCCCCAGTTTCGCGGCTGGGGTGAAGCGCCATTGCGCGCGCTTTCGGTTGAAGCGATTACCTCGAGCAATGCGGGAACGGCGTTTCTTGCGACTCCGCATGAAGTTTCGGCCGAATTAGGGCCGGCTTTGCTGAAGACGGGTTTGCGGGTGGTGGATTTGAGCGGTGCTTTTCGCTTTCAAGACCCTCAAACGTTCACTTCCTGGTACAAATTGCCGGCGCCCCATGCGGATTGGATGGCCGAAGCGGCCTACGGCATCCCGGAGCTTTATTCCAAGGAAATCGCCGCGGCCCGGCTGGTTGCCAATCCGGGCTGTTACGCGACGAGCGTCATCTTGGCCTTGCGGCCGCTCACGGATTCGGGCTGGATCGCACCAAATACCGCGGTTGTCTGCGACTGCAAGTCCGGCGCCAGCGGAGCCGGCAAGGATCCGCGCCGCGACCTCCACTTTGTAGAAGTGGATGAGAATTTCAAGGCCTACGGCCTGTTTACCCACCGCCATACGCCCGAAATTCTCGAACACACGGGCCTGAGCGAATCCCAGGTCGTGTTTTCGACGCACCTTTTGCCGCTCGCGCGCGGGATTCTCTCGACCGTCTACGTAACGCTCGATCAGGAGAAAACCGCCGCTGAAGTAGAAACTCTGTTTCGCCAGTTTTATGCAGGAAAGCCGATGGTGCGTGTCTGGCCGGCAGGCACGCTGCCGGAGCTGCAGCACGTCGCACACACGAACTTTTGCGACATCGGTTTTGTGCTGGATTCTTCTGGACGCCGCCTGGTCCTGGTCTCCTGTCTCGACAATCTCGGGAAAGGCGCTGCCGGCCAAGCGGTGCAAAATCTGAACCACATGCTGGGCATCGAGGAGCAAACGTCACTTCAATGAGAATCGTAATCAAATTCGCTGGAGCATTGCTCGAAGACGACGCGACGGTGCGTGAACTCGCGCGCCAGGCCGCCGCGCTCGCACGAGAGGGTCACGAGATCCTGGTGGTTCACGGAGGCGGCAAGCTTTTCACCGCCACCCTGAAGCGCATGGCCATTGAAAGCAAGTTTGTCGGCGGCCTGCGCGTCACAGACCGCGAAACGCGCGACGCCGCGATCATGGTTTTCGCCGGCTTGCTCAACAAGAAAGTGGCTGCCGCGATCTCCGCTGAAGGCCAGCCTGCGGTCGGAATCTCCGCGGCCGATTCCCGCTGTTTCCTGGCCGAGCCCATGGTTCACAATGAAGTGGAAGGCAGCCTGGGTTTCGTTGGCTATTTGACGGGATTGAATTTGCCGTTCATCGAATCGCTTTGGCGCGAACGGTTGGTTCCCGTCGCCCCTTGCCTCGGCATCGGCTCGGACGACGAGATCTACAACATCAATGCCGACCATATGGCCGCGGCGTGCGCGGAATTCCTCCATGCGGACCAGTTGATCTATCTCACCGATGTGGCGGGCGTATTAGACGGGGAAAAGATTCTGTCCGTAGTTGATTGCCTCGAGATTGATCGCCTGGTGCAGACCCGCGTGGTTTCGGGCGGCATGGTGCTGAAGCTCGAGGCTGCCAAGCGTGCGATCGAAGGCGGCGTGCGGCAGGTTCGCATTGTGGGAGGCACAACTCCAGAAGCTCTGCTGCTTGCTTCTCACGCGAAAGAAGCCGGGTCCGTACCGGGCACCCGCGTGTTGCAGCACTTTCACGCCGCTGCGCAGGCGGCTTTCACGGCTGCATGATGCGCAACTTCTCCAAGAAAAGCTCGAAGATCGAACCAGCGCGAAAGACCGCGAAATTCTCTGCCTCCGGCTCCAAGCCGGACCCGCGCCTGCTGGACGCCGAGAAATTTCTTCTGCCCACCTACAAGCGTCCGGCCGTCATCATGACGCATGGCAAGGGCGCGTACGTTTTCGACTCCACGGGCAAAAAGTATCTGGATTTCCTTGGCGGCATTGCCGTCAACGCGCTCGGCCACGCGCATCCGCGCATCGTCAAAGTGATTCGCCGCGAAGCCGAGCGCGCCATTCATCTTTCCAACCTCTACCACAACGCATTTCAGGGCCCGCTGGCGCGCAAGCTCGCGGAATGGTCCGGGCTCGACCGCGTGTTCTTTGCCAACAGCGGCACCGAAGCCATCGACGGCGCTATGAAGTTGGCGCGGCTGGCTGGCCGCAATCCGGAAGAGCCGGCTGGCACGCCCGCGAAGAAACACCGCTTCCTGGCTTTGGAAAATTCGTTTCATGGACGTACGTTTGGCGCCGTCAGTGTTACGGCCACCGAGAAATATCGTTTGCCTTTTGCTCCCATCGTCCCCGGCGTGGAGTTTGTTCGCTTCAACGATGTCGATGATCTCGAGGCGAAATTCGACGAGACGGTCTGCGCGATGGTTCTGGAAACCGTTCAGGGTGAAGGCGGGATCTATCCCATCCGCGAAGCGTTCTGGAACCGCGCACGCAGCATCGCCACGCAGCACGGCGCGCTGCTGATTGCCGACGAAATCCAGTGCGGCCTCGGCCGCACCGGCCGGTATTTCGCCTATCAGAGATTCTCATCGAAACCGGATATCGCCTTGGTGGCGAAGCCCCTGGCCGGAGGGCTTCCCCTTGGCGCGATTCTTACGACCGAGGCCGTCGCCTCGCGCGTGTCTCCCGGGATGCATGGAACGACCTTTGGCGGTGGCCCGCTTGCCTGCGCGGTCGCGCTGGAATTGCTCAGCATCATCGAAGACGAAAGGCTTCTCGAGAATGTCCGCGCTCGCGGCGCGGAACTGCGCGCAGGGCTGACAAATCTGGCGTCGCAATTCGATTTCATCCGCGAAATCCGCGCGGAAGGCTTGATGATCGGCATCGAGCTTTTCGTCGAAGGCGCGCCGTTCGTGAATGAAGCCATGCAGCGCGGTCTGCTGATGAACTGCACGCACGACTTCACGCTTCGCCTCCTGCCGCCTTTCATCATTACGGAGGCGCAGGTCCGCGAATTCCTGAAACTCTTCGAAATCGTTCTCGAAAAAGCTCCAAAGCATGCCGCCGCCCCGGATTCCGGCAACGCCGCCGGGCCGGGACGCGTGGCTCACGCCGCGGCTAGGGGATAAACCGAATGACTGCCACACCTCTCGTTGCACCTATTTCATTGTCCACCGACCTGCTCACGGGAGCGGAGTGGAGTCCGGCGCACACGCGCGAACTGCTGCATCTCTCGGCGGACATCAAGGCGCGGCCGGTTCGTTACGCCTCGACGCTGCACGGCAAATTCATTGCACTCATTTTTGAAAAGCCCTCTTTGCGCACCCGCGTCACTTTTGATGTCGGCATTCAAAGCATGGGCGGAGCAGTGGTCTTCCTCGACCACACGCAAGCGTCCGCTTCACTCGGCAAGCGCGAGTCCATTGCCGACGTCGCGCGCAATCTCGATCGCTGGGTGCACGGCATCGTGGCACGCGTCTACTCGCAAAAGGTGCTTGAAGAAATGGCGGCGAACGCTACCATCCCGGTAATCAACGCACTCTCCGACAAATTCCATCCGTGCCAGGCGCTGGCGGATTTCTTCACGCTTGAAGAACGGTTCGGCGCTCTCCGCGGCTTTAAGCTGACCTATGTCGGCGACGGCAACAATGTGTGCCATTCGCTGATGCATCTTGCGGCGCGGCTGGGCGTTCATATGCGCATTGCCACGCCGCCGGACTACGCGCCGGCGCCCGAAGTGGTTGCCGACAGCAGGCGCGTCGCGCGCGAGACGAAGGCGAAGATCGAGCTGGTGCATGATCCACGCGAAGCAGTCCATGGCGCGATGGCTGTTTATACCGACGCCTGGACCAGCATGGGCTTTGAAGCCGAAGAAGAAACTCGCACGAAGATTTTCGAGCCGTTTCAGGTCAATCCGGAGCTGATGTCGCTTGCGGCACCGGATGCCGTTTTCATGCATTGCCTGCCGGCGCATCGCGGGCTCGAAGTTGCGCCGGAAGTGCTGGACGGGCCGCAATCGGTGGTCCTCGACCAATCCGAGAATCGCATGTACGTGCAGAAAGCCATTCTGCACACTCTGTTCTGATTTTCCGATGCACTCGTTTGCCTTATACCGAGTTTCATTTGTAGGGGCGCAGCACCGCTGCGCCCTATCTTGGCAACCACCAATCGCATGAGAGGAATTGTGAATCAGCAAAGAAGCAAACCGAAGAAAGTTGTACTTGCCTACTCCGGAGGCCTCGACACCTCCATCATCATTCCCTGGCTGAAGGAAACCTATGGCTGCGAAGTCATCGCCGTGATCGGCGACGTCGGCCAGCAGGAAGACCTGGAAGCCGCCCGCAAGAAAGCGTTGGCGACCGGCGCTTCTTCCGCTCACGTCGAAGATTTGCGTGAAGAATTCGTACGCGATTACATCTGGCCCACGCTCCGCGCCGGAGCCATTTACGAGCACACCTACTTGCTCGGCACCTCCATGGCACGCCCGGTCATCGCCAAACGCCAGGCGGAAGTTGCGCTGAAGGTTGGCGCGGACGGCCTCTCGCACGGTTGCACGGGCAAAGGCAACGACCAGGTCCGCTTTGAATTGGCCTATAAGGCAATCGCGCCAAACCTGCAAATCATCGCGCCCTGGCGCGAGTGGGACATTGATTCCCGCGAAGACGCCATCGCTTACGCCCAGAAGCACAACGTCCCCGTCGAGCAGAGCAAGAAAAACATTTACAGTCGCGACCGTAACATCTGGCACCTCAGCCACGAAGGCGGCGAGCTGGAAGATCCCGCCAACGCGCCGAATGAAGCCATGTGGCAGTGGGTCGCGTCGCCGGAAAAAGCACCGGACAAAGCCGAAGAAGTTGAAATCGGCTTCGAATCCGGCACGCCGGTTTCCGTGAATGGCGCGAAACTTGGCCCTGTCGAACTCTTAAATACGCTCAACGAAATCGCCGCGAGTCATGGCATCGGCCGCACCGATCTCGTCGAAAATCGCCTCGTCGGCATGAAATCACGCGGGGCTTATGAAACTCCGGGGGGAACGCTGCTGGTGAAGGCGCATCAGGAGCTCGAACGTCTGACCGTCGACCGCGAGACCGCCCACTTCCAGCAGGCCCTCGCCGGTCGCTACGCCGAGCTGGTCTACTACGGTTTGTGGTTTTCTCCCCTGCGCGAAGCCTTGGACGGCTTTTTCACCGTTGCGCAGCAGCGCGTCGCGGGCGCAGTTGGCCTGAAACTTTGGAAGGGCACGCTCAACGTGACGAAGCGCGTTTCGCCTTTCTCGCTTTATCGCGCGGACCTGGCCAGCTTCACCATGGGCCGCTACAACCCGAAGGACGCCGAAGGCTTCATCAATTTGTTTGCGCTGCCGGTAACCGTTCGTCCCAAAGCGAAAGCGGAAACAAACTCATGACCTTGACCGCCCTGCCGAGCGGTCCATTCGTTGTCGGGGCCCAGCATGCCGCGCCCCATCTTGGCACGACGTGAGCATCGGAATGAGCGCCCAACGCAAAGACGACCGATTATGGGGAGGACGGTTCGAGCAAGAGCCCAACGCTCAGTTCGATGCGTTCCAGCGCTCCTTTGCTTTCGACCGCCGTCTGCTTCCCTACGAAATCGCCGTGGATCGCGCGTGGGCCAAAGCCCTCGAACCCATCGGCATTTTCACCTCTGCAGAAGTGCGGCAAACCCTGGCCGCGCTCGACACGATCTCTGAGCACACAAAAAAGGACCCCGGCTGGGTCGACTCCTTCGGAGCCAATGCCGAAGACGTCCATCACTTCGTCGAAAAAGCGCTGGTTGAAGAGCTCGGCCCGCTCGGCTGGAAACTTCACACGGGCCGCAGCCGCAACGAACTCGTTGCTACTGATTTTCGCCTCTTCGTCCTCGACGCGGTTTCTCAGCTGCAAAAGGGGCTGGAAGCTTTGTTGAGCACGCTTCTCAGGCAGGCAAAGGCGAACCTCGGCGTGCCCATGGCCGGGATGACCCACATGCAGCACGCGCAGCCCATCCTGCTTTCGCATTTTTTGCTCGCGCACGCGGAGGCTTTCACGCGCGACGTCACGCGCCTGCAACACGCCGCCACTAGCGCCGATGTCTGTCCGTTGGGCTCGGGAGCATTGGCAGGAAACTCGTTTGGGATCGACCGGAATGCTGTCGCTAAGGAACTCGGCTTCTCCCGCATCGCGCCGAACAGTCTCGATGCCGTCAGCGACCGCGATTTCGCGCTCGACTACCTCTTCACCCTGACGGGAATCGCCACGCATCTTTCCCGGCTTGCGGAAGACTTCGTGATTTTTGCATCCCAGGAATTTTCGTACGTAATTCTTCCAGATGAATATTCCACCGGCAGCAGTCTCATGCCGCAGAAGAAAAATCCTGACGCATGGGAACTACTCCGCGGCAAGACCGGACGCATTACCGGAGCCTTTCTAGGCTTGCTGACCACGCTGAAAGGCCTGCCGTCAAGCTATCAACGCGATTTGCAGGAAGACAAAGAAGCGCTCTTCGCGGCCCACGACCAGGTTGCCGACATGATTGCCGTTGCGACAGGCGCGCTCGCCTCTACAAAGTTCAACGCAGACCGCTTGCGCGCGGCCGCCACGAATCCCGCCCTGCTCGCCACGGAAGCGGCAGATTATCTGGTGCGCAAAGGCGTGCCTTTTCGCCAGGCGCACGACATGGTAGGCAAAGTGCTTCGTGAAGCGGAAAAACAGGGCGTTTCGTTTACTGCGCTTGCTTTCGAAAAGCTCCAACAAATTTCGCCCGCATTCGATGCCGATTTTGCGGCGAGTCTCAGCGTCGACGCGGCGCTGGCGGCAAAGAAAGTTCCCGGTGGCACTGCGCCGGACGCCGTTCGCGCGGCAATCGAGGATTTGGAAGCGCGTCTCAACAAAAAAGCCAACAAAACAGGAGCCAAACCATGAGCCTGCAAACCCCCAACCCCCTGGGCCACCTGTCACTTGTTTCGGGCGACTGGGGGTCCCTTCGCGGAGCGGCACGATAGCCGCCCGGATGCGCCTCGCCCGGAGAATCCTCGAATGAACCACGCTCCCTCCGAAGCCGCCCTGCCGCACGGATTCCGCTTCGCCGCCACCGCTTGCGGCCTGAAAAAAACCGGCGCGCTCGATTTGGCGATCTTTTCAAGCGATGTTCCCGCGTCCGCGGCTGCCGTATTCACACAAAACCTGGTCGTGGCCGCGCCAGTCACGCTGTCCAAGAAGCATCTGCAACTCTCGAAGGGGCGCATGCGCGCCGTCGTCGTGAACGCCGGAAACGCCAATTGCGCGACAGGCGAACAAGGCGACGCCGTTTCGTTGCGTACCGTCGAAGAAACCGCGCGGCGCCTGCGCGTCCAGCCACACGAGGTTTTTGTCTGTTCCACCGGGGTCATCGGCGTTCAATTGCCGGTGGAGAAAATTCTTCGCGCATTGCCATCGCTGACCAGCAACCGGCGTCCCTCGGCGCGCTCGTTCGTCGAATTGTCAGTGGCCATCTGCACCACCGACACGCGCCCAAAAACGGCGGCGGCCTCATTCAAAATGGCGGGCAAAAAGATTCATATGGTCGGCTGCGCCAAAGGCGCGGGCATGATTCATCCGAACATGGCCACGACGCTGGCCTTTGTCGTTACCGACGCTGCCATTTCCCCTCCGCTCCTGCAAAGAACGCTGAGCGAAGTTACGCGCAGAACGTTCAATTCCATCAGCGTGGATGGGGACACGTCGACAAACGATACATTGCTGGTCCTGGCGAACGGTGAGGCAGGCGCGCCAGCGATTCAAAAGGGCAGCAAAGCACACCGTGCATTCACCGCCGCGCTCGGAGAAGTCTGCCAATCACTGGCGCTACAAATCGTCGCGGATGGAGAAGGCGCGCAACGCATCATCGAAATCGAAGTGCGCCACGCGAAAAGCGAAGCCGCCGCGCGCCGCATCGCGGAAACGATTGCCACTTCGCCGCTGGTGAAGACTGCATTTGCCGGCGGAGATCCCAACTGGGGCCGCATCTTCGCAGCTGCAGGCCGTTCCGGCGTGAAGTTCGATCCCGCTCTGGTGGACATCCATATGGCGGGCATCCCTGTTCTCCGCAGAGGCCAGCCGCTCGATTTCAACGAACGCGCCGCAAGCCACAAACTCCTCGCCGAGCACGTTCCAGTCGTCGTCGATCTGCATGCCGGCGACGCCCGCGCCCGCTACTGGACCTGTGACTTCACCGCCGAGTACGTGCGCATCAACGCTAGCTACCGCACCTAAGCTAGCCCGTGCGAGACGTATCAGCGCTTCGAATTGCAGGAGTTTCTCGCCATCGCTATTGGAAGATAAGCCGTAAAATGCCGGCCGCTAATTCAGAAAAACAGCCAGCTGGATCAGAGAACAAAGCAAAAAATGTGGCTCCTGCTTCTTCCCCTCTTGGCAATCGCCGTTCGTCTTACGCTTGCAATCGTTCATTGGCAATAGCAACCGGGCCGATCTACCGGGCCCTTGGCGCGAGGATCTGCCAGATGCCCTACGATTCCCACTTCCAGTTGGCGAATTGTTCGCGCAAAGCGATTTTCTTGAATTTGCCGACCGAAGTGCGCGGAATGGCTTCGAGAAAAACGAAGGCGTCGGGGAGCTGCCACTTGGCAAAAGACGCGGCGAGAAACGCCCGCAACTGTTCAGGCGTAGCGCTTGCGCCGTCTTTCAGGACGACAGCAGCGAGTGGGCGTTCTTGCCATTTTGGGTGAGGGATGCCGACGACGCAGGCTTCTTTCACCGCAGGATGGCCCATCAGGGTGTTTTCCAAATCGACGGAGCTGATCCACTCGCCGCCGGATTTCACCAGGTCTTTGACGCGATCCACGATTTTGACGTAACCGTCTTCGTCCATGACGGCGACGTCACCCGTGCGGAACCAGCCATCTTCGGTCCAGCGATGCGCCTGGTCCGGCGATTCGTAGTAGCTCGCGGCCACCCACGGCCCCCGGATTTCAATTTCGCCGGAGGTTACTCCGTCCCAGGGAGCTTCCCCCTCCGGCCCCATCAGCCGAATCTCCACAAACGGTGCCGGCCAACCTTGTTTGGCTCGGGCGTCGTACTTTTTCTCTTCGGGCCAATCGTCCATGTGAGCCCGCAGCCCGCCGGAAGTGCCGATGGGCGTCGTTTCCGTCATGCCCCACAAATGCTTGATGTGCAAGCCGAAGCGATCGAGCCGCCGCATCAGCTCCAGAGGCGGAGCCGTTCCTCCGCAAACGACGCGGACCGGATTTTCGATTTTCCATTTGCCCGGATTCTTTTCAAGTGCATCGAGAACCGCGATCCAAACGGTGGGGACGCCGCAGGCAATCGTCACGCGCTCCCGTACGATCAATTCGAGGATGCTCTCCGGATCAACCTGCGGCCCCGGGAGCACCAGCCGCGCGCCCAGCATCGTTGCCGCAAACGGGATGCCCCAGGCGTTGGCGTGAAACATGGGCGCGACGGGCAGAACCGTGTCTGCCTGGCTCATTCCAAACACTTCGACAAGGCCGCAGCAAAAAGAGTGCAACACAAGCGCGCGGTGCGAATAAATAACGCCTTTGGAAAACCCCGTCGTGCCCGAGGTAAAACACATGGCCGCCCCGTCGTTTTCATCAATCGCAGGATAGTCGAAATCAGGCGAGGATTCTGCCAGCAGCTCTTCGTAATTCAAGAAGCCTTCCGGCAGGGTACTGCGGTCGTCCCCGTAGGGGACAACGATGACACGTTCGAAAGGAAAGCCGTCACAGAATTTTTGAAACGTCGTCAAGAGGCAATCGTCGATGATAAGGAAGCGGTCGGCAGCATGTTTCGCGATGGTGGCGATTTCATGCGGGTGCAGGCGAAGGTTCAGCGTATGCAGAATGCCGCCCGCGCAGGGAACTCCAAAGAACGCCTCCAGGTGGCCCGCATGATTCCACATCATGGAAGCCACGCGATCGCCGGGCTTGAGTCCGAGTTTCACTAAGGCTGCCGAAAGCCGTCGTGCCCGGTCATAGAATCCTCCATAGCACGTTCGAACGATCGACTTTTCCGGCTTTCGCGAAACAATTTCGACGCGAGGGAAAATCTTCCCGGAGCGCTCCAGGATGGTGGGGAGCGTCAGCGGAAAGTTCATCATCGTGCCGCGCATAGACCCTCTCTCGGATGGGCGCCAATTGGGCGAATCCTAGCACGAATCATGCGCCTGCGGGAGGAGGAAGGGCAAAGGCGCGGCGGCACAATCCGGCCATTTTATTTAGTTGCAAATATCCCCAAATTCCGAGACCATGCACCAGACCGCTGAAGTATCGGTCCTCGTCCCCTCGGCGGCAGCGCAGATTCGCCTCCCCGGTGAACGAAGCGGTGTCTTCGGCGCGCTCCGCGACTCGCAAGTCAGGTTCCGGGCAGAAGGAGTAAGAGGTGAAGAAGCTCTACATTGGTAATCTTCCGTTTTCGGCTACGGAAGACCAGCTTCAGGAGTGGTTTTCTCAGGTCGGTGTGTCCCCTTCGGGTGTCAACCTCATTCGGGATCGTTTCACGGGACAATCGCGCGGGTTCGCTTTCGTCGAGGTCACCAACGACGAGGATGCGGACCGGGCGATTAATTCCTTGAACGGGCAGAATTTCGGCGGGCGAAACCTGGTGGTCAACGAAGCGCGTCCTCAGGCAGAGCGCAGCGGCGGCGGGGGTCGAGGTGGTTACGGCGGTGGGCGCGGCGGCGGCGGTGGTGGGCGTGGCGGCCACGGCGGTGGGCGCGGCGGAGATCGTGGCGACCGCGGTGATCGCGGCAATCGTTGGTAAACAGGCACCTCTAGTTCGAGTGAGTCGGGCCTCCCTCCGGCAGGGCCCTGTGCTCCCCTTCAGAGAATCCCTAACGGTAGGTCTGTCCGAACGGGAAGATTCACGGCGCGGCACAACGGAAATTTTCGAAAGAGAACCCTGCGGCGACCGACAGGTATCTGCGCGTTTGTCCAAACATCGTTTGAACTAAAGATGGATCGCACACGAGTCTGCTCACCATCAAATGCGCTGGGCTGCTGCGTTCACGAGCGCTGCTCGGGAAACACCCGAAACAAATCTCCCCGTAACGTGTTTGATACAACGGGCGAGGAAAATGCTTCGCCGGGGACTTGCTGATGTATATGAATGGTTCTCGCATGGAAGCACCCGCCTCGGAAGGCGGCTACAGGCGAGGCCTCCCGGAAGAGAGAGGCGCAGAAAGGAACCCCGGTGAACCTTCTGGACGCCTGTGGCATCCAATGGGTTGAATAGAACGTCTAAAGAAAAAAGGCATGACGACTTGGAACAAACGCGATTGGAAGCAATTCTACGAAGCGGCTCGCCGCCCGTGGCGGGCGCATCGTCCGCCGCGGCCCGTTTACCCGACGGGACTGAATCGCGTGCTTCCCGCGCAGGGTTTTAGCCTTTCCGAACTTGATGATGCCGGCGTAAATCTGGAACTGGCCGAACGGCTTGGCCTTCCTGTGGATGCCGGGCGAATCGGCACTTACGAACCAAACGTGACGGTGCTGCGCGATTTTGTGCGCTCCTCGCGGCATCCGCTGTAATCGCCTTACCTTTACCTGCCCGCTAGCGTCCTCCCTTTTTCAACTCAACTTTTCGGTCTTCGCCGACTACAATAGCGGCTCTTCCCAGGAGCTGCGCGATGAAGAAACTCCTTCTTCAATTTATTCTAATTCTGGCTTCGGCTCTGCCCGCGGCGACGGGACCGGAATACTCGATCCAGGCCATCCGCTACGCCTCCGCGGAAGATGAAGTGGCGGGGCTTGTCATGGGCGCTCCCAAAGGCGAGAAAATCAATATCGCCATGGTCATCTGGCTCATTCGCGGCGGCGGACACAATATTTTGTTCGATAGCGGGTATCATCGCGATACTTTCCTCAAATACTTTCCATCGACAGAATACATTCGCCCAGACGAAGCCTTGAAGCTTGCGGGCGTCCAACCTGAAGAAATCACTGACATCGTCATCAGCCATTCTCACTGGGACCACATCGGTGGTATCGATCTTTTTCCCAAAGCCACGGTGTGGATACAGAAAGAGGAATACCGGTATTACACGGGCGAAGCGTGGCAGCCTGGCGGGAATCACGGCGGCATCGATCCGGAAGACATCCAGCAACTTGTCAAACTGAATACGCAAGGACGAGTGCGCGTGATCGATGGCGACAACGTTGAAATCCTTCCAGGCATTCGAGCCCATACCGGAGCGCGACACACTTACGCGTCACAATACTTGCTTGTGGAAGGGAATCCTCCGTTCGTTCTCGCTTCGGACAACTGCTATCTCTATCGCAATCTTGCGGAGCACAAAGCCAGCGCCACTTTTTCGAAAGCCGATTGGCCTGCAAACATCGAGAATCAGGCGCGGATGATCGAGCTGGCAGGTTCAGCCGATCGCGTCGTTCCGGGCCACGACCTGCTGCAATTTCAGAAGTTCCCGACAGAAGGCCGCATCGCCAAAATCAAATAAGCGACTGAGGTCCAGAAAAACCCTTAGAGCAGCTTCTTCCTTGAAATGGATTGAAGTGTGGCTCGAGAGCAGCTGTGCGCCGACGCATAAGATACGCCCGAGGGGACTGCTTATTGGACGCGCAGAGCAGTATGGAAGTTCCCCGTCCTCCCAGGCAGACGAACAAATCAATTGATTCGCTTGCTGTGTCGCTTGGAGGCCCGCTCGCACACCCGGATAACGTTGCAGGGCCGAGTTATGCAGGTTGCCACAATTCGATGGGATTTCCCTCAGGGTCATGCAGACGAGTGAAGCGCCCGACGCCCGGATAAGCTTGCGGGTCCTTAACCTCAACCCCTGCCGTTCGTAGCTGGGCTACCATTTTGTCGAGGTCATGCACTCGAAAATTCACCATCCAGCCCTTTTGCGGATCCCCGAAATACTTGGTCGTCTCGGGAAAGGGAGTGAAGGAGGTCGGGCCGGCCTCTTGCTGCCAAACCGATCCGCCATTGCTCCCTCGTTCGAGCGCAATCCCCAAGTGTTCCTGGTACCATTGCCCCAATGCCTTCGGATCGTGAGCTCGGAAGAACAACCCTCCGATTCCGGCTACTTTTTCCTTTTCCGTTCCTGGCGATTCCCGTTTAGCAGCTGCCTGCGGAGGCGGAGCCGGACTCGCCGACTGTGCGGGGTCGTGTGCCGACATAGCTAATTTATTCTGGGGCAGAATGAAGCTGGACCCGAAAGCAAACGAGAAGACTTGAAGCCATTGGCGCCTTTGAAAGCTCATTCCATCCTCCTAGTAAAAGTCGGTGAGAGTTCATCTACGATACATGCGGGGGCGGAGTTCTGAAAGAATAAACAACGGTTCTGGCGGTTGGCCGGCGGCCCGGAAACTGCGCCATCCATCAAAGTTCGGCAGAGTTCGGCCAGTGTCCTAGTTCGGATATCTCCAAATTAGGACACCAGCAAATTCGGACTCATCATTTGTGGGACAGGGGAGAACCGCGTAAAATAGGGGTTTAGATAATCCGCTCCATGGCCTCGCCCTTCAATATTCTCTCGAATTCGCCGGCATTCGGGGTGCCGCCGCCCGATGCCCACCCGCGGCCGGATTGGCTGCGGGTTAAGTTCTTTGGCGGGGAGCGCTTCCAGGACCTGAAACGCTTGATGCGGACGCTCGAGCTGCACACGGTCTGCGAAAGTGCGCGCTGCCCCAACATGGGCGAGTGCTGGGAGCATGGCGCGGCCACCTTCATGATTCTGGGCGACATTTGCACGCGGGCGTGCGGGTTTTGCGCCGTGCCTTCCGGCAAGCCCGTGGGCCCTCCGGACGAAGACGAGCCTTATCGCGTGGCGGACGCCGTGGCGAAGATGGGTTTGCGCTACGCCGTGGTCACCAGCGTGAATCGCGACGACCAGCCCGATGGCGGCGCACATATTTTTGCGCGCTCGATTGAGGAAATTCGCAGGCGAGTCCCGGGCTGCAAAGTGGAAGTGCTGATCCCCGATTTCCGGGGCGATTGGAACGCGCTCGATATCGTGCTCGCGGCGCAGCCGGATGTTCTGAACCACAATACCGAGACCGTGCCGCGCCTGTACCGCCAGGTACGGAAGGGTGCGGTCTACGAAAGGTCTTTGGAGTTGCTGCGACGCTCCAAGGAAGCGCATCCCGAGGTGCCCACGAAAACCGGGATGATGCTGGGCCTCGGCGAGGAAAAAGAAGAAGTCCTGGCCACCATGCAGGAATTAGCCGCGCAGGGGACGAACATCCTGACGCTGGGCCAATACCTCCAGCCCACGCGCGAGCACCTGCCGATCGTGCGCTACGTTCACCCCGACGAATTCGCGGAATACAAAGTGCTCGGCGAGGCCATGGGCTTCAAGCACGTCGAATCCGGCCCGCTCGTTCGCTCTTCTTATCACGCCTTCGACCAAGCCGAGTCGGCCTGCCGGTAGCGCGGTCTGAAGCTGCCCCAGTGTCCCGACCTATCGTGGTACATGTGGCCTCAAATCGATCGGGGTGACCTTAAGGTCTGTCGATCCGTTCGATGTTGACGCATTCGACGGTCCGGACTTACTGCAAATTGGTAGACAACTTCGGGAGCCAACGCGCCCGATGGACAGGCGGAACGGAACCTGACCCTCTACTCTATTTTGGTAAGGCGGTGGACCAGTCGGTGAAGGGGACAGCGCGGCCGCCGCGCACGACCGTCGGAATCACGCTGTCAAAGCCCTTGTGTTCCTTTGCAGAGTAATTCAATTTGAGCTTCGGGCCGAGGCCCATATCGAATTCATGCAGGGATTCAATTCCTCGGATCAAACCTTCGCGCGTCAGCTCCTTCCCCGCCTTCTTGAGCCCTTCGACCAGCACCATGGCACCGACAAATCCTTCCAGGCTCACAAAATTAGGCTGCGCCGACGGATAGTATTTCGCCAGCGTGCGGCGGTAGAGCGCGACGGTTTTGTATTCGGTGAGGTAATACGGCGGAACCACTTGTGTGACGACCATGCCTTCGGCGTCGGATCCGGCTTCTTGGATCAGGTCATCCGTGCCAACAAAGGACACGGTAAGGAAAAGCGGCTTCCAGCCTTTGGCGTGGGCCTGCTTGAGAATCGGCGCAACGGTGTTCGCCGGACCAACCACGACCACCGCTTCGGGATTCGCGGCACGCACCGAGTCGATTGCCCCTCCCGCCTGAGCGGTCTGCCGCTGGTACGATCCCGTAGCGATGGGCTCGGCACCGTGCGTTTTGAGCGCGGTCTTCACACCTTCGAGCACCGTCGCGCCAAAGGGGTCGTCGGGGTAGATCACGCCAATTTTCTTGTAACCAAGTGTGCCCCAAAGACCGTTCACCTGTTCGCGCGTTTCGTCAAAATACGAGGCGCGCACATTCACCACCCAATGGCGCAAGGGAACATACAGGGTCTGGGCGCCAGTAAACAGCCCGACGAGCGGAATCTTGTTGCTCTCCGCCATCGGCAAATACTTCACCGCGGTAGGTGTTCCTACGAAGAACCCCAGGGCAAAGACCTTTTGCTCCATCAGGCGATTGAAGCAGCCTTCGGTCTTGGCCGGATCATAGCTATCGTCATACGAGATAAGCTTCAGCTTGCGGCCGTCGACGCCGCCGGCGTCGTTCGTCATGTCAAAGTAGGCTTTCGCTCCAGTGACGGTTTCTGTGCCAAGAAAATGGGAGGGGCCCTCCAGCGCGGAACAGGAGCCAATCAGGATTTCCCTATCGCTGACGCCTGGAACAGCCTGGCCACTTGCCGGAAAGGGGACGATGAAAAAGCACACTACGAACAGACACAGCGCGAGGCTGTACCTAAGTCCGATCGATTTCATTTTCTCTCCGTTCTAAGAAAAACGCCCCTGATAGCGGAACTGCTCTGTCCTTCTGTTTAAGCCTGTGCGCAGAAGGTGTCAATGGAATAGGGACACCTGTGGCTAATGCAATAAGGGGCAGGTGAGGAGGGCACGAGAGCCTAACGCTCGGAGAAAACGTCCCAACCAAGAAACTATTTTATGCGCGGACCAAGTAAAACCAACCCGATTCCGGTAACCAGAAGCACGATGGAAACCGCCGCTGGAATCTGTACAACTTTTTCCTCGTCCAAAGTGGCCTTGTAGGGACCGAGCTTGGCCACCTCTTCCTGCTTGTGATAGGTGAAGTTCGGATGGACCAGCCCCACGACGCCGCTGATGAGCAGGACCAATCCGAGAACGATAATGAAGCGCTTCATGTGGCTCCAAAGCTATCACAATTGGCCGCTGGCCTACGGAGAAACCCACTAAAACTGCTGCAACCACCACAGACTGAAGTCTGTGCTACCCAATCGCCCTTACACACCTCCGCGCCGCAGAGGCGCAAAGAGGTGCCTTTAATTGTTTGGGTAAAGACTTCTTATGAGCGGCTGGCGGCTGCGGCGGCTTTCTTGGCAGCCTTGGCAGCGGCAGAAGCTTTGCGGCGCCGCTTGGTTTTCGGAGGCGTTGCGGGAGCTTCACCAATCAGTTCGGCGGTCATGATACTGGTAACAAAGAGCTTGGGCCCATGATCGTCAAAATCCACGGAAGTTCGCTCCGCGTCAGAAGCGGTGACGATTCCCAATCCGTACACTTCATGCTTAATGGTCTGACCTTCTGCCATTACTTGCACAACGTCCTCCTTGACCCACTTTGTCTCAAATCTCGATTTGAATCTCTTGGGGCGGGAGCCCCGGCAGCAACCGGGACTCCCTGAAAACAGGCTAGAGGCTTGTAACGTTCTCTGCCTGAAGGCCCTTCGGGCCCTTCTTCACTTCAAATTCCACCGTCTGACCCTCGTTCAGTGACTTGTATCCGTCCATCTGGATGGCGGAGAAGTGCACGAAAACATCTTCGCCGGTCTGACGCTGGATGAACCCGTAACCCTTCGAAGCATTGAACCACTTCACTGTGCCTTGTTCCTTCACTTACACTACCTCGTTATTAGAA
>Ga0126378_10000461_pt1 | contig 30345 bp, 28 predicted proteins | sample PanSoiMetPlot_23_FD_92587 | JGI IMG/M metagenome (GOLD analysis project Ga0126378, IMG submission 92587) | Tropical forest soil microbial communities from Panama - MetaG Plot_23 | ecosystem: Environmental > Terrestrial > Soil > Tropical forest > Bulk soil | place: Panama | collected 2016-02-17
CTGAAGCTCCTGAAAATTGTTAGCTTCCTTGGCTTCGACGATGACGTTGCGGACGCCCATCTGCTCGATGAAGGCCATCACTTTTTGCTGCGCGCCGGCTCCGATGGAGAGCATCGCCACGACTGCGGCGACGCCAAAGATCATTCCGAGCATGGTCAGAAGAGAGCGCAGCTTATGATTGGCAAGGTTTTCGAAACCGAAAGCCAGATCGGGGATCCATTGCGCGAGAGATCTTCGTTCGGCCAGGGAGCGTGTGTTCATCTTTGCAGGAACCGCCTATTTCGCCCCCGGGCCGAGTTGAGGACCAGAGCTGTTTTCCTTGGCCTTTTGGGAGCTCCGCGCTTCCGGATTGACAAGCGCCACTACGGCGCCGGGTTGAATGCCTTCGAGAATGGCCTGTCCTTCCGTGAGCGCCCGGAGCTTGACTTTCTGCTCCTCGAAACCGCCGTTGCGCTTGCAATAGACAATCTTCTTGCCTTCGCGGTCGAAGACCGCTTCACTCGGGACGGATACGGCGTGCGAAAGGTGATCACCGCGAATGACCATGCGGGCAGCGAAGCCGGGCCGGAGCCGGGGATCGGGCTTGTCCAGAAGAATAGTGACGTCGAATTTGTGCTGGGAATTACCCATCCAGGAGTCTTGTGAAGTCGCGGCCCCTACCGTTTCTACCTTTCCGGTGAACTTATCGTTCGGCAGAGCGTAGACCTGGATGTCCGCGGGCTGGCCCGGTTTGAGGTTGCTGTGGTCGGTTTCCCCAACCTGGGCGGAAAGCTCCAAATGAGAGATGTCGATCACGTCGGCGATGGAGTTGCCCGGACTCACCTGATCGCCGACGTGGTAGTCGGGAAGAGCCTGACCGAAGTACCATCCGCCGGTCGAGTCCAGGTTGGGGTGGATAACAACCAGGCCATCAATGGGGGCCGTGACGGTCATCTTTTTGATGTTGTCTTCGGCCTGGTTCATAGCCAGGCGCGCCTTATTGCGCTTTTCTTCGCTGATGTCCAACGCCGCCTTGTTGGACGCGCCGTGGGTGCGAATATCCTGCTCCAGTTGAGCCAGGGCGCGCTTGGCTTCATCGAGAGCCAGCACGTTTTTCTGCGCATCAATCTTGCTGAGTAACTCGTTCTTGCTGACTTCCAGCTCCGCACGGCGCACAGTATATTTGGCCTTCAGCAACGCGGTCTGGTCTTCTGCCGTTTGCACCGCGGCGTCGGCTTTGGCCTTGACAATTTCCTGCTCGGCCTGCTGAAAGTCGCTACGGTTCTGCGCAAGATTGTATTCTTGCTCGCTAGGATCAAAATCGAGGACGACTTCACCTTTGTGAACCTGGACGCCGAAACGGGCCAATTTAATGATTTGCAGGGTTCCGCCGCCGATGGCCGGAGCGGCGATCACCCTCGATGTCTCGGTTCGTAAAGCGCCCGTGGTGAGTACCTTCAATTGAAGATCGGCTTCCTTCACCGTGGCGGTGGGGATGTCCATTTCGCCGGCCAGAGCGCTGGCCTGACGGCACGCGATGCTGCCGCCGGCGAAACTCAGCAGCGCAAGAAACACTCCGGTTTGTTTGATGCTATGCTTCATCGTAGCTGTTAACGAGGCAGCGTCGGATCTTTCAAAGCTACTCGTTCTCCCGGTTGTAATCCTCGCGCCAAAAGGACCTCTTCGGTGTTTCGTCGTGAAACTTCCACAGGAATTTCCGCAAACTTTGATCCGCGCTGTACGTATGCGACCGCGCGGCCAGCTTTGCGAAACACCGCCGAAACCGGAATGACGATTCCATCGGGAATCTTCGCAACCCCAACTCGGATGGTCGCCGCCATTCCCGGAGTGAGGCGCGGGTCATTCTCAGGAAGCGTTACGTCAACCGAGAAATTGCGAGGAATAGGCCACCCGGCGTTGAAATCCAGGCTGGCCGTGGGGCTGATGGCCTCGACGCGACCCGCAAAGGTGCGGTCCGGTACGGCGTCCACATGTATTTCCGCGGTCTGATTCACTTTCAGCTGGCCGCGCTCTGCTTCCTCGACACGCGCGGAGATTTTCAAAGAAGTCGGGTCCGGTAGCTCTGCAATGGCCGCACCGGGCCAAGCGCGATCGCCGGGCTTGAAGGGTGTGGGGGGCCCTTGCGGCTGCCAGTGACTTTGCAGGGCAATGACGCCGTCGAGCGGAGCCCGCAAAGTGAGGGATTCCAGGCTCGTCTCGTCTTGATGCATCTGAAACTCGGTTTGCTTGAGTTTTTCCTTCTTGCTGGCCAAGTCCGCGGTGGCAGACAAGCGATCCGCTTTCAGCTTGGCTTGGGCGGCTTTCTGGGTCTCTTCCGCGTCAACAACTTTTAGCTTGGCCTGCTCGCCGTCAATGGCAGACAAAATCTCCTGTTTGCTGGCGTCCATGCGCGCTTTTTCCGCCTCGTATTTCGCGTTCATCACGTCCGTAAGATCCTGCTCTTCCTTCAAGCGCGCCGCGGCCTGGGATTGATTGATTTCAGCCTCCGCGGACTTGACGGCGGATTTGTCCTGCGCGAGCTTCTGTTGCATCGAGGTGGTGTCAAATTGAATCAGCACGTCGCCTTTTTTAACTTTGGCTGAGTTGGCCACCAGGCTGACGATCTGCAAATCGCCGGAGCTGTACGGCCCGGAAATAATCTTCGAGCGGAGCGCCTTGATCTCACCCTTGATTTCGAGAGTATCCAGAAAATCCTTGCGCTGCACCTCGGCAGTGGGAATTGCGGCTGTCGAGCTGACCAGGCGAAAAGCTCCAAACCCAAGGCCGCCAAAGAGCACGACCGCAGCTCCAGCGGTGATTTTGTAGCGAAGCTTCCATGAGAAGACTCTGCGAAGCAAGCCCCGGATCATGGACGCTCTCCCGATTCAGTCGAGCTCGCCGCGTTTTGGCGGATGATGTCGCCTTCTTGCAGCCCGGAAAGGACCACCACTTCTGTGTCGCTGCGCGGACCAGTCTTCACAGAACGTTTCTCAAAGGAGCCGGAATTCTCCATCCAAACAAAGGGATGATTTCCAGAATCGAACGCAACACTTTGGCAGGGAATGACCAGCGCGCTTTCTTGAGAGCCGAGGTCAACATCCAATGCTGCCGAAAGGTCCGGCAAAAGCTTCGGGTCGGTGCCTTGGACCGAGAAGCGGGCAGAAAAACTGCGAATGGTGTCGGTGAATTGTCCGTTATGGCCGAGGGGCGAAAGATCTTCCAGCGTTGCGCCCAGCTCGATGCCGGGGTAGGCATCCAGATGCATTTTGGCACGCATGCCGGGGCGCGCCTTGAGCAGGTCCACCTGGTTCAGATCCACGCGCACTTCCATTTGGGATGGATCGACGACGGACATAAAGGGCAAGCCGGGGCGCACCTGATCTCCCTGTTGGACCGTGCCCATGCGGCTGCCCAGGTACATGGTGTTGTAGACCACCACGCCCGCCATAGGGGAGCGCACGGTCATTTTGGAAGCGTTGTTTTGAGCGTAGTGCATTGCTTGCATGGCGCGGTCGCGCTGAATCTCGAGAATGCGAATGCCCGCGGCCGCTGCGGCGCGCTTCAATTGATAGGTTTCTTTAAGCTGCTTCAGGGTGGCTTGCGCTTCATCAACGGCTTCCTGATTTTTTTCCGCGTCGATGCGCGATACGATTTCGTTGCGTTTCATTTCCAGTTGAGCGCGCTGCAATTCGTCTTCCGCTTGTTGCAGACCGGTCTCGTCTTTGGAGCGGTTGATGTCTTCCTGGGCCTGCGCTTGCGCCACTTGGCCTACTAAATTGTCGTAGACGGCCTTCTTGTCGAGATAATCCTTTTGCTGGGCTTGGGCGTCGAATTCCACCAGGACGTCGTCTTTCTTCACAGGCTCCCCTGCCGGAGCCAGCCTGGTGATGACCATGGACCCGACCGAGGCTCCCTCAAGCCGCGGAGCCAACACGCTAAACGAGTGCGCCGCCATAGTGGTGCCGTTCAGGCGAAGCGTCTGCGAAAACCTCTTTTTCTCAACGCGGTAGATGGCATCTCCGCGGACGGCGGAGGCTTGTGCGGGACGTAAATGGACGAAACGGCGAGAAAGAAGAGCGAGAATCAGGAGCGCCAGCGCGCCCAGGAGAACAAGCCCGGGCTTAGTGCGGAGAATGGATGCGGTGCGCATAACCTCGTGCACCCCTGAACAGCCGGGGAACTCCGCCCTCCAGCGCGGTTGGAATTCAGGGCCAGGGAAATGGTTGTTTCCGCGAAAAGCTCTTTCGTCGAACCAATCCTTCGGAAAATCCTTAGTCTAGCGTACAAATAACGCCGGGAGTATACAGGGAATACCCTAACGGGCAGTTCCTCGACCGGCCGACTCCCTATTAGACGTCATGCCCGGGCGTTTGTTCTACGCAAAAACCGTTTTGCGAAGGAAAAAACATGCCGCACCATCGTGCAACACAGACTGGGGACGCGGAGAGTCAGCCGTCAAGAGATAAGACGTAGTTCGGAGCAGGAAGCGTTACAAGCAGAAATGCCGCTCGGGCGCATATTCACAGAATGAAATCGTGTGGCGTGCCGGACATGCAACACTGGTTCTAGAACCGGGACCGGCCATGATCAAGCGGCTCTGCAACGTTCCTTCGCCGAGTGCACCTTATTTTTGGAGTTTCTGCGCGAAAGTGCGTTCATTCCCGCCCTCGGGCGCTGACTTGGTTGGGAGCCCCGGCTTTCCTCGTAGCCCTCGGCGTGGCCCTGACTTATTTTCTATCTTGCTTGCACTTCAAGCGATGGTAGAACTCAGCAAGCTGCGCACCAATTTCGAAACTAACTCTATTCTTCTGCCGCTGCGGCGTTGGACGGAATCCGGCGCTTTCGCTACACTAAACGATTGATTCTGCGGAGAAAGACTCGCTGATTCGGCGAAAGATGCGCCGGCAATGACCGAAACCACCAACCGATTGACGGGCGTACGTGTCCGGTTTGCGCCTTCGCCTACCGGCTACCTGCACGTGGGCGGAGCGCGCACCGCGCTATTTAATTGGCTTTTCGCACGGCGTCATGGCGGCGCGATGATTCTAAGGATTGAGGATACCGACGCCGAGCGTAACAAGCCCGAACTGGTGCAGGGGATCATTGATGGCTTGCAGTGGTTGGGCGTGGATTGGGACGAAGGGCCCTTCTACCAGTCGCAACGAACGGAACTGTATCGGGCGGCAGCCAAGAAATGCGTGGCGAATGGCAGTGCTTTTCTCTGCTACTGCCCGGCTGACAAATACGCGGGCGGCGACTACACCGAGCCGGGCCAGGACGAAGAGCCGAAAGGCGGCGGGCTCCGGCGCGTCACGCGCTGCTCTTGCCGCGATGGGAAACCTTCGACGCCTGGTGCGAAGCCGGCGGTCCGCTTCAAAGTTCCGATCGGCGGAACAACGAAATTTGCGGACACGGTTTTTGGCGAGCGCGAGTTTTCGAATGACGAGATTGAAGATTTCGTCCTGCTGCGCTCGGGCAAGGGCGACGAGGAATTCGGGCAATCCATGTACCAACTGGGCGTCGTGGTGGACGACATGGACATGTGCGTCACCCACGTAATTCGTGGCGCCGATCATCTTTCCAATACGCCAAAGCAAGTGCTCCTGTACCGTGCGCTCGGTGCCTCTCCACCGGTTTTCGCGCACGTGCCGTTGATTTTGGGCGCGGATAAGTCGCGCCTTTCCAAGCGCCATGGCGCCACCGACGTGAACCTGTATCGCGCGGAGGGGTTTTTGCCCGAGGCGTTTCGCAATTTCCTGGCCTTGCTCGGCTGGTCTGCCGGCGGGGATGAAGAGTTTCTCCGGACCAAAGACTTGATTGAAAGGTTTTCGTTGGAAGGCGTGAGCCGAACCAATGCTGTTTTCGACCGTCCGAAACTCGAGTGGTTCAATACGCAGTATTTGCAGCGGCTGCCCATCGACGATTTGCTGCCCGAAGTGGAAAACGAATTAAAGCGCAGCGGCTTATGGAAGCCGGAATGGGTGGCCGGCGCCGCGCCGGCGCCGGACGAGCGCGATCACGCCTGGTTCTCGCGGGCCGTCGACTTGCTCCGGCCGCGGATTCGGCTGCTGCCGGATTTTTCCAGCTGGTCGCGCGCTTTTTTCAGCGATGAATTTACGCGTGATCCCGCCGCCAAAGAAAAATTCTGGAAAGATCCCAAGGTGCCGGAGTTGCTCGCGAAAACTGCCGACGTCCTCGCTGCTCTTACCGAATGGAATCATGACGCCTGCGATCACGCCACTCGAGCCGTTGCTGAAGCAGGCGGCGTTAAAGCCGGCCTGCTCATCAACGCGGTCCGCGTTGCCATCGTCGGCCAGGCCGTTGCGCCGCCGCTCTTCGACACGATGGTTGTCCTTGGCCAGCAGCGCGTGGTTCGCCGCCTGCAAGACGCAGTGGCTGGTTCTGCCAAAGCGTGACCGAAAAAAAGCGGGGCAACCTGCCCCGCCTCCTTCCCTCGGATGGTCTAAACGATCAGCTCATCAATAGCGATACGGATGGGCGTGACGCCACTCCCAATACTCGCTCTGCTGGTGTTCATTGAGGTCGGTCCACTCGCGGTAGGGCTTGCCGCGCTCTGCCCAATACTCCTGGTAGGCGCGGCTTTCGTCCGGGCCCCAGGCATGATAGTCGTGGTACCTCGTGTCATAGTAGCGAACGCGAGCGCAACCGGTAGCGATCATGGGAAAGATCATTGCCGCGGCGAACAAGAACGGTTTCACAAATCGTGGTATTGGCTGCATTTGCAATGCTCCTTTTTCTCGAGCTCCGAACGGGGCTGAGTTTCAATTGGGCATGCAACGTGCGTTCCCGGCTCGTTTTCCTCACATTAGATAAACCCCAAAACGAGAGAAAAGATGCACATGCGGTAGCTCGCTCAGATTTTTGAGCGACGAAGTACTAGGAAGGCTTTGCCGAGCAACGAACAATTTCTTGAAACCTGAGCGGCGGCCATCCCCTTCAAGCTACTTGGGAGAAAAAAGATCCTGGTGCGCGGGTTTTGCAGCCGAGGCGGATGCGGCAATGTTTACGGCCGCGTCGAGAGCAAGCGTGGTTGGAGGAAGGCAGAGTTCTGTGCTGCAGGCCTGGTAGCGCAGCTTCAGCGGAATGTGCTGTTCGCCCAAAGGAGCAGTGGCAAGCGCGTTGATTGGCAGTAGAAGAATCACTTTTCCCTGATAAACATTTAGTGGTTTCTTGGAGAATGTGAAGGTTTCGAGCTTTCCTTTGGGATAAATCACTTCATCCCCAGTGAAACCCGAAGGGAGCTGGGCCTTGAGATCGGTGGCGATGAGGTATTCTTCGGACTTTTCGCGCGCGTTGACGTGAAAGCCGGCGCGTATATTCATGACCACGGCGATTTGAAACGAGCCACCGCGACCGGCGGGCTCCATTGAGGCGTAAACCTCCGGCTTCACCACCTCCTTTCCGGAAGGAACTTGCGAATTCGTCGCCGGCGCAAGAGAGCTGTACGCCGCCGCGCTGAGAGCACAAATCACGAGGCAGCGCTTCACACTTTCACCTCTTCGCCAAGCTGTCGTGAAACGACGCGACTCATGATGGCGTAAAGATCTTCGCCGGTCTTCTCTTGAACAAAGGCATTTCGCGCTTCATTCCACCCCAGCTTGAAACTGGTGGAGAGCGCAGAGATCCAGATTTCGCGTACCGGAGTGTTCGGTGAAATCACGAATTTGGCCTCCGGCTCTTCGAAGACCACCTCAAGCTTGCCGGATTCGCCTTCGACGTCGAAGCCGTGTTCGTCGCCAAGAACCAACAGGCGCTTCTTCAGATCCTCAAACGCCGCGTCGGCTTTTCGCTGGAAATCCTTCTCTTCGAGCATAAGTCGAGCCTACACGAGGAGTTTTTTTCGGGCAAGCGAGAGCTTCTGGGTATGGGAGCGGCAGTCTCCATGAGCTCCTAATAACGCGCGGTTCAAGCTAGGATGCATCGCGCAAAAACCGCGCGATGCGGCAGAGTACCTCGCTACGGAATGACAACAAAACAGAGATCCCATTAAAAATCTTTAATTTCGCGCAGGAGTCCCGTGACCACGTCGTAGACGAATCCACGTACCGAAACCTCTTTAGGGATCCACGGATGGGTGCGGAGCTTTTGCAACTGATGGCGGACGTTTTCATCGAGATTTTGAAAGGCGTAAAAGAATGCCGGAGCGACGGCGGCGGTCCCCGTGCGATTCTGGACGCGCGTGCGCAACTCCTGCTCGGTGGCATGCATGAGGCCGCAATCGGTGTGATTGATGATCATGAACTCTTCCGTGCCCAGCAAATAGTGGGAAATCACGAGTGAGCGCAAGGTGTCATCGGTCACAATGCCGCCGGCGTTGCGAATGATATGCGCGTCGCCGGTCTTCAGCCCCATCGTTCGGATGGAGAGCCGCGTGTCCATGCATGTGAGAATTGCAAGCTTGCGTTGCGGACGCGGGGTGAGCGGGCGCAATTCGTGCGTGCGCGCATAAATTTCGTTCGCTTCGAGAACTTCATCAATGACGCTCATGGTCCGAACAGTCTAGCAGACGGGCATCGCCTGAGAATGCCAAGGTCGTCAATGCGGAAGGGCGGCGGAATTGCCCGGGCCGCCGACAGGCTGAAGTTTGGGGATACGCTGATCAACGGGCGGAAGAAGCGGCGGTTCGCCGTGTGGTTCGCTCTGATACCAATAAGCGACGGAATAATAGTTGTCGGAGCGATGATTGGCGTGGCCGTGCTCGATGGTCGCGCGGATTGATTTGTTGAAAGGGATTGGCGAATCGAGATGGAAGCGGTAGACGGAGGAGCGACTGCCAGCGCGTTCTTCACCTTTTACCGGCGCTCCGTAGAGGCGGTAGGAAAAAGCGCTACGGCCGAAATCAAACGCGCCGAGGAAATAGTCTTCTGATCCGGTTCCGTTAATGGCGGGGCGGGATTCGCCATCAATAAAGAACATATCGTCGCCTTCGCCCCACCAGCCGTCTTGATTCTGCAGCACGGACATGGTGACGCCGACAAAATGGCCGCGACCGATGGCGGCAAGCCACAGGTAATTGCCTTCGCCGGTCAGATTCTTCTTGTCTTCGACGCTGGGGTCACCGTTCGATTCCCACTTGTTGGTCCAGCCTGTGTTAGGCTGCGCTTGGCGGAATTGCGCGTGAAAATAAAGCGTGTCCGCAGGCAGCTGCTTGGAATAGGCGCGATAATCGAGGTTGTAATAAAAAGAAAAAACCTTTTGCTTGCCTTCGTTGGTGACGGTGATGCGCGCGTGCTTCTGGAAAGGCATGGGGAAAAACGAATTCAAGGCGCGATCATTCGCGGCGGAAAGAAGCTCGGATTCCCAGACGTGATAGTCTCCAAGGCCGAGGCCGAAGAAGTCTCCCAGGGGAGTTTCGACGCTCGGGGAGGTTTCACCATCCCAATACATGCGGAGGACCAGTTTCTTCAGATGGTAGGGCTCGGGATCGTAGAGCGTGAACCAGATGTGGGTGAGCACGGCGGGGCCGTCCGCTTCGAGTACTGTCAGGGTGGCGCCCGGTTCGATGACGCGAAAATCGGCGTTGCCGCCGGTAGGGTCGGCGCTGGAGACGCGCTTGAGGACATAGGATTGCGGCTCAGTGAGGTTCGCCTGCCAGTGGGTTGGGTCTTGAGCACGCGCCACATCCTGCGTGGCTCCAGTCACGAGCAAGAGCAGAAACCCGGAAAGAAAATGTCTCATGGACCACTCCCTGGCGCCCGAGGGCTGGGGCTACTTTACGGCCGGGAATGAGAAAAGGAAAGTGTCAGCGGGAATCCAGTCTCCGGGCGGGGCAAGGATATTTCTGGTTCGGTGAGTTGGCCACTTACCGCATAGAGCCAGCGGCCGGCGCTCCGCTACCGGCTCCCGGTGTCAGCGCTTCCACATCGAAGTAGATTTTCTTGTGCAGGAGGCTGTTCTCGTGGCCGACGATGAAGCGCGTTTCCGGGTCGTCTTCGATTAGCAACAGACGGAGACCTCGCGCGTTTTTCGGAACATCGAAAACGAGGTCTGTGACGTACCACTCGCCGGGGCGCAAGGATTGCGCCATCGGGGTGGAACTGCTCCCGCTGCGAGCGAGGGCGAACTGCCCTCCGGGAGAAGGTTCATAGCTTCGCCCGGTGTCATCCACGAGCAGCGCCTTGCGGCGGTTCGGGGTGAGCGGACCGTTGCCGCGGTGAGCGGAAATGGTGTGCTCATCGAACCACGTCTTGACGCGCAGGATGACGAATCTTCCGTGCGCGGTTGTTTGCTGCAACTCCGGGCCCAGCGCCGCCGCGGTTTGCGCGCTGACCAGCGAGTAAGCGAGATGGCAGTCAATCTCGCAAAAGTATTTCCGGCCGTCCGGTGGCAGAGTTTGCTCGCTGCTGGCAACGGAAACACCGGCCAGCAAAAGGAAGTAGCCTGCGGCAACGGTAGCGGCGGCGCCGGCTCCGAGCTTCGCAAAAAAGGCGGAGCGGCGCACTGCGCCATAAAACAAAACGAGCAGGCTCAGCCCTAGCACGAACACCGTGCCAAGGAACAGCAGCACAACGACCGGAGCAAAGTGCGGCATTACTGCGGACATGTTTCCTCCTCCTCTGCGAACGGCGTTTGTTTCGCCTGCTAACCGGCCAGCTCATCGGGCAGCGCGCCTCGAGTTCGCTCGCGATGTGCAAATTCATCGAGCGCGGCCTGGAGATCGGCAACCGTAAAGTCTGGCCAGGCCTTGCGGACGAAGGCGAATTCTGCGAATGCGCACTCCCAGAGCAGAAAATCGGACAGGCGCTGCTCGCCGCCGGTGCGGATGAGCAGATCCACTTCCGTGGAACCCCCGCGATAGACCTCGGCAAGCACGCGGCTGAAGGATTCGGGCGAAAGCTCGGTGACTTTGTAGAAGCGGCAGGCGGCGTGAAAGATGGCTTCGCGCGCAGAGTAGTCAATGGCCAGGCGGAGATGCAGGCGTGTTCCGCGGGCGGTGATGGTTTCCGAATCAGCGATGGCCTGGCGGAGCGTGGCGGGCACGCGGTCGCGGCGGCCAATAACGCTGAGGCGCACGCCTTCGTCCACGCAGTGCGTCGTTTCGGTGAGCAAGTATTCGTGGAGCAGGCGCAAGATCGCGTTGACTTCGGAGGCGGGGCGCTTCCAGTTCGCCGAGGAGAGCGCGAAGAGCGTGAGAGTGTGGATGCCCAGTCGCGGCGCGGCCTCAATGATACGGCGAGCGGCTTCGGCTCCGGCGCGGTGACCGGCGGAACGCGGAAGCCCGCGCGAAGTGGCCCAGCGGCCGTTGCCGTCGGAAATGATGGCAACGTGCAGGCCTGGCCCCGGGGAACTGCCGAACTCCTCCCCATGGGCGGTGTCCGGCACGGGAGGACGGGAAGAAGGCATCGGCACTACAGGCGAAGGGACCGGGAATGAGAGTTTATTCTCTACTGCGTTTGATGACTCCATGGGTTTATCCAGTCTCCGCCGCGAGGAAACGGTTCCTACCAGGCTTTGGGAAAGTCGCAGCCTGGAGGTGCTGCTACGCAAACTACTTTGCACTGCAAAGTTAACACGCAAAAATTTTTTCCGCCTAGCCCTCGCGGGTGGCGCGAATCAGCGCTTCCATGTGATTCAGGTAGCGTTCGAGGGCTTTGCGCCCCGCAGCCGTCAGGCGATATTCCGTTTTGGGCGTGCGACCTTCAAAAGATTTGGCGCAAACAATGTAATCGGCTTCCTCAAGCTTGCGAGCGTGCACGCTCAGGTTGCCGTCGGACGCTTTCAGCAGGGCTTTCAATTCATTAAATGTGAGAGCGCGATTCACCGCGAGGGCGCTGACGATGCCCAGGCGAACGTGCTCGTGGATGAGGCGGTCCAGATCCGCGGGAGCGGCTTCGCGCGCGGGGTTCTTCACGGACTCCAGGATGGTTTCGCGGTCGCGCGAGCGTTGCACACGTTCCTGACGCACTGCAGATGACTTAGCCATGCGATCTCCTTAGCCTCCGAAATGCCGGGCGATCCACCAGCCAAACCCGACGTGCACAATCCCAAATCCCGCGGCCATGAAGAGATCTCCCCAGGCTGCCGGCGCGAATAGAGCCACTACGCCGAGGGACATCAAGCACAAACCCATGACAGGGACAACGCGCGCGGAAAAAGCTCCGCCGGTGACAATGGCGGTTCCGTAGAGCAAAAGCCAGATCCCCGGGAGAGCGGTAAACAGGCCCGCTTGAAAAAGAATGTAGGTGAGAAGCCCACCTACCACGATGGGAGGCGCAAAACTCAACAGAAACTTGCGGCCGGGCCCGGAAAACAGCCGGGAATTGGCGCGGTGCGCTTTGGTGGCCGCCGCCGGCGCGGCAATGGCCACGGCCACGAAGGCTTCGATCAGCCAAACGACGAGCCACGCACGCGGAGTGGCTTGGCGGGAGGCGACGAAGGCAGCGGCCATCGCGGTAATGCCCATGGCCACGCCTCCCCATCCCGGCACCGCGGTAAATTCGGCGGCGCTGGCCATGGTTTCGCGGATGTAGCGCAGATGGTCGGCGGCGCGAGCGTCAATGGGGATAGGCTCACGTCGCGGGGAGCGCAGAGGACCCGGGGTAGTGACCATGAAGATAAGGATAGGGAGAAAGAGCCACGGTTGTCAAGTACTTTGTACCACAAAGTATAAGGCCTGGGCCCGACTTCATGGCAAAGAAAGTCAATTGGAGCGGACTTGCACGGTGAGGGATTGCGACTTGGTGTTCCCGGCGGCGTCGGCGATGGTGAGCGTGTAGGTGGTGGTTTTGGCAGGGGAATCGTTCACGCAGCGGGAGTAAGAAGGCCACACCGGATTGGACTGCGGCTCGAGCTTGACAGTTTTGGCGTTCGCGACGCCGTAGCAGAGCTCGACCGGCTCCCCGCGATGAATCTCCCCCGGACTAGCGTAGAAAGTCTGGATCGCCAGGACCTTTCCGCCCATTTGCTCGAGAGTAGCTTGGTCATCGGCGCGCTGCTTTGCTGCGGCCGTCTGTTTGGCGCGGTGTTCGATCGAGCGGTTCTGCCACCAGCGGGAGAAGAAAATCCAGAAAATGATGAGGGCGGCAATGCCGAAGACCAGCTTTGAATAGAAAGAGGGTTTCTTGAAAATAGATTTGGATGGCGTATCGGGTTGCGGCAAAGGAGGTTGATCCAACAAGGCCCTTAGCTCCCGGGATTTAGATTACTAGAGGAAAGGAGCGCCGTGCAAAAGGAGCCGATGGCTGAACGTTGATGGCGAGCAGGGGCGCAGCAGTGCTGCGCCCCTGCCAAGCAGCGGGCACGACCAAGAACTGGCAAGAACCCGCGCTACTCGTCGAGCGTGGCGGCGGACGTGATGTTGAATTTTGCCGAGATTCCCTTGGTCGCCGGTTGGCGGGGGCCGGAAATGGGCTGGCCACCGCCAATCCAAACTTCGACGGGGCCTGGGACGACTTTCCTAACGCCCTGGTCGTCGACGGTGCTCAAGTCGCGGTCATGAAGAGTGAACGTGACAGTTTGCGAGCCTGATGCGGCGAGATGGACGCGCTGGAATCCGGCGAGCGCGCGGATCGGCGCGCCGTCAATGCCGGGATGCGTGAGATAAAGCTCGACGACTTCATCACCCGCGACGGAAGTGGAGTTCGTGACGCGCACGGAAGCTGCGACGGCCGTGCCGGCGGCGACTTGATCCGGAGTAATTCTTGCGTCGGAGTAGTTGAAAGAAGAAAAGCTCAAGCCATAGCCGAAGGGATAGAGCGGCTGTTCGGTGAAGTAGCGATAGGTGCGGCCGTTCATGCTGTAGCTGCCGAATGGCGGGATCTGGGCGACGGACTTATAGAAAGTAACAGGCAGTCGGCCAGCGGGATTGTAATCGCCGGAAAGAACGTCGGCCACGGCCGCGCCGCCCTCTTCGCCCGGATACCAGGCTTCGAGAATGGCGGCGGCATGTTCCTGCGCCCAATTCAGGGCCACGGCGCTGCCGGTGGTGAGAATGACGATGAGCGGCTTTCCGGCGGCGGCGAGAGATTCAAGTAGCTGCTCCTGAGGATGGGGAAGATCAAGGTCGAGACGGTCGCCGCCAAAAAAGCCGGGATCGCTGTTTTCGGATTCTTCGCCTTCGAGCTGGGCGGTTAGGCCAACGACGGCGACGACGACATCGGCTTTGCGCGCGGTTTCGACGGCTTCGGGAACGAGATTGGGCGGAAGCCAAAGCAGGCGCGCGGCTGAATCCCAACCGTAGTGGAAATATTCCATTCGAATGGGATACGCGTGGCCGGCCTGGAGATGAACAAGTGTTGTCATGGTGCGCTCGCCGTGGGGAGCCCAATCGTCAATAATTTTTTTCCCGTCGAGGAAGATGCGCGAACCGCCGTCCGTATCCATGCCGAGACGGTAGTCGCCATCCACGGGCGGGACGAGTTCACCGGTCCAGCGCATGGAATAATTTTGCGCCGGAATTCCCGGACCGGGCGAAACACTGTTCCACTCGAAATTGACAATCCGGTCCACACGCTTCAGGGCTGCGTCGCCCGCCAAATTGGTGTTAGCGAAATATTCGCCGCTAAGGCCGGGCTGGGAATTTGCGCCACCCGTACGAAGGTACGAGTTGGGAAGTATGACGCCGCTGGTTTCGGTAAGAGGCGCGCCGGTGGCGGTAATGATTTCGGCGCTGTGAAAGCGCTTTCGAATGCCTTCCAGAATGGTGGTGTAGGCAGAAGGCGTGCCCGCATAGTTGCCGAGCAGAACCGGCAAGGAATCGGCGTCCGGGCCCACGACGGCAATGGTCTTGATCGAAGATTTCAGCGGAAGAGTGTTGCGTTCGTTCTTCAGCAGAACGATGGATTTGCAGGCGGCTTCGAGGGCGAGCTGGCGATGCGCGGGCGTGTCGTTATCGGCGATGGTGAGCTTTGACCAGGGCACGGACTCCGGCGGGTCAAACATGCCGAGGCGGAAGCGCGCTTCGAAAAGATGCTTCACCGCGAGGTCGACATCGGCGGGCGCGAGCAGGCGATTTTCGACCGCCAAGGACAGGGAAGCATACTCGGGGCCGCAGCTAAGATCAGTCCCTGCTTTTACCGCGAGTGCCGCGGCTTGTTCGAGGGTGAGAACGAAGCCGTGGCCTTGATGGATATCATGGATGGCCCAGCAGTCCGACACAACATAACCTTTGAAGCCCCACTTTTCGCGCAAAGTGCCAAGAAGGAATTGGTTCGCGCAGGCTGGCACGCCGCGAACGGAATTGTAGGCGCACATCACGGAATCGGCATGTCCTTCCATAATCGTGGCACGAAACGCGGGAGCGTAAGTGTCGGCGAAATCATGCGGAGAAACGGGCACATCTTCGCGGTGGCGAAGAGTTTCCGGGCCGCTGTGAACGGCAAAGTGCTTAGGCGTGGAAACGACTTTCAGGTATTTGGGATCGTCGCCTTGCAGGCCGGTGACGAAAGCAACGCCGATCCGGCTGGTGAGAAAGGGGTCTTCGCCGTAGGTTTCCTGGCCGCGTCCCCAGCGCGGGTCGCGAAAGATGTTGATGTTGGGCGACCAAAAGGTAAGGCCATAGTAGCGGCCGGTATTTCCATGCTGGATCGCGTCGTTGTATTTGGCGCGCGCTTCGGTCGAGATAACGTCCGCCATGCGATGAATGAGGTCCGTGTCCCAGGTGGCGGCGAGGCCGATGGCTTGAGGAAAAACGGTGGCGTGCCCGGAGCGAGCGACACCGTGCAATGCTTCGTTCCACCAGTTGTAGGCGGGAATACCAAGGCGCGGGATAGCACGGGCCACGTCCTGCATCTGAGAAGCTTTTTCTTCGAGCGTCATGCGAGAAACCAGATCGTTGACGCGCTGATCCACCGAGAGACTCGGGTCCAAATACGGTGGACGAGGTGATGCGGCTGATGCGGCCGCGTTCGAGGCCGACTGGGCGGCCAAGGGAGAAGTGTTCGAGAGCAGAAAGAATGAAACGGCGATAAGGCAAATGGTCTTAGGAAACATGGCCGAGATTTTCCTGCAACCGGTTGCAAGAAGTCCACAACGTTTTCGTGCGGGCGTGAGTTGTCGCACAACCTAGCGGTTTTGCCGTTCGGAGTGCCGCAACATGACTTGCGGAATCCGATGCAGCGGGAGAACTTCCTCGGCCGCACCCAGGAGAATGGCCTCGCGGGGCATACCGAAAACGACGCAGCTTGCTTCATCCTGGGCAATCGTGAAGGCGTTGGCGCGTTTCATTTCCAAAAGGCCGTCCGCCCCGTCGTCCCCCATGCCCGTCAGCAAGACGCCGACCGCGTTCGGCCCGGCGGCTTGCGCCACAGAACGGAACAGCACGTTGACGCTGGGCCGATGACGCGAAACCAGGGCTCCGTCACGAACCTCCAGAAAGTAAGTGGGCCCCATGCGGCGAACGTAGGTGTGACGATTTCCGGGAGCGATGTAAGCCCGGCCCGGAACCATGGGGTCGCCGTCTGCCGCTTCGCGGACTTCGATGGCGCAATTGTCGTTCAAGCGCCGCGCGAAAGCCGCCGTAAAGCCTTCGGGCATGTGCTGCACGGCCACCATACCGGGGCAGCCCTGGGGCATGCGTTCGAATAAATGCAAGAGCGCTTCCGTGCCGCCAGTGGAAGCGCCAAGGGCGATGATCTTTTCGCCCTGTCGGGACAACGCGAGCGAAGGCCGCGACGCTCGACCTTCTCGCGGTTTTGAGCTCGCCGAAACTTGGTGCCGCCGCGATTTTCGAACGCGAGCCGCGGCGGCCGCGCGCACGGTATCTTCCAGGAGAACCGCGGACTCCTCGAGAAATCCGCGAATACCAATGCTGGGTTTGGTGATGATGTCGACAGCGCCGTTTTCGAGGGCCCGTATCGCCGCGTCGGTGTGTGGTCCCGTTAGACCCGAGCAGATGACCACGGGAAGAGGATTCTCGCCCATCAACTTTCGCAGAAAAGTCATGCCGTCCATGCGCGGCATTTCCAGATCGAGAAGAACGACATCGGGCAGGGACTTCTTCATCTTTTCCATCGCGATGAGGGGATCGGCAGCCACCGCGACGCGAAAGCCGCGCTTTTCAGGGAGCACCGCGGCAAGGACCTGCCTCACGGTTGCTGAATCATCCACGACGAGAACCTTTAACGGGGTGAGAGGTGTCGCCTGCTGGGCGGCGTCACCGGCGGAATCGTTCTGGAGCCAGGATGAGTTCATAGGAGTTTTTGCTGGTTGGTCCACGCCTTCCGGGCCGACCGAGAGGGGGACGCCTTATTCATCGGTCGAGTGCGTCTTCCGGTCGCGCCGCTGCAAGATGCACAGGGCGCCGCGGCCCGAACCATGATGCGGAGAACGAAAAACCCTCGGCTTGACCGATTCCAGCTGATCGGTCATGCCGTGCAGGCTTTCCGCGTGGCCGAGGAACAAGTATCCGTTGGGAGCCAGGTAGCGTCCCAAACGGTCGATGACCTTCAGCTTCGTTTCCCACTCAAAATAAATGATGACGTTGCGGCAGAAGATCAGGTCAAAGGGGCCAAAGACGTCGTAATGCGGCTCGATCAGATTCAATCTTTGGAAGCGCACCGCTTTGCGAAGTTCGTCGGTCGCTTTGATTTTTCCCGTGTCGGGGCCAAAGCCTTTCAGGAGAAACTGCCGTTGGTATTCGACAGGCACTCCGGGCAGTTTGCTGCTCGGCCAGACGCCTTTTGAGGCTTTGGCGAGCACTTTTGTGGACAGATCGGTACCCAGAACTTCCGTTTTCCAACCTGCTTCCGCCGGGAACCCGGCGAGCAACATCATTGCGAGGGAATACGGCTCTTCGCCAGTGGAGCAGGCCGCGCTCCAGGCACGCAGAGTTCTAGGGCCACGATCAGAGTCAGCTGCAGCGTTCCATTCGGGGAAAACGTGCTGCCGAAGGCAATCGAAAGATGCCGGCTCGCGGAAGAAATGCGTTTCATTGGTGCAGACGCAATCCAGCATTCGCACCATCTCCGCCGGGTTCGCCCTTACCAGCCGGTAGTAAGCAGAAAAGGTGTTCAAGTCCAAAGCTCGCAGCCGCTTCCACAAGCGGCTTACCAGCATGGCGCGGTTTTTGGCGCCGAGGTGGATTCCCGACTCTCTTTCGACGAGCGCTTGAAAAAGCTGGAACTCGTCGTTTGTGAGTTCGGGAATCGGAGCCGGCAACTCAAAAACTGGTGCGGTTGTGTTTTGGCCGGAAGACATTACGTCCCTGAATGTTCCGCAGCCTCTTGGGCGTTATTTTTCGTCGCGTCTGCCGGTTCATTCTGCAAACCTCGAACGGTGAGGAGCTCCGCAGCGCTCAAGACACGGTCGATGTTCAGAATGAGAGCAAACTTCTTTCCCAGTTTGCCCATCCCGGCGAGGTACTCCAACCGGACGCGGGTCCCAAAAGCAGGCGGTTCTTCAATGTCCTGGGGATTCAGTTCAAGGACTTGGTTCACGGCGTCGGCAATTACACCCATCACCGTGTTCTCTGATTCCTGCTGAACTTCCACGATGACGATGCAAGTGGTCTTCGTCGTTGGCCGTTCCTCCTGACCAAAGCGTATGGCCAGGTCCACGACGGGGACGACGTTGCCGCGAAGATTGATAACCCCACGAATCCAGCGAGGCACCTTCGGGACTTTCGTGACCGAGGAATACTCGATGATCTCCTTCACTTTCTGAATGCTGACGGCGTACTCCTCGTCCGCAAGAAAAAATGTCAGGTATTGCTGTTGCACGGCTGCTTCTTGTTCTTTGATTTCCATGGATTCCTCCGCGCATTAGATTCGAGCAAACGATTCGGCATGGTCGCCGTTGGTCTTGGCTGTGATTTGCGAGGAAGGCATTGTGTCGTCCTCATGCTTTGTGAAATGGGGCTTAACCGCCTTTTGTTTCTTGCCGGAGCGGTGATCGCCGAGCGCGCTCACGCGGAAGAAGCTGATCATGTCTTGCAACGCTTCTGCTTGGGAAGCGAGTTCTTCCGCGGTGCTCGAGAGTTCCTGGGCGCCGGCGGCGTTCCGCTGCGTGACCAGGCCGACTTGGCCAATGGCCCGGTTGATCTGGCTCACGCCTGCGGCTTGCTCGCCGGAAGTAGCTGCGACTTCCTGGACCAAGTCGGCGGTCTTCTGGATGGCAGGAACCAGTTCGTTAAGCAAACCACCGGAGCGTTCCGCGATTTGCACGTTGGATGCCGCCAGTCCGCCGATTTCCTGAGCGGCCGTGCGGCAGCGCTCGGCCAAATTGCGTACTTCTCCGGCGACTACCGCGAAGCCGCGGCCGTGTTCACCGGCGCGTGCGGCTTCGATGGCCGCGTTCAAAGCGAGCATGTTGGTTTGATAGGCAATTTCTTCGATGACGGCGATTTTCTCGGCGATGGATTTCATCGCAGAGACCGCTTCGAGAACCGCTTGGCCGCTTTGCGTCGCGTCCTGTGCTCCCTTGCGCGCCATTTGCTCCATCTTCCGGCTGTTCTCCGCGTTCTGGGTGATGGAAGCGTTCATCTCCTCCATGCTGCTGGTCACTTGCTCCACGGCAGCGGCCTGCTCGCTGGTGCCTTGAGAAACGGAGGTTGCCGAGGAGGCTACTTGCGTTGCCGCCGTGCTGACCGAACCCGCTCCCATGCGCACTTCGCCGATCATCTCGTTGAGCTTGCCGGTCATCCTGGCCATCGCGCCAAGCAGACGGCCAATCTCGTCGTTGCGATCGACAGTGAGGGATTTGGTCAAATCGCCGGAACTGATCATTTCGACCACGCTGACCACGTCCTGAAGAGGTTTAGTAATCCCGCGGGAAATGACCAGCGTAACGATGATGCTTACGAAGATTGCAGCGATGGAGAAAATCACAATCGTGCCGGTCGTGGTCTTGGCAATTTGTTCGACCAAGGGCACCAAAACTTCAGAGTGCCGATTTGTCAGATCGGAAGCGGCACTTTCCAGGCGATGGATGGAATCCTTGTATTGCGTGATCGTCTGGTTGGCTTCTTGTGGTGTGTGAAGCTTTCCTTGTTCGATCATGTTTAGAACCTTTGTAAAGCCGCCCTCATAGACATCCAGGTCCTCGCCCATAGACTTCACGGCGAGTCGGTCATCGGGCGAGAGTTGAAATCTTTCGATCTCGGCAAGAACATCGCGCAACTTCTGTCGTTGTTCCTTCCATTTTGTGACGTAATCGTTCCTGACTTGCTGGTCATCCATGTTCAGCTCGGTGTCTTTCTCGAACCGTCTCAATTCGAGCGTTGTGGCCTTAACGCGGGCGGCCAGGGTTACGAGCTTGGCGTCGCCGTTTAAGACTTTGAGCGTCTCCGCAGTAATTCCTTCGAGACCCCAGTAACCGCTAAGAGCGACCGCGACCAGGAGCACTACGATCAGGCCGAAGCCGATCGCTAACCGCATTCCGATGGACATGTTCTTCAACATGAAAGCTCTCCTTTGAGCTAAGCCTGAGCGCGGCGGGAGTCCGCGCGAACTTGAATCAATCACCCCTCACTACAAAACCGTTTCACTCCCTCGCAGCATGGCCTCACCGCAAATCGCCGGCACATCGAGAATCAACGCCACGCGGCCGGTGCCAAGAATGGTTGAACCCGATACGCCGGAAATCCCCTGGAACAGCCGGCCGAGCGGCTTGATCACCGCCTGCTGCTCTCCAAGCAATTCGTCGGCTGCCAGACCGGCGCGGCCCCCTTGATGTTCAACCACGAGAATGCGCTCGCGCTCCGGCGGTTTCCCGCCGACCCCGAACCAATCGCGCAGACGAATATAGGGCAGGGCCTCACCCCGTAAATTCAAGACCCCGCCCCCCTCCGAACAGTGTTTCTCTGCTGGAAGCTCGAGACACTCTTTCACCGCATTGAGTGGAACAACATAGGTTTCCGCATCCACGCTCACGGCGAATCCGTCAATGATGGCCAGCGTTAACGGAAGACGAATCGTGAAGGTCGTGCCCCGGCCTTTACGGCTCTCGACGTGGACCGCCCCGCTCAGGGCGTTCACGTTACGCCGCACAACGTCGAGGCCGACTCCGCGGCCGGAAAGTTCGGAAACCTTTTCCGCGGTCGAAAAGCCCGGTTGAAAAACCAAGTTGTGAATGTCCGACTCCGAGAGGCGGCTTCCTTCGGAGATGATTCCGCGGTTACGCGCCTGCTGCAGAATGGCTGCGTGATCCAATCCCGCGCCGTCGTCGGAAATCCTTACGACGATGTTGCCGGAATCGTGAAAAGCTTCGAGGACGATTTTGCCGCTGGGATCTTTGCCGGCAGCCCGGCGGAGGTCCGGAGTCTCGAGGCCATGGTCCAAAGAGTTTCGGATCATATGCATCAACGGGTCATGGATGTGCTCGAGGATGGTCGTATCCACTTCAACGTCCTCGCCCACCACAAGCATGCGTGCCAGTTTCCCGTTCTTTCGAGCCATGTCCCTTACGCTGCGGGCAAACCAGTGGAACGTGGGGCCTACCGGGACCATGCGAATCTTCATCACCAGTTCCTGCAGCTCGAGAAAAAGCGCTTCCAGGCTCTGGTGGGTTTCGAGGACTTCGTGGCCCGAGCCGGAGCTGGAGCATTTTTCCTGGAGCATGCGTCGCATTCGTCCCTGAGCGATGGCGAACTCCACCGTGAGATTGAGCATGCGGTCCAGTTTGCCCAGGTCCACACGAAGATTCGCGGCGGGCTTCGCGGCGTCGGCGCGTGTTCCGGCTGACGGAGTTGGCGCTGGAGCCGTAGAAGCAACGAGTTCCGAGGACTTGGCAGCACTCGCTATCTGCGCGACGCGCGCGAAAAACGCGTCGTGCGCCGGCAATAACGATTCTTCGCCGGCGAGCATGCGCCCGGTGATCTGGCGGAGGATGTCCACCGATTGCAGCAGCAAGTTGATGATTTCCGAAGTAACCGGGACTGCGCCACCACGAAGCGAATCGAGAAGATCCTCGAGGCTGTGAAGCGCATGAGCCGCGTTCTTGAATTCCAGCAGCGAGGCATTCCCCTTGAGCGTGTGCGCTACGCGGAAGATGGAAGAAATCAACTCCCGGTTCTCCGGCTGGCCCTCCAGCGCCAGAACAGACTGCTCCATTTGTGTAAGAAGCTCGTCGGCTTCTTCCCGAAACGACTGCAACACGATTTCGCGATTGATCTTCATGAGTTCCTACAAGGTCGTGACCGACGACGCTCCCGTATTCGGGTGAAAGACGACCCTTTGTCCTTTATCAAGGCCGGCCTCGGCGGAGACGACCGGAATGTGTTCCTTGGCCAATATCTCGAGCGCCACCTGAATATTGCGTTTGCCCAGATGCTCCCGGATGGCGTTTTCCCCTCGCATGGAACCGAACAAGCAGCCGCCGCCGAACACCTTGGCGCGAAGCTGTTGCTTGTGCGCTCCCGACTCTGTCAATTTCTGCAGCAGGGCAGTGATCGCGACGTTTCCGTAGCGCGGTGACGCGACGCCCCGCCCGTCCCAATTGGGAAGCAGGTAGTGGCTCGCTCCGCCGATCGCGCTCCCGGGGTCCCAAATACAAACCGCGGCGCAAGAGCCGAGGATCACGACGATCGACTCGTGGCTTTGCGAAACATAGACCTGCCCCGCGTGCAGGAAGTGGGAATTGGCGCCTTCCCCTTCGACTTTGCCGGGGGAGATGGAAGGGGCTGACAATTGCTCCTTCAGGACCGGCAATTGTTCCTTTAGAACCGGTAGTCTCATGGCTTCACCGAGTTCAGCTGGAGTTTTTGAAGCTGAGCCGCTACGGCTCCATACGTTTCCAAATACTTCAGCAGCTCAAAGTCGGCCCATTCCAGGCCATTTTTTTGAGGCAACAGGCCGAGAATCACGATCACGCCAATAATTTCGCGGTCCAGCCTTAGCGGAATGCACGCGGTCAAATTCGCTTCATGAGGCAGAAGTGGGGTTGCCGGCCTGCGATTGCGGAATTGGCTCGTGCCTTCATGCGCCGCCCGCCCGATCAAGCCGGCTCCCGATTCGAATGGATGCAGCACTTCTTTTTCGACGCCTACCGACCAAACCAGGGAAAAAGCTTGCTCCGCGGAATGATGGCGGAAAATTGCCGCCTCTTCGGATCCAATGAGGTTTCCAATAATTTCTCCGATAGCCTCGTAGACGTCGCCTAGCTCTATCGCCTGAAGAAGCCGGGCGCTGGCCGCGTTGAGACGCTCCAGGAGGAAATGCTGGCGTTCCAGTTGTTCACGCAGCGAGAGCTGTTGAGCCCGAACGCGCAATGCATCGAAAGTCAGCGCGGTCGATCCATGCGCCGAGCCCTCGTGGCCGTGCGTTTCTGGTCGCGGCTTTTTTTCTTCCGTGCGGGTCATCTTCTTCCTTCGCCTTTGTTCAAGGTCTGAATTCGTGAAACGGATGCTTCATTCGCCGAGATAGGCTTTCAAAAGATCCAGAAGCTCGGAGTCGTTGACCGGCTTCGTCAGGTAATCGCTGCAGCCGCTTTCGTAACCTTCCTGAACGAATTTCTCTTCACCGCGTGTGGTCAAAAGAATCACCGGAATCTGGCTGGTCTCCTTGTCCTGCTTCAGCGCCCGGCAGGCTTCGAGCCCGGTCATCCGGGGCATCATGACGTCCATGAGAATCAAATCCGGTTTCTCGGCATGGGCCCGCTCGATGGCATCCTTGCCGTCCACCGCGCTCAGCAATACATAATTGGACTTCTGGCTGAAGATCAGGCGCGTTACCAGCCGTGCAGTGCTGGAGTCGTCCACGAGAAGAATTCTCTTTGAGCCCATTTCTTTTTTCCTTTTCTCCTTTTGCACCACGGATCGGCCGTCCCGATTGACAAAAAGCGCGAGTCCAGGCCGTTCTTGCAACCAGGGTTCCCGCTCTCTGCACTCCCCTCCGGCACACCGATCCAGGGTCATGTCGCCGGGGCAGCCTCATCGAGCGCCTGACGCACGCGCTTGGACAAAATCTCACGCGTGAAAGGCTTTTCAAGAAGCGCTACTCCGCTCCCCAAAAATCCGGCTTGGACAATGCCGTCATTCGGATACCCAGACATGTACAGCACACGTGTGTGGGGGCGGAGTCGCGCTGTTTGTTCCACCAGTGACTTGCCGCCCATACGCGGCATGACCACGTCCGTCAACAGCAGATCAATGCTTCCTGGATATGACTGAGCGATTCGAATGGCTTCGTCGCCATTCGCTGCTTCCAGAACCGTGTACCCACTGTCCTTCAGGAACTCCTTCGTCAAGGCACGAAGAGGTTCGGCATCTTCTACCACCAGAATGGTTTCCGTGCCTTTACTGCTCTCGGTGTGCCGGCCTTGGCGTGCCTCGGTCAGAGGACTGGCGACGCGGGGGAAATAAACTTTGAAAGTTGTGCCCCGGCCTTCTTCGCTAGAAACCCAGATAAACCCGCCACTCTGCTTCACAATTCCGTAAACCGTTGCCAATCCCAGCCCGGTTCCCTTTCCCATTTCCTTGGTGGTGTAAAATGGTTCGAAAATGCGGCATTGTGTCTCTTCATTCATGCCGCAGCCCGTGTCCGTGAGCGCCAGAACCACGTATTTGCCGGCGGGAATTTGCGAAAGCTTGGATTGCTGGTCTTCCGCGAGGTCCACGTTGCAGGTTTCAATGGTCAGTTTCCCGCCCTTGGGCATGGCGTCCCTGGCATTGAGGACGAGATTGATGATCACCTGCTCGACTTGAATCGGGTCTACCGAGACGCGGCCCAGCGCGTGATCAAGAGCGGTGTGAAACTCGATGTGCTCGTCGATCAGCCTGGTCAATAGCCTCTCGGTTTCCGTCACGATGGCGTTGAGATTCACAACCTGGGGATGAAAAACCTGACGCCGGCTGAACGCCAGCAATTGGCGAGTTAGCGCCGCGGCGCTGTCCGCCGCTTTTCGAATCTGCGTCACGTTGCGAATCGCGGGATCGCCCGGCTGGAGCGCTTCGGTCAACAACTCGGTGTGCCCATTGATGACGCAGAGCAGGTTGTTGAAGTCGTGCGCCAGGCCTCCGGAAAGCCTGCCGATGGCCTCGAGCTTCTGCGACTGCCGGACCATGTTCTCCAATTGGCGCCGCTCCGTGACGTCGCGGGCAATTCCCTGAATGCAATCTTTGTTTCCATTCGAGCGGATCAGGCGAGCGCTCACTTCCAGAAGGACCTTGCGCGCGTCCTTCCTCAGCACGGCGATTTCAAAGTGCTGCAGCGGCTCTTCGCCCACGATGCTGCGCATCACTTCGTTGCATAACGAGGCGTGTTCCGGCGCGACGAAAGCCTTGATGTTCTTTTCCAAGACTTCGTTTCGCGGCCAACCTATGACCTCTTCTGCCGTTTTGTTCAAGGAGGTGAGGTTGCCCTCAAGGTTCATGGTGAACAGGATGTCTTTGGTGTTGTCGAACAGATCCTCGAAGCGCTTCTCCCACTGTCGTACGGAGTTCTCTGCCCGGTTCCGCTCGATCGAGTACCGCAGGGTTCTTTGAAGCAAATCTTGGTTCAGCGTTTCTTTGACCAGGCATTCGTCGGCTCCCACGCCAAGCATTTGCCGCGCGGGCTGCTTTTGACTTTCAGAAACCAAGAGCACGAAGGGAACGCAACACTGTAGAGAAGTAGCCTCTCCGAGGGTTGCCAGGTCAGCTGCGCAAGTGGCGGGGAGTTCCCACAAAATCGCATCGGGCAAAGGCAAGTCAGGCGCACCTAGCGCAAACCGTGCCAGAGCCGATTGCCAATTCGTTTCCGTCCTTACCTCGAATGAGGCGGTCTCGGCGTTTTGCAGCATCTGCATGTAAGCCTGGGCTTGAGAAGGATCCTCTCCAATGAGCAGAACTCGATAAGACTGCGATTGCATAACTCCGACTTGCTTCTCCTGGCTGGACTCAGGACTTGCCTTGCGCTCGAATGAAGCAGCTGGCAGTCACCCTCGTTCGAGGGCGGAATCTCTCGGGAAAAGCTTTGTAACCTCCTCCATAAGTCTTTCCGGCATTTGGCTCTTTTCAACCAGCGCATCAGCCCCTCGCCTCACGCATTCTTCCCGCAGGGACAGGCCGGTGAGCTGCGTAATGACGACGATGCGAAGTTCGGGGAAAAGCCTGCGTAGCTCGGCTGTTGCTTCCAGTCCGTTCAGGAGCGGCATGCTCAGGTCCGTGAGCACCAGGTCGGGGCGCAGGCGCCCGGCTTTTTGCACCAGGCGGAGACCGTCGGAAGCGGTACCCACGATTTCAAACACTCCTTCGAATTCCAGGTACCGGCAAATGCAGGCGAGAGCCGTTGCCGAATCATCGGCAACGAGAACGCGAATTGGACGGTCGCTGGGTTTCATCGCACAGTCTCCGCACACAAGGGGACAAACTTGTAACACTCCTGTAACAAAAGAATGCACGCGTTCCGCGAGGAAACAAATTCGGCTGATTCCCTAGGGGTTTTCCTGTAGAACCTTGGAGCGGGTAGAGCTCCTGCGCGGACCAGTTAGGGTTGGATGATTTTGTTTTTCACTGCATAGCGGACCAATTCCGTAACCGAGTGGAAATTCATTTTGAGCATGATGTTGGCGCGGTGGGTTTCCGCGGTTTTCACGCTGATATGGAGGTACGTAGCGATCTCTTTGTTGCTTTTTCCTTCAGCAAGCAGTTGCACGATTTCACGTTCACGCGGAGTCAAGCGCCGGGCAGGGCGGTCGAGGCCATCGCTACTCGGTTGCGCTCCTGCGGCAGCCACGGAAGCTCGCGAAGACAAATACGGTTTGTGCCTGCGCAACGATTCCACGGCAGCAAGCAGATTCCTGTCCGCGTCGTCCTTCAAAATGTAGCCGTGTGCGCCCGCGTCCAAAACGCCTTGGATCATGTGTTCCGAGTCGTGCATGGACAAAATCAGGATTTCTGTTCCGGGAGAGACTTTTCGAATCTGGCGCGTGGCCTCCACGCCATTCAACAAGGGCATTCCGATGTCCAGCACCGCCACGTCAGGGTGCAGCTCGCCGGCTTTTTCTACCGCTTCTCGCCCATTGGCCGCTTCCGCGCAAACCTGCCACCCGGCCTTGGACTCCAGCAAAGTTCGGAGTCCCGTCCTCACAACCTGGTGATCATCCGCCACGAGGATGCGAAGCGGTGTCATGCGTTCCCTCGGGTGCTAGTGGGATTGTAGCGTGAACTGCGGTTCCCGACGCACCGGATTCAATTTCGAGAGTTCCTCCCAGCTGTGCCATGCGTTCGCGCATCCCAAGGATTCCGACACCCAGGCGAGAAGCCTTTGGAACCAGGCCACCTTCTCCCGGTTTGGCAACCATTCCGCTGCCCTGGTCCCTTATTTCGAGTTGCACCCGGCCCTGACCGTTCCACAAGCGAATCGTTCCGGTCGAGCTCCCGGAATGCTTCTGGATATTCGCGAGGCTTTCCTGCACGATCCGGAAAAATGCCGTCTCCGCCTCTTGCGGCATTCGGGGGAAACCCGGCTGGATGTCAATCCCCAGGGCGATCCCGCTTCGTTCACTGAATCCATGTGCATACTCTTTTAGGGCCGAGGCTAGGCCCAGTTCGTCGAGCACAGGCGGATGCAACAAATAGGAAAGGGTACGAATGTCGCGCGACATTTCCCGCAACACTCTTCGCGCTTCCGACAATGCGTGCCGGGCGCGCTTGTCGAGCGAGGCAGGTGAACGGGTCACTTGCGCCAGATCCAGGTTCACGGCCATCACACTTTGCGCCAAGCCGTCGTGAAGCTCCCGGCCCAGCCTTCGGCGTTCCTCGTCCTGCAGCCGAAGCAGGCGCGAAGAAAGATGGTGCAGAGCCTCCTCGGCTTCCTTTCGTTTGGTAATATCGCTAAAGGTAGTTATGAGTCTGTTCGGTCTGCCCGCGTTGATGGACAGCGGCACGACTTCGCCCAGGATCCACAGTATCTGTTCTTCTCCCGGACGCCGCCAACCCATGACTTCGCTGCGCACGGCCTGCCCGGTTGCCAACGCCCGCGGAGCCGGTCGCTTCTCAAACGGATATTCCGTTCCATCTTCCCGAAGGGCGATTAATCCCAACTCTTCGGAAGTTCTTCCAATGACCTGCTCCGAGGAGAGACCAAAGATCTCCAGCGCGGCGTTATTGGCGAACAGAATCTCGGCTCTAGGTCCCATCAGCGCCACGCCGACATGCAAGTTCTCAATCAGTGTTCGGAAGCGCTCCTCACTCTCACGCAATCCCTGCTCTGCTTTCTTGCGTTCCGTGATGTCGCTGATCGAAAGAATGACGTTGGCTACCTCTCCCTGTTGCGTCAGGTGAGGGATGGCGTCGACCAAGGTCCAGAGAATCTCGCTGGTCCCCGCACGGCGCCAGCCGACAACCTCGCCGTGAACCGGCTTCTTGGTCGCAATCGCGCGCGGCCCGGGGATCTCGCTGGATGGTATTTCTTGGCCATCCTCGCGGATGGCTATGTCTTCGAATTGAGGGGTGCTCTTGCCCAGAATCTCTTCTTCACGAACTCCAAAGATGTCGAGCGCGGCCCGGTTGGCAAAGAGCGCCTGGTCATTCGGCCCAAGCAGCATGATGCCAATGTGCAGGTCCTGCACCAGAGTCCGGAAACGCTCCTCGCTGACTCGCAGCGCTTCTTCGGCGCGCCTGCGGGCCGTCACGTCACGGACCATTCCGAGAACGCCTGCTCTTTCGCCGAGTAGCACCCTGGCAGCCGAGACTTGCCCCGTGCGAATCTCCCCCGTCTTGGTCCGCATCAAGAACTCTTCTTGTCTTACCTCGGTCCCCGCATAGAGTCTCGACAGAATCGCCGCACTCTGGGTCTCATCGACCCACAAGCGCAAGTCGGCGGCAGACTTGCCCAGTACTTCTCCCTGCGTGTAGCCGGTCATGCTTAAGAAGCTTTCATTCACAGCCAGAAACCGCCCATCCGGAACGGAACTGATGCTGATCGCGTCGAGGCTTGACCGAAACGCCGTTGTGAAGATCTCCGACGATTGCTGCAGGGCTGCTTCCGTCCGGCGCAAGTTGTCGGCAACGCGCAATTGTTTTTCATTGGTTAGCATCAATCGCGCGGTGGAAACAAGAAAGGAGGCGGTGATTGCGGTCCAGGCAAGCGTCACTTGTTCGTGGGCGATTCTCCTGCTCATGAGCAACACGATGAGCGGCACGCAGGCAGGCAAGACGCGTGAGAAAACTACGATGCTGAGAGGAGAAGCCGGTTTCTTCACGGAAACCGCATCTTCCTCTTGCGATTTCGACGCGATCGCCGTCACAAAAAGATACGGAACGCACCACGCAACGTCGTACCAATGTGCTCTTTCAGCGTTCGTCGGCCACGTAAGCAGGTAGGAAAACGACGAGCCGCCGCTCAAGAGAAAAAAGAATGAGATTCGACGGAATAGCGCTCTCACGGGCAGAGACGCGACGGCTCGCGCCCGGAACAGAAACGCCGCGGAGATCGCCAGGTCGCGGTAGAGTTGCAGCCAAATTTCGTTCATAACGACCTTTGGCCCCTCGGCTTCCCAGCGGGAGGTAACATAGAAGAAGTACAAGTAGGCCGTCACCGCAACGATGCCTACTTGCGCAAAGTCCAGAATCGTCTCCCAGGCAAAGCCATCGAGCTGCCGATCGGGCCGCGGCAACAGCATGATTAAGGCTGGAATCACCCATAAGAGGAACAAGACGTCAGAGGGCCAAGGCGTTGCGAAGGGGGTGTGTGCAACGGCTTCATAGTAAGTTTCCAGAACCTGGGCGAGGGTTACTAGACCCAGTGATACCGCAAACATTAGCCACAGACGGCGCAAGTACCCGTAGGAATCCAGAGTGACCCAGACTGCGGCGACAGTAGCGCAGCAAACCAGCCCCGACTGCAAGAGGTCGGAAAGGAGCTGGTTATTCGGCAGGTGACCCGCGCTTTGTACCACCGCGATGACCAAGCCGGTCAGCAGGCATGCGACTGCGAGGGCGAATCGAGAAAACTTGCTGGAGGGTAGCAAGGGCGACCCCGCTAAGGCTGACGCTAGTCTATTCATTCCCTGCCGGTTCGACAACCGCCTGGTTAAGGCTTGGAGTCGTAAGGGGCACCCGGGTTCTCCGGGGACGGGATGCCCAAACCTGCCGGGAATCACCCGAATCTCGCAATGGATACGAGGTAAATTAACTCTTCCACGCAGAAACTTTGTTGCTGCAAAGCCCTAAGACACGCTACAATGCTGAAGTTTAGGAGGAGTGCGTTAGTGTTAACGATTCGTTTGTCGAGGATTGGCAAAAAGAAGAAGCCCTATTACCGCGTGGTGGTAATCGAGAGGACTCGGCCGCGCGATGGCCGCATCAAGGAAGCGGTGGGAACGTACGATCCGCTGAAAAAGCCTGCGGAAATTAAGCTTGATGTAGAGCGCATCAAGCATTGGATTGGTCTGGGCGCGCAGCCCAGCGATACAGTACGCAGTTTTCTACGTCAGCAGAAGATCGCGTAAACGCACATCCCAGCTCCCTGAACATTGGGCGTGCCATCC
>Ga0126378_10000463_pt1 | contig 30240 bp, 31 predicted proteins | sample PanSoiMetPlot_23_FD_92587 | JGI IMG/M metagenome (GOLD analysis project Ga0126378, IMG submission 92587) | Tropical forest soil microbial communities from Panama - MetaG Plot_23 | ecosystem: Environmental > Terrestrial > Soil > Tropical forest > Bulk soil | place: Panama | collected 2016-02-17
GGATCGGAATTCGGGAATTCACTGCTTATTCACTGTTATTCACTGTTCCATGACGAACGAGGGGCTACTGCATTTTTGGCAGGTGACTGATAGTGGCGCGGTTGAATGAGATTGTCCGTCGTTCGCCGAGGGGATTTCAGAAAAATTTCACTGTTAAATTCGCTGTTTTCCGTGTGGCGAAGGCGATTCCATGAATACCGTCTCGGTCGAACGGACCAGGACAACTGGCTGCGGCCACTCGTTAAGAATTGCTAGCTGATCTCTCTTACCCGAAGTTCCATTTGGCCGGCGAAAGACTCCAGAGCAAGTGCAGCGCAGTTCTCGGCAATCCAATCCGGTCTCGCCTTTTGCAATTCTTTTACTGGGATCGTAGTGGGAAATGCGATCACGCGGGAACCCGCTTTTCTGCCTGCCTCGATTCCCGCCGGGGCGTCCTCGACGACAATGCATTGTGAAGCCGAGAAGCCTAAGTTCTCGGCCGCCTTTGTGTAGGGTTCAGGATGTGGTTTACCGTGTGCTACGTCGCTCGAGGTAATGAAAAGCGAAGGTCTGGGTAGACCGGCCGCACGCAGACGCGTTTCCGCCAGCGGTCGTGTGGATGATGTGACGATCGCCCATCGCTCCGGCGGAATCTGACTCAGCAACTGGAGCGTGCCGGGCAGCGGAACTACCCCCGCCAGATCCTCGATCTCGTGTTGCTCAATGATCCGATTCTCGGCTTCGTGGTCCGCATGCGGGAGAAGTTCGCGTACCGTCGTAATACTCGGCCGTCCCTGGGCCCGACGTACCGTCTCTACAGGGTCGAAGCCATGCTCAATCGCCCATTTCGCCCATACGCGGGCAACCGCCGGCGTGGAGTCGATCAGAACGCCGTCCATATCAAAGAGCAACGCCTGGATGCGTATGGCTAACATAGAGTATGGCAGCGGAATTTGTCTTAAGGATTCACGCTGTTTATGGCGAATGCTATCATGCTGCGACACGGGAACTCGGTCGCTGTTCGTCGAAACAATCCCGAGGTGTTCGACTTTCGTTGATGCGAACAAAAACGTTTTAGATTTGACTGGTGACAAGAACGCAATCGAATCCGCCCGAGGCATCTCCGAGATGACGAGCAGGAGGCTCGCGAAGCTTCGCGAAGAAGTGCTGGATGCAAACCTCGATCTCGTACGCAAAGGCTTAGTCCTGTACACTTTTGGGAATGTCAGTGGAATTTCTCGCGAAGACCGAATTGTAATCATCAAACCCAGCGGCGTTCCGTACGATCAATTGCAACTTGCAGATCTTGTGACTACAGATCTCAGCGGAAAAGTACTGGAAGGTGATCTCAGGCCGTCGTCCGACTTACCCACTCACCTGGTTTTGTACAAAGCTTTTCCCGAAATCGGAGGCGTAGCGCATTCTCACTCCGAATATGCGACTTCATGGGCACAAGCACGCCGGCCTATTCCGTGTCTTGGTACCACCCATGCTGACTACTTTCACGGTCCGGTCCCTGTTACCGAATGCATGCGTGATCCTGAGATTGCCACTGCCTACGAGGAGAACACCGGGCATGCAATCGTAAAGGCGTTCAAAGGGAATGACTATAAGTCAGTCCCAGCCGTCCTGGTGGCAAATCACGGTCCGTTTGCCTGGGGACCCGACGCCAAAACTGCGGCTCACAATGCGGTGATCGTCGAAGCCGTCGCGCGCACAGCATACTTCACCGTCACGCTTAATCACGAAGCGCAGGCAATCGATCGCGCTTTGCATGACAAACATTACCTGCGCAAGCATGGGCGCAATGCGTATTACGGCCAGGAAAAAGAACTCAATCAAAAAGGACGATAAATGATTCCACTACCGGCGATGTTCCTCGCAACAACGCGATTGGTACGTCTCTCCGCAGTGGACTTAGCCATCATCGCCATCTACTTCGTGCTCGTGCTGGCGATCGGCTTCTACCTGAAGCGCTTCGCCAACACTGGCGAAGACTTCTTTCTCGCCGGGCGCGAGATGACCGCATGGGTGGCTGGGTTGGCATTTGTCTCCGCAAATCTGGGTTCACTGGAGCTGCTGGGCTGGGCCGGCAATGCCTATCAGTACGGAATAATGGCGGGCCACTGGTACTGGATCGGCGCCATTCCCGCGATGGTCTTTTTGGGACTGGTGATGATGCCGTTCTATTACATCTCCAAGACCCATTCTGTTCCGGGATATCTGAAATTGCGGTACGGCACGGAAGCTAGCGCACTAAGCGCAATCACTTTTGCATTCATGACGATCCTCATGTCAGGCGTCAACATGTACGCCATGGCAGTCGTCATGGAAGTAGTGCTCGGGTGGAACCTGCATTTCAGCATCATCGTCTCGTCTCTCACGGTCGGCGTGTACGTCGCGGCGGGTGGGCTTTTCTCCGCGATCTTCAATGAGGTCCTCCAGTTCTTTCTCATCTGGTTTGGCGCTCTGCTGATTCCTATTCTGGGATTGGTTGAAACTGGCGGATGGAGTGGGATGGTGGCCCGCATCCACCAGAACTTCCCCGGGCAGGACTTCACGCACATGTGGGCGCCGATGAGCTCAGTCGATAAGAACCCGATGGGCATTTACTGGGTCGCCATCGTCTTTGGTCTGGGCGCGGTGCAATCCATGGGCTACTGGACTACAGACTTCCTGGTCGTACAGCGCGTGCTGTCGGCAAAAGATGTCCGCTCTGCAAAGCTGGCGCCGATTATCGGCTCATTTTTCAAGATGGCTGTGCCTCTGATCGTGATTCTTCCGGGCTTACTCGGACGCGCGGTTTTGCCCTTCCATCTCGTTCCCGGAAACCAGGCTCAGCCGGGACAGTTCAAATACGACGATGTCTTGCCACTGATGCTCGCACGTTACTGCGGCCCGGGGTTGATGGGACTGGGGATCACGGCCCTTGTGGCCGGATTCATGGCCGGCATGGCAGGCAATGTGAGCGCCTTTGCGACGGTGTGGACCTATGACATCTATCGTCCCTACCTGCGCAAGGACGCTACTGACGCTCACTACGTTTCCATGGGGCGATGGTGCACGATGATCGGTTTGTTTGTGAGTATCGGCACTGCCTATCTGGTCCAGTACAACAAGAGCATGATGGACTATGTCCAGGCGCTGTTTGGGTTCTTCATTGCGCCGTTGTTCGGAACAGTTCTACTCGGCATGCTCTGGAAGCGCGTTACGCGCATGGCAGGCTTTTGGGGACTTTTGGCGGGAGTAGTTTCCTCCGTAACAATTTTCCTCCTAATGAAATTCGACGAACGCTGGGTGAGCGTGTTTGCATTATCTCCGCTGGCGCAACCGCTGGCCCAAGCTATGTGGCAGGCGCTGTGGTCGTGCGTCACATGCGTTGTCGTCACCGTCCTCGTGACACTGGTGACAGAACCACGGCCCGATCAGGAACTGGTCGGACTTGTCTATAGCTTGACCGAGAAAGCACACGAGGAGCACGTAAGCTGGCTGCACCGTCCGCTGTTCTGGGGAATTTTGGCCTTGGCGTTACTAGTGATTTTGCAAATCATTTTCTGGTGAGACATGACGGAAAAACATCACATTATTCCGGTCTGGTTCTTCGTAGGTTTGCTGTTATTCATTTACGGGATCTTGATTTTTGTCAGCGGTCTGATGGAATGGTCGCATCCGGCGGAGACCGTTCTCGCAAATCTGCACGCCTCAGTCTGGTGGGGTGGGTTGCTCATTGTTCTCGGCGGAGTGTACTGCCTGATGTTTCGGCCGGGAAAAAGCAGTTAACCAGCTTCTTGGCGGATGGACTCAAAGAAACTGGCATTTGAGATACTCGGCACTGCTTAAACCTGTCATGCTGAAGCCCGAAGGAAGTTCGAGGGATATCTTCAAACGCGACTGCCGCCAGTGAGCTCTTTCACCAGGAATTTCAGCGAGTATAGGCCGAGAGCCCGACTGGAGTTTGCATCTGAAACGTCGCGCTGCATCCTTCGGCCGAAAGAGGACCTGGGGATGGTAGGGCAGAAAAAGACCAGGGGGAATCGATGGCCATCGTGGCTGGAGTGGACTTTGGCACTCTGAGCGTACGCGTTTCGCTCGTCGATAGCGAACGCGGTTTGCTGGAGTCCGCCATTGCGGAATACCAGCTGCATCGCCGGCGCGAAGATCCCGAATACGCAACCCAATCACACGAAGATCACCTACGCAGCCTTGCCTGCGCCACTCAAGAGGTTCTTAAAAAAGCTCGGGTCTCCGGCGACGAGGTCCGGGCCATTGCGCTGGATACTACGGGGTCTTCGGTCATCCCCGTTGATAAGGATTTGCAACCCCTCGGTGAGTACTACCTTTGGTGCGATCACCGCGCTAAAGGAGAGGCCGAGGAGATCACGAATGCCGCGCATCGAGAGAGTCTGAAGGCGATCGAGTGGTGCGGCGGCGTCTATTCGTCGGAGTGGGGATTTTCGAAGCTGCTGCATTGGCTGCGTTATAACCCCGAAAAACGCTCGCATTTCGCGTCGGCATTTGAGCACTGCGACATGATCGCCGCCACTCTGTGCGGTATCACCGACCCGAAGAGAGTCAAGCGCAGTGTGTGCGCCATGGGGCACAAATGGCTCTGGAATCCCGATCTGGGAGGCCTCCCAGCAGAGGAGTTTCTCATCAAGGTCGATCCGCTCCTCAGGGGAGTTCGCGCCAAACTCGACGGCGAATACGCCACATCGGATCAGATTGCAGGTCACCTTTCTCCGTACTGGGCCGGCAAACTGGGTCTCAAAGCAGGAATTCCCATTCCGGTCGGAGCGTTTGATGCCCATTGGGATGCGATCGGCGCTGGATGCCGCACTGACGACATGGTGAACGTAATCGGCACGTCAACCTGCATCATCGGCATCACGCCTTCGGCGAACCTGGTTCCCGGTGTGTGCGGAGTGGTGCACGGGAGCGTGCATCCGCGTCTTACAGGGATCGAGGCCGGACTCTCTGCAGTCGGCGACATTTTCAATGCCATCGCGACTCGCACAGGAACCGACGTTACGACACTCAGCCGCTGTCTCGAGCATTACCGGGCCGGACAAACGGGGCTGCTGCGTTTGACGTGGGACAACGGGGATCGTACGGTTCTGGTAAACCCCAATCTTCGTGGTGTAACGCTAGGCTGGAACCTGCAGAGCACGGCTGCAGATGAGCTGTTTGCGGCTATTGAGGGTACTGCGCTTCATACCCGCGTGATTCTAGATCGCATGGCGAACCATGGTGTCAACATCAAGCGCGTAATCAATGCCGGAGGCATTCCGCAAAAGAACGACGTCCTCAATCGCGTGTATGCGAACGTGTTAGGCAGGCCCGTGCTCGTTCCCAGCAAAAGCGTTGTAAGTCTGGGGTCTGCGATCTTCGCGTTCCTTGCCGCCGGCACTTTCCCCACCGTCGAGGAGGCGCAGGACAAGATCTGCCCGACGAACAAGATTTTTGAACCGGTTAGCGCGGATCAGCGCATTTATGATCGGCTGTACGAGTTTTACAGCAAAATCTATTTTGAATTTGGACAGCGAACCGGCAGTTTCGGAAGAGTATTGCCGACTCTTATCGAGATCTCCACCTCGCAGACGAGAGCTTCGGCCTAAGAGAACTTTGCGAAAGGGCGTGCGAACTAATGAAAGGAATTTACCTTGATTTTCTTAAAACGATGCTGCTCTTGCTGTGCGTTGCCATGGGCGCCGGGACACTCCAGGCGAAGACAATCGTGAGCAAAGAATCCTTCGGCAAGATGCCCGATGGCACTGCGGTTGACCTCTTTACTCTCACCGAAGGTCCGGTGGAAGCGCGCATCATCACGTATGGGGGGATCGTCGTGTCGTTGAAGGTGCCTGACAAGGCGGGCAAATCCGACGACGTTGTGCTCGGATTCGACAGTCTCGACCAGTACGTCAGGGTCAGCAACGGCGAGGGTAATCCGTTTTTCGGAGCCATCATTGGAAGATATGCTAACCGCATTGCGAAGGGAAAGTTCACTCTCGACGGCAAGGAGTATTCTGTCCCCATCAACAATCCACCGAATTCACTGCACGGCGGTCCTCACGGCTTTAATAACGTGGTATGGAAGGGCAAGGAGATCCCAAATGGGGTCGAACTCACGTATCTGAGCAAGGATGGTGAGGCTGGATATCCCGCAAATCTCACTACTACGGTGCGCTACACGCTCGAACATTCAGCGCTGAAGATCGAATACTCGGCAACCACGGACAAGGATACGGTTGTCAACCTCACCAATCACTCTTACTTCAACCTAGCCGGGCAGGGACATGGAGATATTCTGAATCACCAGCTTACGTTGCATGCTTCGCGATTTACACCAGTTGACTCCACTCTGATCCCGACGGGAGAGCTCCGGTCTGTCGCATCAACTCCATTTGATTTCCAGAACTCTACGCGAGTCGGTGATCGAATCGACTCCGACGATGAACAAATCCGCTTCGGCAAGGGCTACGACCACAATTGGGTATTGGATTCAGCCGGCGGCAAGCTTACCGAAGCCGCAGAAGTCTATGAGCCAACTACGGGTCGTGTGCTGCGCGTCTCCACCACACAGCCTGGAATCCAGTTCTACACCGGAAATTTTCTCGACGGAAAGCTAAGGGGCAAGGGAGGCGCAACATATGTCCACCGCGGCGCACTCTGCCTCGAAACGCAACACTTCCCCGATTCGCCCAATCATCCAAGCTTTGCGTCAACCGAATTGAAACCGGGCCAGCGGTTCCATAGCGTGACGATATTTAGCTTTTCTACCCGGTAGTATGTTGGCGCTGAAGCTCGGCGTGAATCCGAACATCAGCGTCCATCTGCGCGAGGAGTTGCTATTGCCCTAGCTAATTGCTAATCCCTTATTGCTTATAGCTGTCTTTCAAATCTTTGCTGCAGCCAATCTCGGTTCTCTAGTGGCCATGACGGCCAACCAGAGCATCATTACTACCTCTCCCAATGCGAGAGGCTGCGTAAGTGTATCGACCCTGTCTTCGTACGCGGGAAACAAAAAGCCGGACAAGCTGAGCGCTAACCAGGCAAAGCAAGCGATGATCAGCCAGACCCCGAGAAACCGGGGCAGGAAGCGCGACCGGTACACAAGCACGCCGAAGGGAACGAGCCACAAGCCCCAGAAGACCATGTTGGCCAGGTCAAGGTGGTGATGCAGACTGAGGAACAGTTTGACGAAGGCATCGCGCTGCGGTTTGTCAATGACGGAGAGGAAATCGCTTCCACGCGCGAACAGCAAGGCTGCCACGTCAGTCACAACATTTGCGAAAAACAGCGGCACTGGGATCAGGCCACCCAGGATCACCATGAGCCTCGCGAGTTCCTGGTCGACTCCTTGGAGAAGCCGATAAAGGGCGAGCGGAACAAACAGCCACAAGACCGCGCCAAGCAGTTCGCTGAGCAAACCCAACCGGAAGAGGAATTCATGCGCAACGATGTTGTTCGCAGTAGCTGCTGCGTCCCCCTGTACGAACAGGGTCTTGGGAATGTAGCCGAGCCGCAGGAAACCGACCCCTGAAGCTAAAATGTACAGAAGCCCCGCGATTCTGGCGAGCTTACTGATTGTCGTCATAAAGTCCTCCTCCTGATGGCTACCCGCCGAGCAGACTGCCCTGCGATAGTCCACATTCACTGCAAAGGCGGGATTCCCTTTGATGTACGTCGAGCGTCAAAAAAGGTTCAATTTGGAATGTCTCCTGCGTCGGAGGGATGAAGATGACCAGATGGCGCGCCTTGGTGTACGACAGAACTACTTGCGGTAGCGGGTGCAGTTGGGTTGGGGTGTCGGCGGCGCAATTGGGGTCGCAGTGCGTCCGCAACGTGAGCTTTCGCAGTGTTTTGAATGGAAGGATTATGCTCTTGAAGCGCTGTGAGTCTGTTACTGCCAGCGAACAGCACTCGACGGTTCTAAAAGTCTGACGCACAAACTTCAACAGGCAGGGCGCCCCGTCCTGTTTTCGGGAACTCGATTAGTACAGCAGTTTGATCTCCAGCGAGCGTTCTGCTCCATTGATCGTGAACTGCGCGTCTTCAAATCTCGGAGGGCCCATGCGTTTGCCTGGATTATTGGAAGCGCCGTAGCCTTCCTTCGGTATTGCCATGAAGTTCTTATCGAGCTTCTGGTTCATATTCTCGTCATGGAAAACCGAGACCGCGTAAGTACCTTCAGGAATGCCGGTAAAGGTAATCTCCGCGCTCAAGGTTTGCGGATCGATGTCTGCTGCCCGTGTCCGGATCGCCTGGGCGGCATCGCTCGGAAATCCCTTGGCGCTCTGGAATAAGGCTGCTCGAATTGCACCTTTGGAATTTCTCGCACCATTCACTTTGATTCTTACGATAGCCGCGTTGTTTCCTTCCGGAGTATGTTGCGCCGAAACAGGCACTGCGACATGGAGAAGGATTCCCGACAGTGCGACAGCGAGAAAGCGATTCGTTTGAGGTCTTCTGCACATCATTACGTTTCTCCTTTCAGAGGTCTTGCTCAGCGGCCGATCAGCATGAAGAGGGTCCGCAGAGGAGCAGGCATTTGCGGCGCGAACTCACGAAACAAGTTGCCGCCCGCAACGAATCCAAGTTGAAGGGTAGACCGCTGCCTGGCGTGGGTTAGGTCGTTGAAGCCGGCAGGCAGGTATGCATTTCCAACAAATCCACTAGCCGCCGCGCCTGCAAAATTCGCCAAGGCGGGCCGGCAACTGCCAGAGTCTGCTCGATCCACAAACGTGAAGCTCACCGCGTGCAGGGTGCGGGCAAAGACGTTACGGCTGCTGGAGGGCAGATATCGCGGATCTTCTCTGAGAATCACACCGCTCATAAAACGTGCAGTGTTGAAGCTCGTATGCTCAGCAACCGCGTCCCCGTAGTTTCTCCCAAAGGCTTCAGCGCCCTGCCTCCACTCGTGGGGATATAGAGTGGCGCCCTTGCCCGGAGGATTCGCCATGCGGATTCCCGCGCGGAACGCTGGCCCAATAACGGCGGCCGGATTGAAGTACGTCTCCGACGCGTAGTAGCGAAACTTCTCGCCCGCGCTGAGGCCGGTTTCTCCATTCGTTTGGAGCGGCTGTGCAGGTTGGGAATCAGTTGCCGCTCCCTGCGAATTCAACGCATGCTCACGACCAGCCTGAGCCGTGTAGGACGAATCGCTACTGGATGGGGTTTCAGTCTGAACAGAGGGAGCGTCTGGAATCGGTTTCCTAGCGTCATCCGCGAAAGAATTGCCCGAGAGTATCGCCAAGGTCACAACTAAGGCCGAAACTGCATTGCTCATACTTGCTCCTGAAATGGGATTAGTTTTACCGCGGCCGATTGGCGAGCTGTTTTTCTCGCCATGCATGGGCGTATGGTGATGAAAAAAACCGCAACTGCGACACCGGCACCGAGCAGGCTTGCGGCTACCAGGGTCTGAAAGTCTGGGTGAATGAGAGGCTGGCCACGAAGGGCTTGCCACATCAACAGCAAAACCAATCCGAAGTATGCCAGGCCGGAGGTCCACACTAGAGCCAGCTGTTGACTCTCCGCAAGGTGGGCGAATGGCCTCCGCTTGCGTGTGAACAGCCAGCCCAGTAAGGGCAAAATCTGCAATGCGTGCAGGCCCACGAAATGCGCAACTCTCAGGTCACCGCCGACTGTGCTCCAGCCCACCACGGGGAGTCCCGGACCGCCATCAGCGATTCCCACGCTGTGTGCGCCGACGATGCGCGGACCGTGTGCCACGATCGCTGCTACCTGTGCGCTAGTTGGCTTCGTCATCAGGAATGCCACTCCCATGCCAACCGCGGAAATAAGGACGCCGAGTCTTAGGGACAGCGCAAACGCCCGGTCGGGCATTGGTTGAAACGCGAGCAAAGCAGCCAGAAGCAAATTCATCGCCCAGACGAAAACAATGAATGTCCCCATTGCCAACCAGAGCGAGGCATTCAGGGGCGTGGAAAGGTTGAAGTGGCTGGTAGTTCCCCGAGCAGCCTGCGCAATGATGATTACCATCTCCGCCAGAACACCCGCGACGGTCACGTTCGCGATAAGCCGAACCAACCGGGGCCGGTTTTCCACGAAGCCAAGCAGCCACACCAACGTAAAGCAGTAAATAGAAATCGAGAGCGCGAACTTAGCCGGCTTCAGCCATGCTGGTGCGCCCGTAATTACGCGGTGGTCAACTAGCATGCCCACCAGCGTTGCGGCGAAAACAACAATCATCAGCAATGCGGAGACCGTCAGGGGACGATTCATCGCCGAGGCTTGAGCGAGCGCCTGGCGCACGAACCTTATGCCATGCGCTATGCGGACTAAGCCCATTGACGCTTCGTGTTTTGCGCCCTCACCCTTCTGTTGCGGACTCTCGACCTTGTCCCAAGTTCCGGAGCCAATGGACGTGGCGGCTCTGAGGAAGAGGTACAACAGGAATCCCACCGGGCCGACCATAAGAGTCAGAAACAATACGGGCGAGACTAACAAGGCGCTCATGCGCCGTTGTTGGGCCTCGAGATAAATCCAACGGCCGACGAACAAGTCAAAGGCAAGAAAGTGGGACCACGCGATGGTTGCTCCTACGCGCGAGCCAAGCAGGGTGGCAATTCCGACGAGTGTTGGCCTCGCGACTGCGGTCCATATTTCCGCGAAGCGCGGCACTACCAGCGCCAAATAGAGGCCGGCCGACGCGGCGATCACATACGGCGAACGAATAATTCGTCCGGTCCAGCGCCAACCAGGTGCGACGATCATCAGCGCCCAAAAGGGAAGGACCAGAAGGTTGCTTATGCGAAAGAGCGTGTCCATTGCCCCACTCCTTGTGCGAGTCGAAATTTCCCCGAGTGTTGCTAGCGTCAACATTGATATCATTCGCATGTTGCTCATGTCAACATAAAAAAACTTATTTGCTTTAGGTTCGACGGAGGGATGAGAGCTGCTTTTTCCGCTATATTCCTAGGCAATGCGAAAACGAAAGACGTATCACCATGGAAACCTGCGCGAGGTCCTGGTAGATGCAGCCATTCAATTCATTGCTGAAGTTGGCCCCTCCGGGTTCACACTGCGGGAGGTAGCCAGGCGCGCCGGTGTTTCCCACAATGCGCCATATCGGCACTTTCAAGACAAGGAAGCTCTCCTGGCGGCCGTGGCGACAGAAGGCTTTCGCGAATTGACCCAGGCGATGCTGGATTCGGTCAAAGCGAGAACCAATGCTCGGGAGCGTCTGAAGTCGGCCGGACTGGCATATGTTGAATTCGCGCTCCGCAGACCCGAGCACTTCACGGTGATGTTCGATGCCCCGGTATCCAGGGACAAACATTCCGCGCTTTCTGAAGCGAGTCAACAAGCCTTCGCGACTTTGGTAGATTTCGTCAGAGCCTGTCAGGAGGAAGTACAACTGCCTTCCGGTGATCCGCTTCCGTTCGCGCTTCTCGCCTGGTCCATGGTGCATGGAATCGCGAAGCTGGCCATTGCCGGGCGCTTGCCATTTGAATCAAGGGCGGACGTTCTGAAATTCGCGAGATTCGTAATCACCGAGTCATTGCCCGTGTGCGATGAGGTGCGCAACCTTGGGACTTAGGCGTATTCGAGGGATGCTTTAGGCCATGCCCGAGGGCACAAGTTCCATTATGGGACGCCAAAGCAGTCGCAGCGGACGGAGTTGCAGACAGCATGGCAGCCCACCCTCCGAACGTCGCGGAGCGTAGGGCACACACTTTCTTGGTTCATCAGTGAATACCAAAATGAAGAGTGGCGTACCTGGCATTTCCGCGTGTGCCTGCGTATCCTTCCTGGTTACACTGCTATTGGGCTATGCCTCTGTTCACCGCATTAACTCCGCCAGATACTGCTTCCACAGCAACGGATCTCCACCGCTGTTGTGGCCGTGCGTGCCCGCGCTTTCCAGCAAGAGCACGGGGCGTCCGCGTTTCACACGTTACATCAGCGTCTCCATCGCGGCGACATCGGTGTTATTGATGAAATCGTCTTCCGCGTTGACGGCGATCACGCGCGCCCGGACCCTCTCTAGGTTCGGCTCCGGCTTGTAGTTTCGCGAGGCATCCAGCGCGTACACGAGATCGGTGGCATCGCGCTTTGTGCCAGCATCTCCCATCCAAATCTTGAACAAGGTGTCCGCCACATCGCGGTCGGGAGCGTTCTTCTGCACGAGCGACGATGCATCCATCAGCAGTCGAACATGCCAATCGCCTGGTTTAGTCCATGCTCCGACTCGTAATTCCCACTCTGGTAATCAGGATCGCTGGCAATCAGGTAAATAGCCAGGTCGCTCCACAAACGATTGAGTCCGGTGATTGCCGCCGGCATACACACCAGCGGAAAGAGGTTGTCTACTATCTCTGGATGCTCCTCGCCCCACATCCACCCATGCATCCCGCCCATGGAGAAGCCGCTCACCAGTTTCAGACAATCGACTCGCAGCCCCACAGTTACCAGCCGATACTGCGCCTCAACCATGTCGTCATAGTCGTAGCGAAGAAAACACGTGCGTAGTCCATTGCTGGGCTTCGACGAACGCCCATGACCAATACTGTCCGGAATGATAATGAAATGGCTCGACGAATCCAGCGGCTGACCCGGCTGAAAGAGCACCAAATAGCGCTCGGAAAGGAAGCCATGCAACGATCCCCCGGTACCGTGCAGCAGGAGCACTGCATTGGAGACGTGTCCACCGGCGTCTCGTTGTGGAACCCCCAAAATGAGGTAATGAATTTTCAGCTCTGGTAGCGTCTCCCCATTGCGGAACTGAAAGTTGCGGATCACAAGGTCCGCTTCTGTCCTTTGCTGCGCAACAAGCGGGGAAGCGAGCAATGCCAGCGATGCAAGCAAGATCGCCGGCAGCAACGTCGTTCGCGATGACCAAACCCCACATGAGATGTGGGATGCGCACAGAACCAAATGCGAATGGGGCGTCCGGCACCGTAATCTCCGAACGCCCCGCGTAAATCAGAATCTTGAGGTTTCGTTTCAGGCTGCTGCAGCGACCTTATCGAGGATGCTCGCTGCCCTGGCAGCTTCGGCTACCCCAAAAACGACTACAGGAGTGTTGGTATTCGCGTCCACTCCGCAGTAGCTGTAATCGATGTTGATGTTGGCATCGGCGAGTTGCGAGGCCGCTCGCGCCAGCCCTCCCGGGTGGTGCGGAACTCTTACAACGGCGACTTCGCTCTCTTTGTAGATCATGTGTTCCAAATCCAGCACGCTCTTCGCTGTGGCTGGATTGTCTGCTACAAACCGAACCTGACTGTTTTTCCCTTCCATTGGAGTTGACTGGAAGCCGAGGATATTCACTCCCTTGTCGGTAAGGGCCTTGGTCAATTTGGCAAGAGTCCCAGGCCGATCTTCCAGGTGGATAGCGAATTCTTTCAAGGTGGGCATCTCATTACCTCCTTTAATGGGAATTGGCAGTTTGAGGAAGTGGCGTTCCGAGTTGACGAGATTTGCTACGAATCGGAGACGGCTGAGATCATACGCCGGTTCTTTTTCGCGTGCCAACGCTGTTTGTCGCAATAGGCAATGGGCGAATAGGCAATAGGCAGGGTCAAAAGCAAACGTAGGGCTCTTCGACTCCGGTTTCCAACGCTGGAGAAAGCGCGTTGGACTCCTTCCGCTCAGAATGATTGGCGCTTACTGGGGCCCGGATAGGTAACGCGACGGCTCTCGCGCTCAGGGTGGCAAAAGGCTAAGGTAGGTTAGGGGGTTGCCAGCCAACTTCGCAAAAAAACCTGTGTTTACAGGCCTAAATGGCAGTACGCTTAGGGTCCGTTCGGTTGCATTCCTTCAGCTGTGGGGCCTCAGATATGACAGCTACTAGCTGCCGGCTGCTAGCTATCGGCAAAACCAAGCCCAACTGCCCGATCCATCGGCGTGGTCTTGCTCCTGGTCGGGTCAGTCGTGCAGCGTTGGTCTTGTGTTTCCTCCTTATCCTTCCCGCGTTCAGCGAGGATGGCCCCGGTGTAAGACGACGGCTCACTAACCAGGACGTGATGGCCATGGTGAGCTCGGGCATTTCCGAAGACGTAATCCTGGCTAAGATCAGGGCCGCGAGCGCAGGTGGGAGTGGGGCAACAAATTTCGATACCAGCGTTGAGGGTCTGAGGGCACTGAAGGCGGCTAATGTTCCCGATTCAATCGTCAAGGCGATGATTGATCCTACGCCGGCTACGCCGACTGTCGTGAGCCTGGCTGGTCCGACGACGGTGGGTCCGAATCTTCCTCCTCCCGAAGTAGGTGTGTACTGGAAGGATGGGGGCAACTTCGTCCTCATTCAGGGACAGGCGATCAGTCAGTCGAAAGTGGGCGGAAGAGCCGCCAATGTTTTTACCTACGGAATCAAGAGTGTCCATTGGGACGCCTTCGTAAACGGGCCAACCTCGAATAACCGCGTAAGAGAACTCCGGCCTGTGTTCTACCTTTACGTGCCCGACGGATCCAGCGCCTCGGATTACGTACTGCTCAGGCTGAACAAGAAAGGCGATCGGAGAGAGTTCCAAATCGGGACGTTTGGAGGATGGCTCGGAGGGACGTCAGGAGTCGAGCGCGACAAGGAAATACCGTTCAAGTCAGACCACGTCGGAATCAGAATCTATAAAGTCTTGCTCAACTCCGATCTGAAGCCGGGGGAGTATGCGTTCTTCATGGGCACCGGCCAACAGTCCGCCACCGCCGGACAGATGGCAGGCAAGGGAGCCGGAGGCGCGACTGTCGGCCGGATCTATGACTTCACCATTCCGGAATAAGCCCGACAATAACCAATCGGCAAGGCCCAACCGCAAGGGATAGCAGACTTCCAATACGGCGACAGCTTCCAGTTGTCCAGCCTTGGCGGCCTGGGCGTGATAAGGTGTACGGCGCTTTCTCGGAGGGCCTGTGGCTTTCGTTCGCTCGATTGGGCGGTGGTCGATGACTGCTCTGGTCGTTAATTCCATTATAGGAAATAGCATCTTTGGACTGCCTGCCGAGCTTACGCGGCTGCTGGGGAGGGCCAGTCCACTGGCGATGCTGGTTGCAGGCGTGATTGTTTCGATAATTGTGGCCTGCATGGCCGAGGTCGCATCCCAATTCGCGGAAGCCGGGGGAGGATATCTTTACGTTCGCAGGGCCTTCGGGCGATTTGCCGGCGTGCAGGTTGGATGGTTCTATTTACTTGGCTGTCTGGCGGGCGGGGCAGCCAACGCAACTCTCTTTGTTTTGTATCTAGCCACTTTTTGGCCGTCTGCAGGCGGCAGGTTGGCGCGAATCGCGATCATGGCTGCCGTGATCGTAGTTCCAACTCTGGTGAACTACCTTGGCGTGCGTCCTGGCGCGAACTTGAGCACAGTCCTCACCGTAGCCAAGATGCTGCCGTTAGTACTACTGATCGTTCTCGGATTAGCGCACTTCAATCCCCAGACACAGTCTTTTTCGATCGCTGAATTCGTACAGCCCGGGTTGAGTTCCTGGCTGAGGGCTCTATTGCTGCTGATCTTCGCGTATGCAGGCTTCGAGTTTGCGATAGCTGCGGGAGGCGAAATAGAAAACCCAAAGCGAACGGTTCCATTCGGGTTAGCGGCGGGACTTCTGGTTTGCGCGCTGGCGTACATGCTGATTCAGTTCGTTACGGTTGCCACCATCGGGACTAGCGCAACGCAACATCCGTTGGCCGACACAGCTTCGATCTTGCTGCATCGGGGCGGCCCTTTATTTGTTGCAATTGCAGTCATGGTTTCCACCTACGCGTGGATTTCGGGACAGATCGTCAGCTCGCCGCGCATCCTCTATGCTTTTGCAGCCAACGGCGACGCCCCGGCATTTCTCGCCAGCATCAATCCTCGGTTCAACACTCCTGCCTGGGCAATCGTTGTTTTCGCGTCACTGGTGTGGCTCTTGGCGGCGACGGGGACATATCTCTGGATCGTCGCGGTTGGCGCGGGCGCATTGCTGATTCTGTATTGCGGAGTTTGCGCTGCGCTGATCCGCTTCCGACGCTTGCAACCTGAGGCCGATGCGTTGCGGATCCCATTCGGTCCAGCTCTCGCGGTTATCTCAATCGCGATCTCTCTGACATTGATTTCCGCCTTGGATCCGCATCAGGCTTTGCTGATTGGCGTGACCGCGCTGCTTGCGGCGGTCAACTGGTGGTGGGCGAAACGGCAAACGGTTAAAGAACCTGAATCGACTATGGCCGCGGCTCCTATGCGTTAGCTGCCGAGACTAGGTTTTCACCGCGCACGGTCCGGCGTTGTGCTCCACGAAAATCGCAATCGATCTTTCTTGTGTCAGGCTACACTGCTCACTTTGTCCGAGTACGTGCTTAACCTCAGAGGCTGGTGATGCGGAGTCCAAACATAATAAAGATGACGAGATATCCGATCATGAATCAGCTTTTCGCTGCGGTGATTCTGATTCTGTCCAGCACGATTGCGAGCGCTCAGCAATCGTGGTCGAGCCCGATGGCGGATGCGGCGATGGCTCGCTGGCCGAACGGCGAACTCACTCGCGGGAGTGAGAAGCTGTCTGAATGGGCCTACGACGAGCATCTGCTGCTGATGGGAATCACGAGTGTGGGCGCCAGCAGCGGCGCCTCCAAATATTTCAACTACGTTCAGAGCGCGATGGATCGACTGGTGAGCGCCGACGGCAGCATTCCATCGTACCGTCCGGAGGAGCTTAGCCTCGACGACATTCCGCTGGGGCACGAGTTGCTCTTTTTATACGAGCGAACCAAATCGGAGAAGTATCGCAAGGCGGCTGAGGCGATTCGTCATCAGCTCGATCGTCAGCCTCGTACCAAATCGGGAGGGTTCTGGCATAAGAAGCGGTATCCGAATCAGATGTGGCTCGACGGCCTGTATATGGCGGAACCGTTCTACGCGGAGTATGCAGCCAAGTTCGGGCGAAGAGAGGACTTCGATGACATCGCTCATCAATTCACCCTGATCGAGTCTCACACTCGAGACACGAAGACGGGTCTTCTTTATCACGCGTGGGACGAATCCAAGCAGCAGGCGTGGGCCAACAAGACGACTGGCACTTCACCGAACTTTTGGGCGAGAGGTATGGGATGGTATGCCATGGCGCTGGTCGACACGCTGCCGTACTTTCCGTCGGATCATCCGGGACGAGCGCAACTTATCGAGATACTACGGAGACTAGCCGTTGCGAGCGTCAAGGTGCAGGACTCGGAGAGTGGACTGTGGTATCAGATTCTGGACAAGCCGCGTGCGCCCGGCAACTATCTCGAGTCATCCGCTTCCTGCATGTTCGTGTATGCGCTGGCCAAGGGTGTGCGTCTTGGGTACATCAAGCGCGAATACTGGGTAAACGCCGAACGCGGATTTCGGGGGATCGTAAGGCGTATGGTGGAACGCGATTCGGAAGGGAGACTTACTGTCTCCCACGCGGTCTACAGCGCCGGACTCGGTGGAACTCCATATCGGGATGGAAGCTACGAGTACTACACTCGCGAGCGAGTAGGGTCAAACGATCCGAAGGCGATCGGGGCTTTCCTACTGGCGAGTTCCGAGGTAGATCAAGAGCCGACTAGTTAATCCCAGGTGCGAAAAGATCTCTTCTATAGGGAAGACCGCCATTCAAGATTTCGCTTAGTTTGTCTATTTGACGCCACGGAATTGTTCTCAGGAACCATAGCTAGTCTTCTCTTCATGCGCTCAGCTTGCTCCGATGAAAAGAAGAGACGGCCTCGCTCGAGCCTTCTCAGTTCGTCAGTTTCCCAAACTCCCCGCATAATTCCCATATTGGAGTGCGCGTTCAGCCCTAACAGCAGGTGTCCGATCTCATGCGCTATTACATGTGCCAGGACCTCCTCGAGCGCCACCTTCCAGTCGCGGCGAAGTTCTTCGAGTCGGTTGTAGTAAATATCGGTGTATTGTCCAGTGCCATCTTTTCCCAGGAAGGCGACGCCGAAGACGTCACCTTTGAGTTGCCTCGTTTCAGGCACGATTTGAACGATTATGTCGCTTGGTTGACGGGCTCCCGCGCAGTTCGTCCCGTCGCTCCCGCCAATTGAGCAGTTCACCCAGATCGCCTGGACTCCTGAGAGACGGAAAATCCTTGTTGCACTCTCTTCCGCCAAGGTCAGAACCCCACTAGGAACTCGTGCCTTGTTGTAGAGGTAGATATTCAAGGGCTGCGGTCTTACGGGATCAGCCCAGGCGCACAGCACCGTTAGTTGAACAACGAATATCCCAAGACAGAATCGATTTGCCACGGCGAACACCTCGTCGGTGGCACCAAAATCGATCTGGCCGCTGAGTATCTCAATGGCGGGAGAATCACCGCCAAACTAAATTTGGATAACGAGATAAGCTGCTGAACGTCAAAAACTTAGAAGCTTTGATCACTTGGCGGAATCCAATGGGGCGGTGTTAGAGTTGCCGTGTTTGTGGGGTGGCAATGGCGGTAACCAACGCGAAAGAGCTTCCTGCGATCCGCTTCGGTACGTTCGAGGTTGATTTGCGGGCGGGAGAGCTGCGGCGCAACGGCTCGCGCATCCGGCTGCAGGAGCAGCCCTTCCAGATACTGCTTGCTTTGATTGAACGACCGGGTGAGGTTGTCACTCGCGAGGAGCTGCAGAAGAAGCTTTGGCCTGCCGATACTTTCGTTGATTTTGATCACAGCCTGAATGCCGCGATCCGTAGACTCCGCGATGCTCTCGGTGACTCTGCTGAAAATCCTCGATTCGTGGAGACTGTCGCGCGGCGAGGCTATCGGTTTATCGCCCCGGTCAATGGGATCGCAACACCAGCAGAACCGCCGAAGGTTGATACTGCTCCGGTACCCAGCCGACGGCGCAGATGGTTATGGCTCGCGCTGATCCCACTGCTTGCAATCTTCGTAAGCATCGGCTTCCATGCCGGGCTTCGATCATCTCAACCCAGTCAAGTTGTCGAGACTCGCCTAACCGCAAATCCTGAAGAGGCCCGAGTGACGGGAGCCGCCATCTCGCCGGACGGCAAATACCTCGCCTTCTCCGACAAATACGGCTGCTATCTGCGTCAGATCGACACTGGCGAAACCCATTCCATCCCACTTCCGGCGAGCTTCATTCCCCAGCCAGCGAGCTGGTTCCCAGACGGGGTCCACATACTGGTGACTTGGGTTGCGGGTCCACGGGAACCCGCCAGCCTTTGGACGATCTCCATCATCGGAGGTGCGCCTCGCAAGATCGCCGAACAGGGTCGGTGGGCCTCCGTTTCTCCCGATGGTTCTCAAATCGTATATGCCGAGCAGTCCGAGACGGCGTGGCTCTTACCGGAGGGCAGTCAGGCGCTGTGGGTGATGCAGTCCGACGGCGAAAAGCCCCACAAGGTTGTGGAGAGCGATGGAAGCCACTTTCACAATTCCTTTGGCCCGCCGGCATGGTCTCCAGACGGAAAGCGCGTCGCATTCGTTCGAAGCAGGTACTATCCCGGCAGCTGGGGCAACAATTCCCAAATCGAGACACTCGATTTGGCAACCGGCAAGACCGAGGTCGTGGCTCAGAATCCCGCATTGCTGGGCGCGGTGGCGTGGACGAAAGATGATCGCCTTGTCTACGCTACAGCCTCTTCCAGGCTAGCACCGGGCAATTCGACTCTGTGGGCCATTCGTATGTATGGCCCAAATAATTCACGATTCCGTGCGCCCGTGCGAATTGTCAGCGGACCAGGTTATGTCCCTCATATCAGCTTAAGTGCCAAGGGCGATAAGCTCGTATTTCTCCGCAATACGATCCAGCCGGATGTGTATGTTTCTAGCGTTGAAGCTAGCGGACGCGAACTCAGCCCTCCGCAAAGATTGACTCTTGATGATCGAGACGACTATCCGTTTGCATGGACGCCGGACAGCAGGTCGGTTGTATTCGTATCCAATCGCGACGGTCCGCATCACATCTTCAAACAAGCGCTGGATCAAACTGAGCCCGAATTGCTGGTTGGCGGTGACGAGTCGTCGTTTGTGCCCCGGCTGACTCCGGAAGGATCCGCTCTTCTTTATTTTCTGGGGGTGAAGATGGGAGGTACTCCGACACCTTTGAGAGTAATGCGAATACCGCTTGGCGGCGGTCCTCCACAATTGGTGACAGAGCTCCAAAGCGCGAACAACGTGCAATGCGCGAGCGCTCCGGCTAGCCTGTGCCTGCTGAGCGACCTCGATGAAAAACGAGAACGATTCTTCAATTTTGATCCCGTGAAGGGAACGACTCGCGAGATTCCTCAGCTTGCGATCGATAGCGCTGACTACACGACATATAACTGGAGCCTTTCTCCAGACGGCAAGAGTATCGTTACTTCAAACAAACAGCGGACGTACGCGACTCCGGAGATGCCGTCCATCAAGCTCACTTCGCTCAGCGACTTCAGCACAAGAACGATTCCTGTGCCGGGATGGGCTGGGATAACGTCTCTCGATTGGGCATCCGACGGAAAGAGCTTCTGGGCGGCTGCTCATACGACCAACGACACCTGGGCGTTACTCAACATCAGCCTCGACGGACACGTCAGGCCAGTGCTGCAGGAGGACAAAATGGTCGTGGGATGGGCGATCCAGTCGCCTGACGGACGCCATCTGGCGTTCTGGAAGGCCAGCGGAAATTCGAATGTCTGGTTGCTGGAGAAGTTTTAGATACTAGTAATTCCCGACGATTTTGGCCCGGAAACTCCCTGGTGGTTCGATGTTAGTTTCTTGAGTCTTCGCGAGGACGAAAACTAACTGCTTTGCGGCTTGTGGCTTACGCCGAAAATCCCTAAACTCCCGAAACTCCCTGTTCTCCCGAGAAAAAACACTCATTCGACTCTTCGGCTGAAACCTTTTTCAAAGATTTACAAATCAATTTTGCAACGGTCGAGATTTACAGTAGTCCTACTCTCTTAGAACCAGATTGGTGCGCTATGAAAATCCGAGTGTGCGCTCTTGGCTCTCTCCTGCTACTACCGTGGATTGGGATCGCCCAACTTAAACCGCCGCCACCAAAGAAAGAGGCTCCGGCTCGAGTGGAATCGCTGCGCGGCTTCAGCGACTCGATCGAAACGCTCGCGGGACGCGTTCGCAAAAGCGTGGTGCAGATCGATACCGTCGGCTACGGCATTACCAGCGATTCGGAGCGTCAGAACGCACAATTCTTCACGCGGGAACGCAGCACGGGTTCGGGTGTGATCCTCTCTAGCGATGGTTTCATTGTCACGAATGCGCATGTGGTCCAAAGCGCCCGCAAGATCCGCGTACGCCTCATTGGACTCGAGCACGAGGAACGTATGAGCGGTGCGGTAGGCACGCGGGGAATGCTCGAAGGCAAGCTTATCGGCCTTGATCGCCTATCCGATCTCGCGTTGATCAAGATCGCTCAAACCAATTTGCCATTCCTGGAACTGGCAGACTCCCGCGATCTCAAGCAGGGACAGGTCGTGCTGGCGTTCGGAAGCCCATTGGGACTGGAGAATTCGGTGAGCATGGGTGTGGTGAGCGCTGTAGCCCGGCAGCTCGATCCGGACAACCCGATGATCTATATCCAAACCGACGCGGCTATCAATCCTGGAAACAGTGGCGGCCCACTGGTGGATGTGGAGGGACACGTCGTCGGAATCAACACTTTCATTCTCACGCAATCAGGTGGAAGTGAAGGTATCGGCTTCGCAATCCCTAGCAATGTTGTAAGCAACATTTACCACCAACTCAGCAGCGATGGACACGTTCATCGCGGGATGATCGGTGTCTTTGCGCGGACGATTACGCCGGCGCTTGCGACTGGACTCAGCTTGCCGAATGACAGCGGAGTGCTGCTTGAGGATGTGGTCCCTGGAGGACCTGCGGACAAAGCTGGAGTGAAAGTTGGCGATATCGTGCTTGCGATTGATGGAAGCCCTGTCGACAATGTTCGCCAGTTTGCACTCGATCTTTATCGCTATCGAATCGGCGATCTTGTGCACATCCAGGTATTGCGTGCTGGCCAGAAAACGTCGATTGCGGTGCCGGTGGTGGAGCAGGCAGACGATCCCACTCGCTTCGCCGACATGGTGGATCCGCAGCGGGACGTAGTTCCTCGCCTCGCGATCTTAGGCTTGTCGATCACGGAAGATGTTCGCGCGATGCTATCCGACCTTCGATACGAGACTGGGGTGATCGTCGCCGCGCGGACACAGGGGAATACTGGTAGCAGCTCTGGACCCCAACCCGGAGATGTGATCTACGCGGTCAACGGTAAACACGTAGACAACGTGACCGCATTGCGTGGAGCTCTGGATCAGATCAAGTCTGACCAGCCGTTGGTACTGCAGATCCAACGGCAGGGTCAGCTTAGCTACATGGTGCTAGATTCGGAGTAGAGGCGTCCTCCTCGTTAGTGTACGAAGTTGGGGCTCATTCTTCGGAAAGAAGTTTCCCTAATGTGGGCTTATGCTTTGTTCCCTTTCGCGATTCTTTGAGCGCGGGGAGCCTCCGCACCGGAGGTGGCGTGCCTATCGTCGCTCGCGCCATCGACTTCACTGCTTTTGCCACGCTGAACTTCTTCTTTTTTCGAGTCGCCATCGCCAGTCTGCTTGCCTCCGGAACACTCGCATTATGCAATAATCGCGTGTTGCCAAGCCTGGGGTGGAGGGCCTGTGGAAGAACGCGACATGTTTGACGAAAAGGACCAGAAGCGGTCTCACAATCTTATGTGTCCTCATTGCCGCCAGGCTGGTGATTATGAGCTCTCGTGGCTTGTGCGAACCAAAAAGCGCCAGCTCCCACCTCGTGCCGACGAACGCGATAGGGCCAAGTTTGCTAAAGCCCGGTCATACATGGTCCGCAAGGACGACATGGTAGCCTGCAAGAATATGCGCTGCCGCAAGCGCTTCGAAGTGGCTGGAGTCCAATCGGTCGCGTTCCTGGAGTAAGAGGGCAAGAGCAAGAGCGAAAACCGGGATCACCAAGGCTGAATACTCTCTCTCTATGTAATCTTGGGTGTTTGCCTTCGAGACCTTCGTGTTCGCCTCGGGTCTTCTCATTTATACTCACTAGTTTCCTCAAGGCTCACGATTAGATATGAAGATTCTGGTCTGCATGAAGCAGGTGCCACAGAAGGACGCGCCTCTCAAGCTCAATGAGAGCGGTACCTGGATCCGAGAAGACGTCTCCTACGAAGTCAATGAGCCCGACGCTTATGCACTTGAAGAGGCGCTGCGTCAGAAGGAGAAGCACGGTGGCGAAGTGGTCGTCATCACCACGGGGCCAGCTCGCGCGCAGCAGGTTCTGCGCGAAGCGCTCGCCAAGGGCGCCGACCGCGCCATTCACCTCGAAGGCAACGAGTTTGTTGGACTCGACTCCTTTAACACGGCGAAGGCCATTGCAGCTTCGATCAAAGACGAGAAGTTCGATCTGGTTTTCACTGGTTTGCAATCGGACGACTACGGTTACGCGCAAACCGGAGTCCTGCTCGCCGAGATTCTGGGCTGGCCTCACGCAACCATCATCATGAGCATCGAGAAAAGCGATGGAGGTATTCGTCTGAAACGGGAACTCGAAGCTGGGTTCTTTCAGCATCTCGAGATGCCGCTTCCGGCCGTGCTCACGATTCAATCTGGTATCAACAAACTGCGCTACGCGACTTTGATCGGCATCAAGCAAGCCAAGAACAAGCCCTTGCGCAAGGTAACTCACGCGGAAGTTCAGCAGGCGCTCGGCCAGAATCTGCAGAAGATCGAGAAGCTCTACATCCCGCAGAAGCAGAAGAAGACCGAGATGCTGGAGGGTTCTGCGGCTGAAGTTGCCAAGAAGTTAGTCGATAAACTTAAGAACGAGGTCCGCGTACTTTAATCGCGGCCCGCGCCATCTGCATCGAACTGGATAGGATCGAGGTGATAATTCAGGAGGATGTATGGCGATTCCGGAAAAGGGAAGTGAAACACATCGGGTAGAAGAGCATCACCACGGTCACAGCTTTGCGATGGATGTGCACCCGGAGCGCTATCCGCGCGAGTCGCTGAGTCGTCTGGAAGAGGGCATTCTCGACGACAACGATCTGCGACATGCACACGATCGGTTGGGATACGTTGGTCCGGATCTGGAGTCTCGCGTTGAGGACAGCCGCAATCTGACCAGAACGCTATTGGTGTTGGGAGGCTTTATTCTGGTCTTCGCGTGGGTGCTGCTGGTGTGGGTCGGCTGGGACGTGGGCAGCGGCAATTCATTTTTTAGCACCATGTGCGCGGTCTCCGCGGGAATCGGTTTCACGCTAATTCTATGGGGCCTCTTTGAGCGAAGACGCGTGAGAAGTTTGAAGCTTCGAATGGGAGCAGAGGAACGACGTGAGAGGATTCGCGGATTCCAGGGAAGCCATCCCGCCGCATAAAGCGAGGATTCTCGCGATTGCTGGTGGGGTCTTTCTTGTGCACGCCGCGCTCCTGCTTGTCTTCTGGCCGCACCATTGGCCTGTAAATTACAAGTGGCTGCTCCTTCCAGATAGTCTTGGAGCGTATGCGTTACTTGCGCTTGGTTTGCAGCATTTGAACAACAAACCCAAGAGCGAACACGAAGCTCACGAAGGAAAGAGATGAGGTCATGGAGATGAGGCTCAGGGTTCTTCGTGACCTTATTCCTTTGCTCCGTGACCTTCGTGTTCGCTGTTCCCGCGTATTGCAAAGGAGTTCATGGCAGACAGGGTCCTCGTCGTAGTCGAACAACGTGAAGGAAAATTAAACCGCGTCTCACTCGAGACGCTGACGGCTGCACAGGCGATTGCCGCAGAAACAAGTTCGAGCCTGGAGGCTGCGGTTGTTGGTGGCAGCATCCATCCGGTTGCTCAGGAGATTGCCAAGGTAAGACTAGCGAAGGTGTATGCGATTGACTCTCCCCAACTCGAACGCTATACCGCCGATGCGTACGTTGCGGCGCTCAAGCAGTTCATCGCTTCGAAGCAGCCGAAACTCGTACTGATGCCGCATACGTACCAGGTCCGCGACTTTGCTCCCAAGCTGGCTGCTGCTCTCGGACGTACGCTCATCAGCGATGCCATCGGCTATCGCAAAGACGGCGCCACGTTGGTCTTTACCCGCCAGATGTTTCAAGGCAAGTTCGCGGCAGATGTTTCTTTTAGTTGTGATCCGCCACACTTCGCTACGTTTCAGGCTGGTTCGTATCGCGGCGACAAAGTCGAGATGGGAGCAAATGCAGCTCCGGTCGAGAAAGTTGCAGCGCAGCTCGACGGCGCCGCAATTCGCGTGAAACCGCTCGAAGTCTTCAAAGAAGCCAAGCAGGCAGTAGACCTGACGCAGGCGGAAATCATCGTTTCCGTCGGCCGTGGAATTAAGGAACAGAAGAATATTGAGTTGGCAAAGGCGCTGGCTGATGCTCTAGGCGGAGAGATTGCAGCGTCGCGACCAATCTGTGATTCCGGTTGGCTCCCCATGGATCGCCAAATAGGTTCCTCAGGGCAAACTGTCGCTCCCAAGCTGTATCTTGCGTTGGGAATCAGTGGAGCAATTCAGCATATTGTTGGTATGAAGGGCGCGCGAAGCATCATCGCTATAAATAAAGATGCTGAAGCCCCTATCTTTGAGATTGCCGACTTTGGAGTTGTAGGGAATCTCTTCGATATCGTTCCAGCACTGACCGAGGAAGTGAGAAAAGCAAAAACCTAGAGTCGTTTTCCGCGTTTCCTAAAATGATCTTTCGAACCCCCCTCTCAGGTATTGATCATCCACAAATGGAAGCTGACGTCGTCATTGTTGGCGGCGGACCGGCTGGCATGGCTTGTGCATTGCGCCTTGCACAACTCATTGACGAGCACAACAAGAAGAATCCCGATTGGCCTCTCCCGAAAGAGAACATCTATGTCCTCGAAAAAGCCCGCGAAGTAGGTCAGCACTGTCTTTCTGGAGCCCTGCTGGATCCCCGGTCGATGCGCGAATTGCTTCCCGGTTTCGAGAAAGAAGCGCCCATCGACGCTGAGGTCAGCAAAGAGGCGGTGTACTTTCTCACGGAAAAGTCCAAGTTCAAGTCTCCGATCACGCCTCCTCCGATGCGCGATCACGGCAACTATGTGATCTCGATCAACAAATTCGTGAAGTGGCTTGGAGAAAAAGTCGAGCAAGCGGGCATCACTGTCTTTACCGGATTTGCGGGATCGGAACTTTTGGTGGAAAACGAACGAGTAATCGGCGTGCGTACGGACGATAAAGGACTCGACAAGCAGAATCAGCAAAAGTCGAACTTCGAGCCTGGTTACGACCTGAAAGCTAAGATCACGATTCTCTCCGAGGGTACACGCGGATCGCTAACGAAGCAGCTTATCGGACGTTTCGGACTTGACCAAGAGCGCAATCCCCAGACCTACGGTGTCGGCGTAAAAGAACTATGGGAGGTGCCGTCGGGACGCATTGCCCCCGGCGAGGTGATCTACACCGCGGGATGGCCGCTGACAAATCACGAGTATGGTGGCGCGTGGATTTACGGCAGCAAAGACAACATTGTCTCCATGGGTTTCGTTATGGGACTGGATTACAAAGATCCGCGCCTCGATCCCCACCATGTGATGCAGACATTTAAGACGCATCCCTTTGTGCGTCAATTGCTGGACGGCGGCAAGATGATTCGTTACGGCGCAAAAACCATGCCTTATGGAGGATGGTTTGCAATCCTGCCATTGGCAGGCGATGGCTGGATGCTCACTGGCGACTCGGCCGGCTTCGTTAATTCGCAGCGCCTGAAGGGCATTCATCTCGCGATCAAGAGCGGTATGCTTGCCGCCGAGTCGGCATATGAAGCTCTCATTAACGGCGACTTCAGCGCGAATCAACTCTCGAGTTATCAAAGCCGAGTGGAGAAGAGTTGGATTCGCGAAGAGCTCTGGAAGGTCCGCAACTTTCACCAGGCTTTCGAACATGGAATGTTTGAAGGCATGATTCATGCGGCAATACAGCAGGTCACCCTGGGCCGCGGTCTGCATGAGAAATACAGATCCCATGCAGGTCATACCCGCATGGACCAGATCGGGCACTTGCCCACCGGCGGCTACGGACGTGAGCACATGCTGGGTCCAGCGAAAGGCGACGGCAAGCTGACCTTCGACAAGCTCACAGATGTCTATCACTCAGGCACCAAGCACGACGACGATCAACCGATTCACCTCGTTATTCACGACACCGACATCTGCAACACGCGCTGCACGGTCGAGTATGGCAACCCGTGCCAGCATTTCTGCCCGGCGAAAGTGTACGAGATGGTAGAGGCCTCAGACGTGCCCAACGGAAAAGAGATCCACGTGAACTTCGCAAACTGTGTTCACTGCAAGACCTGCGACATCATGGATCCCTACCAGGTCATCACCTGGGTACCACCGGAAGGCGGCGGGGGCCCAAACTACGACGGCATGTAATTTAGAAAGTGAACGAATCTGGATCATCTTCCGGGGGATCCGCCATTCCAAAAGCCTGTAAGGGCATTTCCCTGCTTCAGGGAAGGCAGCAGCGAATTATTCCCGCGAAGGAAAAACTTGATCTCGAGAGCCGCATAAACACAAGCGATTTGCAATCGACCAGGGAATCAGCAGGGAAGTAGCAGGGAATTTGTCTGGCGCGCGCATACTTGCTCGATTCACCTTCTTCCTTCTGATAGCCCCAACGGATTCCATCTAACTGTCCTCGACTACCGTGGTACCACGGTAGTCAGAGGCCTTACAAGAGCCCTCAGAGAAGTCGATCTTGAGTTCAAAGTCCCCTGCTCACTCGACATAGAATGCTACGTCCAAGAGCTTGCATGGAGACACTTTGGCAAGACGTTCACTTCGGAATCCGTGTCCTGCGCAAGAACGCGGGATTTACTGTTGTTGCGGTCCTCACTCTCGCTCTCGGGATAGGCGCAAACACGGCTCTGTTCTCGGTAATTGATGCCGTTCTGCTGCGTCCATTGCCGTATCCCAATTCCGATCGTCTGGTCAGCATCGCCTTGCAAGATGTGGTTACGAAGGACAGAAACTTCGTGATCTCCTACACGAAGCTGCAGAGAATCCAATCACAGTCGCAACTTCTCGAAGGCACCGCCGGATATTACCCGCTGCCTCTCAGCCTCGCGATGCATGGCGCGCCGGAGCAGGTTAACGCCGCACACGCTACGCGCAACCTCTTCGAAGTACTAGGAGTTGTGCCTGCAATCGGTCGCGGATTTCTGCCACAGGAGGACGCGGAAGGCGGAGCCGATGTCTCCGTGGTGACCGACGCCTTCTGGCGCAGGCATCTTGGCGCGAGCCGCGAAGCTATCGGCCAGCCGATTCCTCTCGATGGACGCAGCGTGACCGTGGTCGGGGTCCTCCCGTCAAATTTCCGTTTTCCCTTTTTGCAAACTGAGCCCGACGTGTGGCTGCCGCGGGTCTTCCAGCATTCATTGATGGGCCCAGTGCGCGTGCGCACTGGAGCGTCATTTGTCTCCACGGTTGCGCGAATGAAAGCCGGCGAATCGATCAGTCAGGTAAGCTCCGAACTCGCCTCGATCAACGCCGCATACAAACACGATTTGCCCGGCTTTGCCGACGCTCTGAAGTTCGAGCTTGCCGTCGAATCCGCCAAAGAAGCGCTCGTTGGGGCCGTGCGGAAGCCTTTGCTTGTTCTGCTTGCGGCAGTCGGATTCGTGCTGCTCATCGGCTGCGCAAATGTAGCCAACCTGCTTCTTGCCCGCTCGACCGCGCGCCGGCGCGAGATTGCGATTCGCAGTGCGATCGGGGCGTCGCGCATTCGGCTGATCCGGCAACTCCTTACTGAAAATGTCGTGCTCTCGCTCATGGGTGGCGCGCTTGGCATTCTGCTGGCGTTCATCGGAGTGCGCCTACTTGACGCACTGCCCGAGTCAGTATTGCCTCACACGAATACTATCGGCCTCAATCTTCCGGTGCTCGCATTCACAGCCGTTCTTTGCCTTATTACAGGTCTCGGTTTTGGATTGCTGCCGTCGCTCGCGAGTTCGCGGCAGAACCTGAATGAAACTCTGAACGAAGCACGAGACAACTCGACGCAAAGCCGTCGCGGAGGCCGTTCGCAAGCTCTGCTTGTGATGGGAGAGGTCGCGGTGGCGGCGTTGCTCGTAATCGGAGCAGGCGTGCTGATCAGGAGCTTCGCCAGGTTAGCCGGCGTGAATCCCGGCTTCGATGCGGACAACATAACTACTTTCTCTCTGAAGCTCTCTGAGACGCGCTATCCGCAACCGGCGCAGAGGTCGGAATTCTTTCGACGCTTGATGGAAGAGATCAAGGCGATTCCTGGCGTGCAGTCGGTCGCTGCGGTGCAACATCTTCCGGTCTCTCCCGGCGGACTCTTCATCTACTTCTGTCCCGAAGGCGCGGTATGCCAGGGACTCGGCAAAGATCCATTTATCTCGACGCAAATCATCACTCCCGACTATTTCAAGACCATGCACATTCCGCTGCTTCGCGGCCGCTTCTTCGATGACCATGATGTCGCCGGCAGCAATCCGGTGGTGATCATCAACGAAACCACGGCAAGGCTGCACTTCTCCGGACGCGACCCAATGGGACTGCACATCACCGGCACTCGCGAGAAGGTACCGTTGGAAATCGTCGGCCTTGTAGCAGACGTAAAGTCATTCGGAGTTGGCGCCTCCGCACCTGTGGAGATGTATCAGCCGCTCGAGCAGAATCCAAGCTCCACGATGAGAATCGTAGTCCGCAGTCAGGGTGATCCGGCGATGATGCTCGGCACCGCACGCCGCAAGATCGCTGAGCTCGATTCCGATCTGCCGATCGCCGCTGTGGCCAGTATGAGAGAAGTCATCTCCGCATCGGGACGCGTGAGCCAGTCGCGGCTGACGGCTCAGTTCACTGGAACTTTTGCGGCACTTGCTCTGCTGCTGACGGCCATCGGAATCTACGGTGTCGTCACATATTCGGTCGCACAACGCACACAGGAGATGGGCTTACGCATGGCTCTGGGCGCCAACCGCGGAGACGTCCTTCGCCTCGTGATCGGCCAAGGCATGCGAGCTGTGCTTCTCGGCATTGCGATTGGATTTGTTGCGGCTTTGGCACTTACTCGATTGATCAAGACATTACTCTTCGGAACCAGCGCCACCGATCCGGCAACCTTCGCTGCCGTACTCGTTCTTCTGCTCTGCGTGGCGGTTCTTGCGTGCTACGTACCCGCTCGCCGCGCCGCTGCACTCGATCCGCTCGTGGCACTGCGATACGAGTGAGCCATGCTGCCTCGGCAGCACAACGACGGATGAAAATGTGTGCTGTTAAGAGTATGGTGCCGATGAGCGCGCGCGAAGAGGCCGAACTACTCTGGTGTTTTCGAACCC
>Ga0126378_10000465_pt1 | contig 30158 bp, 39 predicted proteins | sample PanSoiMetPlot_23_FD_92587 | JGI IMG/M metagenome (GOLD analysis project Ga0126378, IMG submission 92587) | Tropical forest soil microbial communities from Panama - MetaG Plot_23 | ecosystem: Environmental > Terrestrial > Soil > Tropical forest > Bulk soil | place: Panama | collected 2016-02-17
AGGCCGAGCTTCGGGCCAAGAACCGGCTGCGGTGGCCCTCGCTGCCAGACCGGCTGAAGGGCTGGATTTACTGGCACAACACGATCCGCGGCCGGCTGGGCCTGCCGCCCCCGCGCCGGGGGCTCGCATGACCGCGCAGACCCAGGTGATCATCGACTGGCTGGGATCGATCGGCTGGGACGGCAGGCAGGAGCTTGGCTACCCCCTCCTGCCCGGACCCTACGTCCCGAACGAGCCGGACCGGGCGGTCGTGATCACCGGGGGCGGCGGGCCCGGTTACACCACCGAGGAGCCGGCCACCGACGCCAGCAACTGGCAGGCCCGCATCCGCGGCCCGGCCGACGACCCGTTCGGGGCCGAGCAGGCCGCGATGGACCTCGACAAGCTGATCTTGAATGCGAACTTCCCGGTGCAGGTGGACGGCACCTGGATCGTGACCTGCTTCCGGCTCGGCTCGGGGCCGACCCCGCTGCCGTACGACCCGTCAGACCGGCGGACCGAGTTCACCAGCAACTACGTGATCGTGACGGGAGTCTGAGATGCCAGTCGGACCGCGGGTGACGCTCCAGCCGATCCCCCTGAACCTGAGCCCGAACGGCGCGCTGTGGCTGACCTCGACCACGCCCGGCTACGACACCGGGTCGCCGTCCGCGATCACCGCCTGGTCCGGCCAGGGCGGCGTGCAGATACCCAACCCGGGCGGCAACATCGTGCTCGCGTTCGCCTGCGGCGCGACCGCGGCGGGCGTGACCCAGGTACTGGTCGGGGACCTGGTCGGCTCGACCGGCCAGGTGCTGCCCGCGACCACCTACCAGTACACGATTGCCTCCAACACGGCCGGCTGGCTGGGCCCGTGGTCGCCGGCCAGCTTCAACCAGCAGGCTCCCACCGTCGTGACTTACACCGGGCTGATCAACAGCACCGCGCTGACCGCCGCCGCGCAGGGCTGCGTGGTGATCGACTTCACCACCACCACCTCGCTGGCCGTCCGCGCCTACTCCATGATCCCGATCCAGCCGTGAGGTGCCTGCCATGACTGATCCCTCAGACGCTCCCGCCGCTGCCCCGGCAGGCCAGCAGCCTGCGCAGGCACCCGGACCGGCTCCGCCCGCTGCTCCCTCCCCGGAGTCACCCACCGCGGAAGGGCTGTCCGTCAGCGAGCAGACGGAACTGGGGCAGCTACTGGCCAAGCGGGACGCCGCGGCGGCGGGAGCCGGTGCGTCCAGCCTCAAGGTCGAGCCCCCGCACTCAGCCTTCAGCTACGGCGGGGTCACCGTCGCGTCCGAGTTCACCGATGTGCCCGCCCTGATGGCCGCCGCGGTCGTGGAGGCCGCCGCCGAGGCGGGCGTGACGATCACCCAGGAGACCTGACATGGCCGGACCGCCGCTTGTCTACACCCCGCCCAACTACGTCACCAACAACGTGCTCTACGGCGTGGGCATCGCCTTCACGGCGATCGTGGGCACCGCGGTGCCGTCCGACCAGAACCTGGGCGTTGCCACCGCCTGGACCGGGCTCGGCTGGGCGTACATAGGTGCCACTGAGGCCGGGCTGACCGTCACTTTCAACCCGAGCACGCAGGACATCACGATCGAGGAGCAGCCGACTCCGGTGGCCACGGTGGTCAACACCGCCACCCTCCAGGTCACCTGCTCGCTGTCGGAAGAGACCCTCACCAACGTCAACCTGGCCTGGGGCAACGGCGGCTCGGTCGCCGTGACCGCGCCGGGCGCGGGCCAGCCCGGCAAGTCGGTGCTGACCCTCTCCACCAACTTCGCGCAGATGGCCCTGGCGGTGATCGGCAAGAACCAGTCCGGCTACGCCCGGGTGCTGTCGATCCCGCAGGTGATGAGTGCCGGCCAGGTGCAGACCGCCTACCGCCGCGCCGCCCAGCAGCGGCTCTACCCGCTGACGCTCAACGCCGTCTGCCCTTTCAACCAGATCACGTGGACCGACCTGACCGCCATCGCCACGAGCTAGGACTAGGAGGCCTGCCCTATGCCGAAGTTCGATGCCAGCACCGTCCAACTGGAGACCCTGGACTGGGATTTCCGCGGGTTCGGCGTCGATGCCCACGGCGTCGTGCCCGAGCCGTCGGACAAGACGATCGGCAATTTCCTCGACGGGCTGAAGAGGCTCTACGAGTCGGCCGCCGAATCCGGCCTGCCGACCGAGGAAGTCTCCGACGCCGACCCGGGCGAGATGATCGCCGCGCTGCACCGGCTGACCGGAGATTCCTACGTCAAGTTCATGGCCGACCTGGCCGGGCTGTTCTCCCAGTTGTGCGGCCGGACCCCGAGCGCGGCGCAGATTCTGAAGCTGCCGCTGCGGGTCCGGGTCAAGTTCTACGGGTGGCTTCAGGACGAGGTGGTCAACCCGGAAGCCGGGACCGGCGCTGGGACGGCGGAAGTGAGGTCTCTGCCGTCCGCAGCCGCCGGGTAATCATCTACGTCGCCCGGCGCTACTTCTCGCTGGGCCCGGGCGAGTGGGACGCGCTGCCGTGGGACGTGCAGCGGGCCTACCTGGACGGGCTGGAAGCCGACGGCACCCTGGGCGGCGGCGGCGAGAGCGGCGAGGGCTTCCCCGCTGCCTCGGCCGGCGGCCCGGTGCAGCGCCAGGCCCAGGCGGCCAGCGACGTGATCGACCTCGGGTCGATGCGCCGCGAGCTGGAGAAGCGGGGGTGAGCGATGGCCTTTGACGCCGGCACGATCGTCGCCCGCCTCGATCTCGACGACGACGAGTTCGCCCGCAAGCTCGCCGAGGACGTCCGCAAGGTCGAGGCGTTCGAGAAGGCCGAGCACGAGATCAGGCTCACCCCGAAGGTGGACGAGCACGCCTCCGCCGCGGCGCGCCAGCAGTTCCGCCGGCTCGACGACCAGATCACCCGCGAGGCCCGCTCCCGCGGCGGCGTGCTCGGCACGCTGCACCGGCTGTTCGGCGGCGGCGGCGCGGCCGGCGGCGGCGCGGTCGGAGGCGGCGGGGGCGGCGGGTCGTTCCTGGGCCGGCTGCTCGGCGGCATCGGCCCCGGGATGCTCGGCATCGGCGGCCGGTCCGCCCTGCTGGCCGGGGCCGGCGGCGTCGGGCTGGCCGCGCTGCCCGCCGCGCTCGGGGTCGCCGGGGTGGCGGGCGTCGGCGGGCTCGGTGTCGGTGCGCTTGCGCTAGGCGCGAAGGAGCTGATCGGCACCAAGCAGGCCAAGGGGCCGCTGTACGCCCAGGGCGTGCAGGCCGGCAAGGACCTCAAGCAGGGGTTCGACGAGGCGATCAAGCCGATGACCGGGCCGCTGCGGCAGGTGCTGAGCCAGATTCCGCAGCTCATGCGGTCCATCACCCCGGCGCTGCGGCAGGCGTTTGCCGGGGCGGCCACCCTGATCTCGCCGCTGGTGCACGGGCTGACCGATCTCGCGCGGATGATCCTGCCGGTGCTCGGGCGGGCCTTCCGCGCCATCGCGCCCGATCTCCGGCCGCTGATCGACGGCATCGGCCTGCTGGTGCGCGGGCTGCTGACCGGGCTGATCCCGCTGCTGCGGGCCGCCCACCCGGCGATCACGGCCTTCGCCCGGATTCTGGGCACCCTCGGGCGCGATCTCGGGTCCATGTTCCGGGCCCTCGCGCCGGCTGTCCGGGCCAGCAGCGTGGTGCTCAAGGCCCTGTTCGACGTGCTCGGCGCGGTGTTCCCGATCATCGGCCACCTGGCCGCCGTGATGGCCCGGACCCTGTCGCCCGTGGTGCTGGCCTTCGCCGGGGCGATCCGGTCCCTGGTGCCGGTGATCACCATAATCGGCCGCATCCTGGCCCAGTTCGTCGGGGCGGTGCTGACTGATCTCGTCGCGGCGCTGACCGCGCTGGCCCGGCTGATCACCGACCTGGCCCCGAGCTTCCGCATCCTCGCCTCGGTGCTCGGCCAGGTGTTCCGCACGATGGAGAACGCGGGCGTGTTCGCCACCCTCGGGGCCGCGGTCGAGCAGCTAGTGCCCATGATCGCCCGGCTGGTCAACGTGCTGGTCCGCCAGCTAGCGCCGTTCATCCCGCCGATCATCCGGGTGATCGGCATCCTGGCCCGGTCCGCGATCGGCGTCCTGATGACGGCGGTCCGCGCGCTGCTGCCGGTGCTGATCACGCTGATCCGGACCCTGCTGCCGCCGCTGCTCCAGATCGTGCGCCAGCTAGCCCCGGTGATCGCCGTTCTCGCGCGGATGTTCGCGGCCGGGCTCGCGGCGGCCCTGGTGCTGGTCGTCAAGGCGCTCGCGCCGCTGCTCATCGTCCTGGCCAGGGTCATCGCGCTGACCCTCAACTGGCTGTCGCGGACCAAGCTGATCTTCCCGGTGCTGATCGCGCTGCTGGCCATCCTGTACCCGGTTCCGGTCGCTATCGCGGCGATCGGGATCGCCATCGGCCTGCTGGTCACGCACTGGCACCGGGCCTGGACCGACATCAAGAACTGGGCGATGGACGCCTGGAACTTCCTGACCCACGGCTGGGGCCAGGTGCTGATCCCCGAGCTGACCGCCATCCGCTGGGTGGTCGAGATGGTCCGCGACCACTGGCGGCAGGCCTGGAACGACATCAGGGCAATCGGCCTCGGAGCCTGGCACCTGCTGCACGACGACGTGATCGCGCCGCTGGTCAACACCTTCACCCAGACCATCCCGAACGCCTTCCGCTCCGCGGTTAATGCGGTCAGCCGGGTCTGGTCCGGCATCAAGGCCGTGGTCACCGCGCCGGTCCGCTTTGTCGTCGATCACGTGATCAACGGGCTGATCAGCGCGTTCGACTGGATCAGCGGCAAGGTCGGCGGCCCCCACATCCCCGCCGTGCACCCGTTCGGGCTGGCGACCGGCGGGCGCATCCCCGGCTACGGCGGCGGCGACCGCAACCTGGCCCTGCTGGAGGGCGGCGAGGCCGTCGTCAGCAAGGAGACCACCGCCGCGCACGCCGATGAGCTGCGGTCCTGGGGCGTGCCCGGCTTCCAGCGCGGCGGCGTCACCCCGCAGGTGGCCCGGTTCGGCACCTCGGCCTCGCCGACGGGAGGCGGCTGGGGGCCGCTCGGCGGCATCGCGCACGCGGTCGGCGGCGTGGCGCACTGGATCGGGCACACCCTGATCGGCGGCGGCAAGATACTGGCCGCGCTGGCCACCGGCAACACGACCGCGCTGCTGAACGCGATCAAGGGCATGATCCCCGGCGGGGTCGGCGGCGCGGTCGGCGACCTGGCCGCGCTGCTGGTGGACATCCCCAAGAAGCTGCTGTCCGACGCGATCCACTTCCTGATCCACACCGCCGCGTCGGCGTTCGGGTCGCCGTTCAGCGGCCACTACGGGGCCGGGGTGGCGCAATGGCGCGGCACCGTGCTGCGGGCGCTGGCGATGGAGGGACTGTCCGCTGCCCTGGCCAGCCGGGTGCTCTACCAGATGCAGACGGAGAGCGGCGGCAACCCGAACGCGATCAACCTGTGGGACTCCAACGCCAAGGCCGGCGACCCGAGCCGCGGCCTGCTCCAGGTGATCATGAGCACGTTCCGGGCCTACCACCAGCCGGGCACCTCGTGGAACATCTACAACCCGCTGGCCAACATCGCGGCGGCCATCGCCTACGCCCGGTCGCGGTACGGCCCGATGCTGATGTCCGGCGGGATGGGCATGGGCTCCGGCCACGGATACGACCTCGGCGGCTGGCTGCTCGGCCCGCCGAACTACACCGGCAGGCCGGAGGCGGTGCTCAACCCGGCACAGAGCCAGGCCTTCCTCGACCTGGCCCGGGCGCTGCACGACGCCGGCAACGCATACCCGCACGGCGGCACCTCGCTGGAGGCCAAGATGGAGCGGCTGATCGCCGCCGTCCGGCAGAATGCCGCGCAGACCGGCCAGGCCGTCGGCGACGCGCTCAACGGCGCGGCCCGCGCCGCCTCCTACCGCGCGAGCTACTCGGTGCGGTGAGCGATGACTGACTCCCTGGTCCTCGGCGGCGTCATCGAGCTGCTCGGCGGCGGCGTGGCCAGCACGCACCCGCAGGCCGCCGGGGCCTACTTCCGCCTCGGCACCGGCTACGACATGGGCGCGCCGCAGATCACCTCCGAGCAGGTGGCCGGGCTGCTGCTCGACGGCGAGGTGGTCTCCGGCTTCCGCGCGTCCAACCGCACGCCCACCCTGCCGGTGGTTATCCAGGTGCTCTCCACCGGCAGCCCGGCAGCCGACCGGCAGACCCTGGCCGGGGCCCGCGAGCTGCTGCTCCAGACCGCCAGCCAGGACAACTGGGAACTGACCTGGACCCGGGACGGCGGCGACCCGCTGATCTTCGACTGCATGGGCCTGGCCAGCACGGTGGTGCACTACTCGATCCGCACCGAGGAGTCCCTGGTCTCGCTGGTGGACATCAGCTTCCAGGCCTTCCCCTACGCCCGGTCCGACACCCAGGAAGTGATCACCTTCGCGAACGCGGCGGCGATCTGGCCGCAGCCGCCCACCGCGGTGCTGATCGACGACTTCGGCGCGACCGTGGCCGGGGTCAGCTTCCTGACCGGCGACGGCAGCACCTTCGAGGGCGGCACCGCCGCCTGGACCCAGGCGGGCAACTGCACGATCGCCCGCAGCACCGCGCAGGCGCACACCGGCACCGCCTCCCTCGCGCTGACCTCCGTCGCGGCCGGCAACATGCAGGCCGCGCACGTGGCCGCGACCGCCGGGGTGCTGGAGACCGCCGCGCTGGCCTGCCAGCCGGGTGACACGATCACCGTCTCAGCGTTCTCCCGGGCGGCCACGGTCGCGCGCAGCGTCAACGTCGGCTGCGACTTCTACGACGCCACCGACACCTTCATCTCGACGCTGCGCGGCTCCAACGTGACCAACCTGACCACGTCGTTCACCGCCAACCCGACCGCCACCCTGACCGCGCCGCCGGGCACCGCCTGGGCCCGGGTCAGCGCCCAGGCGGTCAGCACGGCCGGGGCCGGCGAGGTGCACTACTTCGACGACGTGACGATCAACCGGGGCGCGGTGCAGTCCGCCGACTCGCCCAGCCTCTGGACCCGGTCCGCCGCGGCGGCAACCGGCAGCTACAGCGCCCGGTGGTCGTGGGTCAGCAACGACGACCCGGTTTACGACCACACCCTGCCGGCCGCGGTCAACATCACCGGGCTGACCAAGCTCACGTTCTGGTTCGGCCTGGCCAGCACGCCCAACCAGTGGGCGGTCTGGCACCGCGGCAACGTCAGCTTCAAGATCACCCTCTACGACGGCAGCGGCAATACGCTCCAGTTCGGGGTCAAGCGGCTGTGCCAGGCCAGCGCGCTGTCCAACAGCCCGCACTGGCAGTTCATCAGCGCCCACATCCCCCAGGTGACCACCGGCTTCGACTACACCACGATCAGCCGGTACGTGATCGAGGCCTGGTCCCGGTGGGACAGCCGGATCAGCCAGGGCGGCCTGTTCCCCGGCCAGAAGATCGGCGCGGTGCTCCAGGCGTCCGCCTACTTCTGCGCGGTCACGGCCAACCCGACCGCCGTCGGCGCGCCCACCGCCCGGGGCGCGCTGTACGTGCTGCCCGGCATCATCGGCACCGCTCGCAGCCCGCTCGCGATCCAGGCCGCGCCGAGCCCGTCGGCGATCTCCACCGTGACCGAGTTCACCACGGCCGGCACCCAGAACTGGACCAGCCCGGCTGGCACGTCCGTGATCGACAAGGTGGAGTGCTGGGGCGCAGGCGGGGGCGGGGCCGGCGCGAACAACCAGACCCTCGGCGGGGGCGGGGGCGGCGGGGGCGAGTACGCGATGGCGCTCGCGGTCGCGATCACGCCCAGCACGCTGTACCACCCGGTAGTCGGCGCGCCCGGCGCGGCGGGCGGCATCTTCGCCAACGGCCAGGCTGGCGGCGACAGCTACTTCGCCGGCAACTCGCTGACCGTCTACGCGCACGGCGGCTCGGGCGGCTACACGACCCCGGGCCAGTGGGGCGGCGGCAAGGGCGGCCAGGGCTCGGTCAACTACGTGCACTACAGCGGCGGCCAGGGCTACCAGGCCAACGCGGACAGCGCGGCCGGCGGCCACGGCGGCGGCGGCGGGTCCTCCGGCGGCCGGGCCAGCGCGGGCGTGCACCCGACCGACTTCCACGGGGCCAGCAAGGTTGATGACGGCGGGCCCGGCGCGGAGGGCGGCCGGTTCGATACCCACCACACCGGCAACGCGCCGAGCAGCGGGCCCGGCGGCGCGGGCGGCGGCGGGGCCAACCTGCAAGGACCGGGCAACTACTACGCGGGCGGCGCGGGCTACCAGGGCAAGGTGCGGCTGACCTACGGCGCGGCCGGGCTGGTCCCGCTGGCCTCGCTGCTGCTGCACTGCCCGTCCCGCGAGGAACCGGACGCCTTCAACCCGCTCTGCCCGGTCGGCAACGGGGCTGACGTGCCGGACGGCACGCACGAGTACGCGGTGCCGGCGATCGGCAACCTGGCCGCGAGGTTCGACGGCACCTACACGGCCTACCTGGTCGCCAGCTCCTGGTCCGGCGGCTTCGGCTCGGGCTCCTCGCGCACCGTGACCGTGCAGTTCCGCCAGTACCCCTACTCCGGCGGCACGGCGGTCACGCAGAACATCAGCCGCACCCTGACCCCGGGCACCGACCTGGCCGGCACCGGCCAGTTCGTGGACCTGGGCCCGGTCACGCTGCCGCTGGCCGACATCCCGCCCGGCAGCCTCAGCCCCTACTTCGCGGTCACCGTGACCAGCAGCCTGACCGCCGACCGGTTCCTCGACCTGCTGCTGATCAGCACCGCCGGGGACCTGGTGCTGCTCAACGTCGGCTCCGGGTCGGTCTTCCAGAACATCTGGATCGACCAGCCCGACTCCACCCGCGACCTGGGCCGCATCCTCGGCAGCAACGCCGACCGGGACCAGGCCGTCAGCGCGCTCTCCTACGCCGAGCGGTACAGCGGCGGGCCGCTGGCCGTCTACCCGGACGGCTACAACCGCATCCTCGCCTACAGCGCGCAGGGCGCGCCCGCGGTTACCGGCTTCTACCCGCCGCAGTGGTGGACGGAAAGGCTCCAGACATGAGCCAGGACGAGAAGATTTACGACCTTGAGCAGCGGTTCAACGCGATGGTGGCCGGCTTCGGCGCGCTGCCCGGCCCGTGGACCAAGTTCAACCCGATGCTGGCCTCCTGGGGCGTGCAGTCGCCCTACACCGGGGCCTGGGTGCGCTGGATGCCGGGCAACTACGTGATGGTCTCCGCGCGGCTGGGCTGCGCGTCGGGCACCACAGCCGACGACACGGTGATCGCCAACATGCCCCAGTTCGACGCGGACGGCAACGGGCTGTGGCCGTCCCAGGAGGTCGGCGTCTGCGCCTACTGCGACATGACCCGGGTCGAGACCGGCTCCAACAACCGGGCCGCCGCGATCAAGGTCGGCAGCGCCGGCAACGTCTACTGCGAGGGCATCGCCAGCACCGCCACCGTCGTGATGATCAACGGCATCTACCCGCTGGACCCGATGTGAGGGAGGACCCGTGGCTATCGGAGGGCTGACCCGGCAGATGCTGGAGAGCCAGGCCGTCTACCTGGCGCAGCGGCTGTCGGACCTGAACGCCGAGGTGGACAAGCTGCGCGACCGGTGCGCCGAGGAACTGGCCGCCGGCACGCTCGACGGGGCGGCCTTCTACCCGCCGTCCGACCCGGTGGCCGTCCAGGACCGGGCCAACATGCTCGGCTTCCTCGACGACATGCACAACGTGTGGGCCACCCGGGGCGGCTACATCAAGGCGCTGATCGGGGTCTGATGCGGCCCGGGCTGACCAAGATCGCCACCCTCCCGCCGGGAGGGGGGCAGCCGCTGTCGCTGTCCCACCTCGGCCACGTCAGCCCGGCCACGTACAGCTACACCACGCCCGGCGGCTGCGACCAGCTCTCGGCCGTCCTGCACAAGCCCGCCCGGGTCCGGTCCGAGGCGCTCAATCCCGGCCGCAAGGTCTACGCCTACCGCGGCGGGTCGGTGGTGTGGGCCGGCATCCTCGACGAGCCGGTGCCGTCCGACCAGGGCTGGCAGATCACTGCGCACGGGGCCGGCACCTACGGCCAGGACTGGCGCAGCATCTGGACCGGCACCTGGGGCACCGGCACGCCGGACCAGAGCGTCAACAACGCCATCGGCCGCGGCCTGGACTGGGTGAACCCCGGCATCGGCAGCCCGTCCGGCATGTGGATGGGCCAGCAGGTGGACTCCGGCAGCCAGTCCGTCACCGACCTGCTCAACCAGATATGCGCCAAGGGCGGGCTGACCTGGCAGGTAGTCACCGGGCCGGGCGGCAACCGGCTCAACGTCTACGCGCTGCCGACCACGCCGAACCGGCTGCTGGTCTCCACCGCGCCGGTCGGGCAGTCCATCGCCGCCGGGGCGGACGCGATCTACATCCGGTACCAGAGCAGCGCGGACAAGAACAAGACCAAGGCGGCTTACGGGCTGACCTCGGTCACGCAGGGCAGCATGATCAGCCAGCTCGGCCGCACCGAGGACTACCTGGACCTGTCCAGCGCCGGGGTGCAGACCTCCGGGCAGGCGCAGGCGGTCGGCACCGCGGTGCTCCAGCGGTTCACCCGGGCCGGCTTCACCGACGTGCTGCCGGCCCCCCGCGGCGCGCTGGCCAACATGGGCGGCACCCCGGTCGATCCCGGCGCGTTCTACCAGGACGGCGCGATGCACATGTACCTGCGGGTGCTGCTGACCGACTTCGCCTTCGCGGGCGAGGTGGCGCGCGGCCCGGTGCAGTTCCTGGTCGCCGCCTACCAGTGGGATGACGCGGCCATGGTGGCCAGCATCACCCCGTTCGAGTCCATCCGGCACGACTTCTCCTCGCTGATGCAGATCGCGGCGCAGGACGATCATCCCCGCTCCCGTCCCACCCACAAGAAGAAGAAGGGCAGATGATCATGGCCAGGGACTTCAACGCGGCGAGCGAGCGGCTGGAGGTGGCCGCCGCGGTTCCGGTCCGCGATGCAGGAGCGGTCCGCACCAGCTTCCGGGTGCAGCGCTGGGACGAGGACGCCACGGCGTGGGTCGAGCGGGCCCTGCGGGCGGGCCAGGGCCCGTTCCGGCCCGGCTGCGAGCTTACGCCGCGGGTGTTCTCGCACTACCGGGTGCGGCCCTACTCGGTGACGGTCGATGAGGACTGCAACATGGTCCTCCAGGCCGGCTGGGTCGCGCTGCTCGGCGGCATCGCCGGCACCTCGATCACCACCAAGTGGGGGGCCACGGTCGGCCGGATCGGGGTCGGCGACTCGTCCACCGCGAGCACCTACACGATGACCGACCTCCAGGCCGCGACGAACAAGTACTACCAGCTCGTGTCCGGCGCGCCCACGATCGCCACCGGCTCGGCCCCGGCCACGCTGACCTTCAGCGCGGTGTTCGGCACCGGCAACGCCAACTTCGCCTGGCAGGAGTTCGTCAGCGACGAGGGCACCGCGTCCAACACCGGCCCGGTGGTGGCCACCTGCCTCAACCGCGGCGTCAGCGCGCAGGGCACCAAGGCGTCCGGGCAGACCTGGACCGCCACCGAGACGATCAGCTTCGGCTACCCGTCGGGCGCTGGCACGGTGAGCTAGGTGCCCGCCGGCTGGGGGCAGCTCCTCAACTGGGGCGGGCCCTGGCAGTCCTCCGCGGCGGGCACCGCCCTGACCACGGCCGTCACGGCGACGATCAGCCCGCAGGCCACCGGGCCGAAGGACTTCTCGATCCCGACCAGCTACCTGTACCAGAACGCCACGCTGCGGGTGACCGCCAACGGCATCCTCACCACCACCGCGACCTCGACCACGGCCACGATCTTCCTGGGCGCGGGTTCTGCGCCCACGAACATCCTGACCGCGCCGGGCATCACCACCGGCACCACGGTGATCACCGGCATCCCGTGGTGGTGGACGTCGTGGCACACGATCATCAACGTGGCCACCAGCGGCAACGTGATCAACTCGTGGGGCTGGCTGGAACTGGGCAACTCCGGGGCGGCGCTGATCGCCAACCCGGTGGCGCTGACCGCCACGCCCGGCATGACGCTGCCCTGCCCGCCGTCCGGCGGCCAGACCACGGGATCAGGGCCGGACACCACGGTCGCGCTGCCGATCATGCTGCGCGGCACGCTGGCCGGGGCGAACGCCACGATCCAGTGCCAGAACTTCCTGGTCGAGCACCTGTACGGCTGATCGGAGGCTGACGTGCCCGGCCCGCCGGTAGCCCCGCTGCGCCCGGCGCTGCCGCTGGCCCGGGACGTCCTCGGCCCGCCGCTGCCCGCGGGCCAGGCCCCGTACTACTTCGCCTCGTCCTCCTCCACCGTCGGCGGCACCAACCGGGCGATCACGGTCGCTGTCGCCACCCAGCCGGGCGACACGCTGCTCGCGTCGGCCAGCGTCAACAACACCACCGCGGCGCTGTCCTGGGGCACCGACCCGCGCGGTAACACCTGGACCCTGGACGGGTCGTTCAGCACCGCCTCGCCCACCGGCTGGTTCTGGCGCTGCGACGGGGCGACGGGCGGTCCCGGCGGCGGCCCCAGCGCGGCCTACCAGCCCGGTGACGTGATCAACATCACCGTCACGGGCGGCACGGGCGGCACGGTCGCCACGCTGATGGCCGGCGTGCCCGCCGCCGCGTCCGGCGGCCTGGACCTGGTGACGGCGGTCCAGACGGCGGGCAACAACTCCGTCTACACGGCCTCGGTCACCCCGGCGGCCGACGGCGAGCTGCTGATCCTGATGCAGATCAACCAGGCGACCGGCGGCACGCCGAAGGCCGCCCGGCCTTGGTGGCAGGGCTTCAGCTCGGTGCTCGGCCCCGACTCCAGCCTGATCTACCAGGTCGGCGGCCCCGGCACGGGCGGCGTCTCCCAGTCCTGCCGGGTGTATTACGAGGACACGGTCAACAGCCGGGGCATCTTCTGGGCCTTCAAGGTCCCGCAGGCCGCGCCGCCGGTCATCCAGCAGGCCGGGCCGTTCCACGTCCGCTCGCTGACCACCACCGGGGCGCTGAGCCTGCCCCAGGCCACCGGCACCGGGAACACGCTGGTCGCCTGCGTCACCACCAACGGCACGACCGCCAACCCGCTGGTATCGGGGATCACGCTCGGCGCGTCCGCCGACCACTGGGCCAGCGCGCACAGCTTCAACAGCGCCACCCGGAACAACACCGAAATCTGGGCCGACCCGGGCGCGGCGTCCGGGCAGACCCAGGTCACCGTCAACTTCACCGGGGGCGGCGGCACCGGGGACCTGTTCGTGTCGCTGTACGAGGTCGCCGGCACGCTGACCGCCGACCAGGTGGCGCACGGCGAGGGCAACGCGGCCGGCTTCTCGGTGCAGACCGCGCCCTACGCCCAGCCCGCCGAGATCGCGTTCGGCGCGGTGATCACCACCGGCAGCCAGCAGCCGCAGATCGACCCGCCGTGGAACAGCCAGCCCTACTCCTACTTCGGCACCTACGACCACCAGGCCGGCTACCAGCAGCAGACCGTGGACGGCTGGCCGAGCCAGGCCACGCTGTCCGGAACGATCAACGCGCGGGCGGTCAACTGGACCGCCGCCGTGGCCACGTTCTACGTGACGACGGCCACGCCGGTCAGCCTCGCCGACGTGGCCGCCGGAGCCGACGACCTGACCACCGTCCCCATCCAGGCCGCGGTGCCGCTGCCGGAAGTGGGCGGCGCGGCCGACGCGCTGACGGCCAGCGCCGCCGTGCCGGAGGCCGACGCCGCCGCCGCGACGGAGCAGCTATCGGCCAGCGCCGCCGTGCCGCTCGCCGACCCGGGCGCGGGCGCGGAGGCGCTCGCCGTATCGGCCGCGGTCCCGGTCGCCGACGCGGCCGGCGCGGCGGAGAGCCTCAGCGTCCAGGTCTCGGTGCCGCTCGCCGACGCCGCGGGCGCGGCCGACAAGATCGTCCCGGCCGCGGCTGTCCCCCTGGCCGACGCCGCGGCCGGGGCCGAGGCGATCGACACCAGCCAGCGCGGCATCGCGCTCGCCGACGCCGCCGCCGCCGCCGAGGCCCCGCAGGTGGCCGCGGCGGTGCCGCTCGCCGACGCCGCGGCGGCGGCCGACGCTCCTGCGGTCGCCGCTGCGGTCCCGCTCGCCGACGCCGGGGCCGCGGCCGAGTCGATGACCAGCGGCATGCCGGTGGCCCTGGCCGAGGCCGCGGGGGCAGCGGACAGCCTGTCGGTGTCGGTCAGCGTCCCGCTCGCCGAGGCGGCCGGGGCGGCTGACGTGATCGCCCCGGCCGCTGCCGTGCCCCTAGCTGACGCCGGGAGTGGGATCGAGTCGCTAGACACGAGCCAGCGCGGTATCGCGCTGGCTGACACGGCAGCGGCGGCTGAGACGGTCCAGGTCAGCGCCGCCGTGCCGCTAGCTGAGAGCGGCGCGGCGGCTGACACGGCTGCCGTGTCCGCCGCGATCCCGCTCGCTGACCGGGGCGCGGCTGCCGAGCAGCAGGCCGTGTCGGCGGCCATCCCGGTCAGCGATGCGGCGGCGGCAGTAGATGCCGTTGCAGAGAACGCTGCCGTGCCGCTCGCCGACCAGGCGGCCGGGGCCGACGCTATCAGCGTTCCCGCGGCCGGTCAGCCGAACCTGGCCGATGCCGCCGGGGCGGCCGAGGCGCTCGCGGTCGCCGCCCAGGCGGCTGAGAGCGATTCTGCGGGCGCGGCCGACGCGCTGTCGGCCAGCGCCCAGGTTCCGCTCGGCGACGCCGCAGGGGCCGCCGAGGCGCTGTCCGTGGCCGTTTCCGTGCCCCTGCACGACGCCGCCGCGGGCGCTGACGCGCTGTCGGTGGCCCAGGCGGCCCAGCCGGCCCTGGCCGACGCCGCGGGCGCTACGGACGCTCTCAGCGCCGCGGTGGCCGCTTCCAGTCACGACGTGGCCGCGGCCAGTGACGCCCTGGCCGTCTCGCGCAACATCACCCTCACCGACTCCGCGGCAGCCGCCGACAGCCTGGTCTACTCGGTCCCGCCGGCGGCGGCGCTGCCGACCTGGGAGCCCGGCCCGGCGGAAGGCTGGCGGCCCCGGCCCGCGGCCGGCGTGCTGCTCGCGCCGGCCCGCCCCGGGTGGGACACTCGGGTAGAGCCACCCCGCTGGGCTGTCAGCGCGCTCCCGGTGAGGTGGAAGGCCATGGCCAGCTTCGAGCCGATCGCCGCGATCAGCGGCGAGCAGGTCAACGTGTCCTGGCTGAACGAGCTGCCCGGGGACACCACCGACCCGACCAGCCCGACGGCCGGGCTGGCCGCGCAGTTCGCCTTCCCGCTGTCCTCAGGGGACGAGAACCACCCGGCCGAGCCGGCGTCCTGGGTGCCCGGCACCTGGCTGGCCAGCCAGCCCGGCTACAAGGGCTACATCGCGCAGGTGACCGTCGGCCCCACCGCGCTCGGCGGGGTGCTCCAGCTCGCCGCCGGGCAGGCCTACGACGTGTGGGCGCAGATCGGCACCGTGCGCAAGTTCGTCGGCCCGCTGAAGGTGTACTGACCCGTGGCCGACGGCCGGTACGTCACCTGGGACCGGTGGGACGCCGAGCACCGGGCCCTGGCCGAGCGGGTGGCCGGCCTGGAGCGGTTCGCCGGGCGGCTGGAGGGGGCCGAGCAGGAGCACCGGGCGATGGCCGACCGGATCGGCGCGCTGGAGAAGGCGGGGCAGGAGGGAGCCGAGCGCGAGCGGGGCAGGAGGGACCGGGCATGGGGAGTCGTGACGCTGATCCTGGGCGGGCTGGTATGCCCGGTGGTGGTCACCGCGATCTTCACCCTCATCCACCTCGCCGCGCACTAGGCCCGCCGCCGTGGTGGGCGGTGGCCGTGCTGGCCGTCCTGCTCGTCGTGATGCTGGCCGCGCAGGTGATCACCAACATCGCCGCCAGCCGGCTGCTGTCCGACTTCGCCCGGGTCGAGCGGCGGGTCTGCGTGCTCCAGGCGCACGCGATCCGGCAGCGCTACACGCAGGAGACCCCCGGCCAGTACCAGCCGGTGATCCGGCACTGGGTGCTCACCGGGACCTGCGTCGGCGGGGTGGTCCGCCGGCCGCCGCCGCCGTAGGCTGTCACACGTCCCCGCGTACCTCCGCGCGCACCGGAGGCGGGGATGGCATTCGGCATCGACTACAGCTACGGCTCGGGGCTCACCGCGGCCCAGATGAAGGCCGCCGGGGTGACGTTCGTCTGCCGGTACCTCAGCTACCAGCCCAACGGCAAGAACATCAGCAGGGCCGAGTTCGACAACCTGGTCAGCGCCGGCCTGAAGGTCGTGCTGGTCTGGGAGCAGACCGGGCACGACGGCAAGGGCGGCCGGGCCTGGGGCCTGGCGCACGCGCACGAGGCGGACAGGCAGGCCGCCGCGCTCGGCGCGCACGGCATCCCGATCTACTTCGCGCCGGCCGACTACGACGCGCCGCCGTCCGACCAGCCCGCGATCAACGCCTACCTGGACGGCTGCGGCAGCGTGATCGGCCACGGCCGGGTCGGCATGTACGGCGGCTTCTGGCCGCTCAGCCGGGCGCTGGACGCCGGGCACGCCTCCTACGCCTGGCAGACCTACGCCTGGTCGGGCACCAACGTGGACCGGCGGGCGCGCATCTACCAGTACCACAACGCCGCCCGGCTCGGCCCGGCCGAGGTGGACTACGACAAGACGTTCGACTTCTCCGACTTCGGCCAGTGGCCCCGGCCGCGGGTGACCGCGCCGCCGCCGGCCCCGGCGCACGCCCCGCCCGCGGCCAAGCCGGAGGGCCCGCCGTACCGGCACGTCGCGCCGTCCCCGCCGGGCGAGAGCCTCGGCAAGGTCGCCGAGGACCGGAACGTCACGGTCGGCCACATCCTGTCCGTCTCCCAGGGCCCGCTGACCGACGATCACTGGAAGGTGCTCCAGGCCTACAGCGCCCTGGAAGAGGCGATGATCGCGGCCAAGATGACCCGGCCGGTCATGCCGGGCGGGCTGATCTGGTACACCGATAACCCGTGAGGCTGCCCTGGCGGAAGCGGCCGGAGCCGGCCCAGCCGCCGGCCGTGGCGCAGCGGCGGCTGGCCGCGGTGGTGACGCTGTGCCGCCAGCTCCAGGGCACCGGCCACCGGTCGGTGCCGATCGTGCGCATCCTGGAGCTGGCCGACCCGGAGGGCCAGGAGAAGGCCGACCCGCGGGCCGACCCGGTGACCGGCTGCCTGCCGGTGACGCCGGAGCCCGGTGCCGGGGCCGGGCGGCCGGCCGACCCGGAGGATGTCTTCTAGAACTTGAACTTCCCCGCCGCTTCTGCCCGGCGCAGCAGCGCCGCCCCGACCGGGGGAATCCGGGTGGCCACGCTGCGCGAGGGGCCGAGGTCCACCGCCCTGCCCTGGCGGGTGTACCCGGTCGCGGTGTCCTGCGACCGGAACGTGTCCCCGGTGACCTGGCCGAGCAGGATCACGTGCACGAAGTCGATGTTGACGTCCGCTAGCTGGTTGAGGTCATCGAACGAGGCGGCGAAGAACCGGCCGGACTGCCGCCAGGTGCCGAAGGCGTTAGCGTCGCCCAGGGTGCCCGACGCCTGCTCCAGGGTGCCGTCTGCGTTGAACTTGAGCTGGAAGTGCTCGACGTGCCGGCCCTCCGGGCCGGAGCCGAAGAACACGTGCTCGTCCCAGATGCCGGTGATTCTGGCCGGGGCGCGGTGGCCGGATGCCGAGGCGGGCAGCGTTACGGCCAGCAGCGCGGCTGCCGCCGCGAGCGCCGCTGCGGCGGCGATGATCCTGGTCCTCATTCTCGGGTACCTCTCCGTGACGGGGTTGTCTCGCCCGGTCACCGTACCGGAGCCTGTACGCACAGTGCCAGTGCGGGCCTCAGCGGCGGGCCGGGGCCCGGTGGCGCGGAGCCGCCCGCGGCCGGGCCGGGGGGCGGCGCTGCGGGGCCCGCAGCGCGGCCAGCGCCCGGGCGGTGCGCAGCGGGCTGCGGCGGGCCCGCAGGCAGGACCGGTAGATCGCCGCGGCGTCGCGGCGGGACCGGCCGCGGTACTCGCTGCCGTCCTCGCGGACGAAGTAGGCCCGCTTGGCCTCGTTGTGCTCGTCGCACAGCAGCGCCAGGTTCCACAGGCAGGTGACCCCGCCGTACAGCCAGGGCACGATGTGATCGACGTGCATCTCGCGGCCGGCCAGCTTCAGCTCGGTGCGGCTGGTGCCGCAGTGCGCGCACCGGTCCCGGTCGGCGGCCCGGACCGCGCGGCGCAGCCGGGCCGGGATGCGCTCGGATTTCTGCCGCCGCCTCGGCCGCTTCGCCCGGAACCGGGCCCGCTGCTCCCGGGTGGCCAGCAGCGGCAGCAGCCCCCACCGGCCGGACAGCAGCGTGCCCGTCACGCCGGCCCAGCCGGCCAGGGCCAGGACCAGCACCGCCAGGATGCCGCTCACCGCACCGCCTCCACCCGGCTGCCGTCGCGCCGCGCCGTTCCCTCGGCGACCGCGGCGGCGAGCGCGGCGGCGAGCACCGACGGCCGGATGCCGGACCGCACCGCCAGGTCCCCCTGCTCCGCCGGGCCGTCCTCCAGCAGGCCCAGCAGGGTGAGCTTAGCCTGCTCCTGCTCGTCCGCCAGCCGGGCTAGCTGCTCCGCGCTGGCGTCCGCCGCGGCGATCACCTCGCGCATCCGCGCGGCCACGGTGCCGTCGGCGCGGGCGATGTCCGCCCGCTCGGCCACCTCGTACGGGTCGGGCTCGTAGTCGGCCCGGAACGGCACGGTGGGCCGGGCGTCCAGGGTGCTGGCGTAGCCGAGCCCCTCGGTCTGCTGGCCGTTGCGGAAGAACTTGGCGATCTTGTTCGGGTCGGCGGGCATGTTCATCATCCCGCCGCTCACCCGGTCGCCGGCCCGGAACATGAACTGGTTGCCGCCGTTGAGGATGGACCGAAGCTCGGCCGACTTCATCTCCTTGACGCTCGGCACCTGGGCGGCCATCACCAGCATGAAGCCGGCCTTGCGGCCCAGCTTGGCGATCTTGGTCAGCTTGTCCTCGATGCCGGGCACGGCCAGCAGGATCGGGCACTCGTCGATCACGATCATGATCACCGGCAGGCCGGTGAGCACGGGATCGAAGAAGCCGATGCCCTTCCTGACGCTGCCTGGCCGCGGGTCGTCCGCCGGCACCGCGGTGCGCTTGTCGGCGAGCAGCTTCCAGCGGAAGCCGGCGAGCTGCCGGGACCGGGCGAACATCGCCTCGTACAGCGCGTCCACCCAGACGGCGCACTCGGCGATGCCGCGGGCGGTGGGCAGGTGGTCCATCCAGGCCGGCAGCGCCTGGCCGTCCTGCGGGTCCAGGATGACCGGGGCGATCAGCCCCCGCCCGGACCGGTCCCGGGTGGCCGTCGCGATGCACAGCAGCAGGTCGAGCAGCGAGGTCTTGCCGGACCCGTCGCAGCCGGACAGCCAGAAGTGCTTGATGCCGCCGCCCTTGCCGTTCTTCCAGAACAGCGCGCGGGCGTCGGTGCCGTCGGCGAACCGGCCGGCCCGGGCGGTGCCGGCGGCCAGGTCCACGCCGGAGCCGTCCCACTCGCGCGGCTGCTCCAGCGTGGCGGTGCCCAGCCGGGTCAGCAGCCCGCGGTGCGCCTCGCCGGACGGGTGCGGCTCGGCGTAGCACTCGTCCGGCCGCGCGCCGAACGCGGCGGCGATCTCCTCCGGCCTGGCGGCGATCTTGGAGAACGGGGTGCGCCGGCCGTTGCACCTGATCTCGTACTGGAGCCCGTGCGGGATGCGCCGGGCCGGCAGCAGCAGCCGGGCGTGCCACTTCTGCACCTCGCACAGCTCGGCGAAGATGTCCGCGTCGGACTCCGGCGGGTCCGGCTGCTGCGGCCGGGGCGACCAGCCGTAGTGCTCGATCCACGGCGCGGCGTGCATGCCCCAGCCGATCAGCCCGATGCCGGTCCACCAGCCCACCCCGGCGTACCACATGATCCCGGCCTGGCAGCACGCCCACACAATCGCCGACGGCAGCGCCACCGAAGCGAACCGGGACGCGCCGCGGCTGGCCGCCCAGGTGACGCCGCAGGTCAGCGCCAGGGCCACGGCGACGGTCAGCCAGCCCAGCCCGGCGGCCCGGGCCGCCAGCCCGGCCAGCGCGACCGCCAGCCACCCGGCGGGCGCGAGCTGGTTGCGGAACCGGAACGCCTGGCCGTCCCTGCCGGCCCGGCGCTCCCGGTCGGCGAGCCGGGCGATCTTCTTCACCTCGCGCTCGGCGGCCTCGCCTTCGAGCACGGTGAGGGAAGGGCGCTGCCCGCCCGGCAGCGCCCTCCCGGTCCTGCGGCCCCGCGCCACGCCTACCCGACGACGACGCCCTCGGCGGGCACGTCGTCGCCGGTCGAGGCCTGCACGCCCTCCTGCACGCCGCGGTAGCTCTCGGCGTCGTCCAGCAGCGCCTGCGCGGCGTCGGTCAGCTCGTTGTAGGCCTTCTCCGCTGCCTCGGCCGCGGAGGCCACGTCCAGCGCGTGGCCCTGGATGGTGCGGTCATTGGGGAAGCTCGCGGCGACCTGGTCGCCGAGCAGCTTCGCCTCCTTGACCGCCTCGTCGTTGACCGACTGGTCGGCCGCCTGCTTCAGTTGCTCGCACTTGGCGATCAGCTCGTCCAGGGTCAGGTCCGCGGACCCGCTGTTCCCGTTGCTGCTCACGTCCGGTGTTCCTTCCTGCTTGCCGTTCTTGCCGTCCTCGGTCTCCGGCCTGCCGCCGGGTCCCCGGCCGCGGTGCCGTCCCTTCGGCTCCGGCCCGCTGCCGTTATCGCGCGGCGGGTCGTCGGCGGCGGTCTCGGTGCCGCCGTCGTCGCCGCGGTCGTCCTTGTCGTCCTCGTAGCCGCGCTCGGCGGCGGCGCGCCTGCGCCGGTCGTGGTCGAGCAGGGCCTCCCGCCAGCCGGCCTCGTCCTCGTGCCGCTCGGTGCCCATCTCGACCCGCTCCCGGTCGCGCTGCCGCATCGCCCGCCTGTGCTGGTGCCAGCCGCGGGCCCAGCCGTGCCGGAAGCTCGGGAAGCCGTGCAGCGCCTCCCGGGTCCAGAACGCGCCGGACGCCTGCCGGGCGGCGGTGCCGGGCGATGCGCCCCGGGCGGTCGCCCCGGACCGGGCGGCCCGGCGGGCGGCGGAGTGGTTGCGCCCGGTGTTCTTCGCCGCCTCGGTGACCGCCCACCAGACGCCGACGAGGAACAGCAGCGCGAGGAGCGGCATCAGTGGCCCGCCCGGACCTGGGTGACGGTGGCCGGCACCGACGTGCCCAGGTTGTTCAGGGCGGTGATGTTGGTGGCGCTCGCGGTGATCAGCAGCGCCAGGGCGACGCCCACCCACATCGTCCGCTTCTTCGCCCGGTTCCGCGGCGACAGGTCGTGGATGAACAGGATCAGCAGCACCAGCGACAGGGCGGCGGGCACCGCCGCGCCGAACGCCCAGGCGGTGGCCGACCCGGCCAGGTGGCTGACCGCCGACATCGCCCGGGTGGCGATCGAGCCCAGCGTGCTGGACGTGCCGACCAGCAGGATGCCGAGGAAGGCCGCCGCCGCGGCGATGCCGGGGGTCTTGCCGAGGAAGTAGAACGTGCCAGCGCCGACGATCAGCAGCGCGCCGAGGACGAAGTTGGACATGGGCGGGAGTCCTCTCTCAGATCACGCGGAACAGCCAGAGCAGGGTGACCACGAACACGATGAACGCGGCCCGCAGCGGCGGGCTCTTGCCGGTCCACGACCACAGGTAGATCGGCGGGGTCTCGATGAAGGCGTCCACGAAGCCGAAGCCGTAGCGCAGCCAGCGCATCGGGACGCTGGAGTAGAACTCGGCGGCGTGCCGGTGCGCGGCCCAGCGGCCCGTGATCGGGGGGAGCTGGGCGGCCAGCGGCGAGACGCCGGACGCGAGGGTGCCGGCGAGCCCGGCGGCTAGCCGGGACCGGACCCCGGCGGCTGCGGGACGCTCAGCCGGGGCCCGGTCCTCGCCGTCCGCCGCTACCCCGGCGGGCGGGTCCTCGCGCGCGCGCGCGCCGCGCGCACTGCGCATCGGGTCCTGGCCGGCCGACGGCCGGAGCGGGATCACGGGGGCGGTCACGCGACTGCCCCCCTCGCCGACTCGAACAGGTACACCGACAGGCCGTGCAGGAACACCTCGGGCTGCGGGTGCCGCTTGGCGGCCCAGCGCGCGAAGTCGAACGCGACGGCCACCTGGGCCTGCGCGGTCGGAGCCTCCTGCACCCGCGCGGTGAAGTCGGCGACCGCGGCGTCCCGGCGGCGCGGCGGAGTGCCGCCGTCGGCGAGCTTGCCCCGGCGGTGCCCGGCCATCAGCCGCTCACCTCCCGGCGGCCGAAGCCGGACCCGGCGATGATCTTCATGTCCGGCAGCAGGTCCTCCGAGTAGGGCGGGCGCTCGCCCTGCATCCAGCGGCACAGCACCTCGTGCATCTCTTCCTCGTCGTCGGGGTCCACCGTGGCCATCTGCGTGCCGACCTGACGCCCGTTGCGCTCGATCAGTACCTTCTGCCGCTCACGCCGTGCCATCACCGGTCACCTCCTGCTATATGAACCAGAGGGTATAGACGAACTAGACGGATCGCAAGTACCGCCCTTACCCTGGGTGCCATGAACGGCGAGCACAGGTACCGGGAGATCGCCCAGGTGTACCGCGGGCTGATCGCCCGCGAGGTCTACCGCCCGGGCGATGCGCTGCCGCCCGTGTCCGACATCGCCCGGCAGGAGCACGTCGCCCTGGGCACCGCCCGGCAGGCGATGGAGACGCTCGACCGCGAGGGCCTCACCTCGCCCGGGCGGCCGAGGCGGGTGGCGATGCGCAGGCGCACCCGGGTGCACCTGACCCGCCCGCTCGCCCGGGCGGTCGAGGGCGAAGGGCCGGCGCTGACCGCCGACGCCTGGGCGGCGGCGATGCTCGCCGAGGGGAAGGAGATCGGCCAGGAGGCCGAGGCGCTGCCGAAGGTGGCCGGGCCGGAGGTGGCCCGGCGGCTGGACATCGGCGATCATGAGATCGTCTGGCTGCGCCGGGTCGAGCGGTACGCCGACGGGCAGCCCGACAGCCGGGTGTCGTTCTGGTTCACCGAGGAAGCCGTGCAGGCGATCCCGGCGCTGGCGCTGCCGGCCAACATCGGGCAGGGGTCGATCTCGCTGCTGGAGGGGACATGGGAGCTGGACGAGGTAATCGAGATCATCTGGCGGGAGGCGACCGCGGCGGAGGCGTCGCACCTGCGGGCCGACTGGGTGACCGAGGTGTGGCGGACGCTGCGCCGGGCGCGCGGGCCGCGGGTGGCGACCGCGCAGGCGATTTTCGCGGCCGGCCGCGTCGTGCTCGTCTACCCGTGAGATTCCGGCTGCGCCGGGACTGGCTGCGGCTGCGCCGCGCGCTGCGCCGCCGCCCCCCGCCCTACCGCGGCACCTGGCCCGCCGAGCCGGACGGCTGCTCGGACTGGGTGGTGCCCCTGCTGGGCAGCCACGGGCCCGGGCCGGCGATTGCCTACCCCGACGCGGGCGTCAGCAAGACGCGCCCTGGGGACCGCTGCGAGCACTAGGATTCCTGGTCGTGGGGATGATCACCGTTGGGAGGGAGGCTGGCCAGCACCAGCTTCGCCGTGTGATCGGTCCACCCCCGGCGGCGCGCCAGCGCGGCGTGCCCCATCGGCAGCCCGGCCTCCCGGTCGGCCAGTGCCGCCGGCATCAGCGACGGCACCCGGCCCGAGGCCGGTCCCTGCCGCCGGGACCGGGCCCGGGCCGTGACAGGACGTGCTGCGGGAGAAGCGCCAGCGGGGATCACTTCCACGCTTCTCCCGTCCTGCCGCTGCGGCCTGAACCGCAGCTTCACGAGCCCGAGCCCGGTGCCCAGCGCCGCCGCGGCGACCACCGGAGCGGCTGCCGCGGCGAGCTTCATCCACATCGTGACGCCGGCCCCGGCTGCGTTGGCCGTGGTCGAGGCGGCCATGCCCGCTAGCACCAGCGCCCAGCCCCAGGTCTTGATGTACCACCGCTCGCCGCGCCGGGTGCCGGAGTACAGCCGAAGCTCGCCGAGCACGGTCAGCGTGTCGAACAGCAGCGGCCACAGCAGCGCCGCCCAGCGCGGCAGGGCCGCCTGATGCCGGGCGAAGTCATACAGCCCGCGGTAGGACAGAAGGAACGCGACGCCGGTCAGCGTCCAGGCGATCTTGATGCTCGCGGTGTCCGCGGCCTGGTCGGCCGTGACCTTCGCGCCGGCAGCATCGGCAGCGGGGTCTGGCATCATGCCTCCCTGTACGTACAGCACCACTATAGCGGGAAGGTGACCGATGGCGGCGACTCCTAACCGAAGCGCGGGCCGGCTGGAGGCCGTCTACTGGGATGCGTTCACCAGGTGGGCCAGGTCGCGCGGGCTGAGCAACAGCGACGCGCAGCGGGCGATGATCATGCAGGTGACCGGGCTCCAGCTTCCGCCGGACCCGCCGGAGCCCGCGCCGCCGGGTGACGACGCGGGCTCCTGACAGGCGGGGTGCCCGGACTTCGCTAGCATCAGCGCTCGTCCCTCCGGCCTGTGCGTACAGCCTAGCCGCGCTATCCTCCTGGCAGGTCCCCGCGATGCAGTCCGGATGGCAGGCTGCCCGTTGAACCTCAACTCCGTCGTCGCGGTGATCGGCGGCCTCAGCGCGCTGGCCGCCACGGTGCTCGTGGTGGCGGGCGCGTTCCGCACCGGCCGGTCGGCCCAGACCCTGGTCAATTACCGCGACGTGGCCTCGTCGTGGAAGGACAAGGCCGAGGCGCAGGATCAGACCATGGCCCGGATGCAGCAGCAGCTCGACGAGAAGACCTCCCGTATCGCCTCGCTGGAGGCCAAGGTCGCCACGCTCCAGGACATGGTGTCCGGCCGGGTGGCGGTCGAGCAGCTCACCGCCGAGTTCCGGCTGTTCGTCGATGACCGGCAGCGGTCGTTCGAGGCCTATACCGCGAAAGTGGATGCCCGGATCGCCGAGATGATGGCGCTGGCCGCGGAGACCCGCGCCGACGTCCGCGGCAACGCGGAGCGGATCGCCCGGCTGATGCCGGCCGGGAAGGACGGCCCTGATGGATGACATCGACCCGGTTATCGCCCCGGTGCTGGGCCAGCGGGCGGCGACCCGGCTGTCCGCGCTGGAGCGCCGCTGGGAGCTGCTCCAGTGGGCCGGCCTGGCCGTGCTGGTGACGGTGATGGTGCTGGCGATCGTGTACGGCTGGGCGGCGCTGTCCCGGCAGCACGCGCAGATCGCCGCGCAGGCCAGGGTGATCGGCCGGCAGGCCGCCGAGCTTGCCCGGGATGAGCGGCGGATCGCGGCGGTGTGCGGTGCCTGGCACACCATCGGCTCGGTGCCGGTCACCAGCTCGGACAGGACCGTGCTGGACGTGACGATCATCACCGAGGCCCGGCAGGCGTTCCGCGGCCTCGGCTGCCCCGGGCACCTGCCGCCGCCGTCCCGGGCACTGCTGCGCCGGGCCGCCCGCTACCGGCTGCCGGTGCCGTGATCAGCATCCCGGCCGCGGCGGCGGCGTGGGCGTCGGCCCTGGCGCTCGCGGTCGCGGTCCCGGTCGCGTCCACGTCCCCGGCGTCCTATCCCCGGGTGCCGGCGATCACCTTCCCGCCGCCGGACCCGAACAGCCAGGCTTACCCGCTAGCGCCGGTTCCCGGCCCGCCGTCCCGGCCGCCGCACCGCAAGGTCACCGCGGCGCTGCTGCACCCGGCGGCTCCTGCCGTCCCGCCTCCGCCCACTCCGCTGCCGGCCGCGGCCCCTCCCGTGCCCCCGGCCGCGGCTGTCCCGGCCCCTCCGGCCGTCCCGCCCGCTCCGGCGGCCCCGGCCCCGCCCGCCCCGCCGACGCCGCAGCAGCCGCCTCCGGCCCCGCCTCCGCCGTCCAGTCCTCCGCCGGGCCCGCCGCCCCCTCCGCCTCCGCCGCCCGTGCATCACCTGGTGCCCAAGCGGAACCAGAACGGGCACGGCCCGCCGGCCAGCGTGTGCACTCACCCGCACGCCGCGCAGCACGTCTGCCACGAGGAATAGCGGCGAGCCCGCCCCCGGGCGGGAGGCGGGCTCGCGTGCGGCGGGAGGTCAGCCGGACTGGGTGTAGACCGTGCCGGCCGCCCAGGTGTCGGCGGTCGCCGCGGTCGGGTCCACGCCGTCCAGCGACGGCTTGTAGCTGACCGTGTAGTGGATGCTCGCCGCGGGCTGCTCGGCCCCGTGGAACATCTGGTCGAGCACCGCGTGCAGGCCGGTGTCGGGGGCCTGCACCGCCGCCACGTTGGAGGCGTCCGGCGCGGTGGCGCTGGCGATGTCGTTGTAGGTGATGCTGCCGGCGACCGTGCCCTGGGACAGCATCGGCCCGCCGGAGCCGGTGCCGTCGCTGCCCGCCTCGCCTGCGGCCCGCGGGTCGGCGAAGCCGTGGAACGTCGAGCCGCCGAAGCTGATCACGACGTTGTAGTGCCCGGCGGTGCCGGCCGAGGTGACCTTGACGGTCTCCTTTAGCTGGTCGCTGGCCCAGATCGGGCCGCCCGGGCCCTGCGCGCAGGCCGGGCAGGTGATGCCGGTGGTGTCGGCGTGCTCGGGCGAGACCGTGACCGCCTTGGCCAGGATCGTGCCCGTGCTCGCGCTGGCCGCCCCGGCCGCCGAGGCGGTGACGCCGCCGGCTGCCGCGGCGGCGAGCGCCGCACCGATGATGATCTTCCTCATGTCCCCTCCAGTGGGTGTCGTGAGGTAACCCGCCGGGGCCCTTCCCCGGCGGGGGCCTGTGGTTGCGCTCAGTGCCGGATCAGCAGCCCGTGCACCCGCTGCGCGATCTCGGCGGGCGTGCCGCCCGCGGCCCAGCGCGGGCCGTTGTCCTGCCAGGCGTCGGCCGCGATGACCGCCCTGCGGCCGGGCAGCACGATCACGCCGTGGTAGCCGTCCGGCTGCCCGACCGGGTGCGCCAGCAGGTTCTGGAGCGCCCGGGTGCTGCCCGCCGCGTAGACGGTCACGGTCTCCCACGCCCGCGGGCCGAAGGTCCCCTCGGCCATCCGGTCGCCGAAGGCGTCGGTGCCGCCGGAGCCCTCGCCCGCGGGCACGTGCGCCCCGGTCGCCCGCAGGATCGCCACCGGGTCGGCGGGGTGCGGCGCGTGGTAGATGCTCGGGGCCCGGTGCGTCTCGGGCTCCGACGGCAGCAGTCCCGGCCTGGCGGCCTTGCTGCCGCAGCCTGCCGCCAGCGCGGCCAGGGCCGCCAGCGCGGCCAGCTTGCGCGTCCTCATGTCTCTCGTGTCCTCAGCGTCGGGCACCCGCTGACCGCGAATGCCGGGTCGTGGTTCTTGCCGTACCGCTCGCAGCACACCCGCTCGATCTCGGCGTAGGTGCGCTCCCAGCCGCGCGGGCCTAGCTGCCAGCGCTCGGGCTGGTAATCGCTGATCATCTCGCCGGGCCAGACGTCCGGCAGCGTGCCGTCGCCGGGGCCGGGGTTCAGCGGCAGGATCAGGTAGCCGTCCCGGCCGTACTGGCGCTGCTCGAAGATCACCTTGCCGAGCTTGTCCGGGCCGTGCTTGCCGCCCGCACCGTACTCGACCAGCGCGCCCCCGGCGTACCGGTGGTCCTTCAGGTTGTCCCTCTGGATCATGATCGCGGGTCCTCTCCGGTCCGGTCGAACTCGTCTAGCTGGCCGAGGGTCAGCCGCGGCATCTCGGTGACGAACCCCGGGGTCTGCACCCCGCGGCCGACGGTCACCGGGAGCGTGCCGTGCCAGCGGTCGATGATCGCGAAGTACCGGTCCCGGCAGGCCGGGCACAGCCGGCGGTGCTCCCACGCGGTCAGGTGCACCGCGAGCGCTCCGCACCGGTCGCACGGCTGGTACTCCATCCACCGCGCGACTACGCCGTGGCCGTCGTTGTAGCTGGCCAGGTGGGTGGTCCGGTTGAGCCGGCCCGCCTCGTCCTCGGCGTCCTGCTGCCGGGAGTAGGCGGCCAGGCTGTCGGCGTGCCAGTACCGGCCGTCGCCGCGGTGCACGAACAGGTGCCAGCGGCCGAACTCGGTCGCGAAGCTGCCGCCGCAGTAGCGGCACTTCTTGCGCGGCACCGGGCCGTTGCCGGAGTCGTGCTGGCTGCGCAGCCCGGTCGCGTCGCGGTGCACGCACCAGTAGCGCCGTGCGAGCCTCATGTCAGGCCCTCGCCTTCTGCCGGTAGGGGAAGAACTGGAAGTCGCGCAGCGGGGTGCCCGCCCGGCGGCTGCCCGTGGTGGCGTAGTCGCTGAACATCACCGCACCCTTGTCGGTGTAGAAGTACCCGCCGGTCACCAGGGCGCTCAGCGCCTCGGTGGTCGAGGCGGTCGCGTGCCCGGCCGCGGAAAGCTGGACGCCGTTCGCCTGGAACTCGGCGATCTTGTTGCCGAACAGCCGCACCTCGACCGACGGGGTGAACCGGTGGCCGGGGCTGCCGTGGCCGGATTCCGCCGACGCACAGACCGCGCACCAGCGGGACCGGGTGAACCGGCCGTACCGGTAGACATTGGTGATCGCCAGCACCCGGCTCGGGTGCCTGCTGCCGGCGATGGCCAGCGCGATGTCATAGTTCATGTCGGCCGGCCAGGGCAGCACGTACGGCGCGCCGCGGCGGTCGGTGTCGGACACCAGCCGCCCGGCGATCCACCGCCGGGCGAACGCCCACCGGTCCGGCGGGTCGGCCGCGGTCATCGCGTCGGCAAGCTCGGACGTCTCGGGCCGGTCCATGTGCTCGGGCCAAAGCTCCAGCAGCGCCGTGTAGGCGATCGACGGATCGAGGTTCATGATCACTTCTCCTCCAGCCTGGCGCGGAGCCAGCGGCAGTAGGCGCTGGTGTCCGCGGGGTCAACGCCGTCAGCCCTCGCCTCGGCGTGCAGTCCGGTCTCGGCCTGGGCGTCGAACCGGTGGTCCCACAGCGCCTCGGCGACCCGGGCCTTGATGGCCCCGCCGGTCGCCGAGGTCCAGCCGCAGGAGCACTCGGCGTCCCAGCCGGCCCAGCTCCCGCGCATCTGCGCGGTGTGCCGCAGCTTCTCCAGCGGAGCGCCCCAGCCGCCCGCGTAGACGTACCACGTGGCCCGGTGGGCCCTCATGGTCTCCGCGCTGATCAGGCTGGTCATCTCGTGCTCCCTGGTCTCTGTCTGTGTCTGTACTTACAGCTTACCGGCCCGAACGTGTTCTGTCAACAGTCCGGGCCGGTGCCCCGTCAGGCCGGCAGCTTCTCGAAGCTGACCCTCGTCGGCCGCTTGAAGTAGCCGAAGGTCGGGTCCTTCTCGCTCCGCGCGAGCGCGGCGTCGAAGGTGACCTCCACGCCCTTCAGCGCGTTCGTCCAGCGCTGGCTCGCGCCGTAGTAGTCGGGCTCGTAGCTGGGCCGGCGGGTGTCCACGCCCTCCCAAATCTGCTCGCGGCGCTCGGCCATCGCGTAGTCCTCGATCACCGCGGGCACGCTGCCCATCACCGCGTAGCCGTCCTCGGCCGCGACGATCATCTGGAACCGGATGCTGTCGGCGTAGCCCTCGCTGGCCTTGATCTTGATGATCTTGCCGGTCACCGTGACCCGGCCGCCGCCGTCGGGCACCGGCTTGGCGGTGGCCTTGCGCTCGTCGATCTCGGCCTGCATCGCGGCCCGCCTGGCGGCGTGCACGGCGTCGCGCTCGATCGAGCGGCCGGCCGCGTCCATCTGGCGCTCGCTGAGCATCCGGCCGGACCGAAGCTGGCCGGCCAGGTCGGCCAGGAAGCAGTTGGTGCCGTCGGCCGGGTAGGCGTCCAGGTGCGCCAGCACCTTGGGGTCCTGGTCCTCGCGCCAGGCGGCGAAGTCGCGGCGGAGCTTGCGCTGCGCGCTCTGCCGACGCTGCTCGCGCTTGGCCTCGGTGCGGGCCTTCTCGGCCTGGTACCTGGCCAGCGCGCTCTCGAACTCCTCGGAGGTGGCCGTGGTGCCCCAGGACCGGCCGTGGTTCATGCCGCCGCAGCCGCAGTCGCAGCTAGGCCGGCGGGCACTCATGCAGGCCCCGTCGCAGGTGACGTTGGTGGTGACCGCGACGAGGCGCTCGGCCCCGGCGATCCAGTGGCCGCTCGCGCCCGCCTCGGGCACCGGGCACCAGATGCGGTAGGTGCCGGGCTGGCCGGCCACCGGGGTGACCGAGGTGGTGCCCTCGTAGCGGACCGGGCGGTCGTGCATCTCGCAGTGGCCCAGGTAGATGTCGGTGACCCGGCCGGTGCTGCGGGCGTAGGCGGACCGGCTGACCTG
>Ga0126378_10000467_pt1 | contig 30118 bp, 24 predicted proteins | sample PanSoiMetPlot_23_FD_92587 | JGI IMG/M metagenome (GOLD analysis project Ga0126378, IMG submission 92587) | Tropical forest soil microbial communities from Panama - MetaG Plot_23 | ecosystem: Environmental > Terrestrial > Soil > Tropical forest > Bulk soil | place: Panama | collected 2016-02-17
CCTGAACGCGCAATTACACAATGGCAAGACCGCACCATCGGGCAACATTGTGGGCGATACGGACACGCAGACTCTCACCAACAAGACTTTCGACATCTCTCTTAACACGCTCAAGACGGCGACGAACACGGCAGGCCACGTCCCGCGAAATAACGGGACGCAATACGTGGACGCGCAGCTTGGCTTCTCTGACCTGAGCGGCACGGCCAGCACGGCGCAGATCGGAACAGGCACGCCTGCAGCGGGAAAGTATGTGGATGGCGGTACCGGCGCGTGGACGGCGCTCCCGTCAGGGGGAGTGAGCGAGGCCACGTTGACAACCGGCAACACACAACTCGGCGGTGGCAACACCGTTTGTGCTTATGGAACTGCCGGCATTGCTTGCATGCTTTATTTCTTTGTGAACGCCCACACGTTGACGGGGCTCTTGGTGGCCACGTCCACGGCGCCTTCAGGCTGTAGTGTCAATGCGGCGGTCGGAGTGAAGGACATTACCAGCGCTACGGTCCTTACGTCGCTGACTCCTACGACAACGGGAGTGCTAGACAGCGGAGCGCTTTCCATTTCTACCACGGCTGGACACCAGTTCGCAATCGGTCTAGTCACGCAGGCAACCAGCTGCACGACGTTCCCCACTTTCACTGCAACTGCAACGTATCAGTGATGGAGCACGCTGAATGAGTCGAGCCTAGCGCGGATTCAGCAGAATATGCGGGCTTTTGTGGCCGCGTGGCAGAGAGCAACAGACTGGCTGGCAGCGAGTAGGCAGCCAGGCCGCCTTACGCGACGCTATCTCTACCTTCCATCCGTCCGCTATCTCCTTCATCGGTTTCCCCTCAGCCAAGAGTTGGAGAGTAGCGAGTGATTGGTTGCGGCTAAGCTGGTATGAGCCACCAATCACAAAGCCCCCAAAGATCGGAGCACCACAAAGCTCAACCGGCTTACGGGCAAAGAATCGGGCGATTCGAGCCTTCAAGGCCAAAGGCGCAGCGAGCAAGCCGGACAGGAAGTTACGGCGCTTCATGGCGGCACAAGCATAGCACCGCCCAAGCCATTAATGCGGATTGCGAAAAAAATGCTGGCCTTTGTGCCAGCGTGGTTTCAATCTGTGCTTACGTCGGTGTCGCCCTTGCCAAGCAGACGTAGTTGGGCCTGCGGGATAGCAAACTGCGCGATGCCACAGTTCAGGCATACCACAACATCGGGAGATATATAGACGTGGGGCTTATCAAGGTTCTCCATTCCCGAAAAGTGGATGGCAATTGTTCCCTTGAACTTGCCGAGATCCTCTGAGCCGCATGACGTGCAATGCATGATGCGCCCGACTATGTGCTGAACCGGTGCAGGAGTGCGGTGATGGGCGATACACGACCGCGTGATATACGTCACAAATCAGGCGTCGGGATGGCTCGATACCTAAATCACAGTGATAGTCACTTCGACCTCTGTTTCACGCCAAGCCTTCCGCCTTCCCCGATGCGCTCAATCCGTCTTGCTCGGCCAGCGTTCGTCAATCCTCTTCAGGATTTGCTCTGCCGTGTTTCTAGCGTGTTCAGGATAGAATTGCGGGGACAAGTGTCGTTCTTTGGAGGAAATATGCAGCAGAAAAACTTAGGTTGGAAATGGACTCTGGCTCTCGGCTTCCTGTGCGTGGTGATCCCGCAGAGAGCAGCGGCTCAACGGACTTCGACGCCGGAAGAGCCGTGCGCAAACTGTGTAAGTAAGCTGTCAGAGCGCAATCCACGAAGCCATCGGGAAAGGCAGAGCAAATCCTTAAGAGGCAGGGGTGTGAGGCCCCTTGGCGAATGTGCGTTGGGTGACTGCAAGTCAAGGCCAATACGGGAGAGAAGGCCGTGAAAACGAGACTATTTTTTCCTTAATATCGACGCGCTTGTCACCGCTGCTAGGCTCGTTGCTGCAAACAGGATTGCGTATTTCCGCTGCTCGTCCATTGAGTCCTCTCGCAGCTTGCTTCCTGTGAAGACCTGCTCTATACTCCCCGCCATTTCCCGCGTCCTGACCGATGCAAGGCAATCAGAAGGAGAAACCTCATGACCCTTTCAACTTGGTGTCCTCGTATCCTATTTTCGAGCGTCATGGCCATACTCTGCGGCTCAGTAATGCTCTCGCCCGCTCATGCGGCAGATGTGCAAGTGAATTGTCCGGGCGGCGGGCCTGGCGCCTTCCCATCAATCGGCACCGCTTTGAATACCCTCAATCCCAATGACGCCAACACCATCACCGTCAGCGGAAGCTGTGTCGAAAACATCTTCTTCACCAATTTCGAGCGCCTGAAAATCCAATCCGCGTTCGGTCAAACCGCCACCATCACCGCCGCCGATCCCTCCGGCATTGTGATTCACATGTTCCAGTCGACCGGCATTGTTCTTACGAACTTGGTCATCCAAGGCGGCTCAGTCGGCATCCTCTTAAATCAAGGTTCCAACGCTACGATTATCAACTGTACGATCAAGGGCAATTCCGGTGATGGCTTGGACATGCAGATGGCCTCCACCCTCGTCATGGAGAACAGTACCATCCAGAACAATCAAGGCAGCGGCATGTCCGTCGGAGTTGGCTCCAATGCCACCATGGCCACAACGCCGAACCAGAGAATCCGCATCCTGCAAAATGGAAACGATGGCATCGACGTCGACGGCAGCAATTTCCAAGTGAATTTCGGCACGCTTGACGTCGAAAACAACGGCGGAGCCGCAATCTTTCAGACTGGCGGCCGAATGGTGATTTTCGGCGGCGGCAGCGTCAACGGCGGTAATCTTTTTCAGGGCAATGGTGAGGGCATCGATATTTTCAATGCGGCCTCCGCCCAGTTCTTTGGTCGCAACGTTATCAGCGCCAACGGCGACGTTGGCCTCCAGATTTTGGCCAGTTCTGTCGCAATCAACGGGCGTGGCACTCTTCCAGACGGAAGCACGAACTCCACTATCATCCAAAACCATAACATCGTCGGCATCAATATCGTGCGCATGGGCGAGCTCAGCATGGGTGGGACGCACCAAATCCAGAACAACGGATCACTCGTCGCCGACCCAACGCTGCGCGGAGGCATTCGTGTAGCTCGCAGCTCCCTCACCCTCGTCAACGGCGTGCAAATCAGCAACAACACAGGCCCGGGAATCCGCGCAGATCAAAACACGAGCACCTCTGTGACCAACGTCACGCTGAGCGGCAACACCGAGGAGGGCGTCCATGTCGACAGGCAATCTGTTGCTGGATTCTTCCAACCGCTCTCAATAGTCGGCAATGGCACGGCCTCCATCTCCTGCGACTCCACTTCGCTGATTTTCGGCGACCTAACCGGTGTCGCCGGTATCAACTGTACGCGTATCGAGCGCTCGGCAGGGCCGCCACGCCCCGGACGGGTTCAACCTTAGCCCTGTCTCATCGCGGACCGTCGCCCAGGATGGCGCGAATCGCAGCGTGGAGCGCTGCCGGCGCGTTATTCGGGTTTGGCTTTGCGACAATAACGGGGGCAACGACGGTTTGGATACAGAAAACACTGAAGTATCCATCGGGAACGAGTTCATAGGAACGGCGCCGGCTTATAGGGGCGCGTTGCTGAATTGCGTCAGCGGCGCGTCCCGTCTCAAGCTCAACAGCGCCGGCCTTGTAGTCGATTCGCACGGCACGAAACGACCGCAGCCAGTCCTCGCCCAAGATGCCATCAGCCGGAATGCCCTTCAGAATTGGGCGAAGATCCGTTGCAAGGATGCGATAGTCGCTATGTCGATAGGTGCTAATTTTGAGATCAACGTAGAGGACGGCAAAATCCTCGTGGCGCATCATGGTTTTCCGGTCCACTTGCGTCTGCACTGCTCCGGTGTCGAGAACTAGCACTACGGGCTTGCCGTTGACTTGCGCGTCGAGCAAGATCATGCTGTTGGCGCTGTGGAATGGGACGCGAAAAGTCTGCGCGTCGAGCGTTGAACAAATCGTTGAACAAAAACAAGCCAACGCTGCCCAATGAAGCCAACGGTTGCCGACAACCGCACGCCTAACCTCTTGATTCTGCGTGTGCCGGCGGCCCCTAGCTTCCTTGACACGGAAGAGGTCAGAGGTTCGAGTCCTCCCGGGCCTACCATTCCAATGTGGAATGCACGTTGCGCACGGCCCACTTATTAAAGCTGCACTCGCAAGAAAATTGAACGTTCAGATTGATTCCGAACTAAGGAAGAAATGCCCGCAAACGGCGCTTGGCTGTTTGACGGCTCGCGTGAAGTCCGAACCTTCTCCCATGAGGCTCGTCGCCGAAATGAATCAGAGAGAACTCGAAATCCAGGAACTGCCTTTTCCGCGCGGCGTCCTCGAATCCCCGCAAGTGGAAGCCGTCCGCAAAGGCTACAAGGCCCTTGGAAAGGATCCGGCAAGGTATCGCGGTTCCGCGGAAGCTCTTCTTCGGAGAATCGTGGCTGGCAAGGGTTTTCCCCAAATCAACTCGGTGGTGGACGTAATCAACGTGGTCTCGGTCGAGAGCCGCCTGCCTGTTGGCCTGTACGACGCAGCGCGCGTGAGCGGCAGCGTGGTTTTTCGCGCGGGCCGCGCGGGCGAAACGTACAAAGGCATCGGCAAGTATGATTTGAACCTCGAGGGCCTGCCGGTGTTCGCCGATAACCAAGGACCGCATGGCAGCGCCACCAGCGATTCCGAACGCACTATGGTGACGCCACAAACCACCGGGATTCTCGCCATCATCGTTTCTTTCGGTGGGCCCGAGGGGCTGGACCGCTGGACGCAGCGAATGTCCGATCTCCTCGCGGAATATGCCGCCGCACAAAACGTGGAGATTCGCATTGTGCGCTAAATAGGCGTTAGTTCTCGCCGTCCGTGTCCAAGATCATCATTCGCGGCACGAAACAACCAGCAGCACTTCCTTCACACAGAATCCCCGGTTCCATTGCTGCCAGGCCTTTTTCCTCGCCTTTCGTAGCGCAGCATGTTGTATGGCGTCTGTTCTTTTTTGCGTAGCCTCTGGAGTGGCGGGTATTCAGACCCGCGCCTTTTACGAGTCACGCTACTCCAGCGCCTGCCTCAAATCCTCAATCAAATCGTCTTTGTCCTCCAGGCCCATGGAAACGCGCACGGTTCCCGGGCTGACGCCTACGCGCTTCAGTTCTTCGTCGCTCATGTTGTAGTGCGAACTGTAAATCGGCAGAATCACCAGCGATTCGACGCCGCCGAGGCTCGCCGCCAGCAAAAACAGCCGCACGCGATCGCAAAAACGGCGCGCCGCCACCAATCCGCCTTTTACGTCAAACGCCAGCATCGACCCGAATCCACGCATCTGTTTGGAGGCGAGATCATGATCCGGATGCGACTTCAAGCCGGGATAGTGTACGCGCTCGACCTTCGGATGCTTTTCAAGAAAAGTCGCGACCGCCATGGCGTTTTCGCACTGGCGCTGGACGCGCACGCCCAGCGTCTTGACCCCGCGAATCAGCAAATACGCCGCACCGGGATCCATCGAGCCGCCGAGATGAATGATCATCTCGCGCACTTTCTTCATCCACGCTTCACTGCCTGCGGAAACTCCCGCGAGAATGTCCGAATGGCCCGCGAGCGCCTTCGTCGCGCTGTGCACCACGATGTCGTAGCCCAGCGCGATGGGGTTCTGCAGCACCGGCGTGGCAAACGTGTTGTCAATCAGCGCGACGAGCTTGTGCTTCTTGACGAACGCAATCGCTTTTTTAATATCTACCAGCCGCAGCGTGGGATTGGTCGGCGTCTCCACGTACAGCGCCCGCGTCCTCGCGTTGACCAGCTTTTCGATGCCGCCGAGATCCGGTTGCACATGATGCACGGTCATGCCCCAGGTCGGAAACACGTCGCGCATCAGCCGGTACGTTCCGCCATAGAGCTGCGCCGTGGAGATCAGCTCATCGCCACCCTTCAGCACTGCCAGGAGCGAAGAGGAAATCGCCGCCATGCCCGAAGCCGCGACTACCGCCGCCTCCGCTCCTTCGAGCGCCGCGATTTTCTTCTCCGCGACGGACAACGTGGGATTGCCGTAGCGCGTGTAGATGTATGCTTTGTTCTTGCCTTCGGCCCATTCCTTCATCTCTTCGGTGTTGGTAAACGTAAATGTGGAAGAGCGAATGATTTCCGTTACGATAGGGCCGTTCACCCCGTAGCGATTCGGCTCCCCGCCATGAATCGCCGTGGTCTGCGGACCCAGGCCGTTCTGCAGGTGCTGGGCTTGCGACCCAAGGCTGGAATTCGTGTTGGATTTGGGGCTGGATTGCTTCTTAGAGTTCATATCAGGGAGTCTGCGCCTTCCTCGCCGCAAAACACAGCCTCCAAATTGGCGTCTCACTAGAGAGCGGGGCGAGCCGTGGTGCAAGCTGAACTGGAAGTCGGGAGCTTGCTTGCTCAGATCTTCAGGAACAGTTTGCGGCGATACATCCAGAACAGCATCAGCCAATAGCAAAGCAGAACCGCGGCACCGGTGAAAAATGGCTGCAGGCCTGCACCCGCGAACCGGAAGAAATTCGGCCCCAGGTGGATGCGGAAGCTCCTGACGAAAAACTCCTCGAAGAAGTGCGCGATGCAATACGCCGCAATCGAGTTCATGCCGATGACCACCAGCGGGAACGCCCATTTCTTGAAGCCCTTCACGTCAATCACCCAGCTGAATGCGGCGAGAAACAGGAAGCACATGCCTCCGCTGAAGATGGTCCAGGAGGGCGTCCAGATCCGCTTCACCACCGGACAAATTCCCGAGTAATGCACCGCCAGACCGAGCGCAATCCCCGAGATGCCGGCAATCAGCATCTTTTTCACGGGGATTTTCGGCCACGACTCGCGCGACCACCGGCCCGCGATCAGGCCGAGGATCATCGTGCCCAGCGTGGGGATGAAACTCAGCGTGAGGTAGCCGCCCTCGTTATACACAAACGGATGCTCGCGAGGAAAAAGATTCAGGAACCACTGGTCGAAGTGGTTTCCGAAATTGTAGTTCTTGTTCCAGTGCGCCGCGAATCCCGTGTAATTGTGCTCGGCGTTCCACTCGGCGGAAACGCCGACGCTCGGCCAGTCGAAATTCGCTGGTGCCGCGGGATACATGGCCCACAGCAGCCAATATCCCGCAAGGATGACCGCGAAGGTCACCCAGACCCATTTGAGCGATTGCACCTTCGAAGAAAAATAGCCGAGCAGAAACAGGAACGGATAGCCGAAGCCGATCTGCGAGAGCGTATCTTCGAAAGTGAAATAGGTCATGGAATGGTCCATCGAGCGCAGGAACACGCCTAGGGCCGCCAGCGCGAAGGCACGCCACATCGTGTGCCGGAACAGTTGGGCGAAGCTCGCGCCCTTGGCCATGCGGCTGGCGATGGAATACGGCAGCGCCACGCCGACGAGGAAAGAGAATCCCGGCTGAATCGTGTCGTGAAGAGAGCAACCGAACCACTCGGTATGCGTCTGGTTCCAGGCCAGAACTCTCCAGAACCAGCTGTCAGGGTACGCCGCTGACACACGCGAAAGCTGCAGCACCTCCGCCATCATCAGTAGCATGACCAGCCCGCGATACACGTCAATGGAAACGTTGCGCGCTGCCGCAATTCCGGGAGGCGTCCTCGGCCGGACTGCGGGCGCCGTTTCCTTGACTCGGGTTGCCTGCGTTATCGTGGTCACGACACGCGTTTCCTCACTGCATGGTCCTAGCAACACTCAGTTTAAGAATGCTGCGCCCCTACAAGAACAGCAAAAAAAACAATCTTCCCGGTAGGAACCGAGATGCGAAACCCGCCAAAGCCTGCCACCACAAGAGCGAACACGGCCCTCGGCCCTTCGCTCCGCTCAGGCTAAAAACGTGGACCCCACAAAGGCACCGTCAGGCTTCCTCTTCGACGAGGGCCTCGCCATGAGCGGCCTTGTGCGCCGCGATCACTTTCTCCGCCAGCTCGTTGGGCACATAGTCGTAGTGCGAAAACTCCATCGAATAGCTGGCGCGCCCTTGCGTTTTGGAAGTGAGGTCCGTGGCGTAGCTCAGCATTTCAGCGAGCGGCACCTGGCCTTTGATCATGACGTTGTGGCCGCGGGTTTCGCTGCCGGAAATGCGTCCGCGTCTCGAACTAAGGTCGCCCATCAGGTCGCCGGAGTATTGATCCGGCGCATAGACTTCCACGTTCATGATGGGCTCGAGAAGCGCAGGCCGCGCCTGCTTCATGGCTTCTTTGAACGCCAGCGAACCGGCAATCTTGAACGCGATGTCCGAGGAATCGACGTCGTGATACTTGCCGTCGTAAAGAACAGCGCGGAAATCCGTGACGGGAAAACCTGCCAGGTAGCCACGCGCCGCGGAATCACGAATGCCCTTCTCGACCGACGGAATCCAGTTCTTGGGAATTGCGCCGCCAAAAATGTCGTCCACGAACTCGATGCCCTTGCCGCGCTCGATGGGCTCCATCTTGATGCGGCACACCCCGAATTGCCCGTGCCCGCCGGACTGTTTTTTGTGCTTGCCTTCGGCGTCGGCTTTGCCGCGAATGGTTTCGCGGTACGGAACTTTGGGAGGCTTCAGCGTAAGGTTGACGTTGTAGCGCTTTTGCAGTTTCGCGACGACGACTTCGATGTGCTGCTGGCCGGAGCCTGCAAGCAAAAATTCCTTGGTTTGCGTGTCGCGTGAAAAACGCAGCGCACCGTCTTCTTCGAGAATTTTGTGTATGGCGACGCCGATCTTGTCTTCGTCGGCGCGGCTCTTGGGCTCAATCGCAAAAGTGATGGAAGGCTCGGGCAGGCGCGCAGGCGTGTAATAAATCGGCGCAGCCTTGTCGCCCAGAGTTTCGCCAGTGGTGGTTTCCTTCAACTTCGCAATCGCGCCGATGTCGCCCGCGTGAAGCTCGCCGGTTTCCGTCAGCTGCTTGCCTTGCACGACTTGCGTATGCTGCAGGCGCTCCGGCGTACTGCGATGGTAGTTCACGAGCGTTGCATCGTTTTTGAGCACGCCGCTCTTCACCTTGAAGTAGTTGATGCGGCCCGCGAAAGGATCAGCTAGCGTCTTAAACACGAAAATGGAAGCCGGCTGGCCGTCGTCGTATTTGCGCTCGACGCGGTCGCCCTTGCCCCCGGGATCTTTGTAGCCGACCTGGGCGTGCTCATCGGGATGGGGAAACGCATCAGCCAAAAAGGTGAGCAGACTGGCGGTGCCGATGTTGTGCAACGCGGAGGTCATCAGAACGGGAAAGATTTTTTCGGCGACGATAGCTCGGCGCACGGCAGGAATCAGGTCGTGGATGGGAATTGTGCCTTCGCGGAAGAATTCCTCCATCATCTCGTCGTCACCTTCAGCGATCATTTCGACCAGCTTCTCGTGGGCTTCCTTGGCTTCGTCCGCGAGCGCCGCGGGAATTTCCTCCATCGTGGGCTTACCATCGCCGTCGGGCTTGTAGGTGTGCGCCTTCATCGCGACCAAATCAATCACGCCGCGAAATCCCTTTTCCGAGCCAATCGGCAACTGCAGTGCGACCACGTTGCGCCCAAAAACTTCCGTCAGCGATTCCATGGAGCGCTCGAAACTGGAAAGCTCGCGGTCCATCCACGTAAGCACAAACGCGCGGGGAATGTCGTATTCGGTGCAGTAATCCCAAACCTTTTCCGTGGTGACCTGCACGCCCACGTGCGCGTCCACGGCAATCAGCGCGGCATCCGCCGCAATCAGCGAAGCCTTCGCTTCCGTGATGAACGTGGAATACCCGGGAAGGTCTATAAAATTGATTTTCACTTTGTCGGACGAGCCGGAGGGGCCTGTCGGCGTGGCGGGCCACTCGGCGTAAGCCAGGCCCGTTTGAATGGATATTTTGCGCGCTACCTCTTCGTCGTCCCAGTCGGTGGTGGCGCTGCCATCCGCAACTTTTCCCCATCGCGGCGTCATGCCCGCGGTGTACAACAACGACGACACCAGTTGCGTCTTGCCGGTGCCGCCGTGACCTACAATGCCAACGTTTCTGATGTCCTTGGTGAGATAGGATTTCATGCGAACTCTCCTTTCTTCTGCGATGCCGAGGGAATCGCATCTCTGCGACCCGAGGCAATCGCGGCGAAAGTCCGCCACTTGGCTTCAAGCGCGGGCTTGCGCCTGATCGGGTTTTCCACTTAGGAGGAAGAGCGCGCCTTGTTGCGCTGACGGCTTCTTGCGGTTCTTTCCCTCGAATCTGCGAGGGTCCCTGGGCCTCCGAGCGCGCGGAGGCGAAGGAGAATCGAAAGATTCCCCGGAACGCTCTTCTTTCACGGCGGATGCTAGCACAGGGGCGGGTCTGCGGCAACGAAACACCCGGGAAAACGGCGAATTCCGCTCAAGCGCGACAAAACCTTTTCGCTCTAAGACAGTGGAAAGTCGTTCCACGCGAGGACAAAATTGCAAGGACTAGTACCAGGTATTCCCGTGCGTGCTCTTTTCATTCCTCGTTAGTTGTTGGCTTTGCGGGGGTTAGCCACGCGGGGGAATTTCGCCTTTGGGTACTTTCGTTGCTGTAGGAGAAAAGGGGCTTCGGGTGAAGACGCAAATCACACAGGAGACCTCTCGTCAACCGAAAGGCACAAGTGTGGAAGGCTTCTGCCTGAGTGGCGTCGCGTTATGGAGCCGAGAAATTGAGCGAGAAAGTGAGGAGGAGCGAGAATGGAAGAGAACCATGAGCATCAAGGAACTGAATGGGAGTCCCGAGTGGCAGGCATCAACCGCTGGGTTCTGATCGGTGGCGTAGCGCTGCTGCTGGTGGCAGGACTTGCGTTTGGTTATGGCTACAGCCAGCAGAGTGCTGTGGGACATCTGACCGCACAGCAGTCCGCAGCCACCGCCACGATCGACCAACTGCAAAACCAAGTCAATACCGTAACGGCAAAGTTAAATGACGTGGTTGCCGCGCAACAGGCGAACGCGCAAGCAGCGGAGCAGGCGGCGGAACAGAAAAAGGTTACCGGCAAACGCGGCGCGCCGGACAAGCGCCTCAAGGAATTGAAGGCGCAATTGGATGACCAGGGGAAGCAGTTGAAGGACACACAGGACCTGGTGGCCAAGAACCGCACGGACCTCGAGACCAGTCTCAGCTCGACAAAGGACGAGCTGAACGGCTCGATCGCCAAAACGCATGAGGAATTGGTTGTGCTGCAAAAGCGCGGCGAGCGCAATTACTTCGAGTTCGACCTGAACAAGTCGAAGCAGTTCCAGCGCCTCGGACCGCTCATGCTGTCTCTGCGGCGGACCGATGCCAAGCACATGAACTATGACATGATGATGGTTGTGGATGACAACCAGCTCAGCAAGAAGAGAGTGAATCTCTACGAGCCCATTTGGATTCATTCGGAAAACGGCGGACAGCCTGTGCAAATCGTGGTGAACAAGATCGGGAGGAATACAGCCCACGGGTATATCAGTGCGCCGAAGTACAGGGAGTCCGAACTGGCTTCGAGCACTGCTGGCACACCTGCCCTCACCCCCGTCTCCACTCCGACGCCAGCGGATCCGAATCGCCCGAATCAGCAACCGGATCAGCAACCCCAGACGCAGCAGCCGCAGACGCAGCAACCTCCCCAACCCCCGCAGCCTTAATCCGGCTGCACCTTAGAAATCCAGCTCTTCCTTAGCATGTTGGCAGGGCGTCCGAGAGACGCCCTGCTTTTTTTCTGGCAGTCAAACCGACCGAAACCGAAGGGCCTGCACCCAGCTCAGGGGGCACGATCCAAGGTAGCGCGCAAAGTGCCTTTTGCGCGACCTCGGAGCTTCGAGCGTGCGCTTCCAACCCGCCCGGCCAGCAAAATTCAGCACCATCGCGTGGCTGCCGGCGGGAAGTTTCAGACCGGCGAGCGGATTGCCGCGAAATTTTTCGCCCACAGAAATTTCCGCGCCGCCGGGAACTGAGCTGATGATCACTGTACCGACTCCATCCTGAACGACAAGCGAAAAAATACTAGAGGGCGTACCGAGCCTCGTCTGTCTGTTCAAGGGGGCGCGGTTGAGCCCTTCCACTTGAATCCCGCGCAAAAGTTGAAGAGTTCAAGGTAAAAGCTTGCCCCTCCAAGAGAGAAACAAAGCCTGCAAGGCTTCCTCGCAGAGGGCGAGAACTGCTAGCTTGCAACTTTCTTCTGATAGCCTCGGCACGAGAGAACGGGCAGGGGGGGATACTTCGCGAAGCTCGGATCGCGCGCGGAAAGCTCGCAGAGAAGAAATGTGGAACCGCGGTCAGATTTGACGGAACGAGCATGAGTGCAGTCAGCGCAAAGGCCTTCGTTCGAAACTCCTTTGATTGCTGGGGAACTCTTCGCCACGGAGAAAGCTTAACAGGTATGCGCCAGCGATCAACAATTGGCGCGAAGCCAGGTCAGCGCGCGGCTCCCTGGGCCGCTGCCAATCTGCTTCTGCCTTCTTGGACTCTTGCCAGGAACCGCCGGGCCAGTTCGTGGACTCGGTCTTCTTGTCTTTGCTCAAGAGCTTCTCTGGGAATCAATTCTCCGCCCACACCAAGAGCGGATGCTCCGGCCAGAATGTAGCCCAAAGCCGTCTGCTGGTTGACGCCACCCGCAGCCACCATGGGCACCTGCGGAAACGGCGCCTTCAGCGCGCGAATGTAGTTTTCGCCGCCAAGCGGCCCGCACGGAAAAATCTTGACGAAGTCGGAGCCGGCCTTCCACGCCTGAATCACTTCGCTGGGTGTCAACGCGCCGGGAATGACCAGCATACTTTTCTTGCGCGCGAACTCCACGACTTCGTGGACAAAACCTGTGCTGGTCAGGAACTTCGCGCCCGCATCTGCGCACCGCTGGGCCGTTTGGGCGTCCAAGACCGTTCCCGCACCCACAATCATGTCCGGAAGGCTGCTCGCCAAATTGGAAATCACTTCGTGCGCGCCAGGCACGGTCATGGTGATTTCGGCAATCGGGATTCCCGCTCGGTACAGCACCTCCGCGGCATACCGGGCTTGCTCCGCGGAGTTCAGGCGAATGGCAGGAATAATGCCAACCTCTTCGATGCGCGCGTGAACGTGCTCCTTATTCAAACCTTCCCCTCGCTCCTCCGCAGCTTTGATTTTCCCACCCAAGTACCTCTTATGGGAGAAATTGGCAATCTCACGCGCTCTCTTCGAACCCCGCTTCCGGCTCGGGCAAGCGGTCCCCGTCTCTCGCCACCCACGCATACAGCACGGGCAACAAGACCACGCTCAGGAAGAATGCCCCAATCAATCCTCCGACGATGACAATCGCAAAAGGCCTCTGGGAGTCCGACCCAATTCCGCGGGAGAGTGCCGCCGGCAACAGTCCCAGGCTAGCCACCAGCATGGTCATCATGATGGGGCGAAGCCGGAGGACCGCGCCCTCGACGGTCGCATCTTCAATCGTGTGTCCTCGAACGCGGAGCTGGTTGATGTATTCGAGCATGATTACGCCAATCTCCACCGAGACACCAAACAGTGCCAAAAATCCGACTCCGGAAGAGACGCTGAAGTGTGTGCCACTAAGAAGCAAAGCAAACAAACCGCCGATAGGAGCCATAGCCACATTGGCAAGAATGAGCAGGGACCACTTCGCGGAACTGAACATGGAATACAGGATGACGTAAATCACCAGAACGGTGATGGGCAAGACCAGCATGAGGCGCCTCTGCGACCTTTTTTGACTTTCGTATTCTCCCGCCCAGTCAATGTGATAACCCACCGGGAGCTTGACGCGCCGATCCACCTCTTTCATGGCCTCTTCAACGGCGCCGCCAAGATCTCGCCCGCGAACGCTGTATTTGATGGCCACGTAGCGCGAGTTGGCCTCGCGATAGATCTCTGAAGCGCCGTCGCGCATTTCGACGTTCGCGACTTGAGCGACAGAAACCCGCTCACCTGTCGGGGCCAGGAGCCGTATTTTTTCAATTTCCTCCTTGGTATTGCGATACGGCGCCTGATAGCGCACGACCAGGTCGTAGCGCTGCTCGCCCTGCAAAACCTGGCTGACGGCTTTTCCGCCCACAGCCGTCTCGACGGCATCCTGAATATCCGCAACGTTGATGCCATGCCGCGCGGCCTGTTGCCGATCGATCACAATATTCAAATTCGGCTGGCCCAGCACTCGAAACAACCCAAGGTCTTGGATGCCCTGAATGCTCTTCATCACGTTAACGACCTCGTCCCCTTTTTCCTCCAAAACCTTCAGGTCGTCACCGTACATTTTGATTGCCAGCTCCCCTTTGACCCCACTGACGGCTTCCTCCATGTTGTCGGCGATGGGCTGAGAGAAGTTCCATAACACTCCCGGAATTTTGTTTAGCTCGCGATCCATTGCGGCGATCAACTCATCCTTGTCTTCCCGAAACACGAGTCGCCACTCGGACTTTGGTTTCAGATCGACGAAATATTCGGTATTAAAGAACCCGGTCGTATCCGTTCCGTCATCCGGGCGCCCGACCTGCGAAACGACTTGCTTCACTTCGGGAAAAGAAGCAAGGATGATTCGCGACTGGTTCATCACGCGCGTGCCTTCGGTTGGTCCCGTGCTCGGCGCCAGCGTGCCGCGTGCCCAAATCGCTCCCTCATCGAGATGCGGCAAGAATTCCGAGCCAATTACTCCACTCAGAACAAGAACCACGGTAACTCCGAGTGCAAGAGCTCCCGCGCTGACAATTAGCGTTCTTCGCGTCATGGCCCAGCGCAGTAGGACCTTGTACCTGTCTCTTAGATATTCCATCACCGGGTTGCGCCACTCCTTTACGCCTCCGCGGAATTGCCAAGCGGCGAGAACCGGGGCGATAGCGATGGAGAAAAGGAGTGCGCCCAGCAATGCAAATGAAACCGTCCAAGCCATGGGTTTGAATAAGCGCCCTTCGACACTCTGCAGCGTGAAAATGGGGAGGTAGGCGGTGATGATAATCGCGCGCGCAAAAAACACGGGGCGAAGAACCTCAAAAACGGCGCCGCGGATTCGTTCCGTCGGCGTCTTGACGGAGTTTGATCCGGTGCTGAAATGACGCATGATGTTCTCGATGATCACCACCGTGCCGTCCACGACCATGCCGAAATCGAGGGCTCCCAGCGAAAGTAGGTTCGCGGGAATTTTGCTGAGGTCGAGGCAGATCGAGGCGAATAGCAGCGAAAACGGAATCGTCAATGCGACAATAACGGCTCCGCGGACATTGCCAAGAAAAAGAAACAGCACGAGCGAAACCAGGAAGATACCTTCGGTCAGGTTGTGCAGCACGGTATGCGTGGTGTAGTGGACTAGATCGCTGCGGTCGAGGAATGGAACAATCTTTACACCCCGCGGCAGGATTTTTTCGTTCAACTCTTTCACTTTGTCATGAATCGCCGCCAGGGTTTCGTCGGCATTCGCTCCCTTGCGAAGAAGAACGATTCCCTCCACGGCGTCGTCATTGTCAACAATCACGCCATCCGCGCGATGAATGGCCCTGCCGATTTGTCCCAGGCGAATCCTGGGTCCTTGGGTCACTTCCGCAACATCCTTCATGCGAAGCGCTGTGCCATTCTTGGCCGTCAGAATGGTTTGTTCGACGTCGTGCACGTCGCCATACAAACCGACCGCGCGAACGTTGACTTGCTGCAAGCCTGCTTCGACAAAGCTTCCCCCGGCATTCACATTATTGTTGGCAAGCTGCTGCTCCATTTGCCCAATGCTCAACCCATACGCGATCAGTTTGTTGGGATCCACCCGCACCTGATACTCGCGCGTCATGCCGCCAAAACTGACCACGTCCACGACGTTGGGCACCGACTTGAACTGTTTTTCGAGGACCCAGTCCTCGATGGACTTCAATTCCATCAGGTCATACCGAGGATTGGTGCTCCTCAGCGTGTACCAGTAAATCTGTCCCACGGGACTCCAATCGGTTCCCATTTGCGGCTGCAAGCCGCTCGGCAGATTCACCTGCGCGAGCCGCTCCAGGGCTTTTTGCCGGTTCCAATCGTTCGCGGATTCGTCATCGAAGATGAGCATTACGCTCGAAAGCCCGAAAAGCGAAGTCGAACGCAGATGCTCCAGGTGCGGAATGCCGTTCATCTGAATTTCGATAGGGATAGTGACCTGTTGCTCGACTTCTTCGGCGGCGCGCCCCGGCCATTGCGTAATAATTTGCACATAGTTGTTGGCAACGTCGGGGTAAGCCTCTACCGGCAAGCTGTGGAAGGAGATTGCGCCCCAAAGCAGCAATAGCACCGTGACCGTCAGAACAATAAAGCGGTTCCTCAGAGCATATTCGACAAGTAACCGAATCACCTATCATCCTTCGACTTCATGGCGTTGTCGCTGTTCATTGATCGATCGTGTTCTGCATCGCTAGCGCGTTCTGCACGACTTTTTCGCCCGGCTTGACGCCGGAAAGGATCTCCTGCATGTTGCCCGGGAGCATGCCGCCGGCGGTAGCTTCCACACGGCGGAATTTCTTCCCGCCTCCGGGAACGTACACCCAATTACGGTCATGCAAATGCAAGACGGCCGAGGCCGGCACTACCGCGTGGATTTCCGCTTTCTGACCATGGAACGTGGCGGTTACGAACATTCCCACTTTCATCAGACCCGGATTGCGCACCTCGATGCGTACTTTGGCTGAGCGCAGCGTCGGATCCAGGATCGGACTGACGTTCCCGATGCGACCGGTAAAGATCTTGTCCGTATAGGCGTTCAGCCGGATTTCCGCGGTCTCGCCCACGTGCACGCTGGCCAAATCGTTCTCAAAAACATCACACAAAATCCAGACATGGCTTAAGTCAGAAATCGTGAAAGGGTTGGGCGAGCCCAGGCCGGCTACGCCCGCAGCGTTGGTGACTTGCTGATCGGTGATCACCCCGGAAACTGGCGCGCGAATGTCCACGATCGGCGCGGGATTATGCACGTCGCCGCCCAGCACGCGGAGTCGTTCCGTGGTGTTTTCCGCGTCGACCTTGGCCTTGTTCTCCGCATCTTCCGCGGTCTGGAAGTCGTTCAGCGAGACCGCTCCTTTTTCGTAGAGATCTTTCGCGCGATCGAACTGCGCGCGCGCCAGTTTTTCATCCGCCGCTGCTTTGCGATATTCGGAAATCGCCGCAGACATATCCGCGCTTTGTACGCGGAGCAGCACCTGTCCCTTTTGCACCGCGTCTCCCAGCCTTGCTTTGATCTCTACGACACGCCCAGTGGCCATTGAAATGACTGGCACATTGCGCGAAACGTCCGGGCTTACGACGCCGGTCGCTTGCAGCTGCGAGGCAGCCCGGTGCTCTTCCGCCGTGGCGAGAGGAAACTGTTCCGGATGATCCACGAGGACGACGTTGACGTCTTGCTCGTGCTCTACTTTGGCCGGCGGCGGCGCTTCTGCCTTCGGGTCGCCCTTGCTGTCTCCGCAACCGGCTAGCGCCGCACCCAAACAAATGAAAACGAGGAAGCCAACGTAAGAACGCTTTTCAAGTTCCCGCATAGGATTTGCTACTGCCTTTCGCAATTTCAGAGACGTCAGCTTGGCCCTCCGGCAGCTTGTGGAATGCGTGGATGCCCAGTAAGGTCGCGTGGTTCCCTGATCCTCCGGACAGCTCACTTGCTTGAGGGGATTGCTTAGGCGAGCGAAACGGGTGGAGCGCGCCCGTCGACCAGCTTAGGAAGGATCGCAGAGGCAATCGAGGCATGCTGAATGTCGACCGGCCTTCTTACTGCCGCTAAAGCGGCAGTGAGGCTCGCATAGCAGACTGGCAGCAGAAAAACGAAAGGAGTTGCTTGAGCGGCCGAAGATGGCGCAGCGTTGGCCACCTCTGACAACACTCGGGACGGTTTCTTCTCCTCGAACAAAATTGCCTGGTTGTGCAGGTCGTCCGTCATGGAGATGACAAAAAACAGAATGACCAAGGCGCAGCACATGGCCACGATTCTTTGCCGCGTTGTTGCGGGCCGATCCGAACACGTGGCCGCCCGCGTCAGCACGGCCACCTGCGCAAGAATTCCCACAAGGGCCACAACGACCCACACGAGATTGAGCGTCAGCTCCATAACATTCCGATTATAGTCAGATTATAGTATGCGGGCCAAAGCGTCCAAACAATGGAGGCAGGCTATCAACGAAGTGTAAACTCGGTGAGGGTTTTCCACTCCCTTGGCCGGCGTGGTGTTAAAGGCCGATCAAGGCTTGCTCCCCGCAGTTTCCCGAGCCGCGGCGGCTTTTCGAGCTGCAGGCGCAACTGGCTTTGCAAAGTGCGCGTCATCCATCTTGGGATTGATTTCGACTTTCTCCACCGTCAGCGTTTGCCGGTATTCTGTGCCCGGACTCCCTTGATCGATTTTGAATGGAAACTTCAAGCCCTGGACTTCGCGGTAATCGGAAAGATTGCACTCCCACGGCAGATCCTGATCCGCCACTTTGCGGGTGCCCTCCCACCTCGTCGTCAGGAACGTCGCGGCGTCAATCAGATAAGAGCGGACGTCTCCGCTTTTGCCCGTGATTTTCAGCCGGTAGACCGGCTTGCCCCCGGCGTCTTCTTTTCTCACCAGCTCCACTTGCGACCCTTTGGCTTTGTAATCCACCAGCGGCCCATCCCCGTCGGATTCATCCGGCATGTCCCTTAGTTCCTTCGCGGACATTTCTACAACCTCATTGTTCCCCGTAAACGGATTCACCGTCCACCCGGCAGACTTGCCGTCGTAAACGCGAAGGACCTTCTGCTCCTCGACACTGATCTCCGAATATAATTTGTGCGGGCGCTTCAACTCCAGGATCAGCGTGCCTTCGATACCCTGTGCAAAGGATATGCGCCCGGTTATCCGTTCCGATTGCACCGCCTTGATCTTCTCGATTCCGCCGCGCGCATCGATGGCCTTTTTTACAATTTCATCCAGCGTCTGCGCTCGAGGGGAACGCAACGGCAAAACACACAAGAAAACGGCAACTAGGAGTTTTGTTCTCATGAAAAGTCCGTTGGTTGTATTTGGCGGCTGAGGACCAGCAACCTTCATCCTAAAAGGCTCGCGCGCTCCGGTCAAATTACTTTGGCGCCTCGCCGACGATGCCGCTTCCGCACATTCACCTCAGTGAAATAATTTTCTCTTAAGCTCGGTTGCAGGTACATTTAGAGCCTCACGAATTGACGTTTCGGCGAAGGCAAAGAAGACTCACTTCGTTTTGACTGGGTGAAAATTCATGAAACTCCGATTTATCGCGGGACTGTTCTTCTTGGCGTTCCTTCTATCGGGAACTCTTCGAGCTCAGCGGGAGCCCGTCGGAGAAGGCCGTCCCATCACGCCTGCGGGCACCCTGGTGATGGACGCCGGGACACGTCTTCCCGCCGTTGGCGCCATGCCTATGAACATGTTTCGCAGCCCGGACAAACTGGGGCAGGGCGGCAACGGGCGTTATCTGCTCGTTGTGAACAGCGGCTTTGGTGTGCAGTTTGGTCAGGAAACGAACCGAGCGCAGCAATCGATTGCAGTGATTGACCTGACCGCGAGCCCCGAGCCTGTGGTAATTCAAAACGTCTACTTCCCAACTCCCCAAAGCGCCAATGTCGGGATGGCCTTTGCGTCCGCCCCGGCGGCGGACGGAACCTTTGCGCTGTATGTTTCCGGTGGCTTCGAAAATAAAATTTGGATCTTCCGCTTTGATCCCAAAGCCGCCGCGCCGATTCAACCGGCCTCGCCCGGCCCCGGCACAAAAATCACCGCGCCCTCTCTGCAAATCAGCAACCCCAGAGAAGTTTCGCCAACGGATTACAACAAAGGCAAAGCCGCGCTCTATCCAATGGAAATTGCGCTCACGCGGGATGGCACGGTGCTCATCGCGGCCAACAACCTTGGGGATAGCGCTACGATCGTTCGCAATCTGAATGGCGAGCGGCAAATGCAACGACTCGACTTGCATCGTCCGGGAAAACCCAACGAAAACATTTATCCTTACGGAGTCGTCGTTCTCGAAAACGGAAAGAAAGCGCGCGCTTATATTTCCTGCTGGAACGATTCCTCCGTCGCCGTGATCTCGCTCAACGGCAAAGCCACGGTCCAAAAATACATTGAGGCGGACCGCCATCCGACCGCCATGGTTTTGAACGCCCAAGGCACGCGGCTGTTTGTAGCCAATTCGAACGGCGATAGCGTCTCGGTCATCGACACCGCCACGGACCAGGAGATCGAACGAATGGACGTGCGCCTGGCGGAAAACGCGCTGGTGGGCGCAAGTCCGGAAGGCATCGCGCTCAGCGAAGACGAAAAGAGGCTCTATGTGGCGAACGCGCACAGCAATGCTATTGCCGTCGTGTCGCTTTCCGAAAAAGCTCGCGGCGCAAAATCCTCGTCGAAAAATGACGCCTCCACGAAATCAAAAATCCTGGGCTTCATTCCAACGGGACAATACCCTTCCGCCGTGGCGGTGGCCGACGGAAGGCTTTTCATCGGCAATGGCAAGGGAACGGGCTTTGAACCGTCCTCAATGCGCGTCACCAACAATGGCTTCACCCCGAATCCGCCAAACGCGGCGTTCCCTGCCTACCCGGAGAAAAATCGTCAAGGGGGGCAGTACAGTGGCTCCATCGTTTCCGGAAACATCAGTATGGTGCCGCTTCCCGACGATCCCACGCTGGCGCATTACACGCAGCAAACCATGCAAAACGATGGCTTGCTGGATTTCGCGCCGCCAAAGCTTTTTGCAGGCGAAAGCCCCATCAAGCACGTCGTGTACATCATCAAGGAAAACCGCACTTACGATCAGGTTTTTGGCGATGTGAAAACCTCCGGTGACGGACATCCCGCCGACGGGGAGCCGGCTTTCGCGATTTTTGGCAACGGCGAAACCGCGCGTCGCCCCAACGGCACAGCACAGGTAGTTACGCCGAATCATCACGCGCTCGCGCAGCGCTTCGGCCTCTTCGATCGGTTTTTCGTCAACTCCGAAGCCAGCCCGGACGGTCACAACTGGGCCACGGCAGCTTTCTCTACCGACTATGTGGACAAGGCCTTTCGCTGGAACTATTCCGATCGCGGCCGCACTTACGATTTTGAAGGGTACAACCGGCTGCCCGATTACGAGCCTCCCAGCGAATTGCAACTTGACAAATTCCACGGCGACGCTCTGGCTGCCCTAACCGATCTGCTCGAAAAGCATCTTCCCTACCGCCAGGGATTCCTGGACCTTGGCGAGCCGAAGACACTTTATCTTTGGGATGCCGCCGCGCGGGCAGGCTTGAGCTACCGCAATTACGGTGAATTCGTCACGGTAATATCTGCGAACGACGTCGAGGCCGCCAAACAGAAGCGCCACAAAGAATATCCCGACATTTCCAAAGCGGTGCGCGACATCCCCAACAAGCCTTCGCTTGCCGAGCATCACAGTCCCAGCTTCCGCAGCTTCGACGTCACTGCTCCGGACAGCATGACCGTGGATTGCTACAAAGCTGCGCTTGCTTCGCCGCAAACTGCCGACGCTGCCGTTACGCAGGACAACTCGAACGCAAATTGCCGCGGCAACTCCCGCTTCGGCGAATGGCTCGCCGAATTCAAGCAATACCTCGCCCAGCGAGAAGCCGGCAAGCCGGATCCGATGCCCGCACTGACGGTCATGCGTTTCCCCAACGATCACACGACGGGAATTAAGAAAGGCTTCCCCACGCCGCAATTCATGGTTGCGGACAACGACTACGCCGTCGGCCGCCTGGTCGAAGCGATTTCTTCCAGCGTCTACTGGAAGGACACTGCGATTTTCATTGTGGAAGATGACGCCCAGTCCGGCCCCGATCATGTGGATTCGCATCGCTCGGTTGGGTTGGCCATCAGCGCCTACAACAAGCCCGGCGCGCTGATTCGCAAATTCCACAATACCGTGAGCATGATTCGAACTATCGAGGTGCTTCTCGGCATCGCTCCGATGAACCAGCTCGACGCTTCCGCCATTCCAATGGACATTTTTCAAGACCAGCCGGACTTGACGCCTTACAAGGCGGTGTTGCCGACGATCGCTGCCGACAATTTCATCGGCGGAAAACCAAAGGATAAAACCACTGCCGAATGGATGAAAAAAACGCAGCAGCAGGATTTTGCGCACGCCGATATGGCTGACCCGCAGGCGCTGAACTCCATCATCTGGTTCGCCTGTACGGGGAACGGTTCGAACATGCCGGTTTCCGCCGCGCTCCCCGCGTATCAGGCCATGCGCTTAGGCATTTCCGAAACCGAACAAGCCTCCGCCACCCACAAGAAAAAATCCGACGACGACGATTAGTTGAAGTACTGCCGTTCTGACCTGGGACAACCTTTTTCAAGGCTTCTTAAACATGTTCTCGTTATTCGGACTTGCTGACCAAGTGCCAAGCGGTTTTCGTCCGGAGTATTGATTGAGGTGGCTTCCCCGGAAGCCATGAGCGCAAATGCGGCTGCAACAAGGGCAATGATCAGTCTGAGTTTTAGGCACATTCACCCTTCAATCGAAGGCTCCGCCCTTGCGACGCTAAGTGGACGTCACGAGATTTCCGTCGAGGGCCACGTAGCCATACGCCATCCGCGGCGTGTTGAACGCAAAGCCAGGATTGCCACGGCCATCGAGAAGAATCAGCCCGCCGTGGCCGTGCGTGCGTTTCGCGAGGAGATGTACGGCTTCGCGCGCGGCGACTCTTGCCGTCAAGGCGTCGCAGGAAGCGCCGCCTGGAGTATCCACGCAAATCGGCGACTGTCGCAAAAGATCGACGGCGCTCTTTGCCATCACGATTTTCATAATCGCCTCGCCGTAGCCCGTGCAGGAAACGCCGCCCGCCTCGGAATCCGCGTAGCAGCCGCATCCGATCAGCGGCGAATCGCCGACGCGTCCCGGAAGTTTGCAGCAAGTGCCTCCCGTGGAAGTCCCCGCGAACAGATTCCCATCTTTGTCTAACGCCACGGCGCCGACGGTTCCCTGCTCGTGCCCGCGATGGTGCTCGGCGGCGTGCTTGTCGTTTCTGCACTTCAGCCAGGCTTCTTGCTCCGCTTCGCTGATCAGTTCGTCCGGATGGCACAGCGCGATTCCCTGCCTAGCAGCAAAGCGCTCCGCTCCTTCCGCCACGAGCATCATGTGCGGGCAATTCTCCAGAATCGCCCTCGCCACGCGAATGGGATTCTTCACGCGCCGCAAAGTGGAAGCCGCGCCAGCGTCGAGCGTCCCGCCGTTCATGACGATGGCGTCGCATTCCACGCGGCCATCGAGATTCAGGTGCGAGCCGTAACCCGCGTCAAAGACGGGATCGTCTTCCAGCACCATGATGGCCGCTTCGATGGCGTCCAGCGCGTGTCCGCCGCACGAAAGGATGGACCAGCCAGCGGCAAGCGCGCTCGCGCATCCCGAATTGCAGGCGTCCACCGCTTCGTCAGGAATGTCCCAAGCGCCGCCGTGAACGATCAGAGCAGGTTTCATCGCAACGAGAATCGCAAAGCGACTCCGATTTGTCCACCGCGCACAAGGAACTATGTTCTTGGCGCTCGCTGTGTACTCTGTGCGAAATTCCTTCGAGGCAAACTGAAGGAATATTCTCAGATGTAAAAGTCGAGAAGGAAGAGCAGGACGCCAACAAAAAGGAGGAGGGCGCCGCCGTTAATCCTGTTCCGCGGTAGTCGCGCCAGAGAGTTCAGTACATAATGCGGAACTTCCTTGAAACGCGATGAGTCCGAACGAGGAATATAAAAAGGGCCCACGGGGGTAAACCGCGAAAAGCTGCGGTGGAAGAAGGAAATTTCATCCTGCACCCAGAGCACAAAATTGCTCCGGTTGCGCCAAACTATAGCGGCGCCAAAGAAAAACAGCAAATAACCGCAAAACGTAAGTAGCCCGAGCGCCGGGCCGGCTCCCCAAAACATATGGCCCCCAGTGGCTGGCACGACAAACCCTAAGACGCGGGGAGGAGAGAGAAGGCTTCTCGCCAAAACTTCAAAGATCTCGAGGCCGCGGTTGGTGCGGCCAGAAGCCTGCCTGACGTCACTCGCCGTCGTGAATCGTCACAAGCTGGACCACTTCAAATTCCTTTTTGCCGGCGGGCGTGGCGACTTCGATCTCGTCGCCGACTTTGCGGTTCAGCAGCGCACGGCCAATCGGCGAGGTCGTCGAGATGAGGCCCTTTTCCGCATCGGCCTCCTCAGTGCTGACAAGCTTGTATTCCACTTTGACGTCACGCGCCAAGTCGACCACCACGATGCGCGAGCCATAGCCGGAGCGGTCCTTGGGAATATTGTTGAGGTTCAGCATGCCCAAGTCGCCCATGCGCTTTTTGAGCTGCGCGATCTTGGCGTTGACGTATGTCTGGCGCTCTTTGGCGAATTTGTACTCGGCGTTTTCGGAGAGGTCGCCGTGCGCTCGGGCAACGGCGATTTCCTTGGGAAGCTCGACGTTAAGCTCATGCGAGAGCTGGTCGATTTCGTCCTGAAGCTTCTTTTTAATTCTTGCAAGAGGATCGGACATGGTCGTCTGTTTACGGCGCAAGGACTTTTCGCTGCGCTCCGGCCCCTTGTGGAACTTGCGGAACTCGTCGAACTTTGGGCCTTGGGGCGTCTTATCCCTGCGCATATCCTTGCGTTGTGAATTCTTGCGTAACGAACTCTTACGCCCTGAAAAATACGGCGGAGTCCGGCGAGCGCGGATCGCGCCCTGGACTCCGCGTAAAGAAACATTATAGGCGCGACACGAGCGGGGCGACAAGGGGAACCGGCCGGGGGGCCGGGGGCCTATTTCGTTTAATCTCCCGCCTTCAGCTTCTTGATCCTTGCAAAGGCTCGGTTAATTGGTGATCAAAATCAACGCAATTGCCAGCGCGTGCCCGGCACAGCGGCAATGGCATCTAGGCGCCCCACTTAATCAACACAAAATACAAAGGTTAGCAGCGTGCTGAACGAACCCTGCCCAATTCTCGGCACGCAAGCCCTGACGTTTGGCGGAGGAGCGTCGTCTATTCCCCCAGGAGCCAGGAATGGGAACAATGGGACTTGCGCTGCCCTGGAAGGCTAGAATCGCTTCCGCGCCGCGAGAAATTGGAGCGGTGGGCAGGCCTGCTGTAACCAGCAAGTGGGGGAAGCGAGTGGAAGGTTCCAAGCACCTGGGCGGCGGCCCGATGCGGGCGGCCGCGGAAGCGGTGGGCGAAGACGCCGCGCTGGCAGCGGCCTGCCAGGCCGGAGACCTGCGCGCTTATGAGCGGCTGTACACACTGCACGGCGCGAAGATGAAGAACCTTGCACGCAACGTGCTCGGCAGCGCGGTGGACGCGGAAGACGCGGTGCAGGAAACGTTCCTGAAAGTGCAGCGGAGCATTGCGACGTTTCGCGGTCAATCGAGTTTCGTGACCTGGACGTACCGCATCCTGATCAACACTTGCTATGACGCGCGGCGTAGCCGGCTGCGAAAAAAAGAGGTGACGACGGACAACGATTCGGAAGAGACGCCGCGGATCGAGCCTCGTGCGCCGGGGGCGCATCCGTCGCTGCGGATGGCTCTCGAACGCGCTCTTGGCAAGTTGACGCGGCATCAGCGCGACGTTTTTCTGCTGTACGAAGTGGAAGGCTTCCGGCACTCGGAAATCGCTGGGATGCTTGAGATTACCGAAGCAGCTTCGAAGAACACGCTTTTTCAGGCGAAGAAGAACTTGCGGGAGATGCTAGAGCCGCCGAGGAGCAGTTCGGCGGAAGCGCGATGAGCAGGAACGGAAAAAGTGCGGTGAAGATGGTAGTGCAAAGGGTCTGGTGAGCGGCGATGAATGTGACTTGCAAGGATCGGGAGCGGATTTTTGAAGAAGGCACGGCCACGGAATGGGCCGCGCTGGAAGCGCACGCGGCTGGCTGCGCGACGTGCGCGGAAGAAGTTCGCGCGTGGAAGTCGCTGAGCGTGTCGGCCAAAGAGCTACAGGATTATTCGGCGAGTCCGGAGTTGTGGACCCGGATTGAGCGCGCGCTAATCGCAGAGGATGCGAGGAAGACTCAACGTGCAGAACGCAAGAGGTGGTTTTCGTTTTTGCCGTCAATTTCCGTGGGATGGCAGACCGCATTGGCCGGAGCGTTTGTGCTGATCCTAACGGTGTCAGTCGGCTGGATACTTGTCATTCGCGACCACGGTGGCCCACCAACCAAGCAAGATCCATCGCTGCTAAAGAGTGCGGCGCTGAAGGAAGTGGAAAGCACCGAACAGGCTTACGAGAAGGCCATCGGAAAGCTGGCCGCGGAAGCCAAGCCGCAGCTCGAGGATCCCGCAACGCCGCTGATGGCGAATTACCACGAAAAGCTGCTGGTGCTGGACAGCGCCATTGACGATTTGCGCGCCCAGGCGGGACTAAATCCATCGAACGCGCAACTGCGCTTTCAGTTGCTGGCAATGTACCGGGAAAAGCAGAAAACGCTGGAAGAGGTTTTGGAGGCAAGAAAGTAATGAGAGAGCCCAGTCGGAATTTTTGCAAAGGAGTATTGTGTCGCGCTGGGATGGCGGCATTGACGTGTGCGACGGTTTTCTTAGCCGAGCAGCGAGCGGTTGCCGCCCACAGCGCGCAGGAAGAAGTGTCCAAGGATTTTCAGAAAACAGTGACCCTGGGAGCGGGTCAATCGGTTCGTGTGGAACACAAGTTTGGCGAAGTGCGGGTGCACGGAGAAACCGGGCGCGACGTGAAAATCTCCGCGACCATTCGCGTCCAGGCGAATTCGCGCGAAGAAGCGCAATCCTTTGCGGATAAAATCCAAATCGAAGTGCAGCAGACCGCCGGTGGAGTGGGAGTGAGAACGGTATACCCCGACGAACATAAGTGGTACATCCGCATCGGCAAAGGCCCGTCCTACTCGGTGAACTACGACATTGCCATGCCGTCCGACGGACCCCTGAACGTGCGAAATAGTTTCGGCAGCACGAACGCTACAGGCGTCCATGGCGCCGCGGACATCGAGAACAGCCACGGCAGCATTTCTATGCGCGACGTCGGCGCGGCGCGCGTGAACAATTCCTTCGGGGGCATCGAGATGACCGGCGCCGGAGGAAACGTCTCGGTGACCGACACGAACGGTAGCGTGCAGGTATCCGACGTAAAAGGGACGCTTGAGGTGCGCAACCGTTTCGGCAGCATTACTGCCAAAAATGTCCAAGGCGCGGCGACCATTACGGGGGGCAATGGAGCGGTCACTCTGACCGATTCCGCTTCTGGGAACATCACGACCTCATTCGGGAGCGTTGACGCGCGCAACGTAAAAGGCGACCTGACGGTGCACGACAACAACGGGAATGTGGAAATCGCCACGATTGGCGGAGCGGCCGACGTCACCAACAGTTTCGGCAACATCACATTCACGGATGTTCACGGGTTGGTGAACTGCAAGACGAACAATGGCCGTGTGAAAGGCACTTCCGCTGCAGGCAGCTCGGTGACCATTCACGATTCCTTTGGCAACGTCGAATTGGACAACGTTGCCGGCCGCCTGGACGCTGAGACATCCAACGGAAGGATCATGGTTCGCGATGCGCGCGGAGCGGTGACACTGCAAACCTCCTTCGGTTCCATAGATGCGGCGAACATTCCGAAAGGAATAAGGGCGACCAACGGGAATGGCGCCGTTACTCTCACAGATATCGGCGCGGACGCTTATGCGAAAACGAGTTTTGGCAGCGTTTTGGCCGAGCGCGTGAGCGGGAATTTGACCGTGGAGAATACCAACGGGTCGGTGACGGCACGAAACGTGAAGGGCGACGCCAGTGTGAAGACTTCCTTCTCCGGCGTCACGCTCGATGGAATCGGCGGCCGAATCAGCGTGGACAATCAGAATGGCGCGATTGCAGTGACAAATAGCCGACCGGCGAGCGGCTGCCGCGACATCCTGCTCAAGACGTCCTTCTCTTCTATTCGAGTGCAAGTTCCACAGGGCGTGGGGTACAACCTGACCGGGCACACCTCCTTCGGCAGAATCTCTTCGGAGCTGCCGGTGACTTCGTCGGGAAACATCGGCGGAGATACGTTGAACGGAACGATTGGGTCCGGCGGCTGCCAGCTTCAACTGAACAACTCGAACGGAAGCATCGAGATTGCTAAAGGCCCTTGATCTGACGGGACTCCTATTTGGCAGCGCCGCGCGCTCGGGACATGGCGAATGCCTTCGTCAAGACCGACGTGGCTTTCTCGGTCAGTTGAAATTCGGAGAGATCTTCTTCGCGGGCAAAAGCCACATCCGTGACATCGCTTCCGGCGCGCGGTTCGCCGCCAACAAGTTCGCAAAGATAGTCGGCGATGACGTAGTGATAGCGAGGTTTCTTCCCCTCTTTTGCGGTGCGGGAACCGCCCCGTAGAGGGCGGGCTTTAGCCGGGCTATTTTCGGCAAAGTAGATGCGGTCGAAAAGCTCAATCAGTTCAAGCACACGCACTTCGAGTCCGGTTTCTTCACGCAATTCGCGGCGGACGGCCTCTTCGATCGTCTCGCCAATCTCGATGGTGCCCCCGGGAATGGACCATTGGCCAAGCAGCGGCTCCGTGCCGCGGCGAATCAGAACGGTGAGGCCGCAATCCACAATCACGCCCCCGACGCCAATCACCGGCCGATCGGGATACTCCCTGGAAGAAGCCATTCTGTGAGCCCTCAGGTTGCGTTGCGGGTGGCACTTACGACGGGAATACCCACGCACAGCTTGAATTCCCATCCCTCGGTATATAATACGCTGCAGGGTGGCGGGGACGGTCCTCGTACCGCCACATTGCAAAAAAGCTTACGGAGGCTGGACCCGTGATCCGTTGCCCTGAGTGCTCCGCGGAAATTGACGTGGACGAAGACGAAGTCGAGGAAGGCGAAATCTTGAGCTGCCCCGAGTGCGAATCGGAGCTCGAAGTGTCGCAGACGCATCCCGTCCATTTGAACGTGATCTCCGATGATTTGGACGAAGAGGAAGAAGAAGAGGAGACCGAAATGGGCGAGGACGGTGATTACTCGGATGAGGAAGAAGAAGAGGAATACAAAGAAGAAGACGAGGAATGATCGCTCAATTCCCGCTGATTGTGCCCTTGGCATCTCCACCGCTTACCCCGCCATCTAATCTAAGAGGAACACCCCGATGAACTGCCCCAAGAGAATCCATGTTGCAGGCGCGGGTGTGCTGCTGCTTGGGTTCGCGGCATCGCTAAGGTCCGCGCCGGAAGCGTCGCCCGCGGCTCCGGCAAGCGCCGTGCAGGATTCATCATCCAAGGAGAAACCCAGCAAGAAAAAATACAGCCATTTGAACGATTTTTTGATCCGTGGAACCGTCTTCAACGAAAAAGCGCTGTCGTTTCCGGACGTAGAGCTGCGGCTCCGCAAGGAAGGCGAAAAGAAATACAAGTGGGAAACATACACGAATTCGCGGGGAGAATTTGCCGTGCGCGTTCCCGAAGGCTCGAACTATGAAATTCTGGTGCACGTGAAAGGATTTGTGGACCAGACGCGGAGGGTCGAAGCGAAAGGCGGCGGGAACGGAGAAACCGTGGTTTTCCGGATGCAGCCGGTTACGGGGGATGCAAAATGACGAAGCTACGACGGATCTGTTGCTTCATGGCAGGCATAGCGTTTCTGGCAACGGTGGCGACGGCACAAGATAAAAAGCCCGAAGCACAGCTACGCACGGTTCGCGGCGTCGTGAGCGACAAGTCCGACACCCCCCTCAACGGCAGCGTCGTTTTCCTGAAGAATATGCGGACGAATTCCGTGCGCAGCAGTTATACAGACGACACGGGAAGTTACCGGTTCAGCGGGCTCGACCCAAACGCGGACTACGAGCTTCACGCCGAAAAAGACAATGAGAAATCCACCACGCGCACCGTGTCGAGTTTTGATTCCCGCAAGGACATTGTCCTGAACCTCAAAATCGACAAGAAAAAGAGCTGATCTCCTCCAGATCACCGCAATTTACGACAAGGGCCGAAAGAACCACACGATCCAAAAGAAACCATTCCTATGTTCGAGGAATCTGAGTGTGGAGCCCCGGAATTCTGGAAACAGCGCAACTCATTACCAGCACGAAGGCAAAACCCTCGGGAGATAATTAGTGGGAGCTATGAAAAGACAGAATAAATTTCAACAACGTTTGACAATCGCGGTGTTGATGGGATTGTGCGCGACCGTGTCTCCCGCGCTGGCACAGCAGCCGGACCCGCAGCAGCCTCCGCCTCCGGCACCCAAGACTGATCCGCCTGTCTCCAAAGCAAAGACCGACAAGGACGAAAAGGAC
>Ga0126378_10000468_pt1 | contig 30115 bp, 49 predicted proteins | sample PanSoiMetPlot_23_FD_92587 | JGI IMG/M metagenome (GOLD analysis project Ga0126378, IMG submission 92587) | Tropical forest soil microbial communities from Panama - MetaG Plot_23 | ecosystem: Environmental > Terrestrial > Soil > Tropical forest > Bulk soil | place: Panama | collected 2016-02-17
CCCGACCATCGCTGATATCCGCATCCGCTGCATCGAGATCCAGAGCGAAGCGCGGGAGCGCGGCCTGCGGATCGAAGATCACCGCGCCCCGTGGCCGGGCTGGCTCAAAGACGCCTGGGGCGATGACGGCCAATTGGAGCGTCGCGATGCCATCGCGCTGCAGCAGGCGCGCTATCTGCGCGGCGAGATCTTTCGCGGCAAGCCAGCCGATTGGATCGCCCAGGTGAGCGCCGAGCAGCTCAGGCAGCAATTCGCCGGCACGCCCGACGAGGTGATCACTCGCGCCTTTGACCTGATCTGCGAAACCAACCGCAACCGCCAGCACAAGGAGGCCTGACCATGCCACAGGCGGACCCCAAGGAAGCCCTGCGCGCCCTCAACGCCTGGACGCGCAGCAGTCTCGGCTATGCCGACTTTGACACGTTCATCAGGACCGGCGGCAGTTTTGGCGACGCGATCACCGCGATCAACGGGGCCAAACACCAGCTCAATCTGGCGATGGTCGCGCTGTACCAGTGGAAGCCCGCGCCGCCGCCGCGCCAGCCCGAGGCCGCCGGCCAGGGCGAGCACGAGGACTACGAGCGCGCCAACGAGCGCATGGCTATTGGCCCCGAGGCTCTGGCCCGCGCCGAGGCCGCGGCCTGCGGCGAGGACGACCATGTCTGAGCCGCGCCGCGCCGACACGATCCGGCTGGAGCTGACCGATTGCGAGGTAGGCCCGGTCGTGGTGCGGCTGACGCGGCTCTTTGCGATGAGCGCCTGCGTCTCGCTCTTGCGGTTCATGTCCGATGACGAGCGCAAGCTCGCCTTGCAGGAGGTCGACCATGCCGACGCCTGACCTCAACGCGCCGACGCCTGAGCGCCAGCGCCGCAGTGAGTACATCACCGCGCCGGCCATCGGCACCGACCAGGAGCCAGCTCGGGCCGGGCTGCGCATGTACCGCGCGCTCACGACGCTGGAGCGGCTGTTGCGCGACGGCTCGATCTCAGCCCGCCAGTGCGATGCCGGCGAGCGCTTCCGCTCCGATTACGAGGTCGGCATTGCCGGCGCTCGTGAGGGCACCGGGTCGGGCGGCCTCGCCGGCTACTACTACGCCGAGGCGCGCTTGCTGGCAGTCGAGCGCTACCAGCTCGGGCTAAAGGCGCTCGGGCCGCTCTGGCGCTACACGGTGCCGATCTGCATCGGGCTGCCCGGTGCGGGCGACATCTCGATCAGCGCCCTCTCAGTGCGGCTCGGCAAGCACCGGCAGGAGGTCGCCGGCTGCGTCAAGGCCGGTCTCGATGCGCTCGGCGACTTCTACGACCTACCGGAGGACGGCCGATGAGTGATCCTGGCAAGCGGGATGGGATGGGCCGCGCCGAACGGCATGCCGACCCGCATTGGTGGCAATGCATGCTGCAGTGCGGAAAGTTAGTCGCCGAGCGCAAGCCCTACTTCATCACCGATGACATCGAGTTCCTGCGCCGCAAGCTGCATCCCAACGCGACGACCCACGAGCACCGGGCGGTCGGTCCGCTAATGGCCGCGCTCGCGCGCCTCGACTACTGCGAGGCGACCGACGACTGGGTCGAAAGTCAGCAGCTCACCAACCACAGTCGGCCGATGCGGGTTTGGCTCAGCAAGATCTATCGCGGCCCGACGATCCGGCGACCCCCTCGTCGTCGCCTCCTCGATCCGCGCCAGATCTCGTTTTTCGAGGGCGTTGGGCGATGAAGACGCACCGCCCGACCTACGTCCAGGCCGATTGGCTCAAGCGGATCGCGCGCTCGCCGATGATGAAGACCTACGTCGTCGGCGACACGCAGCCGCGCTACAGCCTGCAGGACGGCACAACCGTGCCGATCCAGACGGCCGAGGTGCTGATCCGCAACGGCTGGGTCAAGGGCCGCCGCGACGGCCTCTTTGGCGACGAGCAGAGCTATGGCCCGGCCAACCGGATCTATGAGGCGCTGCGGCCATGAAGACCTTCCGCCGCTGGGCGTGGCAGATCCCCCAACCCGATCAGCCGCTCGACCCGTACAAGCCACCTCGCCAGCTCACCTGTCCGCATGGCCGGTTCTGGAAGAGCTGCCCGCGTTGCCGTTTGCCTCCTGATGCAACGTATGGCATCGTTGGTATACGCGGCGACAGCCGCCTCCAGGCCTCCAGAGAGGCAACCCCATGAAATCCAATCGCATGTTTGGGCGCAGCTCCGCGGCGCGCACCAACAAGTTTGGCGGCTCGGCCGGCAACAGCTCGTCCAACAACAAGCCCGGCCCTGGCACGACCAATTACGACAAGGGCTTTACCGGCGAGCGCGCCTCGCGCCAGGGCGGCGGCGAGAGCTTGAACCAGAAGCTGTCCGGCCGGCCGCTCTACAGCGACAAGAGCGGCCCTGGCGATGGCGGCTGGGCCTGGGATAAATCGATGTCGCCCTACATGTCCGTGCCGCCGCGCGGCTCGTCCGGTCGGGGCTACTGATGCGCGGCCGGCGACCGCCTGTCAAAGGCAGCAGGATGGCAGCCCTGGCAAAGGCCGTGGCAGCCGCTCCAGCCCCGATGCCCGCTAGTGCCCCTGCGGAGGCCGCTGGTGCGCCTGAGCCGGTTTCTGGTAGTCCCATAGCTCCCCCTCCCGTTCCTGCCCCTCCAGGGCCTCCAGCGGGCGCTGTAGACGGTCTTGGGGCCGGCACGGGCGGTCTTGCGATCCACCCGTCGATGAAGGCCGCCAAGATGCACGGCTATGAGCCACGGCATTCCTCCAAGCATCGCTAGATGTCGAAGCGGGGCGAACCGCGGCAGCCGCCCTGGTCGCCACGTGAGGTCGTCAAGCTCCGAGGCTACGCGGATCGCGGTCTCAGCCTGCGCGAGGCCAGCATCCTCATCGGCAGGAGCTGGGCCGGCACGATGCGGCTGGCGCAGCGGCTTGGCATCCATTTCCATGGCCCAATGGGCGCTCCCAAGCTCAATCGAAACCGCAAGCTCGGCGAGGCGAAGAAAGCTCTTCGAGCGATACTTGCGGGAGACTGAGTATTGGGCTGGTAAAACAATCGAGGCTTTCAAGCATATCTCTGGCCCCTGCGCCCGCGGTGTCCCTCGATGTAGTATTCCTTGGGGTTGGTAGACTATTCACCAAGCAATCGCCGCAAGTAAAAGAAATCGTAAGCCAGCGCTATCATAGCGGTGGAGCTATCTGTTTGCCGCGTTGCCGAGGCCCACAGAGGGCCTCAAAAGTGGCTGGTGTCATTTTACCTGGAAACCTCGACCCCACTCAGCGGCCTCCAGAACCGTTCTATGAGGGTTTCGCCCACAAACGTGCTCGGACGGTATCGGCACGTTCGCGGACATAAAAAAGCCCCGCCGGAGCGGGGCTGGTAGGTGAGGGCTGGGCTGGTCAAGCCGCCGCCTCGGGCGCGATCCAGGCCGCGCGCCGCTCCTTGAGGCTTTCGAGCATCTGGGCCATCCCCTGGGCGTGCGCCTTGGCCTCGCCCATGCGGCGCGTGTAGATACCGTTGTAGGTGCCCTTGCCGCCGTAGGTCCGCAGCGCATAGTCGCGGTCGAAGCCATCGGGCCGGCCCGCCTCGTACTGCTGGCCGCGCTGGTTGCCGTAGCCTCGGTCGCGCCACTTCAGCGTCTCGGGCGGGTTGCTCCAGAGATCATCGACCGCCTTGAGCGCGTCGGGCAGCCAGTCGTTGACGATGGTCAGGATGACGCCGTCCAGGCGGCCATGGCTGACCTCGTAGGGCAGGTATTGCGCGCCAGGGCAGGAGGCGGTCTGCCAGCCATAGCCCGGCCGGCTGTAGCCGTGATGCGCGATGAGGCCCTTCTTGGCCTTGATGGCCCGGCCGCAGATCTGGCAGGTGGTGATGGTCTCGGTCATATCGTGGTGCTCCAAAGTGAGGTCGCGTTTTTGCGGTTGCCGTGTTGGCAGAGCCAAAGTAATGACGTCTGATGCCGTTGGCAACATGTCATGGCTTGTTGCCATCAACATTTTCACACGTTTAGACACTTTGTCGCACAAAGATCATCCAACAAATGTTAACATTCACCATGTTGACGCGAACCCGTCAGACAGCCTTAATGTGGGGGAGACCAACGCCGGACAGTGAGCGCCGCCCTGGCGCTGAAGAATGGCGGAATGGTGCCGTGAAGCACCGCAAACCCGCAGGGAGGCGTCGACCATGAACCGTGACCGCTACCTCGACCTGATCTGCGACGCGGCCGACGAGCTGCCCGACGATCTGGCCGCTGAGCTACTGATCAAGAGCGAGACCCTGCTGCATGCAGCCGAGGCGCGCCGCCCTGGCCTCTCTCGCCACTACCGCTTCAAGCCCTGGACGGCCGGCAGCTACGCGCTAAACCTGATGGCGATCAGCAACGAACAGCACGAGCGCGGCCACGAATGGCTTCGCCTGCGCCATGACGGCACCGCCTGATGGCCTGCCCTCTGCCAGGATCAGTGCTGAGGAGCGGATCGAGAGCCTCCTGGCCTATGCCTTTGGCGCTGACGGTCGGATGATCCTCGCTGACCTGGATAGCCGCTACATCCTCGTGCGCGTCGCCAGCCGCACCGATGTCAGAAAGCCCTTTGTCGCCGGCCTGCTCTACGATCCCGAGACCGACCGCGTCGTTCACGCCGCGCCGATCCTGCGCCCGCTCAAGGGCAAGAGCGCCGAGCAGCTCAGGTCGGACGCCCGCGACAATGGCTGGCGGCTCACGATTGCCAAGGTGCCCGATGCAACAGCAGCAGAACCAGCCAGCGCCGCAGTGGGAGTACCAGATTGTCCACCTGCCGCATGAAGCGCCAGATCCGGCCACGCTGACCGACCAGTTTAACGCGCTCGGCCAGGATGGCTGGGAGCTTATTGGGGCCGAGGGCTTCTACGTCTTTTTCAAGCGGCCCTTGTAGCTGAGCTGCGGGCGTCTGGCAGTTACGACGTACAGGAGCCGAGCCTCGCACGATTGATGCGGCGCTGCCTCCGCACCACACGGCTCCCCGCCCGCAACATGATGGTAGAGCCAACAATGACCGAGACCAAGCGCTGCCCGCGCTGCGGTGAGCACAAACCGCTCGATGCGTTCCCTGTCTACAAAGGCACCAGCACGTTCCAGGGCGGGATTGATCATCGCCCAGGGCCAGGGCCTTATTGCCGTGAATGCGTGAACGCGGCGGCACGGGCGCGCTCGGCCAAACGCCGGCAGCAGGGCAAACCGTTCTGGGCACAATGGAGACCACGCAGTGCCCAAACACCAAGCGATCCGACAGCCTAAGCAGCTCAACGGCTCACGCGGCACCGCCGTCGCAAACAGAGCACCAGCGCCGAGCTGGGTTAGCGGCTGGCGTCAAAAGATAAGAACCAACCAGCTCATCCAACGTCTACAGGCCTTCAGCCTCGATGATCCCGATAATCCGACCGGGCCGCGGATGACCAGAACGCAGGCGCAGGTCGCGCTCAGCCTGCTCAGGAAGGTGCTGCCCGACATGCAAGCCCTTGAAATCACTGGGGCTGAGGGCGCGCCGATCCAGGTGCAGGTGCTACGGTTCAGCGATCCAGACCAGCTCGATGCACCTAAGCCCTTGATAACTATAGACAACGAGGAGGCCGAGGTGCTCGGGCCAGCAGCAGCTCGGCTGGTCGAGGATGAGCCGGTTAGTCCTCGGGTGACCAGACGACGCAAGCGATCTCAATGACTTAGACGATCTTCTAGACGATCTGGTACCATCCGGGCCGGCCGGGGCGGGGCCGGGGGGCCGACCATCGGCCGCGCTAGGGCAAGGGTCGCGGAAGGCTCAGGCCCGAACCCCCTCCCCCCGTCCACCGGCCCCCTTTTATATATCCCAGGTTTCCCATCCCGTTGCCCGACCATCGTTTCCTTCGGGATTTCATCACGCCACGCTGACAGAAAAGCGAGCAAAACAGCCATTTTTGCCAACAGCGCCTCAAATGTTGTCTAATCGTTGCCTAACAAAAGCCGCGCCCCGTTGCCACGACCCACGAGTACATGTCAGACTACGTTCGTCAGCCGATGACAAGTTTCCCACTCGCTGTCGGCTGACAGGGTTGCTGGTCGTTGCGTGCGCAAGCGGTCGGCAGCCCGCCCCAAAGAGAGCACTTGGGCCGGTAGCCGCGCTTCCCCCTAGACACGCCTGCCGGCCCATCTTTTCGAGGCGCAGATGCCGCAGCGCTTCATTGTCGGCGAGATCAGCAAGAACTGGCCCGAGCTGCCAACGGTCGAGCATTTCTGGCAGACCCATCCCAAGTCCAAGCTCGGGCCGGATGGGTTTCGCCGCCTGCTCTGCCAGCGCTTTGAGGATGTCATCGAGCGCAACTGGTCGCGCGGCTACCGGCTCATCGACTGGAAGTATAACCGGGTCGTCGGGCCGACCGGCGTCTACAAAGAGACCTACAACGAGACCATCATCGCGGTCTTTGAGCTGCGCGAGCCGCCGCCCGAGGTCGGGGAATGAGCGCGGTGCCGCATTGGCCCCATCGCGGCACGCTGCAGCCCGGCAGGCCGGTGGGGAAGCAAGGCGCGACCGACCGCCTTGAATACCTGCAGTGTCAGGTCTGCGGCGGCTGGTTTGACCCCGAGGGTGGTCATTTTGGCTGCCCGTATTGCGCCGAGGCGGAAGAAATGCAGCGGCTGATACCGGGGCCGCTCTGATGGGCCGCCGCAGCATTCGCCGCATCGATGAGCAGCCAACCGAGCGCGAAGAGCGGCTGGAAGAGGCCCTGCGGCGGATCGCGGACTGGGCCGACGCCTACCCGCCCGCCGTCTTCCCCATGCCGACCGAGGACGATTGCAAACGCGCGCATGAGGCGCTCAAGGCCATCGGTATGACGCTCGACCGCTTCTCGGCCGACGCCATGCGGCATGTCGTAACCCGCGTCGGCAAGATCGCCAAGGACGCGCTGGCATGAGTAGCGCGACCCGGCTCGTGTACTGGCGCGCCCGGCGCGACGAGCTAAAGGCCCAGTTGCGAGCGATGCCCGATGGGCCGAGCGCGAAGGCGCGTCGGCGGCATCGAGACGTGCAGGCGGCGCTGGAGCTGGTTCTGCGGGCGATAGAGCGCCTGGGGGCCGCATGAGTGACGAGCTGCCCGGCTACGACGCCTGGAAGACGCGCCTGCCGCCATCGCCTGCCTGCGACGACGAGGACTGCACCTGTACGACCGACCGCCGCGACCGCTGGTGCCCGGTGCATGGTCGCGATCCTGACGAGGAGCTGGAAAAGCGGCGCGAGCGCGAGTGGGATCGCGAAGCATGGCGCGGCCGATGAGCCTCATTCCCGCCGAGGAGCTGCTCCCGCGACAGCCGGCGTGGCCGCGACGGCGAACGGCCCAAATGCGCGTTATGTGGGCGGCTGGCGTCGAGCCGGAATTTGACGACTGCTACGACGATTACCTCGCCAAGGTAGCGCGTCAGCGCTCCATCGAGCCGCTGCCGATCTACCCCGACAGCTCGGGCGACAGCAAACCGCCCCTCTACCTTGTCGGGCCGTTTACCAGCGCTCGCAGGCGCTACGCCCACGAGGCCGTCGCGCGCGGCCTGTGGGACGAGCTGGCGGCCGAATTGGGGCTAACCGATGCTGCCGCCTAAATGCCGTATTTGCGGGATGCGCGAGAACAACCACCGCTGCCAGGGCGGCACGCCAGCGCAGCGGATTGCCGAGCGGCAACGTCGCCTGCCGCCGGCTGATTTTAAGGGCCTTATATACGCCACGCTCGGGCCGCCAACGGAGGAGGATATCGAGAAGCCAAAAGCCTCTCGACGCGCACCGCCCCGCCGCCGCTGGCACGACGACACCGACAGCGCGGGCGAGCCGGTCGAGATCGCCGACTATGTGCGCAAACCGGCCCGGTTCTACGCGCCACACGGCCAGTGCGCTTTTTGCGACCGCAGGCGGGCCGCGGCAGCCCGCTCGATGCGCGCGGTACGCGAGCGAGGCGAGGCGTGAGGCGGGCGAGAGCGTCGCGCGCTGCCGCCAGGGCGCTGTTTGAGGCAATGCGGGAATTAGACCCGCACGACGCGCTGCTCATGCTCGGCACGGTCATGTCGACTATCATCGCGCTCCAGCCGGCCGAGCAGCGACCGCTGCTCATCGGCAAATGCAAGGAGGCGCTTGACCGCTGCGACGCCAAGCTGACCGAGCGTGAGACCGGGTCGCACTGATGTGGCGGCGGCTGTTCAATGCACCGCTCGCCTGCTGGTACTGGCACACGCGGCGCTGCGATCTATCCATCCTCTGGCCCGCCTGCAAGGAGGAGGCGCGCAGACGCCGCGCTGAGATGGGCTGGAGCTACCAGGACGCGCTCAACCATGCCCGCGCCGCCTTTGCCGTGCATGCCTACAAGGACGCCGGCTGGCTCTGGCTGGGCGAGGAGGAGATAAAGAAGAGGATCGAGCGGCTCAATTGGTGAGAAACAACGATGGATCGCGATGAACCGACCGGCTATCTGCAGTTCTGCAACGGTTGCGGCAAGCTTTACACCAGCGCCACGCCTGCGCCTGGGGCGATCTACGACACGCACGATGCGGAAGCTGGCGTGCTGGAGTTTTGCGCCGAAGAATGCCGCGATGCCTGGGTAGCGTCCGCGCCGACAGTGCAGTGAGGCTCGCGAGAGGGTCGGGCATGGCGAAATCTAACCGAGCAGCATCGATGGACGACGCCGTTGCCCGGCCTGCGGGTGAGGTGCAGTTCTACAACCCCGAGCAGGCCTGTTCCTGGCTCCATGCGCGCGGCTACAGCGAGACCAAGCAGGGGAATTGGCTACCGCCGGCCGGTCTGCCCGCGCCGAGCCAGAAAGACCGCATCGCCGCGCTCTATCTCAGCCATACCGGCGATTATGGCGGTCTGATCACCTTGGCCCGTTGCCCGTTTTGCGGCGGCCGGGCCGACCCGCGCAGCCCCATCGGCGTCGAGTGCCTCGATTGCGGTGGCAACGCGCCCGATGTCGAGACATGGCAGCGGAGGGCACCATGACCGAACCATCGCTCGGAGCAGAAGGACGCCAGCCGCCAAAATCAGTAGCCGAGGCAATAGCGCTCAGAGAAGCTGCCAGACGAGCGCGACAGCCCCATGAGCCTTGGCATTTTTGCCCGATACGCACTTGCACCGAGCCTTGTAATTTTTGCTGGCGGAGAGTTTGAAGATGGACAAAGACCCGTTTGCCGAGGCCCAGGCCGGCGTCGTCCTGGCCCAAACGCAGGCCGTCACCAACCCCTATCTCGGCTACCCTCACAACCCCTATCCGGCCCAGCTCACGCCCGAGGCGCAGATGCGGCATGAGTGCCTGTATATGGCGCTGCGGGCACCGGACGGCGCACAGGTGCCGCCGCTCGATGAGGCGCTCAAGCGCGCTCGGGCCTACTGGCGGTTTATCCAGACCGGCGAATGAGGCAGCCACGCTCGCGCCGTAAGGCTGCGCTGGCCCGCCGCAAACTAAAAGAGCTGCCGCAGGACGACGGGATGATCCCGATCCTCGGCCGCGACCGCTATGACCGGCTGATCTGGCTCCTGGCGCGGCCCGAGGACATCCAGACGCATTTCGCCCAGCAGATGGCAAAGCACGACGAGCGCGACCGGCTTGAGCGCTGGGGCGGCAACCAGTGGGGGGAAGAATGGGTTCAGAAACCGTCGCTGCGGGGCCATTACGCGGCCCGGATGCCGCTCTTGAAGACCGACCGCGGCTACAAAGACTGGTGCCGCGACATACGCCGCTGACCCAGACCGAGCGCGAACCGCTCTGCGATCTGCTGGCGCAATTCGCCGCCTACACCGACCCCAAACACCCAAAAAAGGCCGTCTGGGTCAGCCGAGGCACGCCGATCCCGGCATGGCCCGGCATGGGCCGCATGTACACTTTCCAGGCCGGCTACCTGTGGGCCAGCGCGCTCGACGCCGAGGAGCTGCGGGCCGACGAGAGCGAGGAGACGCTCGCCGAGCTGCTCGGCTATCTGGAGCCGAAAAGCCTCATCCGCAGCCAGCCGGCGACATGGTGGCCCGTTATCCAGGCCCGCGATGCGGATGGCTGCGTCGTCTTTGAGGCGATCACGAGCTGGGGCCGGGCCGGCGAGGCCATGCGCGACGCGGCCCGGTACGGCAATGTTCACGTCCTGACCATGCCCGAGGTGCTCGACCGCCGCCGCCGGCTGATCGCCAAGGAGGAGGCCAATGCCAAAGGGATCGAAGGTCGCCCGGGTTGAGAGCAAGCTCAAGCGCGAATACCCGAACAACCCGCACGCGGTCTACGGGACGCTGAACAAGGCCGGCCTGATGCAGGGCAACAAGCCGACCGCGAAGGGGCGGCAGAAGGCGGCTAAAAAGCGCTAGTGCCGCCGGTCGATCTTGATGCAGGCGATCCAGCCGAAAAGCGCACCCAGGCCGATAAGACCGAGCAAGACCGCGACCGGGTCGGTCACCGGGCGCTGGCGCAGAGGGCGGTCGCGGTCTGCGCGCTCTGCAGCATCTCTTCGACGCTCTCTTTCACCTCCAGGCCGGTGAGGTCGTCCTCATCGAGACCGTTCAAGTGCTCCAGCGCCGATTTGAGCGCCAGGGTCGCGGTCTCCAGCCGCGTGCCGATCTCGATGGCCTTATCGCTGGTCATGGTTGTCCTCCCTCAGATCGAGCCGACGTAAATCGAAATGCCCCGGGCGGCCTTGCGCGACGGCCTGCAGCGCCTCGGTGCAGAGGCCGGCGATAAAGCCAAAGCCCGCGCAATAGGTCGGGTGGATCTCGTCGCCCGGTTTGAACGGGTAGTGCTCCAGGCACAGGCGGCGGATGTTGAGCAGCATGGCCTTTGCGTCGTCATTGTCCATGGCCGACCTTCTCGGCGAGGTGAAGTTTTAGCTCGGTCAGCGCGCGCTGGTGCCCATCGAGGGCCTGCCGCCGGGTCGCATAGCGCTCACACGCCCAATTGGTATCGAGCGACCCATAATCGTTAAAGACCATCGTCTCGTAGAGCTGTTTCTCGCCGCCAAGGCCATGGTCGATGCCGAGAAAGACGGTCGAGACGACATGGCCGTCTGGCAGCTCATCGCGCGCGATCCGCCGCTCGTCATTCGCCTCAAACCAGCGACCCCACCCAAGGACATCGCGACACGGCACCGGCTCGCCGGCCTCGTTGAGAATGTAGAGGCCCATGATGTTGCCGGGGTTGAGGCCTGATCGATCCATCTGTCGCCCTCGGTTTCGTTACATGTTGCCGACACCAACAACGATAGGCAACGGTCAAATGACGGCATGCAAACTGTTTGAGGCCGGCCGTTGAGCACGCCCGTTGCCGGGCCGCTGGCGACGACGCCGCTCTATGTCACGCCGGCAACCGACATGCTGGCCTATTGGGACGATGCCGGTCAGACATGGCGCTCGGTGCCCGCCGGCAGCGGTCCCGCAGGGCCGCAGGGGCCGGCCGGCGCGACCGGGCCAGCGGGACCAGCGGGACCACAAGGCCCGACCGGCGCAACAGGCGCAACGGGCGCGCAGGGGCCGCAGGGCAATCCAGGCGCAACCGGCGCGACCGGGCCGCAAGGCGCAACAGGCGCTACGGGGCCGGCAGGACCGACCGGAGCCACAGGCGCGACAGGCCCGGCAGGACCGCAAGGACCGGGCGTGACGATCAGCGCGACCGCGCCCGCCAGCCCGAGCACAGGCCAGCTCTGGTTCGATACGGTCGGGGCCAAGATGTACCTCTGGTTCAGCGACGCCAGCGGCTCAACCCAGTGGGTCCAGGTATGACGATAGACTTCCCGCCCAACCCGAGCAGCCCCGGCGCGCCGACGCCCGGCCAAATCTTTACCGATCCCGGTGGTGCGGGTTCATGGCAGTGGGATGGCGTCAAATGGTCGGTCTATAGCGGCCCCGCCGGGGCCTCGGTCACGGTCAGCGATACCGCGCCATCCAGCCCCAGTAATGGCAATTTGTGGTTCAATTCATCGCCGGGCGTTGGACAGCTTTTTATCTACTATGCCGACCCAAATACGTCGCAATGGGTGATCACCTGTAATCTCGGCGGCGGGCAGTATCTGCCGCTCTCGGGCGGCGTAACGACCGGCCCGATCACCCATCAGAATGCGGGCGTGCTGATCGGCAATGCGGGCACTGTGCCGGGTCAGGGCGCGCTGGTGTTGAACGCCAACGCGGCGGCACCCCCGGCACCATCGCGGCCGGGGCTGCAAGTCGCGGCCTCGGATACGACCAATGCCGCGGTGGAAGTTGACGGTTTTGGCAATTTCCCGTCGTTTCTCGGACGCAATACGGGCGGCACCAACGCGGCAAAAACCGCCATCGCGCAGGGGAGCAACCTACTTTATATCGACGCTGCCGGATATGACGGGGCAAGCTACAGCCCGCCGCAAGTCCGTTTGCAGTTCCGCACCGAGGAAGCTTGGACGCCCACCGCTCACGGTTCCTCGCTCACCATTTTTACCACCCCGGTCGGCAGCGTAACGCCGGTCAACATGGCAAGTTTCGGCTATGCTCAGGCTGGCGGCGTGAGCGGCGGCTGTCAGTTTCAAGGCACGCAGACTAACGACAACGCACAGGCTGGGTGGGTCGGGGAGTATCTGAGCGCGATCAATTCCGGCGGCACGGCGATGGTGTCGGCCAACGCGGTCAACCTGACAAGCCTGACCTTGACGCCGGGTGATTGGGATGTTTCGGGGACCGTCAATATGCAGGGCACCGCGCCCGCGATGAACGACGCGTTGGGGAGCATCAGCCTCACTTCCGGCGCGGCGGGACCGTTCCAGAACAATAACGAGTATTACGGCGGTTCAACCAACCTGCAGGGGTATGTCGGGGCGGTTCCAGTGGTGCGCATTTCGGTCGCGGTTTCCACTCCGGTCTATTTGGTAGGCAGGGCTAGCTTTAGCAGCGGAACCGTGACCGGGTACGCTTTCCTGCAAGCGCGCCGGAGGCGATAGACATGCCCATCGACTTCCCCGCCTCGCCCGCCAACGGCGCGATCTTTAGCTCGGGCGGCGTTGCCTGGGTATGGAGCAGCGCGGCGGGGGCCTGGACAACCAGCGGCACGATGAGCGGGCCATTCCTGCCGCTCGCGGGCGGCACGGTCGCGCCGGGGCCGCTCGTCATCAATGCCAATGCGGCAGCCCTGCCAGCGCCTCCCGCCGGGACACAGCTGCAGATCGCCGCCGCCGATACAGCGCCACCGATTTTGACAATCGACGCTTTTAATCAAGCGCCGACCCTGTCGATGCGTGCGACCGGCGGCACGGCAGCTGCCCGCACCGCGACCCCTGCAAACAACTATGCTGGCATCTTGGCCGGTTACGGTTACACGGGCAGCGCCTACGCGCTTGGCGCTTATGCCATCATGCAGACCACTGAGTTGTGGTCGGCGAGCGCAAATGGCATGCGTTGGAGCTTCAACGCCATCAAGAGCGGCACGACCGGGCTTATCCAGGTTGCCGCTTTTGATGCCGGGGCGGGCTGCCAGCACCTCGGCACGACGCTGGCCGACAGCGCGCCGACCGGGTGGGTCGGGGAGGTTATCAGCGCCACGACGGCATCAAATGTCGCCGTGCCGATTGGCGGTGTTGCCACCAATGTTCTCAGCCTGACGCTGACGCCGGGTGATTGGGACGTTATGGGGATGGCAAGCCTCAGCTCCACCAATGGCGCGACCAATCTGGCTGCGGGCATTTCCACCGTCTCGGCAACCTTGCCCACCGCCGATAAGTACAGCCAGATCGTCTCGACGACGGCCAGCATCCAGGTTCTGGGCGGTGCGATGCCGATGCAGCGCCTAAGCGTTGCGGCCAACACGACGATCTATCTGGTGGCCTATATCCAGGCTCCGGCCGGGACGGCGGCTTGCGGTGGCGACATCATTGCGCGTCGGAGGCGCTGATTGCCCCTCGATAGCCCGCGCGGGCCTATCGTCCTGCCGGCGAATGGTTGGAAGCCCAGACCCTACCAGCGCGACCTGTGGAATTACCTGGAACGGGGCGGCAAGCGCGCCGTCGCCATCTGGCACAGACGCGCGGGCAAAGACGAGGTTTGCCTGCACTGGACGGCCTCGGCCGCCTTTATGCGGGTCGGCGTCTACTGGCACATGTTGCCCGAGGCCAATCAGGCGCGCAAAGCCATCTGGGACGCCGTCAATCCGCATACCGGCCAGCGCCGGGTCAATGAGGCCTTCCCGATCCGCGCCCGCGAGAGCACGCGCGAGACCGACATGGCAATCCGCCTGATCAACGGCTCGCACTGGCAGCTCGTCGGCTCGGACAATTATAATTCGTTGGTCGGCAGCCCGCCGGTCGGCGTCGTCTTCTCCGAGTTCGCGCTGGCCGATCCGAGCGCCTGGGGCTACCTGCGGCCGATCCTCGCCGAGAATAACGGCTGGGCGCTCTTTATCACGACGCCGCGTGGCAGGAACCACGCTTCGACTTTTTACGAAGCAGCGCGCCAGGATCGCAACTGGTTCGCCGAGCAGCTCCCGGCGACCGAGACCAACGTCTTTACCCGCGAGCAGCTCGAAACCGAGCACCGCGAGCTGCTGCGCGAGTACGGTCCCGACGATGGCGAGGCGCGCTACCGGCAGGAGTATCTGGTCAGCTTCGATGCCGGCGTCATGGGTTCCTACTACGGGAGCCTGATGGAGGCGGCCGAGAAGGAAAAGCGCATTACCCGCGTACCGCACGAGCCGACGCTGCCGGTGCATACGGCCTGGGACTTGGGGATTGGCGACGCGACCGCGATCTGGTGCTGTCAGATGGTCGGCCAGGAAGTGCGGCTGATCGATTACCACGAGAACAGCGGCGTCGGCCTCGATTGGTACGTCCGCGAGCTGGACAAGCGGCCGTGGAAATGGGGCGAGCACGTCCTGCCGCACGACGCCGAGGCGCGCGAGCTGGGCACCGGGCGAAGCCGGCTAGAGGTGCTCCGCAGCCTCGGCCTGGGCCGCGCCCAGGTGCTGCCGAACCAGAAGATCGAGGACGGGATCAATGCCGCCCGCATGATGCTGCCGCGCTGCTGGTTCGATGCCGATAAATGCGCGCGCGGCATCCAGGCGCTGCAGAACTACCGCAGGAGCTGGAACGAGGCCCTGCGCACCTACAGCGACCGACCGTTGCACGACTGGACGAGCCACGGGGCCGACGCCTTCCGCTACCTCGCCCTCGGCAACCTGCGCAATGCCGGCATGGCCCGCGCGATCAAGTATCCCGACCTTGCCGTGGTTTAACGACCTCAATGTGAGGAAGCGAGTGATGAGCGACTATGCCGCAATGCTGGAGGGCGAGCGCACCAATAAGCCGTTGCCCGCCAACACCGCCGCGCCCGTTGTCAGCGGCAGCGGCAAGAACGGTCAGACCCTGAGCGCTACGACAGGCACCTGGAACAACATGCCGACGCCGCCCAATGTGCCGGTGCCCTATTCATATCAATGGCGCGCCGCGGCGGTCGCGATCAACAACGCGACAAGGCCGACCTACGAACCAAAAACCGCCGATGTCGGCAAGGCGGTCGATTGCCTCGTGACCGCCCGAAATGTTGCCGGCGCGGCCTCCCAGGCCAGCAACGCGATCACGATCCTGACCAACCCCTGAGCGAGGAGAGCACGATGAGCGATTTTGCACGCGTCATGGAAATGGCTATCGCGGGCGGCGCGACCCCCGAGGATATCAGCGGCACGCCGCCGCCGCCCCTGGCCGAGCAGCAGGCCCTGGCCGAGAAAGAGGCCGCAAAGAAGGCCGAGCATCCAGGGCCGCATCCGCAGCCGGCAGCGCCTGCCCCGACGCAGAAGAAATGAGCCTGCGCGATGCGACCCAGTTCCTTGAGGTAAAGGAACGGGTCGGCCGACAGCAGGTGCTGATCGAGGCGCTCCAGGCCGAGATCGCCCAGCTCAAGCTGCGTCTCGGCGGCCTCCAGGGCCAGATCAATTCGCTGCGCTCTGGCAGGCCGCTGTTGCCCGAGGTTGAAGGCGATGCCGCTCGACAATAGCGCGCCGATCCCGCGGCCGATCTTTGGCGGCAACAACATCCGCCGGGCGGCCCGCCGCGACCCCAAGAAGCTTATGGCGAAGGACGAGCTGCAGGGGATCATCCGGGGAGAGCTAAACATCGCCATCGGGGCTGAAAACGGCAAGCTCAGCAACGAGCGCATGGAGTTGATGAAGTACTACCAAGGCCGGGAGTTTGCCGACCCGCCGCCGGGCCAAAACCGCAGCAGGGTCGTCATGCTGACCGTGCTGGAGACGGTGGAGTGGGTTCTGCCGGCGCTGTTGAGGATCTTCACGGCCAGCGACTGCATCGCCGAGCTGGCCCCGATCCGCACGACGATGACGCCGCCGCCGACCGTCCCAGGCCAGCCACCGCCGCTCGATCCCGAGGAGGCCGCCCGGCAGGCGACGGTTTATACTAATCATGTCTTTAACGTCGATAATGATGGGTTCCTTATACTGCACGATTGGTTCAAGGATGGGCTGCTTCAAAAGGTCGGATGGCTGAAGCGCTGGTACTCTGAAGAAAAGGTAAGAGAAACCAACACATTTACTGGCCTGACCGAGGACGAATACAACGCCAAGCTCGGCGACCTCAACGACCCCAACGCCAGCGCCGATGTCGAGATCCTGGAGGAGCGCTCATACCCGGCCCCGACGCCCTCGGGCATGGGCGAGGATCAGCCGCAGCCGGTGCCGCCGCAGACCCAGCAGAAGCTCTACGACTGTAAGATCCGCGTGACCCGCAAGCAGGGCCGCATCAGGGTCGCCAATGTGCCGCCCGAGGAGATCCTGTTCTCCCGGCGCTCGACGCGCGAGGAGATCCCGTTCCTCTGCCATCGCAGCCCAACCAACCAGACCCAGCTCCTGCAGGAGGGCTTCGACAAGGACTGCCTCGACAGCATCTCGTGGAGCGACACCGACGACTACAACCCCGAGCGGCTGCAGCGCTTCCTGCCCGACGACGATATGCCCTATGCCGAGGATCGCACCGACCCGCCAATGCGCAACTTCTGGCGCGAGGAGAATTACGTCCGCGCCGACTATGACGGCGATGGCATCGCCGAGCTGCTCAAGGTCACGACGGTCAACCGGGCCGCCGTCATCCTGACTAAGAACGGCAAGCCCGACATCGAGGAGGTGGATGAGATCCCGTTCGACTACCTCTGCCCGGTGCCGATGCCGCACAAATTAGTTGGAATGTCAGTCGCTGATCTGGTGATGGACTTGCAGAGGATCAAAAGTACTTTAATAAGACAAATGTTAGACAATATATATTTGACGAATAATCCCCGTCACATTGTGGTCGAGAGCGCGGCGACCGACGAAACCTACGAGGATCTGCTCACCAGCAAGCCCGGCGGCCTCGTCCGCACGCGCACGCCCGATGGCGTCGTGCCGCTCGTGACGCCCTTTGTCGCCGAGAAGGCGCAAGGGCTGGTCGAGTACATGGATCAGACCGCCGAGGTGCGTACCGGCATCAGCCGGCACAACCAGGGCCTCGACCCCGACGATCTCAACAAAACGGCGACCGGCGTCAACCTGATCCAGCAAGCTGCGGCGCAGCGCGTCGAGCTGATCGCCAGGATCTTTGCCTTCAGCGTCCAGAAGATGGTGCGCGGCATCCTGGGCCTGATCAAAAAGCACGCCCAGCAGGAGCGCATCATCCGCGTCTCGGGCGCGCCGCTCCAGGCCGACCCGGCGCAGTGGAAAGACGACATGACGGTCACGGTCAGCGTCGGCCTGGGCACCGGCAATCGCGATCAGATTATGAGCCATCTTATGGCGCTGCTAAATGTCCAGCAGCAGATCGTTATGGCCCAGGGCGGCATCTCGGGGCCGCTGGTCTACGGCAAGAACATCTTCGACACGGTAACCAAGCTCAGCGAGAACGCCGGGTTTAAGTCGAACTGGGCGGTGCAAGACCCGACCGTGCCGCCGCCGCCGAGCGTGACCGGGCCGCCGCAGCCGCCCAAGCCCGACCCGGCCGCGCAACAGGCCCAGGCCATGGCCCAGGTCGAGATGCAATCGATCCAGGCCAAGGCCCAGGCCGACATCCAGGTCGGCGCGCAGAAGGCGCAGCATCAGTCCCAGCTCGCCAGCCAGAAGGCGGCGCAGGATCAGCAGCTCGCCGGTCAGCAGGCGGCACATCAGCAGCAGCTCGACCGCGAGAAACTCGCGCACGATCTCGCGATGTCGCAGCAAAAGGCGCAGAACGAGATGGACGTGGAGAAGCTCAAGGCCGCCAACCAGCTCGCCATCGAGAAGCTCAAGGCCGACAACGCGCACCAGCTCGCGATGCATCAGGCCTCGCTGCAGGCGGCTCAGCCGCAGGCCAATGGCTGACGACGACTACAGCTATGGCTCGGAGGATGTTCCAGGCCTGCTATCGCCGCAGCAGCAGGCCTTTGTGCGCTACGTCAACCAAGACCCGGCGACGCCGTTTAGCCTGCCGAAGTCGGTCGGCGGCGGCACGATGCCGACCGGCGACCTGCTGCAGCTCATCCGCCAGACCGAGGCTGGCCCGGTCGACCCCTACAACCACCTCTCAGACCGTCCTGGCGCGCCCAGCAACGCGATGAGCCTGCCGCCGATACCGGGCCAGAACTTCCCCGATTGGTCGGGCCAGCAGAATGTCTATGGCGGCCACAGCTCTGGCTTTGGCGCGTACCAGTTTGAGAGGCCGCTGTTCAAGGAGGCGACCGACGCGCTGGGTCTGACCGGCTACGATCAGGTCAGCCAGGACGCGGCGGCAAGATGGGCGCTGCATACCTATGGGCTGCAGCCCTGGAACACCAACCAGCAGCTCGCGCAGTCGATCCGCTACTACCAGCGCACCGGCCAGATACCGCCGACCTCGATGGACTTTCCGACCCATTACGGGTCGCGCCCGCAGCGGGTTTTATGATCTGCCCCTGCCGGTTCATGCCCAGTTTTCGCGCCGTTCCGCACCTATGCCCCGATTGCGGCGGCACCGGGATCGCGCACTGCTGCGAGGGAGCAAATGTGGACTGTGCTGCAACGTTGGATGTCCGGCCCGCCGGCACCGCCGCCGTTGCCAATCCCGACCTACAATCCCGAGCACGAGCCGCCGCCGCTCGATGATGTCATACAACGTGGCATGGCGGCGACCCGCCTGCTCGGCGACCCGACGCTGGCCGAGGCCTTCAATGAGCTGCGCGCGGAGGCCTACCAGGACTTCGCCGGCAGCAAGCCGACCGAGGCCGGCCGGCGCGAGGAGGCCTACCGCATGCTGCAGAACCTGGAGCTGGTGCGGCAGAAGCTCGTGCATTACCGCAACGCCGCTCGCCTGCGCCAGGACGAGGCCGCCTAGCCGGCGGCCGAGAGGAACCGGCGGTCGAGGTTGACGACCAGCGGCTGGCGCAGCCCTTTATTCATCGCCCGCAGGACGCCCTCGGCGCATACGCGCTCGCCCCAGGCCCGGTTGATCTGGCCGAGCCGCACGATCTCGTCGCGCACCGCGTCGTAGCCGACATGCACCAGCCGGCCGCTCCAGCGTGAGCTGCTGAAGTTCTCTTTGCGCGTCATGCGCCGCTGCAGGCCGATGACGCCGCGCATCATGCGGGCGGTTATCTGCTGGCCGTGGCATAGCTCGCCCAGCGCGTCCCAGGCCTCCTCGACCGACCGCCGGTCGCCCTGGATCAAGCGCAGCAGCTCGGCGGCACAGGAGATTGTTGTCGGGCCGGCGGGCTGCGAGATCCGACGCCCGAGCTGGGCCGCGAGCCGGCCGGCGAGCTGAGCCTCGGGCTGCTCGGCGATGATCAGCGCTCTGAATTGGTCGGCGAGGCTCGGGAGCTTGCGGTGCGTATTCGCCGCGAGGAACCCGATGGCCTCGTCCTTGTGGACATCGAGCTTGAAGACGATGCAGGGCAGCTCGCGAATGCTGTCCACCATGCGCGCCGCCTCTAAGCGATGTTGGCCGTCGATGACCCAGAAGTAGGTCGCGTCGTCACTGCGTTGGGCGACGAGCAACGTGCCGCAGGAGACCCAGCTCCAGTTCGCCGCATAGCCGGCGACGCGCATCGTATCGAGCCGGCGCTGGTACTCGTGGTCGATCCGCAGGCGGCCCTTGTCGATCCGCATCATCTCGCCCGGCTCGTTCTTGACCGGGATAAAGACCTGTTCGTAGCGACCGCCGCGCCTGACCCGCGTCACGGTCAAAACGGTTTGCGCCGGCTGTTGGGTTTCGTTGCCAGTCGATCTGGCCGCGAGTGTCGCGACATCATTCATGGCGGGGCCTCCTCCCTGGAAAATCCGGCAAAGGTTCTACGCCTTCTCGCAAACGTAGGTTAACCATCCCCTGTTGCCGCCGGCAACATTTTAAATCCCCCGAGGTTTATCGATGTTGACTGGCACGACGACCGCCGCCGAACCCGGCGGCGCGCCCAGCTCTGCGCCCAATGGCGCAGGCCCTTCTTATGTTGTCGATGATGTCCGCACGGCCGGCGACGCCATTGCCGGCCTGTTGTTTGGCGACGACGACAAACCTGCTGCGCCCGAGCCGCCGCCCGCCCGCGAGCGCCCGCAGCAGCCACAGAGATCCGGCGACGAGGAGCCGCCCGATACCGGAGCTGACGAGAGCCAGCCCACCGGGGAAGAGGACGACGAAGGCCAAGGCGAACAGCCGCCGATCCCGGTCGCTGCCATCGAACCGCCCAAGTCGTGGAATGCCGAAGAGCAAGCCGAGTTCGCAAAACTCCCACCCGCCCTGCAGCAGACGATCTCCCGGCGGGAGAGCCAGCGCGAGGCCGTGCTGACCCAACGCAGTCAGGAGGCCGCCGAGGCCCGCAGAGCCTTTGAAGGTGAGCGGCAGGCGGCCCTGGCCCAGCGCGGGGAATACCTTTCGGGTCTACAAAAAATGATGGTGCTGGCCGCTCCAGAGGCGGCTGCGCTGAACAATGTGGACTGGGTTGCCGTGCAGGCGTCGTCGCCCGCCGAGTATACCCGGCTGCATGCCATGCGCGAGGCCCTGCGGGGCCGTCTCAGCGCCATCGAGGGCGAGTTCCAGCAGCAGCAGCAGGCTATGGCCTACCAGCAGCAGCAGGCGCTCGGCGCGCTCGTCGCGAGGGAGCACACGGCGCTCAACGCCGCCGTGCCCGACTTCGCCGACGAGGTTAAGGGCGTTCAGCTCCGCAAGGATCTGAGCACCTATCTGCAGGATCGAGGTGGCTTTACAGCCACTGAAATCGGACAGGCCTATGATCACCGGCTCGTCGTGCTCGCCCACAAAGCGATGCTCTACGACCGGCAGATCAGCAACGCCGCCGCTGCAGACGCCAAGCGCAACAACCCCGCTCCGCAGGTGCAGCGCCCTGGCGTCAGTCAGGACAGCTCCGACCGGGGCGGCAACTCGCGCATCGTAACCCGAGCCAACCGCCTGGGCCGCACGCACGACGTGCGCGACGCCGGCAGCCTGATTGCCGAACTCCTCTAATCCCCGTTCGCGCCGGGACTATTCCCGGAGTAAGGAGCATGGCTTTTATTACAAACACCTTCACGACCTTTAATGCTAAAGGTCTGAGGGAAGACTTGGGCGACATCATCTACAATATCAGCCCAACTGAAACCCCGTTTATGACTGGCGTCGCCCGCGAAAAGGCAACGGCGGTCTTCCATGAGTGGCAGACCGACGCGCTGGAAGCGCCCAATGGTGGCAACGCCCAGATCCAGGGCGATGACATCAGCACCTTCGATCCGGTGGTCCCGACCGTCCGTCTCGGCAACTACACGCAGATCAGCCGAAAGACGGTCATCATCGCCGGGACCGAGGAGGTGGTCGACAAGGCCGGCCGCAAGAGCGAGGTTGGCTATCAGGTCTCGAAAAAGGGCAAGTCGCTCAAACGCGATCTGGAGACGATCCTCCTGCAGAACCAAGCCCGCACCGCGGGTGCGGTCGGGGCCACTGCAGCGCTGACGGCCTCGGTGCTCGCTTATATCCACACCAATGTCTCGATGGGCACTGGCGGTGCCAATCCGGTCGGCGACGGGACAAACGCCCGCACCGATGGGACGCAGGCCGCCATTACCGAGGCGATGCTGCAGGCGACCTTGGCGAGCGTCTGGCAGAACAGCGGCGACGAGCCGGACATGGTTCTCGTCAACAGCAGCCAGAAGCAGAACATCTCCAAGTTCGTCGGCAACAACACTCGTTACATCAATGCCGATGAGGAGAAGCTGGTCACCTCGGTCGATGTCTACGTCTATGACTTTGGCACCGTCGAGGTAAAGCCCGACCGGTTTATGCGGCAGCGCGACGCCCTGATCCTCAATACCGATCTGTGGGCTGTCGCGTGGTTGCGGCCGATCTCTTTGACCGACCTCGCGAAGACCGGCGACAACACCAAGAAGATGTTGCTCGGCGAGTACGCGCTCACCGCTCGCAACGAGGCCGGCTCGGGCCTCCTGGCCGACCTCACCTAACAGCATCCCGCGCGAGCTGGGGGCACGCCCGCGCGGGCTAGGCGACCCGTTCCTGCCCTGCGTCAACCTCCTCCCCTGGGGTCGGGTTGAGCGGGTCGCCGCTCTTTTCTGGAGGCTGGCATGGCCGAGCTGAGCGACAACACCAACTGGTCTGAGACCGACGCCAGCAATAACAAGACCAGCCCGAACGGCTGGCCCGAAGGCATGATGCCGTCTGGCGTCAATGACAGCGCCAGGGCGGATAAGGGCGCGCTCAAGCGCTTCTGGGATCGCACCAACCCGGTGCAGCAGATCACGCCCTCGGGCGGCGTCTGGCAATTCAACACCAGCAACACCGCCTACCCCGCCAGCTATATCGATGGCGAGGTCTATGCCTTCCGCGCCCTGGCGGCGTCGGCCGCGGGCGACGGCTTCCAGGTCAACGGCCTGGGCACGAAGCCGATCTGGAAGGCGTATCTGGGCGGCTGGAGCGTGATCTCGGCCGGCGACATCCAGACGCGCTCGTCGCCGCGCCTCGTCTATGACAGCACGCTCAATGGCGGTGCCGGCGCTTTTGTCCTGCAACATCCTTATGTGCCGGTTGCCAACGGCTACACGTTCCAGGGCAACGGCATCGTCTATCCCGGCGTCTCTCACTCCATCGGGTTTAACTGGGATGGCGGGCATATCACCGGGTCGGTCGACGGCAGCGGAACGCCCGGCCAGCTCGCGAATGTCGCCGACCTGGGCGGCTATCTCCCGCTCTCGGGCGGCACTATTTCCGGCAACCTGTCCGTCACCAGCAATTTTTATATCGGCGGCTGCCAGATCTACAACAACGGCGGCTGGGTCGACAGCCCGCAAGGCTTCCGCGCGACCGGCAACGGGTTCTACGCCGACAGCGGCGACATCAACGCCGCCAACGGCAATCTGCGCGCCGCAGGCTCGCTCTTTGTCGGCGGCATCCAGGTCTACAACAACGGCGGCTATCTCTATAGCCCGAGCGCCATGCGGACGCCTGGGCTTGTCGTTGACGGTCAGATAATCGTCAGCGGCAACGTAAACGCGAGCCTGTTTTGCGGCCCAGGCGGCACCACCGGGAACATCAAATGCTGGCCGGGCAGCGCTTGGGGCAATATGGCGTTCGCCGCGATCAGCGGCGGCTATCTCGGCGTCAGCGCCGACAATGGCAATTCTGGCTTTAACTACGCGCCCAACGGCAGCTGGTCCGACGCGCGCCTCAAGACCGATATTCGCGACAGCAAGTTTGATGCGCTAGCGGCGATCCTCGCGACCCCCGTCCGCGCTTACGGCTGGAACGAGGAGGGCCTCAAGCTGATGCCTTGGGCCGAGCCGGTGCCGGTTGGCCTCGTCGCTCAAGAGGTCGAGGAGGCCATGCCCTTTGTTGTCAAGACCATGCCGCCGGTCGGCGGCGCAGACGCGCGCATGATCAAGGACGAGCTGCTGACCCCTGTCTTGTTCCGCGCGATCCAGCAGCTCGCGGCGCGCCTCAAGGCATTGGAGAAAAAATGATCCGACCCGATGAAGAAGTGCCGTTTACGCTGACGGCGGCCGATCTCAATGTCGTCTTTGCCGCGCTGCAGGAGGTGCCCTACAAGGTCGCCTCGCCGATCATCGAGCGTATGCGGCAGGCGGTGCTGGCGCATGACCCGGCGGCCTTTGACCCGCCCCGGATCAACGGCATCGAGCCGCCGCTGCCCGTCGCAAACTGATGGCCGAGAACAGCTGGCGGTTTCTCAGCCGCGACCCGATGACGGGCGCGGTCGAGCACTACCGCTACGACCCCGATGGCGACCAGTGCATCATCCGCCGCACGGCCGATGTCGGCGGGATCATCGAGGCCAATAAGCGCTCGGCGAACGACAACAACTGGAACCGCGACAAGTCGATGCGGCTGGCCGCGCACATCCCCAGCGAGGTGCAGCTCCTCTGGCTGCAGCAGTACGGCATCAGGGCCTGGGACCGAAACCACAAGAGCGCGGTGCGCCGGCTCCTCAACAGCAACGAGTGGTCGCACCTGCGCGCCGGCAGGCACTTCATCATCTGAGGCAGCGCCATGGCCCTCGACACCTACCAGAACCTGCAGAAGACTGTCGCGGACTGGCTGGCTCGGCCCGACGATAGCCTGCTGATGCCGGCAATCCCCGACATGATTGTGCTCTGGGAGGAGGAGGCGCGCGACAGGTTCAAGACCCGGTTCCAGGAGCAGACGACGACCCTGACGCCGGGCGCGAGCAGCGACACGCTGCTGCTGCCGAACGACTACGTGCAGATGCGCGAATTGTGGGTGAACACCAACACCGGCAAGCGCGTCTTCACCTACCAGACGCCGCGCAACCTCGACATGAATTTCGCCTTCTTCACCTTGCCCGGCTATCCGGTCGCCTACACTATCGAGGGCCTCACGCTGCGTGTCGTCGGCACGCTCGACACGTCAGGCCTGCCCGGCCCGGTGCCGACCAACGCGCCGGTCAGCATCGGCGATCTGCCGCCGCCCAACCCGCAGCCGGGCGATCTCTGGTGGGATAGCGCCTCGGGCGATCTTTTTATCTGGTACGTTGACCCGACCAGCTCGCAGTGGGTTGCTGCCAGCACCGTGTCGCAGACGCCCATCGAGCCGCCGCCCGACGCGATCCATATTACCTACATGCAGGGCCTGCCGGCCCTGTCGGACGCGGTGCCGACCAACTGGCTCCTGACCAATTATCCGAGCGCCTATCTCTGGGGCACGCTCGCCATGGCCGCGCCCTACATCGGCGACGATCCGCGCCTGCAGATATGGCTCGGGGCGCGCGAGGCCAGCGTCGAGCGCATCAAGCTCGCCGACCGCAAGAACCGCTACCCCGAGGGTCTGATGATCCAGACCGACGTGCGGAACCCGTAATGCCGGGCCTCTTTGACGACGCGACCAGCCCCTACCTCGGCGATCCCGAGGCCTATGGCGCGGCCCAGGCCTCGATGGCGATGCAGCCGGCGGTGCAGGATTGGTTGCACAAGGTCGTCACCGGCCAGTACGCCAGCGACTACTTCAATAACCTCAACCAGGGCTACGACCCCAACAGATCGTTTGCCCAGAACGCGCTCGACCCGACGCTGCTGCAGCATGCGACCGACCTCGCGCTGGGGTTCAGCGGCGGCGGGCTGGCGACCAAGGCGGCGCGACCGATGCCTGCCGAGATCGCACGATCTGACCCGGCGTTTGGCACGACGCCCTTCGCCGAGGCGAAATACCCGCAGTATGCCGAGCAGTACCCGCCAGTCGGCCCACCGACACTCAAGGTCGGGGAGCGCGGGAACACCTTTGAGGCGAAGCAGCTAACGCCGGAAGCGGAGGCTTTTGGCCAGGACCGCCTGCGCGTGATGAAAGATATGGAGGCGGGCTACACGCCCTATTTCGATCCAGCGCAGCGGTCCTATGTCGATCCCGCTAACTATCCGCCGGCAAATGTTGACACGGCGACCGTGAGACCGTCGAAGGCGGCGACAATCAAGCAATACGCCGACGCGATTGATGCGCCGGAGACGGCGGCGGCGTTACAGCATGCTTATGCTCGCGGGATGGAATTGGGCAATACCGACCACTGGTATGCGATGGCGCAACTGGAGAAGGCATATACCGACCACCTTGGCGCTGACGCTGGCCGGTCGGCGTTCCTCGACCAATTTGCCGCGCCGATGGCGGCGACGACCTCGGGGCAGAACCCGACCTCGAACTTCCTGATGTCGCATTTCCTCGAATACAGCCGCGCAAGGGGCGATCCCGTGCCGGTGCAAAACCAATTGCCCTATCCGGTCGGCGGGCGATATGCCCAGAACAATCTAGACGATTACGTGAGGATGCGTGACGCGGGAGGGTATGCCGGCCTCGGTGCCACGCAGCCAAAGATGCACGATTTTGCCCGGTCGATGATTGGCGACCTGAGCAACCCGGTGATGGACGACCAGATGGCGCGTGGCCTGCTGGCCCATGTCCCGGCAAATGTGCAGGGCAACGCGCGCACGACAGCTTACGGCATGCTGCAGCAGCCGGTGCGCGATATGGCGGCTGAGCTGGGCGTCCCGCCAGGGAACGTGCAGGATGTCGCCTGGGCAGGGTTTAAGAATGAGGCCGGCGGCCCGATGATCCAGCAGATCAACGACAGCATCGAGCGCACGCATCGGCTGACCGGCATGCCCAGGGACGAGATCGTGCAACGCGGCCTCGTCAACAAGCAGATACCGCTGTACGGCCTGTTGGGCGCTATTGGCCTCGGAGGGGCAGCGGCCGGCATTCCAGACCCCAATACGGGTCAAGCTCCTCGATAATCGGCCCGGCCAGCTCGCGGCTGTAGCGCAGCCCCGTCAACTGACGCAACGCCATCCGGTACTCGGCCGAGCCTTCGCGGGCGGCGTTCTTGCGCTTCACCAGGGCGAGGATGGTCGCCTCCAGCTCAGCGTCTTCGTAGGTCTCGCCCATGGCCCTGCTTCCCTTTGGCGAGTGGCTGCCGGATGGGCCGCCCTTTGGCAATCCCGGCACCGTCGTCGCCCTCAATGTCGTACCGCGAACCCAGGCCGCCTATGGCCCGATGAACAGCCCCGTACCGTACAGCGGTGCGCTGCCGTCCCAGGTCTGCGGATCATATGGCTACCGCGAGGCGAACGGCACGGTCTTCAACTTCGCTGCGACGACAAGTCACCTCTATCTGCAGCAGACCGGCCAGCAGAACTTTGCCGACGTTTCGGGGCCGAGCGCGCCTTACAACACGGAGACCCCGCCAGACGGGTTCTGGTCGATGACCAGCTTTGGCTCGCGCGTGATTGCGACCAATTACGACGACAACATCCAGACCTTCAACTGCGACAGCGATACCGCCTTTAGCGACCTATCGAGCGCCGCGCCCAGGGCGAGGTACTGCGCCGTCATCAAGGACTTCTTGATGCTCGGCAACACCGTCGACAGCCTGGATGGCGTGCGCCAGTTCCGCCTCTCCTGGCCGGCCATCGGAGACCCGACCAATTGGCCGGTCTGGGGCAGCAACACCGCCATCGAGCTGCAGAGCGACTACCAGGATTTGGTGCAGACCGACCTGGGCGCGATCACCGGTCTCGTCGGCGGGCACCTCTCGGCCGCTGACGGCGCGGCATGGTGCCAGAGGGGCATCTACCGCATACAGTACGCCGGCAGCCCTGACATCTTTTCGTTCCAGGTCGCTGAGGGCAGCGCCGGCACCGACAGCCCGCTCTCGATCATCCAGCGCCGGCTGGTCGACGGCAGCGGCACCGCCCGCTCGGTCGTCTACTACCTCGGCAGCGACGGCTATTACGCTTTTGACGGCACCAGCTCGACCAGCATCGGCGGCCAGAAGGTCGACCGGTTCTTTTTTGGCGACCTCGACCCGAACCATATTCGCAATGTCCAGGGCACCTACGACCCGGCGCGCAAGATGGTGTTCTGGTTCTATCACGGCCAGCAGAACCATGGCCTCTACAACCGCTGTCTGGTCTACAACTGGGAGCTGGGCCGCTGGTCGCTGCTCGACCTGACGCCGACGCCTGTCGAGTGGGTCGAGAGCGTGACCTACAGCACCAACGGCTACAACCTCGACCAGCTCGACCCGTTTGGCAATTTAGAGCAGCTCCAGTTCAGTCTCGACAGCCTCGTGTGGACGGGCGGCAATCCGATGGTCGCATGGTTCGACGGCAACCATGTCCAGAACTACACGACCGGCCCGGCCATGGCCCCGACGATTGAGACCGGCGAGAAGCAGCTCATACCCGACCGGCGCACGCGCGTGATCAACACCCGGCCGCTGCACGACGCCCAGGTTGGGGCCTCGGTCGCGGTTGGCGTGCGCGAGACGACCCGCCAGAGCGTCGTCTACCGGGCGGCGGTCGCCGAGAACATCTTGGGCGAGTGCCCGCAGCGGACGACCGGCCGCTATACCCGGTATCAGGTCAAGCTGCCGGCAGGCTCGGGCTTCCAGTTCCTCCAGGGCGTCGATGTCACGGCCCGGCCCGAGGGCACGCGAACGATGGGCTTCTGATGGCCCAGGCGGCCCTCAAACGACCGCCCGCCATCCCGCTCATCCCATCCGATACCGGCAACGCGCGTCAGACCAACGTCCGGTTTGCCGCGGCGATCAATCAGGCTCTGCGCGGCACCATCGCCGCGACTATGGGTGTGACGCTCGCCGCCAACGCGACGACCTCGACCTTTAGCGACAGTCGCATCGGCCCTTATACGAGCGTCATGCTGGTGCCCGGCTCGGCGCATGCGGCCGACATCCTGCCCAGCGTCTGGTGCGCGCCAATCCAGGGCGCGGTGACGATCCACCACGCCAACAGCACCTACACCGACCTGACCTTTACGGCCTGCCTGATTGGATAGCCTCGCGCCGGCCGACATCGTCGTCAGCCTGCCGCCGCTCGATGAGATCGCGCGCTGCTGGCCGATCCTGGAGCCGATCCTTGAGCGCGCGACAAAGCGCATCAGGGGCTACGAGCCAGTCGACATCCTGCGGCTCGTCATGGCCGAGCGCATGGGCATGTTCGTCGTCCGCGATGCCGGCCGGATCATCGCGCTCGCCGTGACCGAGCCGCGCCAATTCCCGCGCTGTCGCGTGCTGGAGGTGCCCTTTGTCGCCGGCACCGGTCTCAAGCGCTGGTGGCGGCCTCTCCTCAATGCGCTCGACGCCCAGGCCGAGGCCTTGGGCTGCATCGACCTCTGCGGCTGGGACCGCAAGGGCTGGGCGCATTTCGGTTTTGAGGTCGCGGGCGTGGCGCTAGTGCGCCGATTGAAGGATTAGGCCATGTCCAAGTCGACGCCCTCGACCAGCACGGTCACCCAGTCGAACCCGCTCGGCCAACTGCAGGGTCAGTTTTTGGGCGGCATGTGGCAGAGCGCCAACGCCATGTCTGGCTCGGGCGACCCGCAGAACGCCTATGGTTGGCCGCTGCTCCAGGGCATCCAGAATTACGCCCAGAACAACTACAACAACACCGCCGGCCTGGGCCTGGGCGCGGTGCCCGCTGGCCTGTCCTTTGTCGATCAAGCGCTCTCCGGTACCGGTGGTTACCTGCTGCCCGGGGCATCCCAGATCTCGGGCCTCAACGGCATGGCGAGCGGCGCAGCGAATTCCGGCCAGGGCTATGGCAACGCTCTGTCCAATGCGGCCTATATGACCCCCGGCGCGATTGCGCCTTACGCGACGGGCCTCAAGGATCTCTCCGGTGTGGCCGGCGGTATCGCCAACCCCTCCGAGGCCGCCTTGATGGCGAATTCCGGGATGGCGATCAGCGGCAACCCGGTCTTCTCCTCGGGCCTGATGGGCGCGGCGTCGGGCCAGTATATCGACCCGAGCCGCAACCCAGCCCTGGCGGGCACGATCCAGGCCGCCACCCAGCCGCTGGTCAACCAGTACCAGACGGCGACCGCGCCGCAGATCGCCAGCAATTTTGAAGCGGGCGGGCGTTACGGCTCGGGCGCGCAGACTAATGCGCAGGGGCAAGCCCAGTATGGCCTCGGGCAGGCCCTCAGCAACGCCACCAGCAACATCGTCAACAACGCCTACAACACTGGCTTGAATGCCATGCTGGGGGCCGGATCGACGCTGGGCAGCAACTACAGCACGGGGATCTCAAACGCCAACCAGGGCTATGGCACGGCCGGCTCGCTCGCTCAGTCCGGCATCAGCAATGCGGGCAATCTGCTGCAGGCAGGCGGCGCGCTCGACCTCAGCTCGCTCCAAGCCATGA
>Ga0126378_10000469_pt1 | contig 30065 bp, 31 predicted proteins | sample PanSoiMetPlot_23_FD_92587 | JGI IMG/M metagenome (GOLD analysis project Ga0126378, IMG submission 92587) | Tropical forest soil microbial communities from Panama - MetaG Plot_23 | ecosystem: Environmental > Terrestrial > Soil > Tropical forest > Bulk soil | place: Panama | collected 2016-02-17
AGGTGCTTCTTGGCCATAAGGTCGTGCTCGAGCCAGCAGCTTGACCCGAGCGCCAGGCCATCGGCGACATCATGATTTTCGGGCCAGGTGCGCCAGATCGTGGTCCGGCGCCGAGGACCGGAAGGCGCGCACTCGGAGAGTGCGTAACTGAGGACCGCGGAAGTCGGGCCGCGAGATCCCGGGGTCCCATGAAATCCCAGGATTTCATGGGGTGGGATGGTGTGCCTGGGCGCCAAGGCGTCGTCGTGGATCGGTGGATTCGGGTTAAGGCCAATACCGTCTACTTAACTCGGATTGGTCACATTGCGACACCCTCTTGTGGGAACCCCCCTATGGTTCGGATTCCGGCGTCACTTGAGTCGCAGCCTCGCGCGCCATAGCTATCGCATGGGTGAAGGAGATCATCATCGTCACGCCCTCCGGGGTTGCGGCAGCCCAGCGTTCGTATTCGGATGGTGTCGGGAAGGCGTTGATGTAGGGGCAGACGGTCTCTTGCGTGGCTTCGGCGTTGTCTCGGCTGACGCCAAAAGAGATGGCGGCCTCCGAAGGGGCGAACTCGCTGGCCGGGGGCGCGATGCGGGCGGTCACGACTGCGCCCGTGAGCGGACTTGTGGAGCGAATCTCAGCTGGCTGGTTAGTGAGGAACGGCAAGATCAGGGCGTCCATCACACAGTTCATGTAAAGAGTCCTCTCTCCGGTCCGAACCTCGTGGCGCGACGTCTGGGCGGCGCAAAGTTGGTCTTGACGGAGGGTAGAGAGCAGAGGGCGAAGGGCGGCCGACAGCTCGCCGAGGGTGGTCGGCCTGGCCACTCCGAAGATGGTCCGCAGTCGCTCCCCGAGCTGCCCCGGAATTGGGACGCTGGCCCACCCTCTGTTTTGCACATCGATAGCCTCACACTTCAAGTGGGCTTTAAGTCAAGCAATTTCATCGTGGAGGGGGTTCGGTAATGGTCGTGTCCATGAGCATCGGCGAGATCTCCCGCCGCACCGGCGTTCCCTCATCAACCCTTCGCTACTACGAGAGCGTAGGGATCCTGCCTGGGCCGGAGCGGGTCAGCGGCCGGCGTCGCTACGGCGACGAAGTGGTCAGCCGTCTTGCGCTCATTCAACTGGCCCAGCAGGCGGGATTCGCGCTCGTCGAGATCCACGATCTCTTCGGCGATTTCACCGACCCCATCGGCATCTCTGCTCGGTGGCGCGCGATTGCGACCCGCAAGCTCGCTGAGATCGAGTCCTCGATCGGTCGGCTTCAGGACATGAAAGCTCTGCTCGAAGAGGCCTTCGCTGCCGATGCCTGACCCTTGAGGACTGCACGATCGTCACCGGGCACGTGGCCGCCATGCCGGTCGGGCAACCAACAGTCCAAGCAGCCCCCCCCCGCTTGTCCAGCTCGCCACGGTCGTGATCGCCGTTGCAGGTCTTAAGTAAACGGTATTGGGGTTAAGGCCAAGGGCGACGTGAGCGGCGATCGGCTTTGTTAGGTCGCCTCACGTGGCTGAGCCGAACGCCCGCGGGGCCTAGTCTGCAGCGGCTCTAACCGCAAACCGAGCCGGGCTGAAGGTATCGATCGGCAGCGCGGTCGTTCCCTCCGTGGCGAGGTCAGCCCCGATGGCGCCGATAACGGAAGCGAACTTGAACCCGTGGCCGGCCATCGGCCCGAGCAGGATGAGCCGGTTCGTCCCAGGCGGCCGCCCGATGACAAAGTGACCGTCCGGCGTGTTCGTGTACATGCACGCCTCACCGCGCACCGGTGCCGGCTCAAGGCCTGGGATGGCCCTCCGCACCAGAGCCGTCACCGCCTCGTAGTCCGCGTGGTGGATCTCCCGGTCGAGGCGGTCTGGATCCGATGGCGCTCCATCATGGTGGATCGCAACCTTTACAGTGGCGCCGTCGAGACTCGGAAACCCGTACCAGGTCAGGTCGGGCCCGCCACGATCCCTGATGAAGACGGGAAATCGCTCCGCCGCGAACTCCTCCGGGCGCCGGGCCGGATACCAGACCATCACCTGCCGTTCGACCCACACGGGCAGGTGAAGTTTGGGTAGCAGTTTGTCGACCCAGGCTCCCACTGCCGCGATGGCCTGACCGGCACGGAATGTGCGGCCGGCCGCCCGGATCTCGACCGCGTCCCGCTGTTCCTCGATCGATTCGACGCGAGTGCCGGTTACAGCGCCGGCGCCAAGCTGGACTGCACGCGCGGCAGCGGCCTTCACGGCAACCTCCGGCCGTAGGAAGCCGGCGTTGACGTCGAGGAACCCGATCTCGCCCGTTTCGAGGTGGTGGGGAGGGCATCTACGCTGAACGGTGTCCAGATCCAGAATTTCGTAGGGAAGGCCGTAGTGATCGGCCGTCGCGCGCGCCTCCTTTACAAATCCGGCGTCGGGCCGGCCCAGGAATAGCGCCCCGTTCTCGGTCAGCAGGTTCTCACCAGACTCCTCCTCAAGCTGACGCCAGATCGGGAATGCGGCCTGCAGCAGGGGCACGTACTGCGGGCCCTCCGCATAACAGCTTCGGATGATCTTGCTCTCGCCATGCCCGGCACCGCGGTCGTGGCCAGGCTCGAACTGTTCGAACCCGAGCGCCCTCACCCCGCGCCGGGCCAGCTGCCACAGCGCGAGGCTACCCATAGAGCCCAGCCCGACAACTGCGACGTCGGTGTCCAGCCCGTTGGCGCTCATTGCTCAGGCGCCCGGAGCTGTTGCCCGCCGGTCGAGCCAGCAGCGCTCACAATCGCGACGCATATTCACGGTTGATGTCTTTGAGGCTGGGGTCGCTGCCCAGGAAGGCGTGCTTCGACATGTCAGGCGAGTATCGGCTCGCCAGTGGACGACGGCCGAGCGCTTCGGCCAGGCTCCGGATGTGGTGGGGGCCGGCTCCGCAGCACACTCCCAGGTACCTGACCCCCAGTAGGTACGCGCGCGAGCCGAACTCTCCGATCTCGTCGCGAGTGCAGACGAAGGGGTCCAGACGAGTTGGGAACGGCTGCTCGTCGCTCTCCGGATCGTACAGGGATTGGAATGTCGGCTGGTCAGGTGTGGTCCGATAGGGCACCGGGAGCGCGGCCATCGGCCCAGACACGGCGTCTCGGATCCGCTTCAACAGCGGAAGCATTGTCCTCGGGCCTCTGGCGCAGTTGAGCCCTACTACGTCAGCTCCCGCCGCCTCCAGCCGCTGGCAGCCTTCCTCGGGCGTGAAGCCGTCGCGTAGATTTCCATCGCGGTGGACGGCAAAGGTGACCACCGTCGCCAGGCCGACCGCCCTGGCCGCCTCCAGTGCCAGGAGGGCCTCTCCGCAGAAGTCGAGGGTCTCGGCAATGATGAAGTCCACACTCGCCTCGGCTGCCCAATTGACCTGCTCCTCGAAGATGCCTCGCACAGTACGGTGCGAAGTCTCGTCCGTGTCATAGACGTTGGTGTTGGATAGGCCGCCGGCGAGCATGCTGCCCGTGTCGCCGGCGACGCGGCTGGCGATTGCCAGAGCCTGTCGGTTCAGCGGCTCCAGGAGCTCCTCCTTGCCGATCAGCCGCATCTTTTCGCGGTGGCCGTAGTAGGTGAAGGCCTGGACCACGTCGGATCCCGCGTGCACGAAATCGCGGTGGAGCTGCTCGACGATCTCGGGGTGGTCGAGGACGACCTCGGGGACGAAGGCGCCGGCCTGAAGATAGCCTCGGCGCTCGCACTCGAAAAGATACCCCTCGGCGCAGATCACCGGCTCCTCCCGCAGCCTTTCCAGCAGCCCAGGCGTCACCGAGCCGGAGTGTGGAGCCATGTTCAAATTATCTTGCGCAGCCTCCTATGGGGGGCAGGGGTCTGGTGCCAGGAGTGACGTAATCGCCGCCGGGCGAGTTCTCGGACGGTCTCCGATGGTAATTGATGCGTAGGCGGCGAGGAATCCCTGCCGCCAGCTCGGATACCGCGGCGTCCAGGAGAGCTCGCGCTTTGCCTTCGCGTTCGAGGCAGCGTGAGATTCGGTTGCGGTCACGACTGCGGCTTCGCCCGCGACCAGCCGCGCGAGCCACCGCGGAAAGCGACGAGGCGGCTTGGCGCCGAGGGCAGTCGCGAGCACCAGCAGCCACTCGCGCAACGGGGCAGGCTCGTCGTCCACGATGTTGTAGATGGCGGGACCGTCGTGTTCCAGCGCCAGCACGGTCGCCGTGGCAGCGTCGTCGAGGTGGATGAACGAGAAGACGCCGCCGCCATCGCCGATGATCGGGAACTGCCGCTTGCGGATGGGCGCGATGAGCCCGTCGTTCGGCGCGCCGTAGAAGCCCCCGTAGCGCAGCGCGACGCCGCCGGTTGCGGTTACAACCTCATCGAGGTGACGCATCGCGGCGTTCGTCTCACGGGTGCCCGCCAGGGGGTTGGGGTCGAGGGGATCGTCTTCGGTTTTGATCATTCCGCCCTCGCGCGCATACCGATAGCTGGCGAAGCTCTGGGCGACGAACCGGCGGACGCCTGCCTCGCGCGCGGCAGCCAGCAGCGTGTCAGTGCCCTCCGTTCGCAGGCGGTTGGTCTGCGCGAAGGTGCGATCTAGGCTTTTGGAGAAACTCACGTTCGCCAGCGCGGTCGCCTGATGGACGATGGCGTCGGGCGTGGCCTCGAGGACCGCCTTGCGCACAGCGAGCGCGTCGAGCAGGTCGAGGGTGACTGGTTTCGCCCCCAGCGCCCTGATCCGTTCGGCGCGGTCGGGCGACCGGTGGCTCCCGATCACCTCGTGTCCCGCTTCAATGAGCTGCGGAACGAGGCGCGTGCCGATCGCCCCGCTCGCTCCTGCGACAAAGACTCGCATCGTGTTCTCCTTCGCTTTCAGGCCGGTCTGCTGGCGACCGTGGCGACCCATCGGGCTCCCGGGGAGGCCGGCCTCGTCACATCGTCGGGATCCGGCGGGTCCTATAGCTATGACCCGGCTTGAGCGAGGAATGTGATCCATGGATGAGAGCGCGTGGCTGGCAGAGCGCTTTGAGGCGGCTGAGCCGGACCGACGCAAACGAAATCCAGAACCCCGGCGGCTGGTTGACAACGGTGATCGCGCGAATGTCGCTCACACGCTCCGCTCGCGGCGCTCGCGACCGAGGAGCCCCCGAAGATACGCCTGCCCGACCCTAGCGGCTGGGGCACCTAGCCATATTCAACCTGCCGCCTCGGTGATTCATAGATTCGGGACGCCGCCACTCGGGGAGTCCTCCAGCGTCAAGGTTCGCCCCAGATGCCCGCCTTTCGGTAGCCGGCGAACATCGCCACTCCGATGATGAACTGGACCAGACCGACGACCACCTGAAGCACCAGGAACCAGGCGGGGCCTTGAGCCGGCACGGCCCCAGTGAGTTGTAGTGCAGAAATCGGCGCGCGCAAGATGCCGGCCATGAAGGCGACCAGGATCAGCCAGAAGGTCCAGCGCCAATTACGGATGATGCCAGTGGACAGCACGCCAAAGAGCGCGGTGAGCACCAGCAGAGCGGCGATCTCGGCGGGCCGCCGATCGCCACTCAAATTCACGGGGAGCTGTTGGTCGTATACGTCGCGCGCGGTTACCAAGACCACGACGACGACAAGCCAGTAGGCCGCGAACAGAGCGAGCACCAGCCCCTTGGTGCGATTGATCATCAAAGGATTAACCAATTCGCCGCACCTCCGTGCTAAAGGCAGGATCGACTGCACCGCGTCGTAGGCCGGGATGTCCGAGACCTGATCGAAGACTGTGACGTTTCGATTTGGTCAGCCTCCCCTTCTTGTGGACGTGCGGAACTCGGCCCATCGCACCAGGCGACGAAGGGATCGGCGGTGCGGAGGTGGCGCTGTGCAGCTTAGTCGAGCGGCGGCCTCGAGTCCGCGTCGGGGGCCCTTGACCTCGACCCTATTCAGCTGAGCAGCAGCGAGGCCGGGTTCGACCTCACCGCGGCGGACACGAGACGCATACCATCCGAACCGCAGCGCTGAGTTCGAGCGCGCGACGGTTGATCTCATACGGCAGGTGTGAAGGGAGTCGGGCTGGAGGGCTCCAGCCGACTCCCAGCGGCCCGGCGAGGACTTCTGTCGTCAGCGGCCGGCTTCTGGGCCTCCGAACAGGTCGTTGCCGACCCATGGGAAGTCGTCGTCCGGCAGGTGCGCAGGCATCACACCAACGAAGTTGGCGGCGTCGTCGATGCTGCCTGTCCCCGTGTACCGGGCCTGCTCCGGATAGGCGAACACCGGCCGCGTCCTGACCACCTTCCCGCTGTCGGTCTGCGTGGCCACGATCCTGGCCGGCGCCTCACCTCGCTCGACCCAGTGCACGATCGGGTTGATCAGGTCGAACTGGCTGGGCCCGAAGCCGCCCGCACAGTGGTACATCGACGGGAACATGAACAGCCGGGCGAACTCCTGCACGGAGCGGAGACCGCCCATGCGGTCCTGAAGGGCATCGTAATAGGCTGGCGTGCCGGTCGGGGGGATGGCCTGGTCCGCCCAGCCGTGCCACAGGATCAGCTTGCCGCCGCTGCTGCGGAACGCCCTCAGGTCGGCGCTCGTCGAGTTGAAGACGCGCCCCTCGGTCCGGAGGCGGTTGAAGAGGTCAACCGTGAACTGCCAGTCGTGCACCGAGAAGGTCCGCTGGCCGATCGGGAACGCCGAGTACTTGATGTAGTCGTCGCCAATCAGCGGCCCGATGGCGGGGGGACCGACGAACCAGCCCCGCCACGCCAGCTCAGAGCCGACCGGCTCGCCGCCCGGGTAGAGATGCCGGCCCTGGGCGTCGACCGGGCCTTGGTACGCCTTCCGGGCGACCTCCACTTGAGCGGGGGTGAGGCAGGTTGGCTGGTCCGTGCCCGTCGGGCACTGGATCGAGGCCGGGTCGAAGCGGCACGCCCTTGGGTCGTCGATCTGCCCGTCCACCAGCCCGTCGGCGCCGTCGCAAGAGGCCAGCGCGGCAGCGTGCAGCGCGGCCAGCTTGTTCGGCGCGGTCGGGTCGGCCGGCACGGTCAGGATCGGATTGCCCTGGGCATCAAGGTTGATGCGCGCCAGCCAGACCTGGAATTCGGCGTTGAGCGGCGCCCAGATGTTGGCCGGCGCGCCGGCGACGATGCCGTCGAAGTCGGCCGGGAAGCGCTGAGCCTCCATGAGGCCCTCACGGCCGCCGTCCGAGCAGCCCATGAAGTAGGAGCGCTGCGGGGCGGTCCCGTAGAAGGCCTGAATGATCTCCTTCGACGCCACCGCCACCACGTGCACCGCGCGAGACCCGAAGTCGACGCGCACCTGCTCGTTGGTCGCCGCCCAGACGGCGTCGAAACCCGGTGCCATGTGACCGTCGTCGGTCGCCGAGACCGCGAAGTCGCCGCCAGGCTGGAGGTCGCAGGACGGGAACCGGGTCTGCCCGATCGCGCCGCAGAAGCCGCCGCAGCCGTTCTGCAGGTACCGACCCTGCCAGGTCTTCGTCGGCAGCTTCAGCTCGAACTGAATCTGGGGCGCGACATAGCCCTTGACGTCGCAGAACTCGGGCGCGCTCGCGGTCGCCGCGACCACCGACGCCGAGGTGACACGCGTCGGTGCTCCGGGGATGCCGCCGAAGTCGGGCACGCCGTCGACCGGCTCGGGCTGCGCGAGCGCGGCGCAAGCGAGCCGGGGCGCCACGGGCCCGGTCAGCGCGGCGGCCAGCGCCGGTGCCCGGACCGCCACTCCGACCACACTCGGCGCCCCAGCGCCGGCGGCCAGCGTCGCGACCAGCGCGCCGAGCGTGGCGAGGCCGCGCACGATCCGTCTCTGCCGGTTGCCCATGGCATTTTCCTCCTGCTCTCTCCTTCCACCACCTCTCTCTGGAGGCGACCGAAGCCCCCTTGCCCTCATCCGTCAGCTCCAGCGAGGAGGGGGACGTACCAATTTGTCGGATTCTGCAACGAACGACGGGTTCTGTGCATTAGAACGGTGTGCACTTGTGCTGCGCAGAACCACATCGCTTGGACCCTGCCGAGGCGGGCCCGCAACTGCCTGCCCACCGACCAGCTTCACCAGCAATTTCGCGACGAGCTTTGCGAGGCCGTGTCGCGAGCCCGGCGCCCCCAGACCCTGATCGAGACCGCCATCAAGCCTGGAGGGCCAGCTCGACCAAGCGCTGCGTGTGTTCGAGGTGGACGAATATGACGATGAGGCATTCCTGCTGAAAACGGTCGTCATCCGTGAGGAGCAGGGCCGATTGCAGGTGAAATAGCCCGTTCTGAAGGTCAACGACCCCGGCCGGTGCCACGCCCAGCTATTCGACCTGCTGGGTGCCTGGGAGGCGGCGGAGCATGCCCAGCTCACAAGGCTGCTGGCAGGACTCATCGGGAATATCGAGAGGCCCGAGCTGATGAGGGCCAACGAGTTCCCTCAATAGCAGTACACGAGGGTGCTGGCGCCCCCCTTCGAGGGCCCTATGCCACGGGATGGGGAGACGGGGGTCTCCCGCTCGGGTGCCGCGTATTCGACAGTCGAGGTCCGGTACCGGCTTGCCGGACACGGGAGGTGACGCGGACGAGCTGAGACTGGAGCTTGTTCGACCTTGGCGGAGGCTCTCACCCGCTTGCGAGAGCTTGCTGCGATGATCGGCCAGCAACCCGGTTGAACGGAATGCGAGGCGCTGTTGGCCAGTCCCACGTGAGCCGTCCGACATCAGGAATCAGCAAGCTGGAAGTGCCAGATGATCACGAGCGGTGTGCCACACGCCACCCCGGCCGCCTTGGGCACCAGATCCATCAGCGACCATGGCCAATCCTCCCAGCTCCCCACCTCGAACTCGACTCCCAGAGACAGAGGTGACGGCATGGGCGCGACCGCGCCTCGGGGTTCCTCGCAGCGTCGAACCTGCAGCCCCGCCGGAAGGGCCGCGCGCAGGAAGTCGCCGGCGGTGCGGCGATAAGTGGCCACCAGTCCTGGTTCGCCCCTCGGGCCAAGCGCTTTGACGACCGAGCCCCGGAGTATCTGCTCGTGATGCGTATCGGAGATCACCAGGTGCCCACCGGGCCGCAGCACCCGGGCGAACTCGGCCATTACCGGCTCCAATGCGGGCACGTGAGCCAAGGCGAGACCGGAGACGACAATGTCTACACCATCGTCGGGCAGCGGCAGGTGGTGCAGGTCCCCGAGCAGGAACTCACAATGTGGTATCCGCGCGCGGGCCCGATCGAGCATTTCGGGGGAACTATCCACACCCACCACTTGGTGCCCTCGCGCCGCCAGGTACTCAGCATATCTTCCGGTGCCGCAGGCAGCGTCGAGTGCGTTGCCTGCGGGGAGTGAGTCGAGGATCTCATGCATGATGGGCTCATCGACGTCGAACAGAGTGTTGCGCGGCTCGTCATAGGTTGCCGACCATTGCCGGTACCCCGTCACCGTATCTCCACGATTGACCATCACCCCGCTGTGGTGCACCAGGGCCTCGTTGTCGAGCAGACGACGGACCTCGGCGAGGCGCGCCTCGATGAACTCCCTGTCATACTCGCCTGCCCACGCGTGCAGCAACGCGATGCCCTCAAGTCCCAGCAGGTATGCCAGCGGGTGCTGATAAATCATGCAATAAGGCTAGGGGCGTCACGAGAACCGCTCAACGAGGGCACGTGTGGATCGCCAGCGACGTCGTGAGCGAGCTCGTGCGCCAGGAGGGCAACGCGTAGCCGCAGTGCCAGCGTCATCCGGACCTCTGCATCGCGCGGCCCCCGCCGGGTGGGCCCACCGGTCCTGCGCGTTTGGCCGGGATCGGAGCGGCTTCAAACTCGGAGGCGCCACGAATGGTCGCAACGAGCACGCGCCGACCTGAGTCGGGCTGGCCGCGGTGAGCCGGCTGGCTGACGTCGAGCGTCGCGACGGCTGCTAGCTGGTCCGCCATCCAGCGGGGAACGCGGTCCTCCTGCTGTCATAGGCCTGCGGGCCGCGCTGGCCTAGATGGCCAGCGCGCTGCGTGGAAGGCTGTGCTGAGTTCGAACAAGCCCGTCTGGCCGTTGCTGGAGCGGGAGACGGGGCTCGGCCCCCCAAGTGGCCAACAATGATCGACCGTAGCTACAGGCTGGCCACGGACTGTTGAGTCTCCTCATAGGTCACCCGCAAGGGCACCGTCCCGTCGGTCATGCCCAGTGGAGCGGGAGACGGCGGGTCCCGCCCGGCACGCATCTATTCGACAGTGAACTCCGATACCGCCTCAGCGGGCTGGACGAGCGTCAGCGCGGTCGGTGATTTAGGCTCAGCTGGCGCTGTGCCCGCGTGCCCCGCACCACGGGTGTGCGCACCAGCGTCCAGTCGAGGTCGCTCGCCTGGATCACCGTCCACATCCCGGTCGTGTCCTCAACCAGGTGCGGACTGAGCTTGAGGATGGGCACGATCAACCTACAGCCGAGATTGTTCGGGTCGCCAGGAGCCTCGAGGTGAAAGCCGCCCATGACGATGAGCCGGCGAATGCCTGCCCTGTGCATGGCGGCGATGATGTTCGCGGTCCCGCATCGCGGAGGTCGAGGTCGCCCTTGTCCGTTGCCCCCAGCGTGCTCAGCACCGCATTGCAGCCACTGCTGATCGGGGAGGCGACCGACCCGGAGGTGGCCCCACGCGCCCGGCCTGCTCGTGCTCAACGAAGCCTGGGAGACTGAGTCGATGACGCCCGGGGTGGAACGCTGGCTGGAGGAATTACCGGGTGGCGAGCGCCTGGGCGGAGGCAGACTCCCGCCGGCGGTCCTAGCCGTCGCCGGTCGCGCACTGCGAGCGGCGCGCGATACCTCGAAGCCTGGCGAGATCGCGTTTTCGCGCGTGCTCTCACAGGCCGGACAGTGGGTTGTCCTCCACGGCGCTTCCCTGGTCACAGACGGCCCGCGGCGCGTTGCGGTAATCGTGGAGTCCGCTCACCCGGCCCGCATCACGCCCCTGCTCATGTCCGCCTACGGGCTCACCGAGCGTGAGCAGGACGTGACGCGGCTCGTCCTCAAGTGCGAATCCACGGCCGAGATCGCGAGCCGGTTGGTCGTTTCACCCCACACTGTGCCGGAACACCTCAAGAACGTGTTCGAGAAGACCGGCGTCCGCATCCGCCGGGAACTGGTCAGCAAGGTCTTCTTCTCTCATTACGAGCCTCGGCTGCGCGACAACGAGCGCCGTGCGGCAGCGGGCCGACCGGCCCGCGGCAGCCGATGCCCCGCACTTAACCGAGGTCTTCCACGGACTCGCGGTGGCCCGTGCAGTGCCCCCTTCGCTGCAACCTGCCGGGCTCATGTCGGCACCAAACGGGTCGGTGCTCACCTGACACCGCTCAGGGCCGGCGAAGCCGAACTCAGATCGAGTTCAGTCCGCTTCCACGGATGTGCCAGAAGAGCCCAAATTTGCTGGCCGGCCTCTTCGAGCGGATCGAGGCTCACGTGGTCGTTCCCGTGCACGCCACCAAGTTCCGAACGAAGCGACAGGCGGACGCCGTGGCGCGAACGGCTGGGTAGCTCGAAGACCTCGGGCAGGCGATCCGCGGTGAGGCGTGCAGGCGGTGGATCGGGTGAATGTGGTCGCCGTTCCAAAGGAAGGCTGGAGGCGCTTCTTCGAATACTTGCCACCGGAGCGGGAGACGGGGGCCCGCGACCTCGAGTGGCAAGTATTCGGCGGTGGAGGTCCGGTACCGGCTGCTCACCAGTAGACGGCGCAGCCCTGCGCGAGCAGCGACGCTGCGCAGGGAGGCGCGGACGTGAATCCGTTCCAACGCAGGTCCAGCGTGCGTAGCTCCGTGATGTCCCCGATTGCATCAGGCAGCGCGAGCAGCCGGTTGGCGCGCAGGTCCAGGTGGACCAGCCGGCGGAGCCGGCCGATCGAGTCGGGGAGCGCCGCCAGGCGATTCGCCCGCAGCGCCAGGGTCATCAAGCCCGTCAGCTTGGCCACCTGGTCCGGAAGGCGGGTCAGGCCGCTTCGCTCCAGCCTGAGCTCGCGCAACCGCTCGAGTCGGTCCAGCCCCCAGAGATCCGCCGGCAACTCAGCGAGCGGGTTGTCTCCGGCGTTGAGGTAGACGAGGCTTTGCATTGCGCCGAGCCAGGGTAGCCCCGTGAGGCGGTGCTCGCTCGCGTAGAGGAAGGCCAGGTTGTGCAGGTTCCCGACGGAGTCCGGGAGGACGCCGAGCTGCCGGTTGTGGCTCAGGTCCAGTACGCGCAGATCTGTCAGGTCGCCGATGCTTTCAGGCAGGCTGGCAAAGGCGTTCCCGTACAAGTACAGGCGCCGGAGTCGGCGGAGCCGGCCGAGCGCCTCGGGGACTCGCGTGAGGCCGTTGTCGCCTACATCCAGCTCCTCGAGACTAGTCAGTTGCTCCAGCGAAGCGGGGAGCGCCGCAAGCCCGCAGGACCGTAGCAGGAGCGTCCGGAGGTGGCCGCCGCGCGCAATCGCCGCCACGTCTACCTCCAGCCGGAGCCTTCCGAGCTGCTCACCTAAGTCGGTCAGCAGGGGCAGCTGCCGCGCAGAGCCGAGCGCGGCACGCAGGTCCGCGAGCGCGTTCGCCTCGTGGGTAGGCAGCGAGCGGACCGGCATGTCGGCAGTATCGGGCAGGCGCGGCCGGCGAAGCGAACTGCTCGCCGCCAGATGATCGCGTTCCAGCATCGCTGGTCAGTACAGCCGGTCGGCCAATACGAACAACCGTTCGGGAGCCGGAGACGGGACTCCCGGCCCCAGGTGGCAAAACCAGAGTCGAGTTCACCTATAGGCTTAAGGCAGGCTCCTGACGGCCCACATTTGGCCGGGGAGGCGGATGCTTATACGACCCTCCGAGCCGGAGGGATACAGGTCGACGGTGACCCAGGTCGAGGAGGGACCCGCTGGCGCGTCGCGCCACGCGAGCTGATCAGGCAGCATTTAGGCTGGGTAGACGTTCACCTCGGTCGCCTTGACCGAGACCCACACCTCCGAGCCTTCGACCAGGGCCAGTTCGGTGACGGCAGCGGGTGTGACCTCGGCGACCAGGCTTGGCTGGGGCGCGGCATCCACACGCACCCGCACGCGATCGCCCAGCAGGTCGAGACCCGCCGCCCTGCCACGCCAGACGTTGCGCGGCGAGCCGTCCGGCCGACTCCGCCAAAGCGAGATGCTGCGCGGCGGAATAACCGCGAACACGTCCCCGCCGCGCGCCCCTACCACCTCCAAGCGGCCGCCGTCGCCCAGGTCGATCCCGTCGCCGGAAGCTCTGCCGCGGAGCAGGTTCACACCGACCAAGTCGGCCACGTAGGGCGAACGCGGGCGCTCGGTTACCTCTGCCGGCGTGCCCGCCTGCACTATCCGGCCCTGCTCGATCACGATCAGGCGGTCGGCTAGAGCGATCGCCTCAAGCGGATCGTGGGTGACCAACAGGTTCACCCCCGCGAACTCGCGGAGGTGCCGCCGCAGGTCACGTCTTACCTCCGCTCGGATCGGCACGTCGAGCGCGGCCAGCGGCTCGTCCAGCAACAGCAAGTGGGGATCGGTGGCCAGCGCCCGGGCCAGCGCCACCCGCTGCTGCTGCCCACCCGACAACGTGCGCGGTCCGGCGTCGGCCACCCTCGGAAGCCCTAGACGCTCCAGCCACTCCTGCGCGGTCCGCCGGGCCGCGGCGCGCCGCACTCCCCTAGCTCGTAGTCCGAATGCGACGTTTTCCACCACGCTGAGGTGCGGGAACAGCAGGTAATCCTGGAACACCATGCCCACCGGCCGACGCTCGGCCGGTACCCGGATCCGACGTGCGGCGTCCTCCAGGATGTGGCCGTCCAGCACCACCCGGCCCATGGATAGCCGCAGGAGCCCAGCGAGCGCGCGCAGGACGGTGGTTTTGCCAGCTCCGTTGGGCCCGAGCAGGGCTGCGATCTCGCCAGGGTCGACCGCGAGCTCAACGTCTAGATCGAATCGGCCGAGGCTCAGTCGCAGGGCAGCCCGGAGGCCGCGGTCAGGCGTCGCCGAGGTAGCGTCCCCGCAGCGCGACGAGCACGGCCAAGCTCACGACGACCAAGAGCAGGCTGAGGATCACAGCGCTTGCCAGCTGCCCCGACTCCAGGTTGATGTAGATCGCCAGCGGTGCAGTCTGCGTAGTGCCGGGGAAGTTGCCGGCGAACGTGATGGTGGCCCCAAACTCGCCCAGCGCACGCGACCAAGCCAGCACGGTGCCGGCCGCCAGCGACGGCCCGATCAAGGGCAGGGTCACCCGGCGGAAGACGGTCCACCGGCTCGCGCCCAGGGTCCGCGCCGCCTCTTCGAAGCGCACGTCCATCGAGCGCAGGCCGGCCTCCACGGTAATCACCAGGAACGGCATGGCCACGAAGCTCTCGGCCACGATCACGCCTGGGGTGGTGAACGGCAGGCTGAGGCCGGTCGTATCGGCCATGGGTGCGCCCAGCAGGCCGCGGCGGCCGAACGCCAGCAGCAGCGCTACGCCGCCCACGACCGGGGGCAGCACCATTGGCAGCGTCGTCAGCCCGCGCAGCATGTTCTTCCCTGGGAACCTCAGGCGGGCGAGCACCCAGGCCAGCGGCACCCCCAGCACCACGGCCAGGACGGTGGAGGCCAGCGAGCAGATTAGCGAGAGCCGCAGCGCCAGCTGCACCTGCGGGTCGGCCAGGATGCCGAGCGCGGACGACCAGGGCGTCCGCGCGATCAGCCCCACTAACGGGAGTACGAAGAAGAGGGCCGCCACGGCCGCGAGCACTACCAGGACCGGGTTGAAGGGCTGCGGCGGCCGAACCATAACGACTACGCCGCGGTCTTGGACAGGAAGCCGAAGCTCGCCAGCGTCTTCTGGCCCTCGATGCCCACCACGTAGTCGATGAACGCCTTCGCGGCTGTATCGCTCTGCGTCGTCTTGAGCTCCACGATCGGGTACTCGGCTGTGGTGTTCAAGTTGTCGGGGATGGTCACGCCGTCGACCTGGCTGCCGGCCGCCTTCACGTCCGTGACGTAGACGATGCCGGCGTCGGCCTCGCCCAGGCCCACCTTGGTGAGCACAGACTTCACGTCCTGCTCCTGGGTGACCGGCTTCACGGTGATGCCTGCCTTGGCGACGGTTGCGGTTGAGTACGTGCCGCAGGGCACCCCGGGCGCGCAAACGGCAACCTTGATCGCAGGGTTGGCAAGGTCGGACAGCGAGGCGATGTGCTTGGGGTTGCCGGCCTGGACCGCGATCTCCAGCTTGTTGTGCGCGAACACGGCGGGTGTGCCCATGTTGAACCCGCCGGTTACCACCTTCTGCATGTTCGCCTGATCTGCAGATGCGAAGATGTCGGCCGGAGCACCCTGCTGGATCTGGGTGACCAGCGTCGGACTGCCGGCGAAACTGTACTTCACGTCGACGCCTGGGTACTTCTTGTGGACATCGTCTCCAATCTTGTTGAGGGCCGCCGCGAGCGAGGCAGCGGCAAGTACGGTGAGGCTGCCCGAGATCTGGGGGGTCGGACTGGGCTGCGCGGTGGCGCCGCCACAGGCGGCAACGAGCAGCCCTACAGCCGAGGACAGCAGGACGGACATTTGTCTCGGCAACTTGCTGCTCCTCCCATCTCCGGGACTCACTTCTGGACCATCACGTCGTGTGCCTTGAACACCGCCGCGGCGACATCACCCACCCGCAGCTCCAGGCTGGTGGCCGACTCGGTTGTGATCACGGCCGTGACCACCTGGCCGCCGATGTCGATGCCGACTTCGGTCGAGACCTCGCCCCGGTGCAGCGCGACCACCTTGCCGACGAGTTGGTTCCGCGCCGACAGCCGGGACAGGGCGCCTTCCGCGGCGAACATGCGCGGCAGCTCGTGCGCCAGCGTCCGGCGCACCGAGACCAGCGCTTCGGCCTTGACGTAGTAGTAGGCGGCCCGGCCGCTGCGGCGGTGCCCGACCAGGCCCAGGCTGGTCAGCACCCGCAGGTGCTGCGAGACGACGGTGTCGGACACGTCGAGCCGGCGGGCCAGCTCGCCGACGGGCACCTCTGCCGCGTCGTCGGCGGGCAGCTCGCGCAGGAGCCGTAGGCGCACCGGGTCGCCAAGAGTGCGTAGCATCGCGGAGACCATGTCGTCTGCAACCTGCGCAGGCATTGGTCAATCCTAGCCCAGATGAACATGCGCTACTATTCGAAACCGAGGTGCAGGGTCTGGAATCGAGTCGATGGTTGCGCAGACCACGCACCAAGCTTCTCGCCGGAGACGCAGCTTCCGCCTCCGGCCGATCGGCTACGTCCGGACATCCTACTTCCACCCCGAGGAGACGCCGACACAGGCTCCGCTCAACCCACACGAGCAAGGCCTCGTCGTAGATCCCCGCTACGCGCCGGTGTTGAAGGTTGTAGCCTCGAATCCCGCCGGGGCTCCTTCTAGTCAAGCTTCTTACCGACTGCAGCAAGGTAGCGACCTCGGCGGCATATTCCGACCGCGGCACCCCGAGATACCCGGCCGTCCAGCACGAGCTCACCGAAGAACGCCGCCCAGTAATCCGCGCTGGGTGCGCGGGTCACTGTCCGCCAGCCGTCCATCAGGCTGTCCAGGGCAAGTTGGTGGTAGGCCCAAGGCGCTCCGCGCTCGCTTCAGCTCTTCGCATTGCCGCACCAGGCAGGCATGCTCCGGGAGGTACGCCGGCGACCTGGCGGATCAAGCTGAGCCTGGCCGCCTACGACGCGGAAGGGCACGCACCACTCACGGATACTGCGCCGGGCCCTATCGATCCCGTCGAACCGGCCCCGATGTACCGTCCGCGCAACCCGGCCCGCCGGCTGCCGGGAGAATGACCCTGCCGCAGGGCGTGATCGACCGGGTTACCTGCATCCCACTTCGACGTTCGGCACGTGGTCTTTGTAGAGCATCACCTTGTGGCCGTCGGTGCGAAGGTCGCTGTCGCGGAGGAAGGCCCACACCTGGTTGAGCAGATCTTTCCACAACATCGGGAACCGCTCCCACGTAGTGGTCGCGGCCAAAACCACAGTCGGGACCCGACAGCGGTGGTCAGCTCGACCTCGTACTCCATACCGAGCGCAGACGCTACACCGCCTGGCACGGCGAGGGCTCCCATCCGGCCAGCCCGCCTCAGGCGCGGGAGCGGACGCGATCACAGGCACCATCGACTGGGTTCGACAGCGCCGGTGAGCGCGCGCGGGGAAGCACCGGGTCTACCATCTCCGGCCATGCCACCAGAGCGGATGGACCGCCAGGAATTCTTCGGCAAGATGGGCCGTCTTGACGAGGCGGGGTTGCGTAAGGCCCTATGGAACCTCTATTGGAGAGGGACGGCCGCGATGCGGGAGCGCATTGAAGCCGAGCTCAATCCTCATTCGCAGGGTAGGCGTCAGCCACCGGCCACTCCGGCCGTTGACCCGGACTGGGTGCTGGACCAGGCACGCGACTTCGTCGCCCTGGCCCGCTCCGGCGCCTACATGGGCGGCGACCGGCGCGTCTCCCGTCAGGAGCGGTCGCGCTGGCGCTTCACATTCCAGCGGCTGGTCGCTGAAGCCCAGCAGGCTCTCCTGAGCCCGCACGGCACCGTTGCCGGAGGCGCCGCCCTGGCGGAGCTGATCGACCTGGCGAACGACACCCGTAGGTACGACTACTTCCACTCGGAGGACCCGATGGAGGCCGCGCGGTTCGTGGTGTCGGACGCGGTGACGGTGCTCTGGCGGAGGCTGCTGGAGGAGCACGGATTTGCCGGCTTCGCCGAGCGCGCGGCTCCGCAGCTCGTCCGGTGGGAGTCTCGTTTTGGTTGGACGCAAACCGGATTCGGCGCGCTCAGGGAGAAGGAGTGCTCGCTGGCCAGCGTCCTCACCGGTATGTTGCGGAGCCCGGACATGTGGATCGACTTCGCAGACAGCTACCTAGGGGCGCTGGACCTGGCCGCGCGCGACGACGCGGCCAGGCCGAAGCAAAGCTGGCCGGGTCCGGATCGGGTCCGTGACGGCCGGACCGAGGCGCTGAGCGAGTGGCATGGTCTGCTCCTCGCAAAGCTGAAGGACTATGGCGCTGAGGACCGCTTCGACCGGCTCAGCAAGCACTTGGCCCTGGGCGGTGCCGAGCTCACGTTCCTCCAGGCGAAGCTCGCCCACGCAAGGGGCGACGTTGGAGGCGCCCGGAGCCTGGTGCATCAGGCACTCGAGAGCAAGCCCGGTCACGAGGGCTTTCTGGAATTCGCCGGCGCGATCGGAGCGCCGCTGCCACCCCATGCCAGCGGATTGTCAGGGAACGGTCTTTGCCGATTCCAGTGGCAGCCCAGGCGTGACCCCTGACGGGTCGGCGCGGTCAGTCGTCCAGGCGTCGTCTCGTCAGGCCGCCCGGTCCTACTCGGGGATAGCTCTCCGAGCCGGTCTTGGCGCTTGACCGGCCCGGTCACAGCGGGACCTTCTCGGCCGCTTCTCGTCAAGTGCTTCTAGCCACGGGCGTGGGAGACAGTAGGGCCGGGCCCCAAGTGGCAAAACGCAGATCGAGTTCACCTACAGGCTGACCACGGCTCGTTGAAGCTCGTCACAGAAAGTCATGTACGAACGCCTGACTCCCGAGACGTTCGATTCCTTGATGCAGGTGCTCGGTCCCGGCTCGTCCAGGCGCCCGAACTGTCGCGGGTGGGAGCTGGTCGCGTTCGGATTCCTCCTGGGACTCGCGGGCTCCAGCTTCGCCATGGACGTGCCCTTCGTGAGCCGCTGGTACGCCGGCCCAGGTCAGGGCGCGGCGCTCGGCGTCTACGGCACCCTGAGCGGCAGTTCTGCGACGTGCTGCTGCGAGAAGGCCGATGCTCGGCACTGGTACTTTTGCCGGCGAAAGTGGGTTCAGGCGGCCGGACCAGCCGTGGACTAACGTGAGCCGGGCGAGACCACTCCCGTTTCATAGGCGAGGACCACCGCCTGCACGCGGTCTCGCAGGCGCAGCTTGGACAGCACCCGCACCACGTGCGACTTGATCGTCGCCTCGCTCAGGTGCAGCGCCTCCGCCAGCTCGACGTTGCTGAGACCGCGCGCCATCAGCGTCAGCACCTCCATCTCTCGCCCGGTGAGCGACGCCAGCGCCGCATGGGAGACGTCCACGACGGGGCGCGGACGCGCGAACCGCTCTATCAGGCGGCGAGTGATCGCGGGCGCCAGCAGCGCCTCCCCCGCCACCACCAACCGAACGGCTGCCACCAGCTGATCCGCGGTCACGTCCTTGAGGAGGAACCCGCTGGCGCCCATACGCATCGCCGCGTACACGTACTCGTCGACGTCGAACGTGGTCAGGATGACCACCCGACACCGCTCCCCGCCCGTTCCGTTCATCTCCATGATGCGGCGCGTCGCCTCCAGGCCGTCCACGCGCGGCATACGCACGTCCATCAGAACCACGTCGGGGCGGAGGCGCCGGACGGCCCTGACGGCCTCTTCACCGTCGGCGGCCTCCCCCACCACCTGCATGTCCTCCTCCGTGTCCAGGATCAGGCGGAAGCCGGTGCGGACCAACGCCTGGTCGTCCGCGATCAGGAGCCGCAGCGGCGGGCGGGAAGGTGCGGTCACGCCGGCGAGGTCAGTGGCAGCCGAACGCGAACCCCAAAGCCGCGCGCCTCGGGACTCGCCTCCATCTCGCCGCCGTACATGGCGACACGCTCCCGCATGCCGACCAGACCGCGGCCGGCCCCCTGGGCGCTCGCCCGCCAGCCTGGCCGCCCCACGTCCTGGACCTCGATGCGGATGTCCTCCTCGCCGTAGCGGATGACCACCTTCGTCTGTGCATGGCCCGAATGTTTGAGGGCGTTGGTCAGCGCCTCCTGGACCACCCGGTACGCCGTGAGGTCAAGGCCGGGCGGCAGCGACCGCGGCTCACCCTCGAGGTGGAGCTCGACCGGCAGTCCGGCGCTGCGCACGCGATCGACCAGGCTGGGAACCTCCGCCAGGCCGGGCTGTGGTCCCAGCGAATCCGTCTCGTGCTCGCCGAGCAGCCCGAGCAGCCGCCGCAGCTCGGCAAGCGTCTGGTGACCGCTGGCCGACACCGCCCGCATGGCCTCCACCGCCGCCTCCGGCTGCTTGCTCATCACCCGCTGCGCGGCCTCGGCTTGAACCGTCATCACGCTGACGGAGTGGGCGATCATGTCGTGCATCTCGCGGGCGATGCGCGCTCGCTCCTCGGCAGCCGCGGCGCGGCGAGCCGTCTCCTGCTCACGCTCCAGCTGCTGGGCGCGCTCGACGGTCAGCGCGTGGTTGCGTCGCTCGGCTCGGATGAAGTTGCCGATCAGCCAGGCGAGGTCGAGTAGGAGGAAAGAGAATCCAGTTCCCCCGTGGACCGTGGCGACCGCGAGAGTCACCGAGCCGCCGGCTACGACGCCCAGGGACGCAAGGCGTGCCCGGCTGTATGCGCCAGTCGAATAGGCAACCAGCAGCATGGAGACGGAGACTGGGAACCGCTCCGCAAGATCCGGCCAGAAGGGCAGGCCCGCCGCCACTACCACCACCTGGATTGAGACCGCCAGCAGCGGCTGGCGCCGGCGGAATGCCACTGGGGCGATCAGGGCCGTCATGAGCGGCAGCTCGGGCGTGAGCAGCTTGGACGGAAGGATGCCGAGGGCAGTCCCCAGCCCGATCAGCAGCCCCGGAGCCGCAATGACTCCGGCCAGGGCGCCGTCCTTGACCAGCGGGTCCATCCGGCGGACCTGTTCCCAGAGAGCGCGCAATCTGGTCACAGCTGAATTGTGACGGTGGCGCGGAGCGGCAGCATCATCCGGCAGATTGATCGACCTCATCCCTTGGGATGAGCGGCTGCAGATTCGCTCTGATGGCGGAATCGAATTGGACATGGCGGTCGATGGCCGGCGCCACCGAGGCGGGCGACACTGCCGGCCATGACACGCACCGAAAGCGTCCTCAGGACGCACCAGCTGACAAAGTCCTACGGGCCGCGGCTGGCCGTCGATCACCTCGACCTGGAAGTCAGGCAGGGCGAGGTCTTCGGCTTTCTTGGCCCGAACGGCGCCGGCAAGACGACCACGATCAGGATGTGCCTGGGCCTGATCCGCCCCACCAAGGGAGGGGTCGAGATCATGGGCAAGGAGCTGTCGAGCCACCGGCGGGAGGTCCTGCCCCGGGTGGGAGCCATGATCGAGTCGCCCGCCCTCTACGGCTACATGACCGGCCGAGACAACCTCATCGTCTTCGGGGACGCCCTGGGCGGCGTCACCAGGCAGTGCATCGACGAGGTGCTCGAGCTGGTCGGGCTGCGCGGCCGGGATGGCGACCGGGTTCGCAGCTACTCGCTGGGCATGAAGCAGCGCCTCGGCCTCGCCGTCGCCATGCTCCACGATCCGGAGCTCCTGATCCTCGACGAGCCGGCCAACGGGCTTGACCCCGCTGGCATCGTGGAGATGCGGGACCTCCTGCGCTTTCTGGCTCGGGAGGGACGTACGGTCTTCGTGTCCAGTCACGTGCTGGCCGAGGTGCAGCAGACATGCGATCGGGTGGCGATCATCAACCAGGGCAGTCTGATAAGGGTCGCACCGGTGGCAGGCCTGGTGGGTGGCAGCGGCCAGTTCGTCGTTCACCTCGCAGACCCCGCACAAGCGCTGGCCCTCGTCCGCAAGCAGCCATGGGGCGAAACCGCCTATGTCGGCGACGGCACGTTGGTGACGGCCGCCCCGAACGGTCGCGGCCGGGACCTCAACTCCTTTCTGGTCGCCGCCGGCTTCGCGCCGGATTCCGTAGCCGAGCGCGAGCGTGACCTTGAGGAAATCTTCCTGAGTCTGACCAATGGAGGTGCACGATGACCAGCGCAGCTCCGGCGCCAAGCTTTCCGATCCTCATCCGCGGCGAGATCCGCAAGGTCGCACTGCAGCGATCCAACTGGCTGCTGCTAGCCGCGGCGATCATCCTCGGCCTCATCGCAGGACTGGTCCTCAGCGCCGGACAGGCCTTCCACGAAGCGCTCCTGCACGACCAGGTGGAGTGGTTCCGCGGCCTGAACGTGGTCGCGTTCGGATTCATGACGCCCATCCTGGGCGGGATCATCATGCTCACGACGGCAGCCCGGCTCGTCGCCATGGAGTACTCGACCGGTGCCATTCGCGTCATCCTCGCCAAGGGGGCCGGCCGTCTGGAGGTCCTGCTGGCCAAGCTGGCCGCCCTGGCGGTGCTGCTCGTGGGGCTGCTGATCCTGTTCTCGTTCTGGGCCATCGTCTTCGCCACGGTGATGGCCTGGGCCAACGGAACCAGCCTCGCCGCCGTTCGGACCTTCCCGGATCGGTACTGGCATGACCTGGAGGTGCACCTGCTGACAGGCACCATCAGCATGTTCGTCTGCTCCTGTATAGGCGTGGCAGCCGGGGCGGTCGGGCGGTCGATGGCCTTCGCCATGGGCGTCGCCGTCGGCTTCTTCCCGGCCGAGAACTTCCTCTCCAGGGTGCTGGGGATCATCTCGGGCTTCAACAGCACCAGCTTTCTGGCCAAAGTGGACACCTTCCAGCTCAGCTCCAACCTGAACGTCCTGGCCGAGACGATTGGCCACAACCGGGAGAGCACGTTCGGGCGGCCGCTGGCGCCCGTGGACGCCACCCATTCCCTGGTCCTGATCGCCGTGTACTGCGCGGTCTTCATCACAGCCGCCTTCCTCTACAGCCGGCGCGACATCGTCGAGTAGGAGACTTCAATGCGAGCAACCACTTCGTCACTGATCCGAGGCGAGCTGCGCAAGATAAGCGGCGACCGTGGTTCGCAGTGGCTGACGGGGCTGGCAGTCTTCGTCGTCGTGCTCGCGGGCGTCGGCTCCGCCGGCGCCGCGGGCATGGCCCAGCTGGCGAATCTGCATCCCCAGGACTTCGTGCTCCAGCTGACGGACGTCCTGCGGACGGCGGTGACGACCGGCCTGGGTGTGGTCGTGCTGGTTGGCTCCTCGCGGCTGGTCGCGATGGAGTACCAGGAGGGAACGATTCGGGTGCTGCTGGCTCGGGGCGTCGGGCGGGTCCAGCTGCTGTTCGCGAAGGTGGCGGCCCTGCTCATCGCGGGGTCCCTGGTTCTGGCGACCCTGTTAGCCCTGAGCTTCGTGATGGCCAGCATCGTGATCGTGACGCAGTCCGGCGGGATGCACCCCCTGACCGTCCTCGACGGCGCCGCCTGGCGGACGCTGGCCGTCGACCCGCTGGTCGCGGTCATCAGCCTGGTCGTCTGCGTGCTCCTCGGGGTGGCGGCGGGCGCCACCCGGTCCATGGCCGTGGCGGTGGCGGCGGCGGTCGGCTTCTTCCCGGTCGACAACGGCCTGGTGCCCTTCATGAGCGTGCTCAGCGACGCGAGCGGCAAGCGCATCTGGAACGACCTGACCGGGTACCTGCTGGGCCCGAACCTGAACCACCTGCCGTCGCTTCTCACCGGCCGCCACGTGGACATCGAGACGCTTGCCCCTCCGGGCACCCCGGTCAGCGTCGCCCACGGACTGACGGTGATCACGGTCTACTGCGCCGTCCTGGTGGCGTTCGCGGTGCTGCCCACATGGCGCCGCGACGTTCTGGAATGACGGACCGCTACGGCGAGAGGGCGGTCTCGGCCGTCCACTCGCCATCGGCGTCGACGTATCCGGCCGGCTGCTCGGTCTCGTGACCCAACACGAGCTGCCGCCGGTGCGCCGACGCATTGTCCAGCAGCCGGGGTCTTCTCTTCGAGCATTCGCAGCGCGTCAAGGTCTGCCGAGGGTACCCAGGGCACCGGAAGGTGCTGCTGTAAGCCGAGAGCAGGCGACGATCGCAGCTTCGCGCAACCGTACGGAGAGCGGGAGACGGGCTTCGCGGCCCCAAGTACCGCGTATCGCGGGTGGAGGTTCGGTATCGGCTGATCAGCGAGCGCAACGGGCACCAGTGACGCGTGAGCGGCATGCGCTGCACATCGCGCTTTCACGGCGTTTGGTTCCGACTGTGACGAATAGGCCGTCGACATGCAGGAATCCTGCACCTTCGGCGGGACAACTTCGAGAGGCGCTACAGGCTCAGGCAAGGAGCCGGTCAGGTGGGTGGCGTCCACCTCGGGTCGCGGCCGATGAGGCCGAGAACCCGGTCCTGGAGGGGAGAATCCTCGGGCACCGGTACTGCCGGAGCGTAATAGCCCTGGTCGACCTGCCACTTCCACCAGGCCGGCGGCATTGACGACAGCGTCGTCCACAGGACGTTGACTTCGTCCGGGTCCATCGTCGCGTCCTGTCCGGTGGCTTTGGCGAGGTCCCACCAGTGTTGAGCGAGATCGAAGCTGAGGGCATGATCTATGTACTCGGCCACGTCGGCTGGCGTTGCCTGATCTTCGAGCACTCGCTGTACGGCATCGCGGAGGCGACGGAACCCGCTCAGCGGATCGTCAGCAACCGCATCTCCGTTGGGATCGAGGGCCCCCTCGACGCGCAGCCTTTCCGACACCGATGCGGGAATCTCCCATGTAGGGAATCGGACGATGTGGGCCACGACGTCCCGAGCCATCCATCCCTCACAAGGCGACGGGCTCGCCCAGCGATCCGGCACGACACCCGCGATCAGCGCCTCGAACGCATCAGCCCGCCTACGGAACCTCTCAGCAGTCTCAGTCACCGGCAGCAGTTTCGCAGACTGCCTCGAGGATGTCGAGCGTGGGGCTCAGGGTTCGATGGGCATGATGAGACACATCCTCGGGAAGCAACGACGGTGATCGCCCACGTAAGTCTCACGTATCGTGAATCGAGGGTGCATCATCATCTACCTCGTCGTGGGACGGCACCTGAACACGCGCGCTCACGCCGACACGTTCGAGCTCCTCGACCAGGATCGCAATTATCCGCTCCCTCATCGCCGGCCGGATGTCGCCCTTGCAGTCGACGTAAGCGCGCTCATTTCGGGCTGAACATTTGAGCGTCCAGAGGGGGCCCGAGCGTCAGCTCGGGTGCAGGACTCGGCCCGATGAAGCTGAGGACAGGCCGATGTGCAGTCAGTGATGGATTGCGCCGAGATGGTTGTCGACACCATCGACCGGGTGTGCAGGGAGGTTTGAACGAGTGGCGGACCAGGCTCAGACAGTACGAACGGCCATCACACCGGACCTGATACCGCCTGTCGCGGACACACATGAGGGCATGTGGCGCTACCGCGACCTCCTGTCGCTCGGGGAGGGTCCGATCCGATACCCCCTTCACGTGGGGGGAACACCTCTTGTACAGTCCGAGCGCCTCCGTAAGGCCGTCGAGGTCCGAGAGCTCTGGCTCAAGGATGAGACGCGCGGGCCCAGCGGCACCAACAAGGACCGGGCGACCGCGCTGGTCCTTGAGCATGCACTGCGTGATGGCGCGTCGGCGATTACCTGCGCCTCGACCGGCAACGTGGCCTCCTCACTCGCTCTCGGAGCTGCGGCGACAGGATTGCGAGCGGTCATCTTCGTCCCTGCCGCGGTATATCCGTCCAAGCTCAACCTGATGCTGTACATGGGCGCGACCGTGATACGCGTTGACGCCGGGTACACACGCGCGTTCGAGCTCTCTCGCCAGGCGGCTCGCACCTTTGGCTGGGCGGATCGCAACACCGGGGTGAATCCGCTCACCACTGAAGCCAAGAAGACGGTCGGGCTCGAGATCTGGGAACAGCTGGGACGTCGGGTGCCGGACGTGCTGGTCGCACCGGTTGGCGACGGGCCGACCCTTGACGCGCTAGCCCGGGCATTTCAAGAGCTCCTCGCTTGCGGGGTGACCGATCGGTTGCCTCGCCTCATTGGTGTTCAAGCGGAGGGGTGCCAGCCGATAAAGCTCGCCTGGGAAGGGAAAACCACCAACGTGAACGCTGGTGCAGACACCATCGCTGACGGCATTGCCGTGCCCGAGCCTGTGAGCGCCTCGGAGGTGCTCGCCGACGTCGCCAAGCACGGTGGAGGTCTTGTCGCCGTCACTGATGCGGAGATGCTCAGCGCTATGCGAGACCTGGCGCAGAACGCAGGACTGCTGGCCGAGCCTGCCGGAGCGGCGGCCTATGCCGGTCTGCAGGAGGCGATCAACGCGGGCCTCATATCGGGTGACGACGAGGTCGTCGTACTGGTCACCGGCACCTCGCTCAAGACCCCACAGTTCCTCCAACCGAAGATCCGGGCACTGGACATTCACGGCTCGTTCGAGGAGGTGGAGGCGCTGTCAGCACCGAGACCAGGTCTTGTTTCACGAAGTGTGTCGACTCCACGCGACCGATCGCGCGGTCGCCCGCCGTCTTGAGCCGGACCACCCAGTTGAACCAGCGCTAGCCCCCGCCTAGATGGCAGGGTCGGCCAATACCTGCGCTGAGCGAGCACCGGTCGAGGTGGATGAAGACGTCGGGCGTCGCGTCCATGGCCAGGGGGCTCCGCCCGCGGCTCCTCGAAGCGGCCTGTGTCGAACCGGGTCGGGTCGGGGAAGACCTCGTCCAGGAAGTGGGGCACCGACATCGCGACGAGGATGATCGCGCCCTCCTCGAGCTCGAAGCCGCCGAACTCGAAGGGCGTCGCCACGGTGCGGGTGATGCCTGGCGCGATGGGGTGCAGGCGCAGGGACTCCATCACTGGCGTACCTGAGGGTCGGGGCGTCCTGCAGCGCCGCCTCGTCGACCTGACCGGCGGCCAAGAGGCGGTCGGCCTCCGCCTGGCAGGCCCGCGCCACCTCCTCGTGACGGAGCAGTTCGTACAGCACGAACGTCGCAGCGTTGGCGGCGGTATCCAGGCCGGCGCCGATCAGCCTCCACTAGGGATTCGACTCCCGATAGGTGCACTCGTAGGCGAGATGACCCTATCTGGGGAACAGAACACGAACCCTCAGGCAGCAAGCCAAGCCACGTGACCAGTTGCGGCCGCCTCGCGTTGACTTGGTCATGACCACTCCACGGGCGGCGCCACGGTCGGTCAAGGCGTCGGGCATCGTCCTGATCATGGTCGTCGGCCTGCTCAACTTCCACATCCCCCACTTCCTGATTCAATCGCCGGCCTCGGACCTCGCGAGCGGCATGTTGGAGCTCGTGTTCCTGGTCAACGTGTTCGGCGCCGTCGTCGCCGCCGTCGCCATCTATCGCGACCTGCGCTGGGCCTGGTTCCTCGGCCTCGCGGTCGTTGGCGCCTCGGCCCTGCTGTACCTGCTTCAGGAGACGGTCGGACTGCCAGGGCTCCCCAAGGCTTGGCTGGAGCCGAGCAGGATCGTCTCACTGCTGCTCGAGGCCGTGTTCGCTGTACTGGCGGTCTCTCAACTGGTCGGCCGCCCGGTACCGCCGCTCGTTCAGCCCGACGGTGGCGCGGCCGGCAGGCGCAACCCCGAGTCGTAGACGATGTCCATGCTCACGTCTTGCCCGGCCGTGACGGTGACCGCCGCGCCCGATCTGACCGACCGGTTCCTCGGGACGCTCACGTCGTAGGCGCCTGCCGGCAGCTCGACCCGGTACCGGCCATCACCGTCGCTGCGTACCGTCTTGACCGGCCTGCCGGCTGTCGAGAACGTCACGTCGACGCCGGCCGCAGGTCGCCCCGGACATGGGCTGCCCGGCCTCTCCACCGGAGCACAGGGCCAGGCGAGAACGGTCCCCTGAACAGTCCCGGTCTGCGCCGGGACGCCGCCGGCCGAGCTGAACCGGCTGCCGCACCCGAGCGACACCATCACGATCAGGAGCAGACGTGCGAGGCGGATCGCGATCATGGCTCAGCCGCCGAGGTTCTTCGCCGATTGGAGCACGAGGCCCTCCTGCCGGGTTGCTGACTGACACTACGCCTGAAGGCATCGACGGGTAACGCGACCGCTCACCTGAGCACGAGATGAGCCGCGATGTAGACGGCGTACACCGCGAGGAGCAGAGGTGATCGAGGCGGCCATCGCGATCGGCGCTGGCGTCGCCGCTCGCAGTGTCCTGCTCACGGCCTTCGGACTGGACAGCGCCATCGAGCTTCTCAGCGGGGTCACCTTGTTGTGGCGGCTGCGGACAGAGACTCGTGGCGCGGGCCTGGAGCAAGCAGAAGAGGTCGAGAGGCGTGCGATTCGGTGTCGGCGGTCCTGCTCGTGCTGCTCTGCGCGTACCTGCTCACCACCTCCGTGGCCGCCCTGGTTGCCAGGCTGGAGCCGCGCGAGTCGTGGATCGGGCTGGGCGTCTCGGCCGCCGCCGTGATGGTCATGCCGCTGCTGGACTGGCGGAAGCGGGTCGCCAACCGCACGATAGGCAGCTCCGCTCTGCGGGTGGACGTGGCGGAGACCATCACCTGTGCCTACATGGCCGGTGCCACGCTGGTGGGCGTGACCCTCAGCACCGTCGCAGGCCTGTGGTGGGCCGAGTACGTCGCCGCCTTCGCTCTGCTGTTCTTCGTCGGGCGGAGGCGTTGGAGGCGTTCCAAAGGCTCGCGAGGGCAGAGGGCACTGCGAGAACGAGTAGCGACGTGACGTGGGATCTACCGGAACAGATGGGCGGCCCGGAGCCCACCCGGTCACCCACGGCCCGATGTCGAGAGCGGCGCCCAAGAACAGGCTCGACACGTTCATGGCCTGCCTACTGCTTTCGATTGGCCTGCCGCCGCTCCCCGGTGGGGCACCCCGGCTCCGCCAGGTCGATCGGCCCGACCCGGAGGGTGGCGACGGGTTCGGGCCGAATGGCGCTCATGGCACGACTCGGGCGACCACCCAGTGATGCTCGCCCAGGCGTCGGGTTCGCGCGAACCTCTGGCGCTCGAACATCGAGACCGTGCCGTTGTTCAGGAACGCCTCGGAGACCTTCCGGCCGGCGGTGTCTTCCGGATAGCCCTCGACCGTGCCTCCCCCGAACCGCGCGATCTCGCGTAGGGCGCCTTCGAGCGCGGCGGCGGTGACTCCGCGGCGCCGGTACTTCCGGTCGACGAAGAAACACGTGATCCGCCAGTCCGGCAGGGCGTCGAGACCGTCCAGGTAGGCGCGCCGGTGCTTGATGCGCGGTAGCTCGTCGGTGGGTCCGAACTGGCACCAGCCCACGCAGGCCGGGCCGTCGTAGACGAGGGCGGCATGGGCCTGGCCCTCCCGGACGCGACGCTCCTTCTCGGATCGGTTCTGCGCCGGAGACGTGCGATCGACACCCTCGGCGTGAAAAGCCATGCACCAGCAGCCGCCGCGCAGGCCGTAGTGAGCCTCGACCAGGCGGGCGAAGTCCGGCCAGGTGGTCTCGTCCAGAGGTCGTATTTGAATGTCGGCCATGTCTACCGGGCGGCTCCACGCTAGCCTGACCGCCCTGACCGACCGGCGCACCACTGCACGCCGCCGACGTGGCCGACGTCCGTCCGCCCGACCCTGCCCGCGTGGCCGTCGGAGGGGCGGACGAGCGCTGAACCATAGGAAAGACGCGCGCGTGGTCGTGTCGTCCTGACCGGCCGCGTTCCACGAGCGTCGACCGCGGTCGCGGGCTGATCCTGGCGCGATGGAGCCGGCTCCGCGACTGGCCCAGCCAGGCCGCACCGTCGCCGACTGCGCCGCCGATGTCCGCACGATCTGCGCTGAGCTCGGCATCGACCGCCTGGCCATGTGGGCATGTCGCGCGGCGGCCCGCACGTGCTCGCGTGCGCCGCGCTGCTCCCGAATCTGGTGACGGCTGGTGGATAAAGAAGTTCGTCCGCACCACCCGCCGCTACCGCACCATCCACATCCAAGCCGGCGACCACACACTCACAGCCGCCGACCCACTACCCGACGACCTCCACCAGGCACTCGCACGCATCCACAGCCACGCCGAAGATGGTGCATTAATCTGAGCCAACTCGGGCTACAGATAGGCGGCGGACCAGCACAAACACTCCTCGCCAACGCGTCCGATCGCCCGCCGGACCGCGTGGCGTACCAAAATCCTCGAAGAAATCCCAGCGGAGCCTGTCGGATCGAGGCAGCGGCGTTCGTAGCAGGGGTGAAAGGCGGCCCGAGGGGTGGCCACGACGATAGGAGATGATCCCGATGGCGCAGTACCTGTTTTCCGTTCTCGCCGACACGACCGACCTTGCCACCGCGGAGGAGATGGCCGCGATCGACGCCTTCAACGAGCAGCTCCAGGCGCACGCACGGCCACTGGGTCTTCGCCGGCGGCCTAGCGTCGCCCAGCATGGCCACCGTCGTCGACGGCAGGGACGGGGAGGCGGTATTCACCGACGGGCCGTACCTGGAGTCCAAGGAGCACATCGCCGGCTTCTGGATCATCGAGGCACCCCACCTCGACGTGGCGCTGCGGCTTGCCGCCCTG